>Ga0065720_1000007_pt1 | contig 103993 bp, 89 predicted proteins | sample Thericmetagenome_FD_59107 | JGI IMG/M metagenome (GOLD analysis project Ga0065720, IMG submission 59107) | Thermophilic microbial communities from the Joint Bioenergy Institute, California, USA of rice/straw/compost enrichment - eDNA_2 v2... | ecosystem: Engineered > Solid waste > Grass >...
TGTCTATATCTTTGGTCGCCCGCTCCCGACAGACCCCTGGTTCTGGGAGACAGACGGCGCCCGACGCCGCACCCGATCGACCTCGGTCGAGAGGAGCGGCCGGCGTCAGTGTGGCACGTACCCGCCACGGATGATCTCGAACTGTCGGCGGTCGGACTGACGGCGCCGGACCACGGTCACCCGTGCCGCCGGCCCCGGCCGTCACCGGGCGGGCACGCCCACGGGCCCCTCCGCCNCCCCGGGCACACGGGGCGGCGGTGTGGATGTCGCACCACACCGCCGCCGTCGCCGACTCACGGCTGGACGTACGTGATGGTGACCTGCTCGTAGCCGAGCGAGCGCAGCATCTGGTCCAGCATCTTCCGGGTGTTCTCCCGGGCCCGCTCCCCGAGCCCGCCGCCACGCGCCGCCTCCGCGATCTTCTGCTCGGCCCTGAGGTAGACCTCGCGCTGCCGGTTCGGGTCTCCGCCGAAGACCTCACCGAGCCGGTTGAGCACCCCACGCTCCTCGGCGAAGACGTACGACCGCTCCAGGTCGAGGTTGACCTGCCCGAGCTGCGGCTCCGGCAGCCTGACCTCGACCGACCTCCGGTCCGCCGACACGGTCACCGCGTCCTCGCCGAGCTGTCCGAAGTCGACGTACGCCTCGACGGTGCCGGCGCCGACGAAGAGGGTGCGCTCGCCGAGCAGGAAGTCGGGAACGTACCGCCGGTTCTGCTCCAGGTCCACGACGACCTCGAAGTTGCCCTCGGCGGCGACGTAGCGGCTGAGGTCCTGGATCGACCTCAGCAACGGCGGCTGGCTGTGGTCGGCCTTCTCCTCGACGAACGGGTTGCGCCAGTCCGGCAGGATGTCGATGCCGCCGGCGCGCACGCCGAACACCAGCGCCACCGCCAGGCCGACGACCCCGGCGAGGACGACGAGGCCACGCCCGCGGCGGCCCCGCCCACCGGCCGGTGCCGGCGCGTCGGCGCCGTCGGCCCCGTCGGCGTCTGCCCGGTGGTCGACGTCGAACGGTTCGGTGGGCTCGCTGTCGGCGGCGCCCGCCCGGGGATCGGCGGGGGCGCTGGTCGCCCGCCCCCTGGCGTACGCGGGAAACTCGCGGGTGGGCTGGTTGACATCGCCGGGCCGGGACATCGCACCCTCACCGTCCTCATCGCCTCAGGTGGTCTGACCACGACGGTACGTCGCCGGTGCGACACCCACGATCCACGCGCCGCCGGCCCCGGGCGGCTCGGGTCCGCCCGGTCGCGGCGTGTCCCGGCGGCGTCGGCAGGTCGGGGCACGGACTCCCCTCCGCACGCCCGATGCGCCCTTCCTCACGTCCGACTAGGTTGTCCGCGAGGAGGGACGGCATGGCCCACGGTGGCTTCAGCGACGCCGAGGACTTCGTCCGGGCCCGACTCGACGCGTTGCGCCGGTTCGCGTACCTGATCAGCGGCAGCGCCGCCGAGGCGGACGACCTGGCCCAGATCGCGGTGGTCGAGGTGTGGCAGCGGTGGCGCAGGGCCCGGGAGAATCCCGAGGCGTACGCGCGGCAGGTCATCGTGACCCGCAACGTCAGCCGCTGGCGCCGGTGGCGCCGCGAGGTCCCGAGCGAGGAGCTGGAACACCGCCCCGACGATCCCGCCGGGACGGCGGTGAGCAACGGCGCTCTGTGGCAGGCACTGCGCACACTCGGCAAGGCCGAACGCACCGTCGTGGTGCTGCACGTGCTGTACCGCTACACCTTCAGCGAGATCGCCGGCATCTGCGGCGAGCCGCCGGGCACGGTGTCCAGCCGGTACGCGCGAGCCAAGCGGGCGCTGCAGGCGCACCTGGGGACCGCCCGGCAGACGATTCGGAGCGCACGTGGTTGACGTTGACATGGTTGGCCCCGAAGGTGAACGGCGTCCGGCCGACGTCGGTTCCGACGACGAACGACGACTCGTCGAGGAACTCGCGGCCACCCTCGTGGAGGCACAGGCCGCACTGCCGGCGGTCGGCCCCGACGCCGTCGCGGAGATCCGGCGGCGCTACCGGCGCCGCCGGCGGCGGGGCAGGCTGGCCGGTCTCACGGCAGCGGTCCTGGTCCTCGTCATGACGCTGGCCGGTGTCGAACTGGTCCGGGGCGGCGGCCTGTCGACCACGCGTCCGCCGNCGGGCGACGCGGCACCGCTGCTGCGGGTCTGGGCGGTCACACCGCCGGGTCAGGACTCGGCACTGAGGAAGTTGGTGGCGCGCCACAACGACGGGACCGCGGGATTCCGGGTCGACCTCACCACCTTCGGCAACGAGGAGTACAAGGAACGGCTGCGGTCCGTCGGCGACGGCACGGACACCCCGGACGTCTTCGTGAGCTGGGGCGGGGCGAGCCTGGCCCAGCTCGCCCGGGCCGGCCGCCTGGTCGACCTGACCGAGTCGCTGCGCCGGTCGCCCGGGGTCACGGCACGCTTCCTCCCGAACGTGCTGGCCGGGGGCGCGGTCGACGGCCGCCTGTACGGCCTGCCNATGCGGGGCACGCACCCGGTCGTGCTCTTCTACAACCGGGACGTCTTCGACCGGACCGGCCTGCGTCCGCCGCGCAGCTACACCGACCTGCTCACCCTGGTGGACCGGTTCACCGCCGCCGGGATCGTGCCGATCGCCCTGGGCGGCGCCCAGGGCTGGACGGAGTTGATGTACGTGATGTACCTGGCCGAGCGGATCGGCGGCCCCGGTGTCACGACGGACCTCGTCTCGGGCCGGCCGGGCGCCTGGACGAACCCGGCGGTCCTGGAGGCGTTGCGGCGTGCCCGCCACCTCGCCGAGCGCGGCGCGTTCGGCGACGACTTCGCCTCCGTCGGGTACGACGACGGCGGCGCGGGAAGACTGCTGGCGACCGGCCGGGCGGCGATGCACCTGATGGGCGCCTGGGAGTACCCGACGCTGCTCGCCCGGTATCCCGACTTCGTCCGGGACGGTGGTCTCGGCTGGGTTCCCTTCCCGNCGGTCGAGGGGGGTGCCGGTGACCCGGCGGATCTGCTCGGCGTGCCGACGCAGTACTTCTCGGTGTCCGCCACCAGCCGGCATCCGGAGGCGGCGATCGAGTTCGTCCGGGCGGTGGCGGGTGACGAGTTCCTCGACGACCTGGTCGCCGACGGNGAGGTGCCACCGGTGACGGACGCGGCGCGGCTGCTGCGCGACACCGAGCACGCCGCGNTCGCCACCTCGATCTCCGAGCTGGTCGCCCGGGCGCCCTCCTACCACCTGGCATGGGACCAGGCGCTGGATCCGCAGACCGCGACGGTGCTGAACGCCAACCTGCAACGGCTGTTCCAGTCGAAGCTCACTCCCGAGCAGTTCGTGGCGGCGATGGCGGATCTCGACTGACGGCCGGTCCGCCCGCGTCCACCCCGACCGACCGAGGAGGTCGGCTTAGTACCACATCCGGCGATCCAGCACCAGCCAATGACCCCCATCTACTACTGTCGTATTCCCGACAGATCATGGTGCAGCACAGTGAGCCCCGACGTGCGTTCGAGGGGAGATCGCGCACCCGTCCCGGTGCGTGACGCGACCGGCCGCCGCGGCGGCCGGCGTCGAACACCACCCCTGGAGGTCTCCCCGAATGAAGAAGCTCCGGATCGTCATGGTCGGCGTGCTCACCGCCGGCGCGCTCTACGCGGTCGGTCCGTCGGCCGCCACCGCCGCGCCGCAGCCACCCGCGCCGCCGGCCCCCGCGACGCCGCCGAAGCCCGGCCACGGCGGGCCCGCTCCCGCCCCCGGCACCATCGACCAGCCGCTGCGCGTGCTGGCCGCCAAGCACGGCCTCGGTGTCGGCACGGCAATCGACGTGAACGCCCTGGCAAACGACGCCGCCTACCGCGAGCGGGCGGCCCGGGAGTTCTCCGCGGTCACCGCCGAGAACGTCATGAAGTGGGAGAGCCTGGAGCCGGTCCGCGGCCAGTACAACTGGGGCCCGGCCGACGAACTGGTCGAGTTCGCCCGGCGTAACGGTCAGAAGATCCACGGCCACACCCTGCTCTGGCACAACCAGCTCCCCGGCTGGCTGACCCAGGGTGTCGCCGACGGCTCGATCGACTCGGCGGAGCTGCGCAGCATCGTCAAGAACCACATCACCACCGTGGTGAAGCGGTACCGGGGCAAGGTCCGGTCCTGGGACGTGGTCAACGAGGCGTTCACCGACGGCGACAACCCCGTGCTGCGCGACACCATCTTCCGCCGGCTCCTCGGCCCCGACTACATCGCCGACGCGCTGCGCTGGGCACACGCCGCCGACCCGAAGGCGAAGCTCTTCCTCAACGACTACGCCATCGACGGCATCAACCCGAAGAGCACCGCGTACTACGAGCTGGCCAAGACGCTGCGCAGGCAGGGGGTGCCGCTGCACGGCATCGGCTTCCAGGGCCACCTCGACCTGCAGTACCCGCTGCCGATCGACGCCCCGCAGAACCTGGCCCGCTTCGACCAGCTCGGGCTGGAGACCGCCTTCACCGAGGTCGACGTCCGGTACTTCCTGCCGACCGACACCTACAAGGAGGCCGGCCAGGTGGGCAGCTTCAACACCCTGCTGTCGGCCTGCCTGCTCACCCCGAGGTGCGTGATGTTCACCGTCTGGGGCTTCACCGACCGGTACTCCTGGGTGCCCGACGCGTTCAGCGGCCAGGGTGCGGCGACCCCGTTCGACGAGAACCTCGCGCCCAAGGCGGCGTACCGCGGCCTGCAGCAGGTCCTCGCCACCGCCTCGGTGCCGCACGGCAGGCGCGGCTTCTGAGAAGGCGGTCGGGACACGTGGTCACACGGCCGGACGGCGCGCGGAGGGTGGACGCCGTCCGGCCGTGGGGCCCTCCGCCCGACCGGGGTGGTCCCGCCGCCGGTGTCGAGCCGCCCCGCGACCGTGGTGGCCCTGCTCTCTTCGACTTGACAGCGGCAATTTAGGCCAGGCTAACCTAAGGCCCGCTTGGGTCACGTGCCGTCACGCCGTGCCCCGTGCCTGTTCACCGCCCGCCTGATCCGCGTCAGTCCAAGGGAGCCCCACGTCATGACTCGCCGTCTCCAACTCACCCGCCGGAACTTCCTCGGGGCAGCCGGTGCACTCGGCCTCGGCGCCCTGCTCGCCGCCTGCGGCACGGACGAGGGCGGGTCGGGTGGCTCGACGAACGCCGGCGACGGCGCCTGGACCTTCACCGACGACCGGGGCCAGGAGATCAGGACAGCCAGCCGGCCCCGCCGGATCGTCGCCTTCGTCGGCACCGCCGCCGCGCTGTACGACTTCGGCGTGACCGACCAGATCGTCGGCGTCTTCGGGCCGACCGTCCGCCCCGACGGCAGCCCGGACGTGCAGGCCGGCAACCTGGACGTCAGCAAGGNCACCATCGTCGGCAACACCTGGGGCGAGTTCAACCTCGAGAAGTACGCGTCACTGCAGCCCGACCTCCTGATCACCCACCAGTACGAGGAGGGCTCGCTGTGGTACGTGCCGGACGAGAGCAAGGACAAGATCGCCCAGTNGGCGCCCAGCCTCGTCCTCGTCGCCTCGCGTGCCCCGCTGGACAAGGTGATCGAACGGCACGCCGAGGTCGCCGCCGCGCTCGGTGCCGACCTGAACGCACCGCGGGTGACCGAGGCCAAGGCGCGGTTCGAGGCCGCCGCCGAGAGCATCNGGCAGGCTCTCGCCGCCAACCCGGGGATCAGGGTCCTCGCCTGCTCCGCCAGCGCGGACCTCTTCTACGTCTCCAACCCGGGCGTCAACTCCGACATCTACTACTACAAGTCCCTCGGGGTGGACATCGTCGTCCCCGAGAAGGTCGACGACCTCGGCTACTTCGAGAGCCTGAGCTGGGAGAACGCCGACAAGTACCCGGCCGACATCCTGCTGNTGGACAGCCGTACCTCGGCCCTGCAGCCGAAGGACCTGACCANCAAGCCGACCTGGAACCGGCTCCCGGCGGTCAGGGCGAACCAGATCGTCGGCTGGAACAGCGAGGCGCTGTTCTCGTACGCGGGCAGCGCCACCGCCCTGGAGACCCTGGCCACCGCCATCCGCACCGCCAAGAAGGTGGTGTGACCCTCCCTTCCGTCCTCCGTTGATCACGGAGCGTCCGCGGGAGCCCGTCCCGCGCCGACGACTCCGTGACCGACGAGGGAGAGGTGCGGCGGGAGGGGTGGGTGGGAGGGCGGCGACGTTGCCGCCCGGTCACGGCAGCACCAGTACCCGGGCGTGGATCTGGTTGCGCTGTTGCAGGGCGGCCCGGAGTGCCCGGTGCAGCCCGTCTTCGAGGTAGAGACTGCCGTTCCACTGCACGACGTGCGGGAACAGATCGCCGTAGAAGGTGGAGNCCTCGGCGAGGAGCTTGTCGAGCGCGAGTTCCCGCTTGGTCGTGATGAGCTGGTCGAGACGCAGCGGCCGCGGCGGAATCTCCGCCCACTGCTTCAACGTGAGCCCGTGGTCCGGGTACGGTCGTCCGTCCCGGACCGCCTTGAAGATCACGACGGCACGCTCCTCCCCATGGCCGTGCTGGCCCGGCCCCGTGCGTTCCCTCCGCGGCCCGCCCCGCGTGCAAGCCGCGAATTGCAAATGACGCTCGTCAGCCTAGCGNCCCCGTACGACCTTGTAGTTTGTTCCTAGATGTCAGTTTCGTTACTACCTCCGGTAGTTGGTCGATCACCGTCGGACAGGCCCGTCCGCCCCCACCGGCCCCGATGCACGACCTCGGTCATCGGGCGCCTCCCGCGCCGCAGCGACGGCGACCGGTGGTCCGGCGCCGGGTACCCCACGGTGATCGCTCCGATCGGTGTGAACTCCTCGGGCACGCCGAACGCTTCCCGGTACGCCGACAGGCGTTCCGGCGGAATCCCGAAGAAGCAGGCGCCGAGCCCCTCGTCGACCGCGGTCAGCAGCATCAGCAGAGCCGCGAAGCCGGTGTCGACGTACCAGTAGGGCACCGGCCAGCGTGCCTCGTCCCGGTCGGTCCAGCCCTTGTCCGGCTCGGCGTACCGGTCCAGGTAGGCGGAACGGCTCGCGTGCGGCACCACGATCAGCGGTGCCCGGCGCATCCCGGTCAGCCACCGGCTGGCGCCGCCGCCCGGCCCGGCCGGACGCCCCCGGCCGCCGCGCGGGCTGGTCGCCGTCCAGAACCGCTCCCGGTCCGCCGGCTCCGACAGGACGAGGAAGGCCCAGCCCTGGGAGAACCCGGCCGACGGCGCGCGGACGGCGTGGTCGAGCAGCCGCGTCACCACCTCGGGCGGAACGGGCCGGTCCGGGTCGTAGTTCCGGACCATCCGACGCCGCCGTACGACCGTCGAGAACTCCATCCTGGCGCCTCCTCCGTTGCGCGTCAGCCGCCCGGCCCGACCGCCGCCCGTGACCGGCCGGCCTGGCGGGCCGGGCGGCCCGTACACGGCACGCCCGGCCGTCCCGACCGGCTCGGCCGTCTGCCGCCGCCGACGGACGTCAGGCGCCGGGACGGATGCCCCAGACCGCCCGCCACGTCTGGCCCGGNTCCAGGACGATCACGTCCCGGCCCGAACGGAACGCNTCCGGTGGGCAGGTCATCGGCTCCACCGCCACCGACCGGCGGCGCCGCTCGCCCAGGAGCGTGTCACCGGTGAAGACCTGCCACCAGCCGAACGAGGTGTCGGCCCAGACGCTCACCTCCGCCGACGAGTCCGGGCTGGCGAGCGTGACGCTGGAGCCGCTCTCGTCGACCTGGTCCGGGTCGAGGTCCCCGAAGGCGACGTCGAGGACGGCGGAGCCGATCCGGCGGGGGGTGGTGAAGTCGTACTCCCCGCCGGCGACCTTCACGGCCCCGACCGGCAGCAGCCGACCGTCCAGCAGCAGCCGGCTGCGGCCCGGCACGCGCAGCAGCAGGTCGTCCACGGCCACCCCGGGAATCCGCAGGTACGGGTGGACGGAGAACCCGAACGGGCAGGGCTGCCGCCCCACGTTGGTCACCTGGTGCTCGGCCCGCAGCCCGTCCGCGCCGACCCGCCACTCGGTCTGCAACTCCAGCGGCCAGGGATAGCCGNCCTGCGCCGGCATCTCGCAGCGGACCACCACGGTGTCCGGGCGCTGCGACACCAGCCGCCAGGGCAGCCAGTTCACCAGTCCGTGGATCGCGTTGTGCCGCTCCGGCTCGGTCAGGGGCAGCTGGAGCGACCGGCCTCCGAAGGTGTAGCGACCGTCCCGGATCCGGTTCGGCCAGGGCGCCAGAATCTGGCCCGCCGCGCCGGCGGGCAGTTCGTCCTCGCCGTACCCGTCGACGTACTCGACGCCGTTCACCCGGTACGCCCGCAGGCCGCCGCCGACCTCGACCACCACGGCCTCGTGGCCGTCGGCCGAGATCGTCCACTGTGCGCCGGAAAGCGGTCGTGCCGCCGCTGTGACGTTCTCCATGCGTTGCTCCTCGGTCGCCCCTCGCCGGAAGACGGGTCCGGCGCTGCTGGGTCGCTGACCGGACGATAGCCGTTACCCCGCGGAAACGCCCGGCCCCCCGGCGACGGCGNCCGCCCGGTCCTTCGGGGCACCCCCCGGTGACGCGGTCGGGGCGGGCTGCCCCGTACCGGCCGCGCCGGACTCCGGGTCGGCCGCGCCCGGCGAGGCACCGGCCCGCGCCGGGTCCGTCTCGGCCACGAACCGGTAGCGCAGCAGCGCCGGGAAGAAGAGCCCCAGCAGCACGGCGAGGACCGCCGCCAGCAGACCCCCGCCGACCCACGCGACACCGGCCCCCCACATCGACGCCGTCATGCCGGCCCGCAGGTCTCCCAGACGGGGTCCGCCGGCAACCACGGTGATGTTCACACCCTGGAGGCGCCCCCGCATGCGGTCCGGCGCGTACACCTGGAGCATCGACTGCCGGAACACCGAGCTGACCAGGTCGGCGGAGCCGGCCAGGGCGAGCAGCCCGACCATCAGCCACAGCTGTCGGGCCAGTCCGGCGGCGGCGATCGCCAGGCCCCACCCGACCACCGCGATCACCAGACCGAGGCCCTGCCGGCGGACCCGGCCGATCCACCCGGAGGTGAGCCCGCCGAGCACCGAACCGATCGCGATCGCGCTGTACAGCCAGCCGATCGCCGCCCCGCCGCCGAAGCGCTCCGTCGCCACCTCGGGGAAGAGCGCCCGGGGCATCGCGAAGAACATCGCGATGAGGTCGACGGCGAAGGAGAGCAGCAGCACCGGCGTACCGGCCAGGTAGCGGAAGCCGTCCACCACGCCGGCCAGGCCGAGCCGCCGCGGCTGTGCGGTGCCGTCGTCCAGCGGAGGCATCGGCGGCAGCCGCCAGGTCGCCCAGAGCGAGACGGTGAACAGCGCGGCGTCGACGCCGTACGCCACCGGCAGGGCGCCCTCGACCGGCAGCGCCGAGAAGACCAACCCGCTGGCGAGCGGCCCGAACACGCCACCGGCGGTGGTCGTGGTGAAGCCGAGGGTGTTCGCCGCCGGCAGCAGCGACGCGGGCACCAGCCGGGCGATGATCGCCACCCGGGCCGGCGAACTGACCGCGAACGCGATCGTCTGGACCGCGACCAGCGCCAACAGCAGGACCGGGCTGCCGAACCCGAACAGTGCCTGGCACAGCAGCCCCAGGGNGGACAGCCACATCAGCAGCGAGCTGGCGAGCAGCAACCGGCGCCGGTCCACCGCGTCCGCGACCGCGCCACCCCACAGACCGAAGATCAACAGTGGGACGAACCCGGCGACGCCCAGCAACCCGACCCACAGCGACTCGTCGGTCAGGGTGTACATCTCCACCGGCACGGCGACCGCGGTGAGCTGGAAGCCGAACATCGACACGCCGGTGCCGACCCACAGCCGCCGGTACGCCGGGAACCGCAGCGGCCGNAGGTCGATGGCCAACCGCCCCAGCCGGCCGACGATCCCNCGACCACCCTGGGTCGTCTTGCCGTCACNGTTGGTCACGGTGCCAGCCGTTCAATGATCCACTNCTGCGCACCGGTCCGACGGTAGCGCAGTCGATCGTGCAGCCGGCTGGCCCGTCCCTGCCAGAACTCGACCGTCTCCGGTACCACCCGCAGGCCGCCCCAGTGCGGCGGCGGGGGAACCGGCGTCCCCTCGGGAAACCTCTCGGCGGCGGCCCGGTACGCGGCCTCCAGCGCGGCGCGGTCGGGCAGGACCCGGGACTGCGGGCTGGCCCAGGCCCCGAGCTGGGACCCGCGGGGTCGGGTGGCGAAGTACGCCTCCGTCTCCGCGCGGTCCACCGGAACCACCGTGCCGCAGATCACCACCTGCCGCTGCATCGCGAACCACGGCAGCAGCAGGCTCGCGTACGGGTTCACCCGTACCTCGGTTCCCTTGCGCGACTCGTAGTTCGTGTAGAAGACCAGCCCGCGCTCGTCGTACCCCTTGAGCAGGACCATCCGGGAGCTGGGGCGCCCCCGGTCGTCGGCGGTCGACACCACCATCGCGTTCGGCTCCGGCAGCCCGGCCGCGACCGCGTCGGCGAACCAGCGGTCGAACTGGACCCACCAGTCGGCCGCCAGGTCGGCGCGGGACAGCCCGTCGGTGGACGTGTACTCCCGGCGCAGCGCGGCCGGGGGCACTGTGTTCCCCGCCACTTCCTCTCCTCGTCGTCGGCGCCGGCCGCCTCGACGGCGGGCAACGGCGATGTCGCGGACAGCACAATCTCGCCCGCTCGCAAGTTGGTTGTCCAGCAGGCAAGATGGCACGAATACAACCCTGCGTTCGCCGGAGGCTCCTTTCGGGCACACCGGAACGAGCCCCGAGAGCACGGACGATGATCCAGGAGCCCGCATGTCCGACTTCAAGCCGGGGCTGGAAGGTGTGATCGCCTTCGAGACCGCCATCGCCGAACCCGACAAGGAAGGAAGCGCGCTGCGCTATCGGGGAGTCGACATCGAGGACCTCATCGGACAGGTCTCCTTCGCCAACGTCTGGGCGCTGCTCGTCGACGGCCGGTTCGGTCCCGGTCTGCCACCGGCCGAGCCGTTCCCGGTGCCGGTGCACTCCGGTGACATCCGGGTCGACGTGCAGTCCGCGGTCGCGATGCTCGCCCCGTACTGGGGGTTGAACCCGCTCCTCGACATCTCTGACGAGCAGGCCCGGGAGGACCTGGCCCGGGTTTCGGTGACCGCGCTGTCCTTCGTCGCCCAGTCGGCCCGCGGTCTCGGCCTGCCGGCCGTGCCGCAGAAGGAGATCGACAAGGCGGAGACCATTGTCGAACGCTTCATGAAGCGCTGGCGCGGCGATCCGGACCCGCGGCACGTCAAGGCCGTGGACGCGTACTTCATCGCCGCCGCCGAGCACGGGATGAACGCCTCCACCTTCACGGCCCGCATCGTCGCCTCGACGGGCGCGGACGCCGCCGCCTGCATCTCCTCCGGCATCGGTGCCCTCTCCGGCCCGCTGCACGGCGGCGCGCCCTCGCGGGTACTGGAGATGATCGAGGCCGTCGAGCGCAGCGGCGACGCCGAGGGGTACGTCAAGAGCCTCCTCGACCGGGGCGAGCGGCTGATGGGCTTCGGCCACCGGGTCTACCGGGCCGAGGACCCGCGCGCCCGGGTGCTGCGCAGGGTCGCCAAGGAACTCGGCGCCCCACGGCTGGAGGTCGCCGAGGCGCTGGAGAAGGCCGCCCTGGCGGAACTCCAGGAGCGCAAGCCCGACCGCGTGCTCGCCACCAACGTCGAGTTCTGGTCGGCGGTGGTGCTCGACTTCGCCGAGGTTCCGGCGCACATGTTCACCTCGATGTTCACCTGCGCCCGGGTGGCCGGCTGGTCGGCGCACATCCTGGAGCAGAAGAAGCAGGGTCGGCTGGTCCGCCCGTCGGCCCGGTACGTCGGCAGCGGTCCCCGCAAGCCCCACGAGGTCGAGGGCTGGGACTCCATCCCGCACAACGCCTGAGCCCGGCGGGGACGGTCCCCGCCGCCTCGTCGTCCGCGGGGCGGGCCCGTTCCCGGCCCTGCCGGGCGGGCACCGCCCCGATCTCGCGCGGGATGTGGGGCACGCCTCAGTGAGCGGGGTGGGACAGCGGGCCGGCCCGGTCCGAGGTGGTGCGAGGATGGGTCAGGCGGCATCGTCGCCGGACAACCGCTCTCCGCCCCCGGGCTGACCGCCCACCGGAAGGATCTGCGTAATCGTGGCTGACGTTTCGACCATTCGGATTCCAGACGAGATCAAACCCGCCGACGGCCGGTTCGGCTGCGGCCCGTCCAAGGTGCGTCCGGCCGCGGTCTCCGCCCTGGCCGACGTCGCCACGACGTACCTCGGCNCCTCCCACCGGCAGAAGACCGTTCGCGACCAGGTCGCCCGGCTGCGTCGCGGCATCGCCGAGTTCTTCTCCCTGCCCGACGGGTACGAGGTCGTCCTCGGCAACGGCGGCACCACCGCGTTCTGGGAGGTCGCCACGTTCGGGCTGGTCCGCGACCGGGCCCAGTTCGCCAGCTTCGGCGAGTTCGGCGCCAAGTTCGCCAAGGCGGTCTCCTCCGCGCCGTTCCTCGGCACCCCGACGATCCGCAAGGCCGACCCGGGCAGCGCCCCGGAACTGGTCGCCGAGGCCGGCGTCGACGTCTACGCCACCCCGCACAACGAGACCTCGACCGGCGTCGCGGTGCCGGTCCGTCGGGTCGCCGGCGCGGACGAGGGTGCGCTGCTGCTGGTCGACGCCACCTCGGGCGCGGGCGGCCTGGAGGTCGACCTCCGGGAGTGTGACGTCTACTACTTCGCCCCGCAGAAGTGCTTCGGCTCCGACGGCGGGATCTGGCTGGCGCTGATGTCGCCGGCCGCCCTGGAGCGGGCCGCCGAGATCAAGGCGTCGGGCCGCTACATCCCCGCCTTCCTCGANNTGGTCACCGCGATCGACAACTCGCGGCTGGAGCAGACGTACAACACCCCGGCGCTGGCCACGATCTTCCTGGCCGCCGAACAGACCGACTGGATGAACGCCCAGGGCGGCCTGGCCTGGGCGGCCAAGCGCACCGCCGAGAACGCCGCGATCGTGTACGGCTGGGCCGAGCGCTCCTCCGTGGCGACCCCGTTCGTCACCGACCCGGCGCTGCGTTCGAACGTCGTCGCCACGATCGACTTCACCGACGGGGTCGACGCGACCGCGATCGCCAAAGCGCTGCGGGCGAACGGGATCGTCGACACCGAGCCGTACCGGAAGCTCGGCCGCAACCAGCTGCGGATCGCGCTCTTCCCCGCGGTCGAGCCCGCCGACGTCGAGGCACTGACCACCTGCATCGACTACGTGGTCGAGCGACTCTGACCGACCGGACACCGGGCCGGGCCGGTCCGCCGGGCCGCCCGGCCCGTGCGGCCGGCCACGCCCGGTCCGATTGATCGATGTGTCCAGCTCACCCGCGACATGCGGGCGTGGCTCCCCCCACCGGGTGACGGACCGGCGTACCGTGTCACAAGGACGCCCGGGCGGCTGACCTGTGGCGTGGGGCCAGCGAGGCGGGACGGAGGCAACGCGATGCGGCCAGTACGCTTCGTCGCCCTCTCCGAGGACGGCCAAGCTATGGTGCTCACCGACGAGGTGGGGCGACTTCTCGCCCTGCCGATCGACGAGCGGGTGACCACGGCGCTGCAGGGCGAACACCGCAGTCCGACCCTGACGGCGGTCGGCAGCGGAGGCACCGAGCCGGTGCCGTCCCTGTCGCCCCGGGACATCCAGGCCCGGATCCGGGCCGGTGAGTCGGCCGAGGACGTGGCACGGATCGCCGGCGTGCCGGTCGACCGGGTGTTGCGGTACGCGGGGCCGGTGCTCCAGGAGCGGGCGATGCTCGCCCAGCACGCCCGACGGACCCGGCTGAAGAACGCGGAACACCGCGCGCCGCTCGCCGAGATCGTCGACAGCCGGCTCTCCCAGCACGGCATCGACACCGAGAAGATCTCCTGGGACGCCTACCGGCGGGACGACGGAACGTGGCGGATCGTCGCGACGTGGCCGTCCGGCAAGGCGACCGCCCAGGCGGTCTGGGATCTCGACAAGACCCGCCAGGCGGTCACCCCGCACGACGACATGGCGCAGTACCTCTGCGCGGAGCGGCCGACACCGCTGCTCGGCCAGGATCCGCCACCGGAGCGGGGCGGGCATCCCCTGCCCACCCCGGCCCGACGCGAACCGGGACGGGGCGGCCACGGCCTGCCGACCCCCACCGACCTGCCGCGGCCCGGCCGGGATCCGATCCGGGCCGGTCGCGACGCGCTGCTCGCCTCGCTCGACCGGCAGCCCGGCTCCCACACCGGACGAAGCCTCGATCCGGCCGCCACGGCCGGCTCGGAGACCCCCCGTCAGCGGCCGGTGGTGGGCGGGGCCGCCGCGCTGCTCGGCGGTGGCCCGGGCTCGGCCTTCGACGACGACTCGGACGCGCCGAAGGAGGTCCCGGCCGTGCCGTCGCTGGCGGTGCTGCGGCCCCGGCGTGCCGCCGGCCAGGGCGGCGCCGAGGGCGGCGAGCCCGTCGGAAAGTCGCGCAAGCGGCTGCCGAGCTGGGACGACGTGCTCTTCGGCAGCGGGCCGGCGGCGCGGGAGAGCTCCTGACCCCGGTCGGGTCGGTGGCCCTCCGCGGCCGGTGAGGTCCGGCCGGCCCGCGCCGACCGGCGTCGGCTCAGGGCGCGACGCAGAACTCGTTGCCCTCGGGGTCGGCCATGGTGATCCAGGTGTACGGCCCCTGCCGTCCGTGGTGCAGGATGCGCGCGCCCCGTGCGACGAGCTTGTCGGCCACCGCCGCGATGTCGTCCGTCCCGACGTGCACGTCGAGGTGCATCCGGTTCTTCACCGTCTTGCCCTCCGGCACCTCCTGGAAGAGCACCCGGGGCGCGCCGGCGGCGGCCCCCTCCGGGTGGCGGATCGCCGCACCCGCACGCCAGACCAGGACACCGTTGTGGACCTTGGTGTCGCTCTCGGTGGCCTGGCCCTCCTCGATCATGCGGCGGATGAACGCCTCGTCGCTCGGCTCCACCTCCCAGCCGAGGGTCTCGGCCCACCAGTCGGCGAGGGTGTGTGGATCGGCCGCGTCCTGGGTCACCTGAACGTGGTACGGCATGGTCACTCCTTGTTGCTGTCACGATCACGAACCGGGCCGGCCGCGACCCCGAGGTGGATCACCTCACGGCCGGTTCGCGGCACCGGGGTTGCCAGCTGAGCGGTCGGGCCGGGCCCTCACCGGACCGCACGGCCGGGCGCGTCGACGCCCGCCCGGTCCGCGTACCCCGGCATGCCTCGTCACGTACGCCCCGTCGACGCGGTGTCTTCGCCGCCGTGCCGGCGTACCTGACGGGCGGCCGGCCCGGTCCGGCGCCCTGCGGGAACGCTAACCTCGATTGCGGACAGGTCCGGTCCTCGTTTCGCTGGCAGGCTTGACGTCATGCTCGACACGTCGGCGCGGCTGCTGCGGCTGCTCTCNCTGCTGCCGACCCGCCCGGAGTGGACCGGCCCGGAGCTGGCCGAGCGGCTGGGCGTGACCGTGCGGACGCTGCGCCGCGACGTCACGCGGCTGCGGGAGCTCGGCTACCCGGTGCTCGCCACCCCCGGCGTCGCCGGTGGCTACCGGCTCGGCAGCGGGTCGAAGCTCCCGCCGCTGCTGCTCGACGACGACGAGGCGGTGGCGGTGGTGCTGAGCCTGCGCAGCGCCACGAACCACACCGTGGCCGGCATCGCCGAGACCTCGCTGCGGGCGCTGGCCAAGCTGGACCGGATCCTGCCGGCCCGACTCCGCCGACGCACCGCCGCGCTGCGGCACGCCACCGTGCCGCTGCCCAGCCCGGCCCCCACGGTCGAGCCGGAGCTGCTCACCGCCATCGCCGAGGCGTGTCAGGCGCACCAGCGCCTCGCCTTCGACTACCGGGGACGCGACGGCGCGACCCAGACCCGGACGGTGCGGCCCCACCGGCTGGTGCACACCGGCCGCCGCTGGTACCTGGTGGCCTGGGACGAGACCCGGGACGACTGGCGTACCTTCCGGGTCGACCGGATCAGCGGCCTGCGCGGCACCGGGAGCGCGTTCACCCCCGCCGCCGACCCGCCGGACGCGGCGGCGTTCGTCGCGGATTCCATCACGACCGCGCCGTACCGGTTCCGGGCCCGGATCCTGGTCCACGCGCCGGCCCCGGTGATCGCCGAGCGGGTGCCACCGACGGTCGGAACGGTCGAGGCGGTGGACGAGGCCACCTGTCTGCTGGTCACCGGCGCGGACTCGGTCATGTACCTGGTGGCGCAGCTGGCCCTGCTCGGGTGTGACTTCACGGTGCGCGAACCCCCGGAGTTGATCGCCGAGCTGGGTGTCCTGTCGGAGAGGTTCGCCCGGGCACACCGGGCGTCGTCGGTCGGACACCGCTGACCTCACCGGTTCAGCCGCTTACCGGGCTTTCGAGGTAAACACCACCAATCTGGGGCAACATGGAAAGAGTGCGCCGCAGAAACGTTCTCATGTTGGCCGCGCTGCCCGTCCTTGCCGCCAGTGGTCCGGCGAGCGCGTCGGACCAGGGCCCAGCACCCCGGCGGTCGACCGTCCGCAACCGTCTGCGTGTCCCTCCACTGGCCGGGTCGACCACCGACGCGGACGGTGTCCGGCGGTTCGAGCTGACGATGCGGCGCGGCCGGAGCGAGTTGCTGCCCGGCACGTGGACGGAGACCCTGGGCTTCAACGGACCGCACCTCGGCCCCACCATCCGCCTCCGCCGCGGCGAGACGGTGCAGATGGCGGTGACCAACCAGCTCGACGAGGTCAGCACCGTGCACTGGCACGGGATACGGCTGCCCGCCCGGATGGACGGAGGACCACACCAGCCGATCGAGCCCGGGGCGACGTGGACGCCGCGGTGGACGGTCGACCAGCCGGCCGCGACCTTCTGGTACCACCCCCACTGGCAGGGAAGCACCGCGTCGCAGGTGTACCGGGGCCTGGCGGGGCTGCTCCTCGTCGACGAGCCGGACGGCCCGGAACTTCCCGGCACCTACGGCGTCGACGACATCCCCCTCATCCTCCAGGACAAGCGCTTCGCGCCCGACGGCTCGCTGGCCGGCGACCCGCTCCGGGGCACGTACGGCATCCTGGGCGACCGCGTCCTGGTCAACGGCACCCACGACCCGTATCTCGAGGTCACCACCGAGCGGGTGCGTTTCCGTCTCCTCAACGGCTCGAACGCCCGCGTGTACCACGTCCGGTTCGCCGACCGTCGCGGCTTCCACGTCGTCGCCAACGACGCCGGCCTGCTCGACACACCGGTCGAGGTGGACGAGATCTCCCTGACCCCGGCCGAACGGGTGGAGATCGTCGCCCGGTTCACCCCCGGAGAGACGGCCACCCTCCGCAGTGTCGGAGGCGCCACGGACATCGACCAGGGCGACTTCGATCTCCTACAGATCGTTGCCGGGACACGACTGGCGGCGTCACCGCCGCCGGACTGGACGTCACGGACGCCGGTGACGACGCTGGGCGCGCGGGTGCGGCGGTTCCGGCTCGACGGACACGACACCATCAACGGCAGACGGATGGACCTGTCCCGCATCGACGAGGTGGTGCCGGCCGGCGCCCGCGAGATCTGGGAGGTCGAGAACGGCGACCACACCCACAACTTCCACATCCACGGAGTGTCGTTCCGGGTGCTGGACGTCGACGGCGCCCCACCGCCGGCACACCTGGCCGGGCCCAAGGACACCGTGCACGTGCCGAAGAGGGTGACCGTCCGCCTCGCCGTACGGTTCGGCCACCACACCGACCCGACCGCACCGTACATGTACCACTGCCACATCCTCCGGCACGAGGACTCGGGCATGATGGGCCAGTTCGTCGTCGTCGAACCGGGCACCGAGGAGCAGGTGTCGCGGTGCCTGGCGGCGGCCACCGGCCCGGCGGACGCCCCGTCCGGCCGGTCTCACTCCGACGGCACGCCGTCCCCGTCGTACTAGCCGAGACGGAGCAGGGTCTCCTCGATGACCGCGCCCCGCCCGGCGGCGTAGGAGCGCCGTGTGCCGACGACGACGAAGCCCACCTTGTGCAGCACCCGCAGCGAGCCGGTGTTGTCGCTCGCCACCCGGGCGTACAGCGGCCGGACCGGAACCGTCGGAAGGAAGAGCCGGAGGGCCCGGGTGGCGACACCACGGCCCCAGACCGCGCGGTCCAGCCAGTAGGTGATCTCGGTGTCACCCGCCACGACGAAACTGCCGACACTGCCGACGAGCCGCCCGGCCAGCGTCACCGCCCGCAGCGTNACCTCGGGTGAGGACCGCAGCCGGCGCATCCGCGCGTCGAAGGCGGCCCGGNCGTCGGGATCGGCGACCGTGAACGCCGCCATCCGGACCGCCTCGGGATCCCGCTGCTGCGCGAACAGTCCGTCGAGATCGGCCTCCTCGACCGGTCGCAGCGCCACCTCCGCCAGGTCCACCAGCTCCCCCGTCCCATCGCCCACGAGCGGTTCGGTACCGAACCGCCGCCCGGTTGTCGGCTCCCCCGCCGTCCGCGGGCCGGCCGGCGGCCCGCCCACGGCGCCGAGGTCGGTCAGGGGCCAGGACGCCAGCCGGTCGTACGTCGGTCGGGGGCCGAGGTGGCTGCGGACGAGCACCAGCTCGGTCGCGGACCAGGACGGCCCGAGATAGCCGTCGAGGGTACGCAGGTCCGCGTCGAGACTCTCCCGGTCGATCCGGTCGCCCGGGCGGGCCAGGGTGAGGTGCGGCCGCAGCGGCCGGGGATCGTACGGCAGGCGGGCCCGGCGCAGCTCGCGCCGGGTGGCGTCGGACAGCCGGCGCAACCCGGCAACGTCGCCGAGCAGTCCGACCCACAGGACGGTGAACCGGCCACGGCCGAACCGGCCGCCACCGGCGAGCCGGAGCCGTAGCGGCGCCGGCGGGACCGGATCACCTNCCCGGTCGGCCCCGCCGGTCGCGGAGTCGCGCCCGCGCCGCCGGCCCGGTGGGCTGTGCCACGATCGCACCGCCCGGCCGAGGGCCTCCTCGACCCTGGGCAGTCGGCCGTCCTCGACCTCGCCGAGGAAGGCGACCGTGACGTGCAGGTTCGCCCGGGCGGCCAGCCGTACGTTGACCCCGGCGTCGGCCGCCGCGCCGATCCGGAGCCGGCGGGCCTGCGCCATCACGTCGTCCAGCGCCTCCGCCGGCGGATAGACGGCGACGAAGAGTCGCATGGTCNCCTCAGCTCGCCGGTCGGCGGGGTCCGGGGTGCGGGTCCCGCAGCACCAGCCCGGCCGCCTCCAGCTCGCCCTCGACGCGTACCCGTTCGATGTCGCGGTCGACGCCCTCCAGGTCCGCCAGGTACTCCGCCACGCCGAGCCGTCGGCTGGCCAACCGCAACCGGTCGTCGTACGCCGCCAGCAGTGCCTCCCGCCACGACCGCGCGTCACCGGAGAGCTGGGACAGATACGAACCCANCCGCCGCAGCTCGGCGGCGAGCTGCTCGATGCCCGGGTCGCCCGGCCGCGTGCCGGGGTCGACCTCCGGTCGCGACACGCCCGACGGGAACACCCGGTCGAGCTGGTGGGACCGGCACCGCCGCCCGCGGGCCGTACGCCGTACCGCGGCTCGCCGCGCGAGGCCGTCGAACAGTGCGTCGACGCGGACCAGCGCGGCCACCACGACCGGCAGACAGACGGTGACGAGCAGTGCCAGCGGCAGCGTGAGGGCATGCACGGCGAACACATCCTCCGACGCCGGGGGCGGTACCCGGGGTCCCGCCGCCCGTTTGACGGTCATCGAGTCTTCTGGCTCACTGGGTGGCCACGCCGAGCGCCAGCCGGAGCCGCGCGACGGCGCTGTGGTCGCCGCTCCACGTTACGTCGTCGTCTCCCGATCGTCGCCACAGCCAGCACAGCAGTCGGTCCGGGCCTGCGCTGATCGACCCGTCGGCCCGCGACGGCGGCCACGCCGTTGGCTCCCGCCCCAGGCGCATGCACTCGACCTTGTGCAGGTAGACCACGGCGACGTGGCGGGTCAGCTCGTCGGCCGTCCAGTCCGGACAGCTCGGCACCGGCGCCGTCGGATCGGTCGACGCGGCGAGCTGGCGCAGCCGTGCCTGCTCGGTGGCCAGGTGGGCGAGGAATCGCGAGTGGGTCGGCATCCGGTCAGCCAACCAGAGCGGTACGACAACTCCCGGCCCGCCCGCCGGGCCCGGCTCCGGATCCGCTCACAGGTCCGCGGATTTCACGACGTAGAACCGTGGCAGTGGCAGGATCCGCAGCCTCAGCCGGGCGCCGGTGCGGTGCAGCTGCCAGACCAGCGCCGCGGTCGCGGCGGCCGCCGAGAGGAGCCCTCCGATCCAGATGCTCGCCCCGGCGCCGAAGCGCTCGGCGATCCAGCCGATGATCGGCGCGCCGACCGGGTTGCTGCCGAGGAAGACGAGCACCCACAGCGCCATGACCCGGCCCCGGAAGGCACCGTCGACCCCGAGTTGCACCCGCTGGTTGGCGGCCTGGGCGAAGAAGACCATGAAGAAGCCGGTCAGCGGCAGCAGCGCCACCACCATCCAGTACGCCGGGGCGAGACCGACGAGGGTACCGAAGATCCCGGTTCCGATCGCGGCCCCGAGCACCAGCCAGACCGACGGCCGGCTGCGCCGGCCGCTGCCGGCGAGCGCCCCACACAGCGCACCGATCGCCAGCGAGGTGGTGAAGAGACCGAACGAGGCGGCCCCGGTCCTGAAGGTGGTCTTGGCCAGCGCGGGAAGGGTGAGCTGGAAGTTGAACAGCGTCAGCCCCATCACCGACATCAACATCATCGGCAGCAACAGGTCGGAGCGGCGGGCGACGTACCGGAGCCCGTCGACGACCCGGGCGGAGTCGCGCTCGGAGGCTGGCGGCAGGTCGTCGCGGTGGAGTTCGCCGGCGTTCATCCGCAGCGCACAGACCACCGGGGCGATCGAGCTGAACGCGCTGAGCAGGAAGACCGGCCCGACGTCGAAGAGCGCGATCGCCACGCCGGCCACCGCCGGACCGACGATCCGGGCGGAGTTGAACGTCGCGGCGGAGAGGGCGAGCGCGTTCGGCAGCAGGGACGTGCCGACGAGCTCCGAGACGAACGACTGCCGTACCGGGGTCTCGACCGCGTTCGCGACCCCGAGCAGGGCGGCGAAGACGTAGAGGTGCCAGAGCCGCACCAGTCCGGTGATGACCAGGACGCTCATGGTGAGCGAGAGGAAGCTCCAGGCACTGTTCGCGATGATCAGCAGGATGCGCTTGTCGTACCGGTCGGCGAGGCGACCGGAGAGAAGGGTGAGCAGGAGTACGGGGGTGAACTGCGCCGCCACCACGATGCCGAGCGCCGTGGCGTTGTCGTCCGACAGGTTGAGAACGAGCCAGTCCTGGGCCGTGAACATGACCCAGACGCCGATCAGCTTGATCAGCTGACCGGTGGCGAAGAGCCGGTAGTTGCGAACCGTCAGGGACTGGAAGGTGGTGCTCAGCTTTGCCCGCACTCGGGGTTGCGCCTCCTCGGGTCGTACGCGTCATCCGTGTACCCGGCGATGACGCCGGGTCACCTGGCGGACGAAGCGGACCCGATGGACGTGTCCCTCAGTCGCGAGCCACCTTCTGCAGGATCTCGGCGGCCTGCCGCAGCACGTCGCGTTCCTCCGGGGTCAGCTCGGCCAGCCGGCCGGCCAGCCACTCGTTGCGGGCCCGTTCGAACTGGGCGAGCATCGTGCGGCCGGGGTCGGTCACGGCGAGGATGACCTGCCGGCCGTCGGTCGGGTGCGGGGTGCGCCGCACGAGGCCGCGCTCCTCCAACTTCGCGACGATCTTGGTCATCGTCGGTGGCTGGACCCGTTCGACGTCGGCCAGTTCCCGAGGGGTCAGGGCACCGGCCAGTTCGAGGCTGGTCAGCGCGGAGAGCTGGGTTCCGGTGAGGTCACCCACGGGGCGGGTCTGCCGTACCCGTCGGTTGAGTCGGGTGATCGCGTCACGCAGCACCGTGGCGAGCTGGGTCGCCGGCATGGGCTTCGCCATCACCGTCCACTCCGTCACGATAGTTAGCCTAACTAATAAGCTTGGCTAACGACCGATCGTATGACCGACATCACCGACCCGGGGGTGGCTGGCCACGAACTTTACTCCCGGTCCCGTAGGGCGCTACTCCCGGTCCCGAGGGTGCGACCCGCCGATCGCACCCTCGGGCGGGGCCGGCCGGCGCGGCGCCGGGCACACCCCGGCACCCGGGNACGGGCCGCGCCGGCCGGCGCGCCGACGGCTAGAACACCACGGACTCGATCGGGCCGCGCAGGAAGTGGAGCGCGAAGAGCACCGCCACCCCGTACAGCAGCGGATGCACCTCGCGGGCCTTGCCCCGGGCGAGCTTGAGCACCACGTACGAGATGACCCCGGCCCCGATCCCGTTGGAGATCGAGTAGGTGAAGGGCATCAACACGATGGTGAGGAAGGCCGGGATGGCGATCTCGTAGTCGGTCCAGTCGATGCTCCGGACCGCGGTCATCATCAGGAACCCGACGATCACCAGCGCGGTCGAGGCCGCCTCGAACGGCACCACCACGACCAGCGGCGTGAGGAACATGGCCAGCAGGAAGAGTCCGCCGGTGACCAGGTTGGCCACACCGGTGCGGGCGCCCTCCGCGACCCCGGCGGCGCTCTCGATGTACGACGTGGCGCTCGACGTGCTCGTCGCACCGCCGACGGCCGCGGCGACCGAGTCGACCAGCAGGATCTCCCGGGTACGCGGCGGCATCTTCTCCTCGTCGAGCAGCCCGCCCTCCTGGCCGACGGCCACCATCGTCCCCATCGTGTCGAAGAAGTCGGTGACCAGCAGGGTGAAGACGAACAGGACCACGACCAGCCAGCCGGCCCGCTGCCACGAGCCGAGCACGTTGAACTGACCCAGCAGGGAGAGGTCCGGGACGTCCACCACCGTGTCCGGCAGCCGTGGCACGTTCAGCGACCAGCCGGACGGGTTCGGCGTGCCGTCGACGGTCGAGGGGCCGACCTTGGCGATCGCCTCGACGATGATCGCCAGCACGGTCGAGATGAGGATGCCGAGCAGGATCGCGCCCTTGACCCGACGTACCACCAGCACCAGCGTCACCAGCAGACCCAGGACGAAGACCAGCGCCGGCCAGGTGACCAGCTTGCCGCCGATGCCGAGCCCGACCGGCACGGTGGTGTTCGCCGCATCGGGGATCCGCCGGACGAAGCCGGCGTCGACCAGGCCGATGATCGTCAGGAACAGCCCGATCCCCACCCCGATCGCGGTCTTCAGCTGCGTCGGGACCGACCGGAACACGGCGGTACGCAGGCCGGTCAGCACCAGGATCGCGATGATGACGCCCTCGATCACCACCAGGCCCATCGCGTCGGCCCAGGTCATCTGCGGGGCGATCTCGTACGCCACCAGCGCGTTCACCCCGAGGCCGGCGGCCAGGGCCAGCGGGAAGCGGCCCACGACCCCCATCAGGATCGTCATCACCCCGGCCACCAGGGCGGTGGCGGCGGCGAGCGCCGGGATCGCGAGCCTCTTCCCGTCCCCGTCCACGGCACTGCCGATGATCAGGGGGTTCAGCACCACGATGTAGGCCATCGTGAAGAACGTGGCGAGGCCGCCACGAACCTCCCGGCCCAGGTTCGAGCCGCGGGCGGAGATCTCGAAGAAGCGGTCGAAGGCGTTACGGGGAGCCGTGGCGGCAGCGGAGGCGGTGGTGCCGCCCGGGGTGGGCCTGCCGGCGGCCGTGTCGCCGGCTTCGGCGGCGGGAGTGGCCGCAGCGTCGTCCATCAGACATATCCTCGCAGGTGGGGGGTCACATGCCGAACCGCATGGTGCCAGATCACCGGTCACCGGCAAATACCTTCCCGGTTACGGTTCCAGGTCAGGTGGGCCGTACCCTGTCTTCCGTGCCCGACGAGCCGCGATCCGCACCGACCGTCCCCACGCGCGGGGGTGGCCGGGACGCGGCGCCGTCGGACCGGTCGGGCGCGGCGCCACCGGTCGAGCCGCTCGACCCGCCGATGGTGCCGTTCGCGGTCGCCGGCACCGTGGTCTGGGCCGTCGTCGGGCTGGTGTTGCTGGTCTTCTTCGGCGACTGGCTCGCGGCGCACGACCGCGAGGACTGGCTCTGGATCTGCCTCGCCGGTGTCCTCTCCGGCTTCGTCGGGCTCGCCGTGATGCTCCGGCACGACGCCGAGCGCCGACGTCGCCGCGCCGGACGCTGAGGCGGACCGTCCGGCCACGTCGGCCTCACGGCCGACGTGCGAGGGCCCGCCCGGACCGTGCCCGTTCGGCTCAGCCCTGCCCGTTCGGCTCGGCCGGCTCACCCGGCTCGACGGAGTCGGGTGTCCGCCCCACCGTGATCGCCTCGACCTCACCGTCGTCGTAGACCGTGGGCAGCTCGTCCACCGGACCCTCGGACGTCTCCACCAACGCCTCCGAGTGGGCCCCGCACCCGTGGTCGGCGCTGACCACACGACCGTCGTCCGGGGCGTAGAGGTTGCCGCACACCCCGAAGGCCTGCCGCAGCGCGCCGGCCAGCGGAAGGTAGAAGCCGCAGGTCCCGCACCGGGCGGCGCGCGGTGCGGCGACGGAGATGGGTGCCGAGGGCCCGCGGTCGCCGTCGTACCACCGCTGGGCGGTGTCGGTACGGCCCTTGCGGGACATCACGCGGACCCGGCCGAGACCGAGTTCCCAGGCGGTCTCCTCGACCGCCGGGTCGTCGGAGTGCAGATAGCCGGGGACGAGCCGCTCGTCGTCCGGTGGGGTGGGCAGCAGGTCACCGACGCCGAGGTCACCCGGCTTCAACCGGTCCTGCCAGGGCAGCCAGTTCGGGGCCAGCAGGGCGTCCGGACCGGGCAGCAGGGACGTCTCACAGATCGTGACCTTCCGGCTACGCGGAATGCGCGTCACGGTCACCGCCCACCGCCAGCCACGGTATCCGCCCAGCCGACACTCGAACAGGTGCGTAACCAGCCGGTCACCTTCGGCAATGGCGCCCAGGTGTTCGCCGACGGCGGCCGGCTCGACCTCGGTGATGCCGCCGCGCGCCACGTCGACGGCGTTGGCGCACACCTGGTCGAGCCGCGGTGCGCGAGAGGTGCTGGTCCTGGTCACTCACCTATTCTTGCCTATCCTTGACGGCGGGTCGGCGGCACTCCCCGGCGCCGTTCAGCACGGATGTCTCGGCACGGAACCGACGGTCACCGGCCGAATGGGCGAGGATGGTGCTCATGCCGCTCTCCACCCGGTCCGGGGGTTTCCTCCTCGGACGTGTCGCCGGCACCGTCGTCCGCGCCGTCCGGCTGCTGCTGCGAGCCGGCTTCGGCGGCGCACGCTGGACCGGGCGGCGGGTCGCCCGGGTCCGCGAGAAGGGTGCGGGCGGCGAGGCCGGCATGGTCCGCCTCTTCGACCTGCACGCCGCCTCCTGCGCCGGGGACACCCTGATCGCCATCGGCCTGGCCGGGACGATCTTCTTCAACGTGCCGCTGGGCGAGGCACGCAGCAGGGTGGCGCTCTACCTGCTGATCACGATGGTGCCGTTCGCTCTGCTCGCGCCGGTGGTCGGCCCGCTGCTCGACCACTTCCGGCACGGCCGCCGGTACGCCCTGGCCACGACCATGCTCGGCCGGGCCTTCCTGGCCTGGTTGATCTCGGACCACATCCACGGCTTCGGGCTCTACCCGGCCGCCTTCGGGGTGCTGGCGCTCTCCCGGGCGTACGGGGTGGCCCGGTCGGCGGCGGTGCCCCGGCTGCTGCCGGACNGAGTCGGGCTCTCCCAGGTCGGTGCCCGGGCCAGCGTGTACGGCTCGATCGCCGGCGGCGTGGTCGTCCCGATCGGGCTGGCGGCGTTCTGGCTCGGCCCGCAGTGGCCGCTCCGGGTCGCCTCGGTGATCTTCCTGGTCGGCATGGTGATCGCGCTGCGCCTGCCGCCCCGGGCCGACTCCGATCCACCGGAGACCGTACCCCGGGCCTTCCAGGCGTTGCGGCTGCGCCCGGGCAGCCGGGAGCGGGCGTTGGGCGGGGGCGGCCCGTCCGGGCGGCTGGTGGTCGCCGCGTTGGTCGGCGGCGCCACGCTCCGCGCCCAGTACGGCTTCCTCCTGCTCTTCCTCGCCTTCGTCATCAGGGCCGGTGACCTGGACACCACCCTGTTCGGTCGGGAACTCACCGACGAGCTCGCCCTCGGGGTGGTCGGAGCCGCGCTGGGCGTCGGCGGCTTCCTGGCCACCGCGCTCGGCACCCGCCTGCGGATCCACCGCCCGGTCGCGCTGCAGGCCACCGGCATGGTGCTGGCAGCCGGGGNGGGAGCGGTGGCGACGGTCTGGTTCTCCCTGGCGTTCGTCGCCCTGCTCTGCCTGGTCACCTCCGCCGTGAGCGGCATCGCCAAACTGGCCGTCGACGCCACCATCCAGGAGCGCGTCGCCGAACGGCTCCGGGCCACCGCGTTCGCCCNCTCCGAGACGATCCTGATGCTGGCCTTCGTGGCCGGTGGCGCCCTCGGGCTGATCCCGGTCGACGGCCGGATCGGGATCGGGGTGCTGGCCGGTCTCGCGGTCGTCGCGGCGGCCCGGACCGTCGTCGTCGCCGTCCGGCTCCGCGGCGAACGGCTCTCCGGCCGGGCCCTCGCCGAGGACGGGTCGCACGACGGGCCACGCGGGGAGCCGCACGACGGGCCACACGCCGCGGGACGGAGCGAGGACGGCCGGGCCGACCCCGACCCGACCGGGTCGACACGACACGCCGAATCCGCCCACCGGTCCGGCGCCGACGGGCCCGACCCGGCCGGAAGCCCCGGAACCGGACGGCGTCCGAAAGGCCGCCACCAGCCCGTGAACCCTCGGGACGCGGCACCGGCCACCCCCGTCGCCACCGTCACCCCGGCGGCGCGGGAAGGGTCCGCTGAGCCGCCGANCGACCACGGCACCGAGGACGGGACACTCGCGCCTCCCGGCTACCACATCTACCGGCCCTCCTCCGCCGCCTCCGGCTCCGGACCCGGCGACGAGGACCCCCGGCGGCAGACCCGGGGAGGTCGGTAGTGGCCGGTCGCATCCTGCTTGCCACCGCGGTCGAGGCCGAGGCCGAGGCGGTCCGGGCCGGCCTGACCACCGACGCGGTGACGGTGGCGCCGGTCGGGGTCGGTCCGGCCGCGGCCGCCGCCGGTACGGCCCGGCTGATCGCCCTGGCCGAGGCGGCCGGGGAGCCGTACCGGGCGGTGATCAGCGCCGGGATCGGCGGCGGCTTTCCCGGCCGGGTGCCGGTCGGCGGTACCGTGCTCGCCACCCGCAGCGTCGCCGCCGATCTGGGCGCCGAGTCGCCCGACGGCTTCCTCACCCTGGACGAGCTGGGTTTCGGCACCACCACCATGCCGGTCGACCCGGAGCTGCTGGCGCGGCTGACGAGCGGCCTGCCACACGCGGTCACCGGTACCGTGCTCACCCTCGGCACCGTGACCGGGACCGCGCCGACGGCCGCCGCGCTGCTCGGCCGCTATCCGGACGCGGTGGCGGAGGCGATGGAGGGGTACGGCGTCGCCGTCGCCGCGACCGCCGCCGGACTCCCCTTCGCCGAACTGCGCACCATCTCCAACCCGGTCGGGCCGCGTGACCGGGCTGCCTGGCGGATCGACGCCGCCCTCGCGGCCCTGACCGACGCCGCCGCCGCGCTCGACAAGGGGCTGTCCGGCTGAGCGGCCGGTGACCCACCCGCGGCCGGGAACCCGGGCGTGGGATCAGGACGAACCCCTCCGACTCTTCGCCTTCCCCGACCAGAAGTCACCGATCGAGAACATCAGAGCGCAGTAACTCGCGACGACCAGCATGGGTGCGATCCCCACCACCGCGTACGGCGGCCCGGTCCACGGCAGGTCGACGATGCGCCCCGGCGGGGTCCCGGCGATGCTGAGTGCCCACAGCACGGCCATCAACACCTGTACGGCGCAGCCGGGCGTCCGGCCCCAGAGGATCGTGGCCACCGCCGACGCGGTCGCCACCACCAGGCCGACAACCGCCAGCAGGACGGCCAGCCCGTCGGCGTACGCGATGCGCCAGCCGCCGACGTGGACACCGTTGGTCCGGGCCCAGTCCGCGAACTCGAGGTAGCCGACCGCCACCCGGTGACCACCGAACTCCAGCTCGATCCACGGCAGCACCAGGAACCCGAACGCCATGCCCACGGCGGCCCCGGCGACGACCAGCAGACGCCAGATCTGGGAGATCCTGACCTGCCCCTGCTCCCACGGCACCCCGGGCGACCCCGCCGACCCCGGCGGCGCCGACCCCGGCGGCGGCGAACCCGGCGCCGGCACGGTCCGGGGCTCCGGCGACGCCGCCGGCCCCGGCACCACCGGCACCGCCCCGGTCGCCGGTGGGGCGAGGCCGGACGGGGGTGTCTCAGAACCGGCGTCGTCCACGGTGGGCAACGGGTCCNCCACCGGGCGCTGCCAGCCGTCCAGGGCCTGCGGTGTCCACCGTGTGCCGTCGAACCAGCGCAACGGCTGTCGGCCCGTCGGGTCGGGGTACCAGCCCGGGCCCATGCCCGCCTCCCGTCGCAGATCGGCCCGGTCGCGTCCGGACCCGCGCACCGGGGCGGGCGTCCCCGCCGGGGCCGTCGAACCGCCAACATCCAGCCTAGTACGCGTGCACAATCGTCGACCCGTCCCGCGCACCGGTGGACGGTGTGGACACCGCGCCGGCGGCCGGTCGTACCGCGTTCCGGTGCCATGCGGTGCGGCACCGGCCGGGGGCGGGGACTACGGTGGGTCCGTGGCGCTCACTCTCGCGATCTCGCCCTGCCCCAACGACACCTTCGTCTTCCACGCCCTGGTGCACGGCCTGGTGCCCGGCGCGCCGCCGGTCGAGGTGGTCTACGCCGACGTCGACGTCACCAACACCGCCGCCGAGCGCGGGGCGTACGACCTGGTGAAGGTGAGCTACGCGGCCCTGCCCTGGCTGCTCCGCGACTACCACCTCCTGCCGTGCGGCGGGGCGCTCGGGCGTGGCTGTGGGCCGCTGGTGCTGGTCCGGGGCGAGCGTGCGGGCAACCCCGACCTGACCGGTGCCACCGTCGCGGTGCCGGGCGACCGGACGACCGCGTACCTGCTGTTCCGGCTCTGGTCGGCACAGCGACCCCCGGCGAGGATCGAGGTGGTGCCGTTCCACGAGATCATGCCGGGTGTGGCGGCCGGCCGGTTCGACGCCGGACTGGTGATCCACGAGGCGCGGTTCACGTACCCCCGACACGGGCTGACCGCCCTGGTCGACCTCGGCGAGTGGTGGGAGGGCGACACGGGGCTGCCGATCCCGCTCGGCGCCATCCTGGCCCGCAGGGGCGCCGTCGACCCGCAGGAGGCGGCCGGGTGGATCCGTGCCTCCCTACGGCAGGCCTGGGCCGATCCGGCGGCGACCCGCGACTACGTCCTGGCGCACGCCCAGGAGATGGAGCCCGACGTGGTGGACCGGCACATCGGGCTCTACGTCAACGAGTTCACCGCCGAGCTGGGCGCCGAGGGCCGGGCGGCAATCGACGCCCTGCTCGGCCGGGCCGCCGCGGCCGGACTGACCCCGCCCGTCACGACCCCGTTCGACTGACCGGCCGGCACGCCGGCCGCCGGGGCCGGCGGACTCAGATCTCCAGCTCGCGGGCGACGGCGTGCACCAGTTGGGCCACGGTCTGCGCGGTCTTCTTGTCCGGGAAGCGGCCCCGGGACAGCACCGGCTGCACCTTCGCCTCCAGGACCTTGATCATGTCCTCGATCAGGCCGTGCAGCTCCTCTGCCGGACGGCGCCGAAGCTCCGCGATGGACGGTGGCGGCTCCAGCAGCTTCACACCGAGTGCCTGCGCACCGCGGCGGCTGTCCACCACACCGAACTCAACCCGCTGGCCGCCCTTGAGGTCGGTGACACCAGCGGGCAGCGCGCCCTTCGGCAGGAACACGTCGCCACCCTCGTCGCTGGTGACGAACCCGTACCCCTTGGTCGCGTCGTACCACTTCACTCGACCCGTTGGCACCTGTAGACCTCGACTCCCCTGAGATTGCTTTATCACAAGGCTAGCCGCATCACNCGCGGTAGCGCCTGCGGGAATCCGGTAAGGTCGGCCAGCACCAGCNCCGCGCCGGCCGAGCGCAGTTCGTCGGCGTCACACGGCCCGGTGGTCACCCCGACTCCGGGTATGCCGGCGGTGCGCGCCGCGACCATGTCGCCGACGTGGTCGCCCACGTAGAGCCGTACGCCGTGCGCGGTCAACGCGGTCGCCTTGTCCTCGGCGAAGAGGTCGCCGGCCAGGGCGTCGACCTCCAGCCCGACGTGCTCCAGGTGCAGCCGGGCGAGCCGGCCGTGTTTGGAGGTGACCACCACCACCCGCAGCCCGTGCCGCCGGACCGCCGCCACCGCCTCCAGGGCACCGGGCAGCGGCCGTGAGGTGGTGATGGCGTATTCGGGATAGAGCGCCCGATACGTCCGGACCGCCGTCTCGACCTGTTCCGGTGGGAACCAGCGGCGGATCTCCTCCCGCAGCGGGGGACCGAGCCGGCTCACCACCGCGTCGGTGTCGACGTACACGCCGGTCACCTCGGACAGCTTCCGGTACGCCGCGGCGATCCCGGGACGGGTGTCGAGCAGGGTCATGTCGAGGTCGAACCCGACGGCGGCGGGAGCGGTCACATCGACCATCGTGCCACGCGGTCGATCACCCGGGGCGCGGGTGGGCGCGGGATCACCGGCCCGAACCGGTGACCGGGTCGGGACGGTCGCGCACCCAGACCGAGCCGGACGACCGAGACGGCGCACCGGCACCGGGACGGATAGCGNGGGAAGGCGATGACCACGCTCGCCGATCACCTGCGGTCGCTGCCCGACGAGGCGCTCGCCGCCCTGTTCCGGCTACGTCCGGACCTCGTCGTGCCGGTACCGACCGACATGTCCGCTCTCGCGGTCCGGGTCCAGTCCCGGGTGTCGGTCGCCCGTGCCCTGGACGGGCTCGACGAGTTCACCCTGCGGATTCTCGACGCGGCCCGGCTGACCCGCCGGGCCGCCGCCGCGCCCCCGACGTCCGGGACGGACGGGGCCCCGGCCGGCGACTCCGAAGCCGGGGCGGGTGAGACCTCGGTCGAGGAGATCCTCACCTTCGTCGTCGGATCCGCCACCGGCGACCGGCGCCGGACCGAGCGGGCCGCCGTCCGGGCCGCGATCGACCGGCTCCGCGCGCTGTTCCTGCTGTACGGGCCGGAGGAGGCGCTGCGCGTCGCGGCCGGGGTCGACGAGGTCTGCTCACCGTACCCGGCGGGGCTGGGACGGCCCGCGGCGGAGCTCGACCCGACGGCGGCGGTCCTGGTCTCCGACCCGGCCCGGCTGCGCCGCACCCTGTTGGCCGCACCGCCCGCGGCCCGCGCGATCCTCGACCGGCTGGCCGCCGGGCCGCCGGTCGGGACACTGCCGGCCACGCCCAACGCGGAGTCGGCGGGCCCGGTCTCCTGGCTGGTCGAGCAGAAACTGCTGGTACCGATCTCGGAGGCCGGCACCTCCGGCCGGCCGGCCGCCGTCGAGCTGCCCCGGGAGGTCGGACTGCTGCTGCGCCGCGACACGGGCCCGCTCGGGCCGTTGCGGCCACAACCACCGGCGGTGACCGGCCCGGAACGGGAGCCCAAGGCCGTCGACTCGGCCGGCGCCGGCCAGGCGATGGAGGCGGTACGGCGCACCGAGGCGCTGCTGGAGCTGCTCGCCGCCGAGCCCGCCCCGCTGCTGCGCTCCGGTGGGCTCGGAGTCCGTGACCTGCGCCGGATCGCCAGGACGACCGGGCTGGACGAGCCGACCGCCGCACTGCTGCTGGAGGTGGCGTACGCCGCCGGCCTGCTGGGCGAGACGGACCTGCCGGGTGCCACCACCGCCCGCGCCGGCGCCGACCAGCAGATCCTCCCCACGCTCGGGTACGAGTCCTGGCGGGACGCCTCCCTGGCGCACCGCTGGGAGCATCTGGCCCGGGCCTGGCTGGCCATGACCCGCCAGGTGGGGCTGGTCGGACAGCGGGACGACCGGGACCGGGTGATCACCCTCTTCTCCCCGGAGGCGGAACGGGCCGGGGCCCCGGCGCTCCGCCGCGCCGTCCTTGAGGTCCTCGACGACCTCGCTCCGGGGGTCGCGCCGGACCCGGACGACGTGGTGGCACTGCTCGCCTGGCGCGCACCACGCCGCAACCTGGGCCGGGAGGCCGGGCAGCGGGAGGTGCTGGCCGAGGCGGCGCTGCTCGGGGTGACCGGGCTGGGCGCCCTCACGTCGTACGGGAAGCTGCTGTTCGCGCAGTGGGTGGCCGGGGACACCGGGCCCGCCGAGGGCGACGACCCGCTCGGGATCCGCGCCGACGCCGACGGGGCGGCCGGCGGCGGGTCACCGGCGGTCCGGGCGTTGGACGCCCTGCTTCCCTCACCCGTCGACCACGTCCTGCTCCAGGCCGACCTGACCGTGGTGGTTCCCGGGCCGCCCGAGCCGGCCCTCGCCGCCGAGCTGGCGATGGTGGCCGAGCCCGAGTCGGCGGGCGGGGCCAGCGTGCACCGGGTCACCGCGGCGAGCGTGCGGCGCGCCCTGGACGCCGGGTACGCCGCCGAGGACCTGCACGCGCTCTTCGCACGGCGCTCCCGGACGCCGGTGCCGCAGACGCTGACCTACCTGATCGACGACGTCGCCCGGCGGCACGGCGGGCTGCGGGTCGGCGCCGCCGGGGCGTACCTGCGCAGCGANGACGAGGCGCTGCTGACCCAGGTGTTGGCCGACCGCCGGCTCGCCGCGATGGGGCTGCGCCGCCTGGCGCCGACCGTGCTCGTCNCCCCGCACCTGGTGGGGCGGCTCCTCGCCGCGCTGCGCGAGGCCGGCTACGCGCCGGTCTCCGAGGACGCGAGCGGTGCCGTGGTGCTGACCCGGCCGAGGGNTCGCCGGGCACCGGCGCGCGGCTCGGTGGCGAACCGGGTGGTCGATCCGCTGGCCACTCCCCGGCTGACCACGCCCCGGCTGCTCGGCATCGTCGAGCAGGTCCGCCGGGGCGACGCCGCCGCCCGGGCCGCCCGGCGGGCGCCGATCACCGTGCGGGGCGGCGGGAGGCGCGACGGCGTGCCGNCGATGCCACACACCCAGGCGTTGACCGTGCTCCAGCAGGCCGTCCGGGACCGGGCACTGGTCTGGGTCGGCTACGTCGACGCGCACGGGGCGACCGCGTCCCGACTGGTCCGCCCGGTGTCGATCGGCGGTGGCTACCTGCGTGCCGAGGACAGACGGACCGAGACGTTGCACACCTTCGCCCTGCACCGCATCACCGCCGCCGTCCGGGAGGAGTAGGGACCGGTCGGGACCGCGGCACACGCCCGGGAACCCCGGTCGCGGCACGCGCGACGTCACCCCGTCGCGGCGCCGCACGCGACGAGGTCTCAGCCGCGGCGGCTGCGGCGTACCGTGCCGATCACCGAGACGATCAGCAGCAGTGTGAACGCGGCACCGAGCCCCTCCCCGAGGGACTCGACAAAGCCCTGTCGCTGCACCAGCCAGCCGAACAGCACCCAGATCGCCAGCAGCAGCGCGACGACGGCGTACGCCAGCACGGTGGCCCGGGAGACCGGTTCGGCGGACGCCGGCGCGGGCTCGGCACGGGAGGCGGCGTCCGGTGGGGTGTCGGCCGGCGCGGCGGCCGAAGGGTCCATCTCGGGTCGGGCCTCGTCGACCGTCATCTGCCAAACCTCCCGCCACGCTGCCGTGCCTTCAGAGTCGCATCCATCCGCCTGCCGCGACGGGACGCACCGCCCGGCGACACGCGTGAAACGCCCCGCCCCCGACGGGGGAACGGCGACGCGCCGGTGCGGTGCCGCACTGGTCAGGTGTCGGGGCGGCGGCCGAAGACGTACACCCGGGTGCCGATCGCGCCGAGCTCCCACAGCCGGCGGGCGTCCTCCGGCAGCAGGTTGACACAGCCGTGCGAGCCGATCGACATGTCGTGCAGGTACGTCGTGGTCTGGTGGAAGCCGATCCCGCCGACGAACCGCTGCCAGTACGGCATCCACACCTCGTACGGGTCGGACCACTCCTTCACGTTCCGGAAGTTGATCTTGTATGTGCCGGTCGGGGTGGCGTACCCGGGCATGCCGGTTCGGATGACGGTCGGCGGCATCACCACCTTCCCGTTCCGGACCGCCCACACCGTCTGCCGGGTCAGGTCGACACAGAACGTCGTACCGGAGCCGGCCCGGCACCGGTCGGTGTCGGTCTCGGCCAGGCGGCGGGCGACGTCGGCGGTGGTCGGACCGGCTCGACCGTGGGCGGGCCGGATGTCGTACCGGCGCTGGAACCTCTTGATCGCCTCGCAGTCCGCGGCCGACTGCCGCCCGTCGACGGTGACCTCGCCGAACCCGCCGAGCCGGGCGAGGTAACGCTCGACCTCGCGCTGCCGCTCCCCCTGCGGGCAGCCCGCCGGTTTCCGGGAGGGACTCGGTGTCGGCGAGGCGCGGGTGGGTTCGCGGGGCGTGGTGGTGGCCGGCTTCGGCGCCGTACGGGTCGCGCGCGGGGACGGCGTCGCCCGGGTCTTCCGCGGTGTCGGCGTGGTGCGGTCCCGCCGCGGCGTGGGCGGCGCGCTCGCCCCCGTTGCACTCGCCGCGTTACCGGCCCGCCGATGCTCCCCCGCCTGCGGCGAGCCGGCCGACGAATCGAGCGCACACGCACCGACGCCGGACAGGGTGACCGCTGCCAGAGTGACGAGACGGATGCCGAGACGCACGGATACCATCTGGTCCTCCCCAGGAGCCGTCTCCTGACTAGACGCATGAGAATGCCAGTCGGGTTGCCCCTTATGAAGGGTTTTTCCACCCACTCGTTCGAGTGCGACACTTGGGGGTCGGCACGCAGGCGGCTGACCAGGGACGGAAGGGCGTGGGTGTGAGCGGCGGGCCACTAATCGTGCAATCAGACAAAACGCTGCTACTGGAAATCGACCATCCCGACGCGCAGGCCTGCCGGATGGCGATCGCTCCCTTCGCCGAGCTGGAGCGCTCGCCGGAACACGTCCACACGTACCGGCTCACCCCGCTCGGGCTCTGGAACGCCCGCGCGGCCGGGCACGACGCCGAGAGCGTGATCGACGCGCTGCTGAGGTTCTCCCGCTACCCCGTGCCGCACGCGCTGCTGGTCGACGTCGCCGAGACCATGGACCGGTACGGCCGCCTCCAGCTCGTCGCCCACCCGACCCACGGCCTGGTGCTGCACGCCCTGGACCGGGCGGTCCTGACCGAGGTCGCCAGGAGCAAGAAGCTCGCCGGGATGCTCGGCGCCAGGATCGACGACGACACGATCGTCGTCCACCCGTCCGAGCGGGGCCGGCTCAAGCAGGCACTGCTCAAGCTCGGCTGGCCCGCCGAGGACCTGGCCGGGTACGTCGACGGCGAGGCGCACCCGATCGAACTGGACACCGGCGGGACCGAGGACCGGCCCGCGTGGGAGCTGCGGTCGTACCAGCGGGAGGCGGTGGAGCAGTTCTGGGCCGGCGGGTCGGGTGTGGTGGTACTCCCCTGCGGGGCCGGGAAGACCCTGGTCGGCGCGGCGGTGATGGCACGGGCGAAGGCGACCACCCTGATCCTGGTGACCAACACCGTCGCCGGTCGGCAGTGGAAGCGGGAACTGGTCGCGCGCACCNCGCTGACCGCCGACGAGATCGGCGAGTACTCCGGGGAACGCAAGGAGATCCGGCCGGTCACCATCGCGACGTACCAGGTGCTCACCGCCCGGCGCGGCGGCGCCTTCACCCACCTGGACCTGTTCAACGCCCGCGACTGGGGTCTGATCATCTACGACGAGGTGCACCTGCTGCCGGCGCCGATCTTCCGGTTCACCGCCGACCTCCAGGCCCGACGCCGGCTCGGTCTGACGGCGACGCTGGTCCGTGAGGACGGCCGGGAGGGCGACGTCTTCTCGCTGATCGGTCCGAAGCGCTACGACGCGCCGTGGAAGGACATCGAGGCGCAGGGCTGGATCGCGCCGGCCGAGTGTGTCGAGGTCCGGGTCACCCTGACCGACGCCGAGCGGATGACGTACGCGGTGGCGGAGCCGGAGGAGCGCTACCGGGTGGCGGCGACCGCCCGGACCAAGCTGCCGGTGGTTCAGGCGCTGGTGCGGCGCCACGCCGGCGANCAGGTGCTGGTGATCGGCGGCTACGTCGACCAGCTGCACGAGCTGGGCGAGGCCCTCGACGCCCCGATCGTGCAGGGCTCGACGACGAACCGGGAACGGGAACGGCTCTTCGACGCCTTCCGCGCCGGGCAGCTGCGGACGCTGGTCATCTCCCGGGTCGGCAACTTCTCGCTCGACCTGCCGGAGGCGTCGGTGGCGATCCAGGTCTCCGGCAGCTTCGGGTCACGCCAGGAGGAGGCGCAGCGCCTCGGCCGGGTGCTCCGGCCGAAGGCCGACCGCCGGCAGGCGCACTTCTACACCGTGGTCGCCCGGGACACCATCGACACCGAGTACGCGGCGCACCGGCAGCGCTTCCTCGCCGAGCAGGGGTACGCGTACACGATCGTCGACGCCGACGACGTCCTCGGGCCGACGCTGCCGTCGGTCGACTGACCGGCTCCGGGCCGTGGCCGGACGCGACGGTGCCGAAGACGCCGAACGCCGGCCCACCGGGGTGGGCCGGCGTCCGCGCCCGGGGCGTCAGCAGGAGGTGGTGTAGCCCTTCCCCCGCTTCTTCCAGGCACAGCTGTGGACGAGCTTGCCGGACGGATCACGCAGGTAGGCCTTGTCGCCGGTGTTGTTCCACACGTACCAGGAGCGGCCCCAGTAGCGGTGCGTGCCGGTGTTCTTGCCCTTGCCCGTGTGGATGTAGACGCTCTTGCCGGCGGGGAGCCGGAAGGTGGTGGTGAACCTGTAGGTGTGGCCGGCCTTGTCGCGCAACGTCCAGCCCTTGAGATTGATGGTGCTGCGGCGCTTGTTGGTCAGCCGGACGTACTCGGCGTTCAGGCTCCTGTTGGATCCCCTGTCGCTGCCCGGCGAGTCGTAGTAGACCTTGGTGATCTTGACCGCTGGTGCGGCCTGCGCCGGGGTGGCGACGGCCAACGACCCGCCGACGGCGACGGCGAGCGCGGAGACGAACCCGATCAGCCTTCTCCTCAAGTGTTCCCCCTGATCACTGAGCAACGACCGGTGCGCAACCGGCACACCGGCCGGGCGCCCTGCGGCGAGAGCGCCGGCTGATCGTAGTCGTGTCGACGCGCGGGCCCACCACCGTCCACTCAGGTCGAAGACCGTCGTCTATCCGGACGTCCCCGCACCTCCGTCCGGCTCGCCCGGCCACCGGTTGTCGGAGCTGCCCTCGGACGACAGGCGGTGTACGGGCCGGCCACGCCACCGGGCGGGACCACCCCGGTTCAGGAGCCGGGCAGCTCCGGACCGGGCCGCAGCAGGGGCGTGAGAAGGTCGCCGTGCTCCTCGATCCGGTCCAGCACCTCGGTGGCGAGAAACCGCCGGACCGCGCCGGACGCGCCCCCGGCCGCCGCCTCCACCTCGGCCCAGGTCACCGGCGTGGACACCGACGGTGTCGGCTGAGCCCGCAGGGAGTACGGCGTCACCGTCGTCTTGGCCGCGTTGTTCTGGCTCCAGTCGATGAAGACCCTGCCGGGGCGCAGCCGCTTCGCCATCTGGGCGGTGACCGACTCCGGCAGCTCGCGGGCCAGCTCCTCGGCGATCCGGCGGGCGTAGCCGGAGACGACGTCGGCGGGCTGCCGACCGGAGACCGGGCAGCACAGCTGCATCCCCTTCCTGCCCGAGGTCTTCGGATAGCTGGCGATGCCGTCCGCGGCCAGCCGCTCCCGAAGCAGCAGCGCGACCTGGCAGCACTCGGCCAGCCCGGCCGGGGCACCCGGGNCGAGGTCCAGCACCATCAGGTCGGGGTGGCGCCCCACCCTCCACTGGGGGGTGTGTAGCTCCAGTGCGGCGAGATTGGCCAGCCAGACCAGGGTCGGCAGGTCGTCGCAGACGACGTAGTCGAGCATCTCCCGGCCCTTCGACGAACCGGGCGCGGGCAGGGTCTCCCGCCGTACCCACTCCGGGGTGCCGGCCGGGGCGTTCTTCTCGAAGAACGAGTTCCCCTCGACACCGTTCGGACAGCGGATCCGGGTCAGCGGTCGGTCCCGCAGGTGCGGCAGAAGCGCCTCGGAGATCCGGGTGTAGTAGTCGATCACCTCGCCCTTCGTGAACCCGACCGCCGGGTAGAGCACCTTGTCGAGGTGGGACAGCTCCAGGCCGCGCCCCTCGACCTCGACCCGTACCCGCTGCTCAGCCCGCATCGCCCAGCTCCGCCGGGGTACGGTCGGGCCGCAGCCGGCGGATCCGGGGGAACCGGAGCCGGCCGTCCGGCGTGCGCTGGCCGTACCTCACCTCCACCACGACCTCGGGTCGGACCCAGATCGCGCCCCGGGCATCCTCCCGGGGCACGGGGTCGACGAACGGCGACCGCGGCACCCGCAGCGGCTCCAGCGCCGCCAGCAGCTGCCGCTCGATCGCCGCGCCGATGCCACCGCCGACCCGGCCGCGGTAGACCAGGCCGGGTCCACCGCCCGGGGCCGGCACCCCGACGAGCAGGCCGCCGATCCGGCGTACGCCGGGACGCCAGCCGCCGACCACGAAGTCGTCGGTCTCCTCCCGCTTCACCTTGATCCAGTCCGGGGACCGGACTCCCGGCCGGTACACCGAGTCGAGTCGCTTGGCGACCACCCCCTCCAGCCCGTGCTCGGCCGCGGCCTGGTAGGTGGCGGCCCCGTCGGTGAAGACCGGTGGCACCGCCCAGCTCGGTCCGGCCAGCTCCAGCGCCTCCAGAGCCTGTCGGCGACGCCGGTACGGCCAGCGGGTCAGGTCCGCGCCGTCACGACGCAGCAGGTCGAAGATCATGTAGGTCACCGGCAGGCTGGCCGCGAGTCGGGCGGCCCGGTCGGGCTGGCGGACGTGCATCCGGGTGGCCAGGGCGGCGAACGATGTCTGCCCGTCGCGGGTCAGCACCACGACCTCGCCGTCCAGCACCGCGCCGCCGCGCCCGCGCTCGGCGACCTGGGTGCCGAGCGGGGCGATCTCGGGATAGGCGGCCGTGATCTCCACCCCGGAGCGGGCGTAGAGCCGCAGCGCGCCGTCTGTGACGTCGCCGATCGCGCGTACCCCGTCCCACTTGAACTCATACCCCCAGCCGGGGCCTGCGGGCAGCTCCCCGGTGCTGGCGAGCATCGGCCTGACCGGCGGCCCGGGCACGCCTCCACTCTAGGACCACCTGAAACCAACATGAGGGGATTTGGTCGGATACGACCGGCAGCCGCGCCGGCGGTGTCCGGTACGACGCCGCGGCTTCCGCCCGGCAGGGTTCTCGGGTGATTTCGGCGCCCCGACGGGGAAGTGCGCACCATGCGGGCTATCTGGCGTGGCGCCGTCTCGTTCGGCCTGGTCTCCATCGGGGTCCGGGTCTACTCGGCCACCGAGGAGAAGGACATCCGCTTCCACCAGGTGCACCGGGTCGATGGTGGCCGGATCCGGTACAAGCGGGTGTGCTCGATCGACGGCGAGGAGGNGCCCTACGAGGACATCGCCAAGGGGTACGACCTCGGCGGCGGCGAGATGGTGATCCTCACCGACGAGGACTTCGCCGAACTGCCGCTGAGCACGTCGCACGCGATCGACGTCCTCGAGTTCGTGCCCGCCGGGCAGGTCGACCCGATCCTCTACAACAGGGCGTACTACCTGGAGCCGGACGGCGCGGCGACGAAGCCGTACGTGCTGCTGCGGGACGCGCTGGCCGNCTCGGAGCGGGTGGCGATCGTCAAGGTGGCGCTGCGGCAGCGCGAGCAGCTCGCCACCCTGCGGGTCCGGGAGGGGGTTCTGGTGCTCAACACCATGCTCTGGCCCGACGAGGTCCGCCGCCCGGACTTCGGCTTCCTCCACGAGAAGATCACCGTCCGCCCGCCGGAGCTGGCCATGGCGACCTCCCTCATCGACTCGATGACCGGGGACTTCGAGCCGGACGTCTTCACCGACGACTACCGGGCCGCGTTGCAGGAGGTCATCGAGGCCAAGGTGGAGGGACGGCAGGTGGTGCAGCCGGAGGAGGTCGAGAAGGCGCCGGCCGCGGCGATCGACCTGATGGCCGCGCTGCGTGCTTCGGTGGACCGGGCCCGCGCCGCCCGGGGCGAGGCCCCCGCCGGCGCCGGGGCCGGCACACCCACCCCGATCTCGACGGCGAAGCAGACCGCCGCCGCGAAGAAGGCCGGGAAGAAGGCGGTCGGCGGGGCCGACGGCGGCCGGTCGCCGGACGGCGGGGCGAGGAAGACCCCCGCGCGGGCCGGTGGCGAGGCGGCGAAGACCGGGGCCGGGAAGGCCGCCCCGAAGAAGGCGGCGCCGAAGAAGGCGGCTCGGAAGTCGGCGTGACGCGTCCGCCGACGGCGGGGGTGCCGTCCGGCCGCGGCCCTCGCGAGGGTCGGCCCCGGGCTCCGGCCGGACGGCACCGGGCAGGTCAGTAGGCCGGCGGAAGGCCGAACGGATAGGCCTTTGGCGGCGCGTCGCCGTGGTGCGCCGCGCAGTGCGCCGCCCGCGGGCCCGGCCCGGTCAACGGCGGCAGGTAGCTGGTCAGGGCCGCCAGCGCGGCGGCGGTCGCCGCCGCGCTCGACTCGATGTCGAACTCCACCAGGGCCCGGGCGAGCGGGGTCCGGGCCTCGCTGAGGCGTACCGCGTTCCGCCACGCCTGCGCGCGCCAGCTCACGATCAGCCGCAGGACCCACTCCGGGGAGATCCCGACATCGAAGCTGTACGGGTCGAACCGGGCGATCAGCTCCGCGTGCAACGGGTCCACCAGCCCGGCCAGGACCTCGTCGATCCGGTCGTGGTCGGGCTTGTGGCTGCTGCCGTCCGCGGCGGTCAGCCCGATCCGCTCCAGGACGTACGGCAGGTCCCGGTTGATGTGGGCGTTCATGCCGAGCAGCAGGTCCCCGGCGCCGGTGAGCCGGCGGTCGCGGGCCGCGTCGAGGGCGATGAGCCAGGCCGATGGCACCGACGAGCGGCGGCCGGCGGCCCAGTCGTCGTACGCGCGGTAGTAGTACTCGGCGAACAGCGCGCCCACCCGGTTGATCCACCGCGGGTCGGCGAAGTAGCCCTCCTGGTCCCGGCTCCACGCGAAGCCCTGGGTGGTCCGCAGGTAGGCGAGGGCGAACGTCGCGTGGTGCCCGCAGGAGCGGCCGAGCGCGTCGAGCCGCCCGCCCAGCTGGGCGAGGGTGTCGTCCACACACCCGTTTCCGCCCTCCGGGCAGGTTTCCGGCACGTCGACCGCCCGCGGCCCCGCCCCCGCACCAGGCTCCGCGGCCGGTCCGGGCGACGCCGACGCCGGGGTTCCCGGTGCGGCGAACGCCAGCACACAGACCCCTCCCAGCACGGTCGCGAGTAGCGATCGAATCCGGCTGCGCATCTCAGCTCCCACACCTTGGTGATCGACTCAGATATCGACCATCATCAAGGAGCTGGGTGACGAACCGGTAACGGTCGTCCACCGCCGGTCTCGGCGAGACGGTGACGGCACCGATCGCGTCAGCCGGCACACCCCCGCCGCGAACGGCGTGGGGAGACACCGGAGGGCTCTCTCGGGGCAAACCGGTGGTGTGCCGCCGGGCGGACGCACCCGCGGCGGGGGCGGCCCCGGACCGTGCCGTCAGACGCGCTGAAGCGTGAAGACCTCGTGTCGGCCGTTGCGGCACGTCTCCTGGATGATCTGTACGCCCTCCCGGGTGAGCCCCTCGTAGACACCGATGCAGAGACTGCTCCCGCCGGCCACGGAGCGCAACCGGTAGCCGCTCGCTGGCGAGCTGACCGGCTCCAGCCGGAACTGCTGGTCCGTCCGGCCGCTTCCGCACTGCCCGGCGGCCAGCAGCAGTCCGGCGCCTCGGCCGCCGTAGTCGACGGTGGCGCACCTGATGTTCTGGGAGGAGTAGTGGAGCTTGATCCGGTAGATGTTTCCGCTGACCTGCTCCAGGTGTGTCGCCGGCCGGGCCGAGGAGCAGGAGTGCTGCCCGAGGACGGTGCGCCCGGTGTTCTTGAACAGTTCCGNGCCCTCGCCCAGACACATGCCCGTGTGTGCGGGTCGGATCTGGTAGCGGCCGGAGAAGGTCGTCTCCTGCGAGCCGCCGCCGGAACTCGTGTCACTCCGGCCGTTGTTACCGCCGCCGCTGTCGCCGCTGCCCGAGGAGGAGGACGAGGTCGACTGGGGCGGCGTCCGGCCGGGAGGCGACGTCGACGGCGTCGAGCCGTCGGAGGGCCTGGGACTCGCCGTCGCCGTCGGGGTGCCGGAGGTCTCCGCCGTGGGCGTCGGGTCGGCGGCCGACGGTGTGGCGGACGGCGTGACCGCCGCGGCCGGCACGCCGAGTGTTCCGGGCCGCCGTGGCTCGGCCTCGTCCCCCGGTCGCTGGACCATCCACACGATCGAGCCGGCCGCGAGCAGGCCGACCACCAACGCCCCGACCAGCACGAGGTTCCGGGCCGGCAGTCCCCTCGTCTCGGCCGGCTCGTCCGGATCGGGCCGGGTCGCCGTCGTGGTGGGGGCAACCGCGGTCGCCGTGCCACCGGCCGCCGGGGTCGACCTGGTCAGGGTCGTCGACCCGCCGGTCAGGACCACCCGGCCGGTTGCCGTGCCCGAGGCCGACGTCTTTCCGGGCGTACCCGCCGCCCGCGTCTCCGACGCCGTCGCGGGTTCGGTCTTCCCTGCCGGCGCCGTCGTGGGTTTCTCCGACGCCTGGGGCGAGGCGGCGGTTTCGGTCCGTGTCGTGCCGGTGGAGGCGCCCGCCTTCGCGCCCGACTCCGCCGCGGCGGCCGCCCTGACCGTCTTCGCCGCGTGCCGCCCGCCCTGCCGGCGGTGTGCGGCGCGCCGCTGGGCGGAACGCCGGCCGGTCGATGTGGCCGGTGCGGGCGCCGACGCCACCGGAGCCGGAGCGGACGGTGGCTCCGCCCGGTCGGGACCGGACGAGTCAGACTCGGAGGGGTCGGGCAGCACCGGGCCAGGCAGGCGTTGTCCGCAGTCCGGGCTGAGACAGTACGCGCTTCCCTCCTCGTTCTCCTGTCCACAGTGCACGCAGACGACCATCGCACCCTTCCGTGTTGTCGACGTGCCCCCAGCTCGACCGGGAGAGCCCGGTCCCCGGTCCAATCAGAAGCGGCGCCCTCCATGTTTCGGATTCCGCCGTGGTGGCCTGCACTGCGAACCGAAGCGGACGGTCCAGTGTGGAAAGCCTTTTTCTTTCCGATCGGGCAGCCCGGAGAGAGCTCGCAGTCCACCGGACTCTACCGAATCACGGCCTCGACGGGAACGGACGACGTCGGGCTTTCCCGGTGCCGCCCCGGCCGCGTCCGGCGCCTGCCCGGGCCGACCGCTTCCCGGTGTGCGCCAGCGGAGGTGTCCACCCGGGCAGATACCAGGTCACGGCCACGAGCCACGCCCGGTCGGGGCAGGATGGAGGCGTGGTGGACGCGGTCGTCTTCGATCTCGACGGCGTGCTGGTGGNCTCGGAACCGGTCTGGGAGCGGGTCCGGCGGCGGTACGTCGACGCCCGCGGCGGCCGGTGGCAGCCCGACGCCCAGCAGCGGCTGATGGGAATGAGCACCGGTGAGTGGTCGCGGTACCTGCGTGACGAGCTCGGGGTGCCGGGCCCGCCGGAGCGAATAGCCACCGACGTGATCGGCCAGATGGTCGAGGAGTACACCCGCCGGCTCCCGATCGTCGAGGGCGCCCCGGAGGTGGTGCGGCGGCTCGCCGCGCGCTGGCCGCTCGGACTCGCCAGCTCCTCGCCGCGCCGCCTGATCGAGGTGGCGTTGGACGCCGCCGGGCTCGCTGACGTGTTCCGGGTGACGCTGTCGACCGAGGAGGTCCCCCGGGGCAAGCCGGCGCCGGACGCCTACCTCGCCGTCGCCGAGCGGATGGGCGTTCCGGCTGGCCGCTGCGTCGCCGTCGAGGACTCGACCAACGGCGTCCGCTCGGCCGCCGCCGCCGGGATGCGGGTGGTGGCGGTGCCGCACCGGTCNTACCCGCTGGCACCGGACGCCGAACAGCTCGCCGCGGTGATCCTGGCCGACCTCACCGAGCTGACCGAACAGATCGTGCCGCCGACCCGAGCTCCACGGATCCGGGAGATCTCCCGGGAGAACCCGCCCCGGTGACCGGTGGCGACGGTGCACGACCCGACGTCCACGGCGTCGCCGCTCAGCCCGGCAGCAGCAGGAGCTTGCCGGCGGTCCGCCGCCCCTGCAGGTCGGCGTGNGCCCGGGGCGCGTCGGCCAACGGGTACGCCGCACCGATCCGGACCTCCAACCGGCCCTCGGAGATCCAGCCGAACANGTCGGCGGCGCGCTTGAGCAACTCGTCCCGGGTGGCGATGTGGGCGGGGAGGCTGGGCCGGGTCAGGTAGAGCGACCCGCCGGCGGCGAGCCGCCCGGTGTCGAACGGGGGCACGTCCCCGCTGGAGGCGCCGTAGAGGACCAGCAGTCCGCGGCGGCGCAGCGCCGCCAGACTGGCGTCGAAGGTGGCCCGGCCGACCCCGTCGTACACCACCGCCGCTCCGGCGCCGCCGGTGACCTCGCGGACGGCGTCGAGGAGCATGTCGTACCGGACGACGTGGTCCGCGCCGGCGCGCCGGGCGAGGTCCGCCTTCTCGTCGGTCGAGGTGGTGCCGATGACGACGCCGCCGCGGAGCTTGACCAGCTGGGTCAGCAGGNGGCCGACCCCACCGGCCGCGGCGTGCACCACGACGGGCTCACCGGTGGCGACCGGATGGGTGGTGTGCGACAGGTAGTGCGCGGTCATCCCCTGGAGCATCACCGCCGCCGCGACCGTGAGGTCGACCTGCTCCGGTACGGGCACGGCCCGGGCGGCCGGCACCGCGACCCGGGCGGCGTAGCTGCCGGGTACCCCGGTCCAGGCGACCCGATCCCCCTCGGCGAACCCCTCCACGTCCGAGCCGACCGCCACCACGGTGCCGGCCCCCTCCTGGCCCGGCACCGCCGGCAGCTCGCCGGCGTACGGCGGTCTGCCCTGCCGCTGGTAGACGTCCACGTAGTTGACCCCGGCGGCGGCGACGTCGACAAGGAGGTGGCCGTCCGCGGGTCGCGGGTCCGGCGCGTCCACGACCTCCAGGACCTCGGGGCCGCCGTGTCGCCGCATCAGCATCGCCCGCATGGGCCCATCGTGGTCCCGCCGACCGCCCGGCCGCCCCGTTTTCGGGCACCGGCACCGGTTCAGGGGGGCGGACGCGGCGGGCGTCCGCCACGCCCGGCCGGGCGGCCGTGCCACCGACGGGCCCCGGTTGGGGCGGCGACGCCGTGGTCCGTCAGTGTCGGCTTCGCGTCAGGGCCGCCTCGGCGTCGGACGCGGAGGCATCGGTCGTGTCTCGCACGGGTCGGGCGACCGAGATCCGGCAGCCTCCCCCGATCGGGTGAAACGCCGCTCGACACCGGTCTGCCGTCGCGACCCTCGCGGCGCCGGACGGCCCTCCCCACCACCCCGATCTTCCTGACCATACGCGCTAATCAGAGACATTTCCGCATATCACTGATCTTGCCACGCATCTGTTGCTCTATGTAGCTATCTACTTACGATACGGTCAGAACGCACCGACCCGCCCGAGGAGGTGGACGGCCCCCGAATCCGGCCGGCGACCCCACCCGACACTGCCCCGATGAACAGGGAGAACGGTCAACGGTATGCCTAGTCTCCGATCGACGCTCCGCCGCGCGTTCCACCAGTCGGGCGCGCACCACGTCCGCCGAGCCGCCCATCGGATCGCACTCCGTNCCCGGGCAGGCGCGTTTCGCAACGAGATCGGCGTCGTGCTGCACGCCGACTACACCGACATCCGCGGCACCGAACTGGCCGTGTACAAGGGGAACCTGGACCGCAAGGCGGTTGCCGCCTGGCGTCGACTGGTCACCGAGGTCCGTCCGACGGTCGCCATCGACGTGGGAGCCAACTANGGTGAGGTCGCCTTCTGCACGTCCTACTACGGTCTGCGGGAGCTGCACCTCGTCGAGCCGAACCCCGCCGTCCTCCCCTGGCTACGCAAGNCCATCGCGCTGGCCGCCGCCGACTATCCCGGCACCGTGCTGCACGCCGGCGCGGCCAGCGACCGGGCCGGAACGGCCCGGCTCTACCTTCACGAGCACACCGGCGTCGCGTCCCTGCGGGTGCCGAACAGCCGGAGCGTGGACGTGGAGTGCTTCCGCCTGGACGAACGGATCCGGCTCCGGGCCGACGACGTCGTACTCTTCAAGATCGACGTGGAGGGGCACGAGCAGGCCGCCCTGGAGGGGATGCGCGGGCTGTTCCGCGGCCGCCAGGTCGCCGGCATCTGCGAGGTGCTGCACGCCGACGACGACCTGCTGGCGTNCCTCTGTGCCAACTTCGCGGTGGCGTTGCAGTACGCCGGCGTCGAACGTCCGGTGAACGAGGCGGAGCTGCGTACCGCCGTCGCCCGGGCCCGCGAGACCGGCTGGGGTGATCTCGGCAAGGACGTGGTGCTCCGGTCCCGGTGACGGTCGGGACGCCGCCCCGCCCGCCGGTCAGGTCGCGCAGACGAAGTGGGGGTCCGCCCACACCCCGACGGCGCCGCCGGAAGGACTGCTGGTCACCAGGTCGACGTAGCTGGCCTGCGCCACGTTGACCTCGATCCGCTCCGCCTGGTCCGCCCGGCTGCGGATCCCGGACTCGAAGACGGTCACGTCGTCGACCCGGACCGCGAAGGCGACCCTTGCGTCGTCCGCGCCGACGTCGATGACCGCCTGGAGCCGCTCGCACCCGGCCGGCGGCTGCACCCGGAGCCGGCTGGGCGCGGCGGTCAGCACGGCCCGCGGATACTCCACGCCGTGCAGGTTCACGACCCCCGGCACCGCGCTCAGCGTGTCGACCGGTACGGGTGACGCCGGTTCCGCGGAGGCCCCGTCCACCAGGATCGGCAGGTCGGACAGAGCGTAGGTGACCTCCTGCCGGACCGGCTGCTGGACCCGGGTCGTCACTCCGGGCCAGAGGTTGAACGCCATCAGCCCCAGGCCGGCGGCGAGCACGCCGACGGTCGCGACCATCATCCGGTGCCAGCGGACCGCCGGGACCACCGGTCGCCGCCCGACACGGCCCCGGGTCGGGGTGGCACGGCCCGGGCCGGGTCGGGCCGGGGCCAACCGGGCGGGAACCACGGCCGGCCGGCGCCGTGCCGCCAGGTCCTCGATCCNCCCGACCAGGGCCACCGCCACGGCGACCAGCGCCCAGACGACGGCCAGCCGGAGGACGACGTTCGTCAGCCAGCCACCGGAGGCGGCGACCGGCGTGATCAGCACGCCGGCGAGCACGCCGAGCGGCAGGTGCCACAGGTAGATCGTCACCGCGCGGGCGTTCAGCAGTTCCACGNCCCGGTCCAGCGGGCGGATCCGGGCCAGCCAGTCGAGTCGGGGCCGCACCCGGAAGACCGTGGCGACGAAGGCCAGGGACCAGAGCGTGTTGGCACCCTGCATCCGGTTCAGGTCGTAGTTGCCGGTCGACCAGCCGAGATAGAGCACCCAGGCCGCGCCGGTCACCGCGAGACCGGTCACCACGAGTGCGTACCGCCGGGCCGGGATCCGGTGCAGCAGCCCGTCGTGGTGCGCGAAGCCCAGCAACCAGCAGGCCAGGTACGACGTGATGTTGATCGCCTGCTCGTGGAAGTATCCGCCCACGGTGACGATGTCGAACCGGAAGGCGATCGGCAACGCGGCCGCCACCGCGATGCTCTGCCAGGGCCAGCGCCGGAACGCCGGCCGCAGCAGCGGGGAGAGGAGCACCAGCCACAGGTAGGTGACGATGTACCAGAGCACGGTGTTGTAGGCCCATGCCCAGGGATGGTCGCTGACCGGTGGCGTCCGGGCGGGGAAGATCCACCAGACCAGCTCTCCCCAGCCGAGCCGGTCGGCGGGGGCGGCACGCCAGCCGGTGACCAGCAGCAGCGTCACCGCCACCGCGGCGAAGCCCCACAGCGGCGGCAGCAGCCGGCGCAGCCGGCGGCGCACCGCGCTGATCCCGGTCCGGTCCACCGAGCCGGCCATCAGCGACCCGGCCAGGGCGAACATCAGACCCATCGCCGGGAACAACACGGTCAGCCAGATCCAGCCCAGGATGTGGTACGTCACCACCCGGACCAGCGCCGCGGCCCGCCACAGGTCCAGGTAGCGGTCACGGGCCACTCCGGCGGACGACGGCGGAGCGTCGCCGTCGGTCACGGACCCCGCGGCCACCGTGGTGTCAGGTGACGCTGTCATCGTCCCTCTCTCCCGGCTACGGGCGCTGTGCCCGAAACGGTGCGTGCCCCTCAATTCCTACCTGACAAACCTGAACATTCTCTGACAGCATCTCGTTCGATGGTTCGCCCCACCCCGAACCAGGTCGGCCGGAACACGACGGTGATCGTCGGCGCCGGCGCACCCGGGGGCGGACGACAGGGACGAGGATCGAAGAGGTGAGGGGATTGGCGGCACCGGGCGAGACGTCGACGATGAAGGCGGCCATCTACCAGCGCATCGGCGACCCGTCGGTGTTGGAGGTGGTGGACCGGCCCGTACCCGAGCCCGGGCCGGGCGAGGTGTTGGTCCGGGTCGCCGTCTCCGGCGTGAACCCGACGGACTGGAAGTCGCGACAGGGGTTCGGGTCCGTGGTGCTGCCGGAGGGCGGCTGGCAGATTCCGCACCAGGACGGGGCGGGGATCGTCGAGGCGGTGGGCACGGGTGTCGACGCCACGCTCGTCGGCGAGCGGGTGTGGATCTGGGAAGCCGCCTGGCGACGGCCCTGGGGAACCGCGGCGGAGTACACCGTGGTGCCGGCCCGGCAGGTGGTGCGGCTCGGCGCGGCCTCCTTCGACCTGGGCGCGAGCCTCGGCATCCCGTTCCTGACCGCGCACCGCTGTCTCACCGTCGGCGAGACCATGCCCGACCGTCTCGACGCGGGCGCGCTGCGCGGGCGGACGGTGCTGGTCCAGGGCGGGGCGGGCGCGGTCGGCAACGCGGCGATCCAGTTGGCCCGCTGGGCCGACGCGACCGTCATCGCCACGGTCAGCAGCACCGAGAAGGCGCGGCTCGCGGCGGCGGCCGGCGCGTCACACGTGATCAACTACCGGGACGAGGACGTGGTGGCCGAGGTCCGCAAGATCGCGCCCGACGGNGTGGACGTGATCGTCGAGGTCGCCGCCGTGCACAACGCCGAGATCGACCGCCAGGTCATCGGCGCCGCCGGGACGGTCGCGGTCTACGCCGACGACGGCGGCGAGCCCCTCACGATCCCGATCCGGCCCATGATGGTCTCCAACGTNCGGTGGCAGTTCGTCCTGGTCTACACGCTTCCGGCGGTGGCGAAGGCGCACGCGGTCGAGGACGTGGCGACCGCCGCCGCGACCGGGGTGCTCCGGGTCGGCGCCGAGGCCGGCCTGCCGCTGCACCACTACCCGCTCAGTGAGATCGCGAAGGCACATCAGGCGGTGCAGGACGGGGCGGTGGGGAAGGTGCTGGTCGTCACCGGCACCCGGTGAGCCGCGGGCGCGACCGGGCCCGCCCGGTCCTCCGGCTGCGGACCGCGGCGCGGGTGCGGCACCTGCCCGCACCCGCGCCACCGCNCCGTGACCGCCGCTCGGCTCCGGACCACCGGACGGACTCGACGACGCGCCCCGGATGCGCGACGGTGTTTCCCGACCGCACCCCGCCACGAGATCGGAGTCGTTGATGGGCAGTCGTCTTTCCTGGGCAGAGTCGTACCTCGGGCAGCTGCGCGCACTCGCCGGGGACCGGACGCTGCTCTTCGTCGGTGCCCGGACCGTGGTCCGGAATCCCGCCGGTGAGGTCCTGCTGATCGAGCGCTCGGACAACGGCTACTGGGCGCTGCCGTCCGGAGCGATGGAACTGGGCGAGTCGATCACCCAGTGTGCGATCCGGGAGGTCTGGGAGGAGACCGGGCTGACCGCCACCGCGGTCACGCCCTTCGCCACGTACACCGGCCCGGAGTACACCTTCACCAACATGTTCGGGGACACGTACCAGCTCTTCGTCGTCGCCTTCCGGGTCGACACCTGGGAGGGAGAGCTGCTGACCCGCACCGACGAGACCACCGACGCCGGATTCTTCGCGGCCGGAGCGATGCCCGCCCCGCTGTCGTCCACGGTGCGGGAGACGCTGGAGGACCTCGTCGTGTTCGAGCGCACCGGCCAGATCGTCCTCAAGTAGCCGCGACAGCCGCCCGCCGACGAGGAGACAGCGAACACAGACAGCGATTCACACCTTCGACTGCCGACCGGACTCCCGGCCGGCCCGGGCACCCCGGCCGGTCGCCTCGGGCCCTCGCCGGGCGACCGTCCCGGTTGTGGCGCCGTACCCGTTCCCCGGCATGCCGCGAAAACTCCGTTTCGGGTAGGTCGGGGGCGAAACACCCCGCCCGGCTCGACCGGCGAGGTTTGGCCCGGCCGGCATCGGGGACGTGCCGGCCATGGCAACGGACGCAGCGGAGCAGCGGCGCCTGGCCGCGGTGGTGGAAAGCTGGCTCGGACGGGGCGTGTTGGTGGTCGGCGACGCGATGCTCGACGAGTGGCGGTTCGCCGAGTCCGACCGGCTCTGCCGGGAGGCCCCGGCGCCGGTCCTCACCCTGCGCCGTCGGCTCTGTGCCGCCGGCGGCGCCGCGAACACCGCGGTCAACCTGGCCGCGCTGGGCGGCCGCGCCGCCCTCGTCGCACCGGTGGGGGCGGACGCCGCCGGCGACGAACTGCACGACTGCCTGGACCGGGCGGGCGTCTGGGACCGGACGATCAGCCAGCCCGGCCGACCCACCCCGGTCAAGCGCCGGCTGCTCGCCGCCGACCAGATCCTGCTCCGGGAGGACGAGGGCGAGGCGGACGAGACGCTGCCGGAGGATGGCGTACGCCGGATGCTGCAGGCGCTCGCCCACGCCACCGAGGAGCTGTACGTCGACCGCGACGGCCAGCCGCCGACGCTGGTGGTCTGCGACTACGGTCTCGGCGCGCTTCCCGGGCCGGTCCGGGCCTGGCTCGTCGAGCACCGCCACCGGTACGCGACGGTGGCGCTGGACGCCCACGACCTGTCCTCCTGGCGCGGGCTGGCGCCGACCGTGGTGACCCCGAGCTTCGCCGAGGCGGCCCGGCTGCTCAGCGAACCGGCCCCGACCGGTGCCGCGGCGGCCACGACGGCGGTCGCCGGCATCCGGGTCAGTGTCGCCGAGGACGGCAGCACCACCGCCGCCCGGGGCCGTGCCGCAACGCCGGTCTCCGGGACCGGCTCGACGATCAACGCCAGCGGCACCGGCGGCTCCGACGGCGACGAGGCGCGCCCGGCCGAGGGNGGNGGCGCCACCCCGGCGGACGACGGCGGTGGCCCGGTCGGCGGGGACGGGCTCACCGTGACCAGCGACGAGATCGGGGTCTCCGGGGACGACATCGTGGTGGCCGGTGACGAGACGGCGAGCGCCGCCGGGCGTCCGGTCGCCCCGGGCGGGGCCAGCCGGGCGCTCGTCGCCCAGGCCCGCCTCGCCGAACTGCGCGAGCGGACCGGCGCGGACGTCGTCGCCGTCACCCTCGACTCCGAGGGGGCGGTGGTCGGCGGCGCCGACGGTCGGCCCCGGCGCAGCCACGCCACGCCGGTGCCGGCCAGCTACGCGGTCGGTGCCGGCGACGCGTACCTGGCGGCGATGACGCTGGCGCTGGCCGCCGGTGCGCCGCTGCCGACGGCGGCCCACCTCGCCCAGCTCGCCGCGNCCACCACGGTGTCGGACACCGGCACCTGTGTCTGCCACCGGGACGACCTGCTCGCCGCGATCGGCCGGGCCGACGACGAACCGGCCCGGGTGGTGCTCGACCGGGACACCCTGCTGGAGGTCGTCGGCCGGCACCGCGCGCAGGGTCGCACCGTGGTCTTCACCAACGGGTGCTTCGACGTCCTGCACCGGGGACACGTCCGCTACCTCGACGAGGCCCGCAGCCACGGCGACCTGCTGGTGGTGGCGGTCAACTCGGACGACAGCGTCCGACGGCTCAAGGGCCCCGACCGGCCGGTGAACCCGGTCGAGGACCGGGTGGCCGTGCTCGCCGCACTCTCCTGCGTCGACCACGTGGTGGTCTTCGAGGAGGACTCGCCGGCCGCGCTGATCGAGGCGATCCGCCCGGACGTGTACGTCAAGGGCGGGGNCTACCCACCGGAGATGGTCCCCGAGGCACCCCTGGTACGTCGGCTCGGCGGGCAGGTGCGGACCCTGGGCTTCGTGCCGGACCGGTCCACCTCGGCCGTGATCGACCGGATCCGGTCGTACGGCGGCCCCCGGTCCGGGGCGGGTACGAGGATCTCCGGCGCCGCCTCCGCGCCGCGCCACCCGGCGTGAGTCCCCCGGCCCGTTTCCCCCGGCCGCTCGACCCGGGCGACCCGGCCGGGTTCCGCCGGCCCCGACTGCTCGACGTGCTGATCCCGACCCGCAACCGTCCCGCCGAACTCGCGGTCACCCTCGCCGGGCTCGCCGCGCAGCGGGCAGACCGGACGCCGCGGGCCGACCCGGCGGACGGCCGGGCGGCGCGGACGGAACCGGCGGCGGGTACGGCGGAGGGCGCGGGGCCGACAGGAGACGCGCACGGATTCGGGGTGGTGGTCAGCGACCAGTCCGACGGCGAGCCGGGGTGGGCCGACCCCGCGGCCGCGGCGATGGTCCGGGTGTTGCGGCACCAGGGGCACCCGGTGCTGCTCACCCGACGGCTGCCCCGGCGCGGACTGGCCGAGCACCGCGCGTACCTGCTCGACGCCTCGGCGGCCCGCTACGTGCTCTTCCTCGACGACGACGTCTGGCTCGAACCGGGCACGGTCGACCGGCTGCTCACCGCGATCCAGGAACTGGACTGCGGCTTCGTCGGCAACGCCGTNCACGGTCTGTCCTACCTGGACGACGTGCGGCCGGAGACCCACCGGCACTACGCCGAGTGGGTGGGCCGACCGGTGCCGGAGCGACCGCGCCCCGGTACCCCCGAGTGGGACCGGGCCCAGATCCACTCGGCCGCCAACCTCCTGCACGTCACGGCGGCCCGCCGGCTGCCGCCGGGCCAGTGGCGGGCGTACAAGGTCTCCTGGATCGGTGGCTGCGTGCTCTACCACCGGGAGCGGCTCCGCGCGGCCGGCGGCTTCGACTTCTGGCGGAGGCTGGACCCCGGACACCAGGGTGAGGACGTCGCCGCGCAGCTCGCGGTGATGAGCCGGTACGCCGGCGCCGGAATCCTGCCCAGCGGGGCGTACCACCTGGAGGCACCGACGACGGTGACCGAGCGGACCATGGAGGCCTGGGAGGTGGTGCTCACCGAACCCGAGCCGCCGTGCCCGTCGTGACCGGCCCCGCCGTCTCCGTCGTGTCCAGCAGGTCGGTCACCGCCTCCAGCACCTCCACCACCGGTACGTCGGTCACGAAGGAACTGCGGTGTGGGCAGGTGCCGGCGCCCGCACGGGCCGGGTAGATGTCCCGGGAGCAGTCGGTGCCGCACTCCGGGCAGTGGATGGTCCAGGAGGCGATCGGTCGGTGCCGGGCCCGCAGCGGCACCGCGCAGTTGATCAGGTTGCCGACCCAGAAGATGCCGACGGTCGGGGTGCCGACGGCCGCGGCGACGTGCACCGGGCCGGTGTCGTTGGCGACCACCACCCGACAGTCGTGGTAGCAGCCGATCAGGCCCCCCAGCGACAGACTGCCCACCAGCGACCTGACCGGGGCACGGGCCGCCCCGACCACCCGCCCGACAAGGTCGCGTTCGTCGGGCGTGCCGGTGACCACCACCTCGTACCCCTGCCCGGCGAGGTGGTCGGCGACCTCGGCGAAGCGTTCCGGTGGCCAACGTCGCCGCGGGTCACTCGCGCCCGGGTGCAGGGCGATCCGCGGCCGGTCCGGTGCGCCGACCACCGCCCGCGCCTCCGCCAGGTCCGCCTCGGTCACCGCCAGTCGCGGCACCAGACCGGTCGGGCTGGCCCCCACCAGGCCGGCGACCTCCAGGTAGCGGACGACCTCCGGTTGGTAGTAGACGTACCGCAGCCACCGGTGAAGTGGCGGGGCGCCCTCGGCCCGCAGGCCGGCGGTAACCCGGGCACCGAGCGCGGCGACCAGCGGGTTCGAGTTGGCCCCGCCGCCGTGCATCTGCAGCGCCAGGTCGAACCGCTCCCGCCGCGCCCGGGCGAGGAACCGCTCCATGTCCTCCGGACGCTCGTCGGGTCCGGCGGTCCGGATCCCGGGGGCCGGCGGCACCACGAGTACCCGGTCGACCGGGCCGGGTCGGTCCCGGAGCAGCCGTTCGTGCCAGGGGGCGCCGAGCAGCACCAGCTCGGCGTCCGGATAGCAGGCCCGCAGCGCCTCCAGGGCCGGGAGGACGAAGATGAAGTCACCGAGCGCGTTGGCCCGGAGCACGGCGATCCGTTCGACGTCGTCGACCAGGTCGCGAACCCTGCCGATCATCGCCGGCCACCCGTGGCCGGTCAGCCGGTGAACCGCGCCGTCGGGGTGCCGATCGCGGTGTCGGGTCGGTGCAGCTCCCGGTCGGCGGCCGGGTCGACGACGGCGCCGCGGGTGCCGGGGCCGGTCGTGCCCCGCCCGCCCCGCCGTCCCGGGCCGTGTCGCCGGCTGCCGATGGTGATGGTGCGGCGGGTCGGCCGGGGCGCCCGGGGCAGGGTGACGGTGAGCAGCCCGTGGTCCATCACCGCGTCGATCCGGTCCGCGTCGACGGGTGCGGGCAGCCGGACCCGGTGCGCGAACGCGCGGACCTGCGAGAACTCTCCCGGTACGTCGAGGTCGTGGTTGACCTCGGCCTCGGAGCGGGCCCGGATGCACAGCTCGCGGTCGTCGAGTTCGAGCGCCACCTCCTCGGGCGCGACCCCGGGAAGCCGGGCGACCACGGTCCACCCGCCGTCCGCCGGGTGCAGCTCCACGTCGGGGCTGCCGCCCCGACCGGCCAGTGCCGAGTCGATCAGGCGGCTCAACTCGGCCCGTAGTGTCTGCAACCGCTCCACCGGGTCCCAGCCCCGGTCCGGGCCGGTCCGTGCCACGTCACGTCCTGGCTCACCCNTGTCCCGTGCCTCCTTCTCCCGGCGTACCTCACAGGCCCTCGGCGGGCCTCGGGTTCTGGGCTCGGTCTCAGCGGACGTCGCCGAGGTGGCCGTCCGCCGGATGGGGGCGAAGTGAACTGGGGGCGTTCAGGTCCGCGTCCGGGTCCACCCCGACGCCGAGCCGGTCCACCAGCTCGCCGCCGAACCAGGCGCCGAGCGCGGCCCCGGCGATCGCGACCACCTCGATCGCGACCAGCGCGCCTCCGGCGCCCCGGCCGTCGGCGGCCATCCGCACCGCCCAGATCGCCGCGAAGAGCAGCAGGACCGCCAGGTTGGTGCTGGCGTGCGCGACACCGACACGCTTGGCCCGGGTGCCGGCCGGAACGGCCAGCAGGTCGACCGCGCCCGCGATCGCCGCCAGGACGCCGCCGATCAGGCCGNCCAGGATGTTCCAGTACGCCAACTCCCCGAGGAAGCCGGGGCCNCCGGCGACGTCGACGACGTCGAAGATCACCGCGGCCACGAAGAGCGCGATCGGAAACATCACCAGCATCGGGTGTACCGGGTGCCCCAGCACCTTGGCCCGGCTCTCCATCATGGTCGCCTCCCAGCTCGCGGCGGGACCGGCGTCGGCCGTGCCCGCCGTGTCGACGCTGTGGGGGGCGTTACCCGAATTGTCCGCCCACAAACCCTGCCGGACGGACGGCGTCCACCCACGGACGCCGACTCGCGGCACGAGGTTGACGGTGAAACGTACGCCTGCGCCGTAGTCGATCGCCCACCAGCCCCGGGTCGTGGCCGAAGCTCCGCCCGCTGCCCGCCCGCCAGACGCACCACCCGTCGGCGACGCTCACCACACCGATNNGCCGCCGGAGTTCCTCCCGCTGCTCGACGCCGTCGGCGGTCGCCCGCTGCTGATCGGCAAGTCTCGCGGTACGAACGCGGCGGCGGCCGCCGCCGAGAGGTCCCTGCCCGCCGTGTGGCTCACGCCCCTGCTCCGCATGCCGTGGGTGGCCGAGGCGCTCCGTCGGGCGACGGCGCCGTTCCTGCTCGTGGGAGGCACCGCCGACCCCGTGTGGGACGGTGNCCTCTCCCGTCGGCTGTCACCCCACGTGTGGGAGGTGGAGGGCGCGGATCACGGCATGTACGTGCCGGGCCCGCTCACCGAGTCGATCGCGGTACTCAGCCGGGTCGTGGTCGCCGTGGAGGAGTTCCTCGACGCGATCGACTGGCCGGGGTAGGCATCCGGTCGGCCTGGGGTGTCGCCTGTGGACACCGCCCGGTGCGCTCGGTCTTCTCGGCCGCGGGCCGCCGGGGCGTGTCCGTCGGCGAGCTGGCTCGCCCGCGCCGAGTCCACTCCCCACACAGCAATGATGTGGCCTGACTCACAGTCGTGGCGCCCCGGTGAGGCTCGCTCCAGCCGCCCGCAACTACCTACAGTGCTTCCTTCGACACCGAAAAAGAAGGATGCGTATGGCGTTACGCTTCAACCCCCCGCCAGGTCGGCCGCCGCCCCCACCCGGTTGGGTGCCCCCACCGGGATGGCAGCCGGATCCCAGCTGGCCGGCGCCTCCGGCTGGCTGGCAGTTCTGGATAGACGACACCCAGGCCCACGTCCCGCCGCCCGTCACGGTCACCACCCCCACCCCGCCGCCGGCCGCGACGCGGCACGCCACGGTACCCGCACCGCGCCAGGCCCCGGACATCGACATCCCACTGTTCGGTGCGCGCGGCAAAGCCCGCGAACTGGCTGCCGAACTGGATCGCCTGCGCGCCGAGATGGCCCGCCTCGGCATGCTGTCGGTGGTCGAGCTGGAGCAGCGTCGTGAGCAGCTCGGCCGCGAGCTCGCCGAGGCCACCGCCGCCGCCGAGGCGCAGAAGGCGGACCTTCAGCGTCAGCNGGAGGCCCTACGGCGCCAGGTCGTCGTCACCGAGGAGACCGCCCTGCTGCAGGAGGTCGGTGTCTACCAGTACCGGCACCCGCTCAGCGACGCCGTCGCCTACCAGGCCCGCCTGGCCGACCTGCAGAGACAGATCAAGGCGATGGCCCGCGACGGTGGTGCCGTCCTCGCGACCACGGACTGGAGGGTCAACGGATCCCTGACCGAGGGCCGCCGGATGGTGCGCGACTTCTCCAAGCTGATGCTGCGTGCCTACAACGCCGAGGCCGACAACCTGGTACGCGGGCTGAAGCCGTACAAACTGGAATCAGCGGTCGACCGGCTCACGAAGGTCGCGCACACCATCGCCCGGCTCGGCAAGACGATGGACATCCGCATCTCCGAGGCCTACCACCGGCTTCGTGTCACCGAGCTGGAGCTGACGGCGGACCATCTGGCGAAGGTGGCCGAGGAGAAGGAGCGGGAGCGCGAGGAGAGAGCCCGGCTGCGCGAGGAGCGCCGCGTGCAGCAGGAGATGGAGCAGGAACGCGCCCGCCTGGACAAGGAGCGCCGGCACTGGGCGAACGTGCTGAAGAGGTTGCGGGACCGGGGCGACGAGGAAGGTGTCGAGAAGGCGCAGGAGCGCCTGGACGAGATCGACAGGTCGATCGAGGAGGTCGACTACCGTGCCGCGAACGTCCGGGCGGGGTACGTGTACGTGATCTCGAACATCGGCGCGTTCGGCGACCGGGTCGTGAAGATCGGGATGACCCGCCGGCTCGACCCGCTCGACCGGGTGCGCGAACTCGGCGACGCCAGCGTGCCGTTCGGCTTCGACGTACACGCCCTGTTCTTCTCCGAGGACGCCGTCGGCATCGAGGCGGAACTGCACCGCCGGCTGGCGGACCGTCGGGTGAACCGCGTCAACCGCCGCCGGGAGTTCTTCTACGCCACGCCCGCGGAGGTGAAGCAGCACCTGCTCGAACTGACCGGCAGCCTGTTGGAGTACGAGGAGGTTCCGGAGGCCCTGGAGTACCGGCAGAGCCGGCAGATGGCGGACTCGGAGGCCGGCTGACCAGCGCCGGACGGCACGAGGACGCGGGTGGTGCCCGATCGGATGTCGGCCGACACGCCGACATCCGATCGGGCACCCCACCGGACGGCGGTGTTCGGGATCATCCCCGCATACGCGGGGAACGGTGTGGTGTTACGGCCGTGCCTACGCTGTGACCGGGGATCACCCCCGCGTACGCGGGGAACGGCACCGTGTCGGAGATCAACGACCCGGATCCTCTCCAGCCTCGTCGGCCTCGGCTCCGGGTCCCGTCCTCGGGTCTGACCCTACGACCCGGCCGGCCCGTNCGCCATCCCGCACGCCGTCGACCGAAGCCGNGGAGAGCAGGCCGAGACCGGGGCACCGGCGTCGGTGGGTGCTCCACCCCGATGGGCGGTCGCGGCGCGGGGTGCGGACCACCCGCGGACCGGCGCTCCCGGCGGCGGTGTGATGGATCTGGAAACGGCGAAGCCCAGGTCATTGACCTGGGCTTCTGCTCCGAGCCGCCTCGGGGAATCGAACCCCGGACCTACGCATTACGAGTGCGTCGCTCTGACCGACTGAGCTAAGGCGGCAACGCCGGCAAGTGTACGGCATGCGCCGCCCGGCCGCCGCAGGGGTTTCCCCCAACCGCCCACGGCGTCGGTCGGCGGACAGTGAGCCGACGTCCGACTGGTTAGGCTCTCCCGTCGATGAGCGAGCACCCACCCCGGCCAACCGCTCCGTCCGACCGGTTCGCCGGTGATCCTGTCGGGCCGCACCAGCCGGACCCGGTCGAGCCTGTCACCGCACCCCGGCCCCGCACGCTGGACCCCCGGGAGCTCGGCTTCACCCCCCAACGTCCGGTTCCCTGGCTGGCGCCGCTGCTGCTGATCACCACCGGGCTACGGACACTGCTCGCCCTCCTGTTCGGGGCATACCTGGACAAACGTGAGCTGCAGAACTCGCTGCCCGGNCAGATCCACCGACACGTCGGCCCGGACGGCGACCTGTGGCTCGACTTCGTCGCCGACCTGGGCGACGGCTTCAACGCCACGTACTCGGTCGCCTGGCTGCTCGCNCGGCCCGCCCTGGAGGTCGACGGGAGGCGGCTGCCCCGCGGGCAGGTGCTGCTGATGGGCGGCGACCAGGTCTACCCCACCGCCAGCGGCGAGGCGTACGAGAACCGGTGCAAGGGGCCGTACCAGGCGGCGCTGCCGCAGCCGCCGGCCGACGGGCCCGCCCCGACGCTCTACGCCGTACCCGGCAACCACGACTGGTACGACGGCCTCACCGCCTTCCTCCGGGTCTTCGCCGCCTCCCGAAACGCCACGATCGGCGGCTGGCAGACCCGGCAGCGCCGGTCGTACTTCGCGCTCGAACTGCCGGCGGGTTGGTGGCTGTTCGGCCTGGACGGCCAGTCCGGGGCGTACCTCGACGATCCGCAGCTGCGCTACTTCGAGGAGGCCGCCACCCGGCTGACCCCGGAGTCCCGGGTGATCATCGCGGTGCCGGAGCCGTCCTGGGTGAAGGCCGTCGACCGTCCCGGCGCCTACGACAGCATCGACTACTTCATCCGCACCGTGGTCGCGCCGACCGGCGCCCGGGTGAGGCTGCTGCTCTCCGGCGACCTGCACCACTACGCCCGCTACTCCGGCCCCGGCCGCGAGCTGGTCACCTGCGGTGGCGGGGGCGCCTACCTCTACCCCACCCACAAGCTGCCGGAGCGCATCGAGGTGCCACCTCGGGACACGCTGATGCGCCGGGCCAGCCACAGCCAGCCGTACGACCTGGTCGCCCGCTACCCGGAACCGGCCCGGTCCCGGCGGTACGCCTGGGGAATCTTCGGCCGGCTGCCGCTGCGCAATCCCGGCTTCGCCGCCCTGCTCGGCATCCTGCACACGATGTTGATGCTCACCANGGCCGGAGTGGCGCTGCCACGCATCGAGCCGACCGCACAGCGGCTGTTCAGCATTCCGCTGGTGGCGATGCTGACCGTGACGATGCTCGGGGCGGCCTTCTTCGCCAAGCCGCCCAGCGCCGGCGGCAAACGCCACGTCCGGCACTGGCTGCTCGGCATCGGTCACGGCCTCGCCCACCTCGGGCTGGCCGCCGCCGGAGCCTGGGCCTGGTTGCAGCTTCCGTTCTGGGAGGCGCAGTGGCCGCTGCCGGCGGTCACCGCCGCCGTGGTGTACGGACCGGNCGCCGGCCTGGCCGCGAGCCAACTGGTCGCGCTCTACCTGCTGGTCGCCGGGGAGTTCGGGGTCAACCTCAACGAGCTGTACGCGGCGCAGGGCATCGAGGACGCGAAGGGCTTCCTCCGACTGCACATCGCCGCCGACGGCACCCTGACCTGCTACCCGATCGCGGTGGACCGGATCTGCCGGCGCTGGCGGCCCGAGCCGGACGCGCCGCCGGACGCCGCCTGGCTCAGCCCCGAGCAGCCGCTGCGGGTCCGCCTCGCCGAGCCGCCGTTCGTCCTCCGCTAGGCCGTGCGGCGCCGCCGGCCCCGCCACGGGGCCGGCGGCGCCGCACGGTGTGACACTCCTCGGCCGGTTCAGCGTGCGATCGTGACCTCGGGTGCCTGTGCCTGGCTGGTGCCGGCGCGGTTGGTGGCCGTGACCTGGCAGGTCAGCGAAGTGGCGGCGTGCTCGGCGGTCGGTACGAAGGTCGGCCCGTCGGCTCCCTGGACCGGTGTGGGGATGGCGAACGGACCGACCCGGGTGACGGTGGCCCAGCCGTACGAGATGTCGTCCGGCCTGCCTCCTCGCCGGAGGTCCCACGTCGGCGCGACGCACCGCAGCCGATGCCCCACCCGCGCGGTTCCGACGACCCTGGCCCGCCGCCCCGGGTACGGCTCCAACGCCGGGCTCGGCTGGTAGGCCCACGAGCGGAAGGTGGGCACCGTGGCGAACGCCACCGGCTGCGGTGTGTCCGCACAGGGTTTCCCGGCCGTCTCGCCGCCGAAGCTCATCACACCGACCAGCGTCGGCCGGTTGCCGTCGTACTGCACGATCGGGCTACCGCTGTCCTGGTAGCAGACGTTCACGCCGGTCTGGTAGTCCTCCGCGCAGGTCACCGACGCGGCGTCGACGGTCGCCGGGGTCTGCGCCTGACAGGTCGCGTGATCGATGACGGTCAGGTCGCCGCGGTGCAGGACGTCGTTGCGGAAATCCGGCCCGGATGAGCCGGTGCTGCCGTGGGAGAACAACGAGACCGAGGCACCCGGCGGCGGCGGCGCGACCGCCACCGGGATCGGTGGCACCGAGGTCACCGCCCGNTCCAGCACGATCATCGCCAGGTCGTTGCGGGCACTGTCCAGATTGTCGTCCGCCGGGTCGACCGGCGACGGCAGCAACTCGTATCCGGGCAGCACCGACACACCGGCGACACGCCGCACCACGCCACGTTCCTCCGACAGCACACGGGCGTTGATGTGCACCTCCACCCCGCTGGGATCGACGCGGTCCAGGCAGTGGGCCGCGGTCAGCACCCGGGTCGGCGTGATCAACGCACCACCGCAGGTCGCCCGTTGCAGGAGCGGGGCGGTTCCGGGAACGAGCGCGCTGCCGTTCGCGAAGGCGAGCGTGGCCACCCACGGTGCGGCCGTCGGGTCGTGGACGGGTTGCCCGTTGGTCATCGCGTGCGCGGGTACGGCCACACCGGGTACGAGCAACGCGGCCATGACCGCCGGCACAAGACGTCGCATGTGTCGCACACCGCCGACCGTACGAGCCCGCCGCGCCCCGGGCATCTACCTGTCGGAGGATCCGCGGTGCCCCACCCCCAGGGGACACCCCCTACGTGCCGGTCACGCCCCGGAATCCGCTCGCCGGACACGGCGGTCGTCCACACGGGTCACGACGCGGGTGAACAGCGTGGTCCGCGGGCCTTCTCCCTGGGTGGCGTGGTGCCCGGTACGCGGGCGTGACACCGGGAACGCCCGCGGAGGCGGGGCGGGTTCGCGGCGGACAACGGGGTCCGGGCGGCGAACTACCGCACCCGTTCCGTCTGGTCCTGCCCCGTCAGGGCCCGCTCCTCGTAGGCGCGGCGCGATCCGCAGACCTCGGACAGGGCACACCGCCTGACGGCACCGTCGGTGAGCTGCCGGACGGTGACCGTCTCGCTCGGGGGATGCCGGGAGACCACCTTCGCCGGCCCGTCGGGCGTCTCGACGCGCTGCCCCGGCGCGGGATAGCCGGCGCTGCCGGCGTAGAGCGGGTGCTCGTACTTCAGGCAGCACATCAGCCGCCCGCAGGCGCCGGAGATCCGCAACGGGTTCAGCGGCAGGTCCTGGTCCTTGGCCATCCGGATGGTCACCGGCTCGAAGTCGGTGAGGAAGGTGGCGCAGCAGAGGTCCCGACCGCAGGAGCCGATGCCGCCCTGCACCCGGGCCGAGTCACGGGCGGAGAGCTGGCGCAGCTCCACCCGGCAGCGCAGGGTCGCGCCCAGGNCCCGGACCAGGGAACGGAAGTCGACCCGGTGCGGCGCGGTGAAGTAGATGGTGGTCCGTGCCCCGTTCGTACCGGACGGGTCGAGTACGTGGTCGACCGCGACCACCTTCATCGGCAGCCCGTGCTCCCGGATCAGCCGTTTCGCCGCCNCCTTGGCCTCGGCCTTACGCCGACGCAGCAGCTCGTCCCGGCGCAGGTCGGCCTCGGTGGCCATGCCCACCAACCGGGGAAACCCACTGGTGTCCTCGTCGACCCACTGGGCGCCCCAGACGCACTCGGCGACCTCGGGGCCGTCGTCCGTCGGGACCAGCACCCGGTCACCGACGGCGGGACGGAGGTCTCCGGGATCGAGGTAGTAGAGGCGGCCGTAACGGTTGAAGCTGACCGCGCACAGCATGCCCATGCGCCCCACCCTACGACGGATCCGACACCGCGCCGAGGCCCAGCGATGGCGGCCATCGTAGCCGGACGATCCCGAGGGNCGACGGCCGGCGAGACGGTCGGTCAGACGACGATCGGGCCGCCGTCGGGGCGCGAGGGGAGCTCCGGCTCCTCCGGCGGCGGCCGGAGGGCCGACCCCGCCAACTCCGACGCCCACCGGCGCGGCAGCGTCTCCGCCACGTCGTACGCCTCGGCGACCGTGGCCAGCACCCGGGCACCGATCTCCGCCGCGGCCGACGCGACCACGGTCGGGTCCGCGTCCCGACCGGTCACCACCGCGACCGCCTCCGCCGAGCCGAGAACCTCGGCGAGGGTACGGGCCAGCGCGGTCCGGCTCCGGTCGATCCACCCGGCGACCTCCTCGGCGTACCCGGCGGTCGCCGCCATCCGCCCGGCCAGGCTCTCCGGTCCCGCCGCCAGGTACGCGCCGAGCGCCCGGCGCCGCGCGGCGTACGNCTCGGCGGCCGGCCCNCGCCACGAGTCGACGNCGGCGAGGGCGTCCCGGGCGTCGCCGTACGCCCTGACCGCCGCCCGGGCGGCGGCGCCGACCCCGGTCAGCGGCGCGGACCGGCAGGCGAGCAGCGCCCGCGCCGCGTCTCCGGGGAGCACCCGCAGCCGGCGCAGCAACGGCCAGATCCGGTGTCCGTCGGGCGCCCCGGCGGTGGCGAGCAGCCGGTCGACCCGGTCGAGCAGCGCGTCGGCCGGACCGGCCAGGTGATCGAGCGCGTCGTGGTCGGACCCGCCGGCCATCACGCCTCCCGGGCGAGCCGGTGCCCGGCGGCGGCGTCGGTGTCGGCGTACGCCCGGGCCGCGACCCGCAGCGCGGCGGCGGTGTCGGNCAACCGGTCGGCGGCGTCGGTCAGCTCCCGGACCCGGTGGTCGAGGGCGATCGACCACTGCCGGTGCAGCAGTCGNCCGACCTCGCCCGGCCGGCCGGGGCTGGTCGTGCCGAGGGCGGCCTCGAACGGACCGGCGTACGGCAGCCGGCGGGCGAGCCGCGCCAGGGCGTCGCCCGCGTCGTCGAGCCGCCCGGCGAGGTCGTACAGCGCGTCCACTCAGTCCTCCGCGAGCCGGCGGTACCCGCCGAACGTCTCCGCGTGCAGCTTCTCCCGGGCCCACCGCGCGGCGTCCGCGGCGGCGGCGATGGCGTTCTGGACCGACCGGGCGACCTCCGCCGCGCTCCGTGTCTGCAGCGACCCCAGGAAGTGCACCTGCCTGACCGCCCCGTCGGCGGTCACGACCAGCTCGACCAGGCCGTCCGGCGACCGGACGGTGACCTCGGCCCGGCGGACGGCGCGTTCGAACGCGGCCTGGAGCTCCTCGATGCGGCGATAGCGTTCGAGCGCCTCCTCCACCCAGGCCTCGTCGATCTCCCGCCCCATCGGCCGGTCCTCTCCCCCCGGACGCCCGCCCGCCCCCGAAACCGCGCTCGGCCGACCCCGTGGGAGCCGACGCACGGAATGCGTTGTCGTCGATACGGTACGGTACGGGACCGTACCGGGTGGGCCCGTCGGCGTAGAAGGGTGCTGATTTATCGCCTTCTGCAGCTTCGTCGCCTTCTGCGGCCGCGGTGTCCCTGTCCGAACCCCGGCGCACCCGGCCAGACCCCCGTAGCCCGCGTCGACGCTCCCCACCACCGGCGGACCGGGCAGGACCGCGGCGTGGCCGGGGGACGTCACCGCGGCACCGGGCGAGGACCGGCGGTGTCAGCCGCGCCACAGGGCGAGCATCATCGCCTCGACGGCGATCCGCGGCCTGACGTTGGCCTCGATCGCCTCTCGGCAGTCCAGGACGGCCTCAAGGCGACGGAGGACGCTCTCGGGGGTCCACCTCTCGGCGGCAGCGGCGGCCGCCTCGGCCATGTCGGTGTGCACCGGCGGGACCGGGGCGCGCATCGCGACCGTCAGGACGTCCCGGTAGAAGCCGGCCAGGTCCACCAACGCCCGGTCCAGCGCGTCCCGCTGGGCGCGGGTCGCCCGGGACTTCTGCCGCCGTTCGAGTTCCTTGAGTTGTCCGGCGGCGCCCCGGATCGCCCCGGCCGTCCCGCGCCCGGTGCCGCCGGCTCCCAGCGCGGTTTCCAACGCCGCCCGCTCGGCCGCGTCCGTCTCCGCGACCGCCGCCGTCGCCTCGGCCTCGGCCGCCTCGATCAACACCGAGGCGGCGTCGAAGCAGGCCCCGACGCCGTTCAGCCGGCGCGGCAACGCCAGCACCGCCTCCCGCCGTCTGCGGGCCTCCGGATCCCGGGCCAGCAGGCGGGCCCGCTCGACGTCCCCCTGGGAAGCCGCCGCCGCCCAGGCCGCCACGTCCGGTGCCACGCCGTCCCGGTCCCGGAGTACGGCCGCCACCGCCTCCGGCGACGGTTGCACCAACGGCACCACCCGGCATCGTGACCGGATGGTCACCGAGATGTCGTCCGGGTGCGTCGAGGGGGTGCACAGCAGGAAGACGGTACGCGGCGGCGGCTCCTCGATCGCCTTGAGCAGGGCGTTGCCGGCCGCCTCGGTGAGCCGGTCCGCGTCGGAGATCACCAGTACCTGCCACCGGCCACCGCTCGGGGTGCTCGCGGCGCTGAGCACCAGCGCCCGTATCTCGGAGACGCCGATCGACAGCCCTTCGGGGACCACGAACCGTACGTCGGCGTGGGTGCCGGCGAGGGTGGTGTGGCAGCCGGCGCACTCCCCGCACCCGGTGCCGCGCAGACACTGCAGCGCCGCCGCGAAGGCCCGGGCCGCGGCCTCCCGCCCCGACCCCGGCGGCCCGGTGAAGATCCAGGCGTGGGTCATGGCGCTCGCCGCACCCGGTGGTCCGCCACCGGCCGCCGCACTCTCCGGGAGCGCGGACGTCGGCTCCGGGGCCCCGCCCGCCGCGTCCGCGCCGGCGGGACCAGGCCGCCCCGCGGCGCCGCTCGCACCGGAGCGTTCCGCGTCGGCCCGTTCCGCGGCAGCCCGAACCGTCTCGGCGGCGGCGAGGGCGGCCCGGCGCAGGATCTCGACCGCCTCCGGCTGACCGACCAGCTCGGCGAAGACGTCCGCCATCAGACCCGCCGATCGAACTCGAGTCCGTCCAGGGCGTCGGCGCGACGGCCCTCCACCGTCGGTCCCCGGGTTCCGTCCGGGTCCGCGGCCCCCCGGTCCCGGGCCGCCGACGGTGCGGTGGGCGGCGTCGACGACCCCGCTCCGGGTCGGGTCACCGGCGACGACCCGGACGGCTCGGGCCGGGGCGCCGTCCCGGTCGGGTCGTCCGGGTGCGGGTCGTCCGGTGGCTCGGAGCCGGCGAGCATGCTGGTGACCCGCGCGGCCACCGACGCCGCGATCTCGTCGACCGGCCGGGAGGCGTCGAGCACGAGGTACCGACCGGGGTCGGCCGAGGCGAGGTCGAGGAAGGCGTACCGGACCCGCTCGTGGAAGTCGATCGACTCACTCTCCAGCAGGTCCGCCTCACCGCCTCGGGCCGCCACCCGACGTAGCCCGACCCGGGGCTCGACGTCGAGCAGCACCACGAGATCGGGCTTGAGGCCGCCGGTGGCCCAGGACGACAGCCAGGAGATCTCGTCCACCGGCAGGGTCCGGCCGGCGCCCTGGTACGCCAGCGAGGAGTCGACGTACCGGTCGCTGATCACCACCGCCCCCCGGGCCAGCGCCGGTCGGACCACCGTGGCGACGTGCTGGGCCCGGTCGGCCGCGTACANCAGCGCCTCCGCCCGGGGTGCCAGGGCCTCCTGACCGGCCACCCGGTCCAGCACCAGCCGGCGGATCCGCTCCCCCACCGGGGTCGCCCCCGGCTCGCGGGTCACCACCACCTCCCGATGCCGGCTGCGCAGCGCCTCGGCCAGCCGGGCGACCTGGGTCGACTTGCCCGCCCCCTCGCCACCCTCGAAGACCACGAACAGCCCGGCGGTGGGATGCGGCTCGGCCGGAACCAGGGGCCGGCCCCGGATCGAGCCCCAGATGTCGGCGAGCACCGGTACGCCCGGCTTGTCGTCCATCTGGCGGAACGCCTTGATGCCGGTGGCGATGCCGGCCAGCCCCGCGGCCAACAGCAGCAGCCGGGTCGAGGAGACCGAGATGCCGAGGTCGGCGACGCGCAGCCGCCACGAGCCGCCGAGGCCGACCAGCAGGCTGCTCATCGAGATGGCCAGGATGAGCACCAGGCGGGTGCCGGTCTGCACCACGGCGAACACCCGGCCACGGACCTCGTCGGCGATCTCCCCGCCGAGCAGGGTGGTGCCGGCGAGGAACGCCATCCCGGCTCCGGCGCCGACCAGCAGCGCGCCGAGGATCGCCATCGACAGGTGGATCGAGCCGGCCAGCACCAGCACCGAGAAGCTGGCCAGCACGATGCTCAGGCCGAACCAGCGGCGCCGCGACATCTCCCCCACGATCATCGGCCCGAGCCCGATGCCGAGCGACAGGCCCAGGAAGATCGCGCCGAAGAGCAGGGAGAACGCCGCCTCACCGGCGGCGAGCGACTTGGTGAAGAAGTTCGCCGTACCGATCACCACNCCGCCGCCGGCGAACGCGCCGAAGATGCCGAGCACCAGGCCCCGGACCAGCGGGGTCGTGCCGATGAACCGCCACCCCTCGATGAACTGCCGCAGTGCGCTCTGCTCGATCTGCCCGAGACGCTCCCGCACCCCGCCCCTGCCGCTGATCTCCCGGATCCCGAAGAAGACCACCAGCGCGGTGGCCAGCCGGCTGAGCGAGTTGACGTAGAGGGCGAGCTGGGCCGGCTCGGCCCAGCTCGGCGGGGGTCCGCCGGCGGCGGAGCGGATGCTCCGGTCCAGCACCGCGGCGACGATCGCGGCCATCACGGGGGTGAGCCCGTAGGTGGTGATCAACGTGAGCTGGTTGGCGGTCTCAAGCCGGCTGCGCGGGATGAGGTTGGGGACCGCGGCCTCCTTGGCCGGGATCCAGATCAGGGTGATCGCCTCGATGAGGAAGGNGGCGACCGCCGCCCAGCCGACCACCAGGCCGCCGCCGATGTCCAGCAGGGCGGCCAGCGGGATCGAGGCGAAGAGCGCGAACCGCAACAGGTCGCAGATGACCATGGTGTAGCGCCGGTCGAAGCGGTCGGCCAGTACTCCGGCGACCGGTCCGAGCACCAGTGCCGGCAGCAGCCGGACCGCGATCACCCCGCCGAAGGCGAGGCCCTTGGCGGTGTCACCGGTGACCTGTGCGGCGGCGAAGAGGGAGGTGGCGAGCAGACCGAGCCAGTCGCTGAACGACGCCGCGCCGAGCACCAGCCACAGCCGGCGGAACGGCCGGATCCGCAGGACCGACCGGAGCGCCTGGTAGCCGGTCGGGTTGACCGGGTGTGGCGGAGGCTGTGCGTTCCTTCCGGGCGGTGCGGGCGTGCCGGACGGCCCGGCCGGGGCGGGTGTTCCGGACGACGCGGACGGACCGGGGCCTGCCTCGACGTCGCGTCCCGCGCCACTGCTGTTCGTGTCGATGGCCGTCCCCTCCGCATGCCGGCCCAGCGCTGGGCTCCCCGCAGGACCTGGGCTCCCCCGCAGGACACTCTAGTCGTGGCGCCGATCGGCGCCGACGCGGACGTTTCCCGGGCCCGTCGTCGGAACGTTCCGCGCCGATCCGCCCGGGCACGGCCACGGGAGGGTCACGGCGGCCCGAATTATGCGAGAGAGTTTCGCATAAGCCGGTGGACGGGCTACGGTGCTCGAATGGCCACCGAACGTGACAGACTGCGCCGACGTCTCGACCGGGCGACCACCCACCTGGAGGCGCCCTTCGCCGTGGTCGACCTCGACGCGTTCGACGCCAACGCCGCCGCGCTCGCCCGGCAGGCGGCGGGCAAGCCGATCCGGGTCGCCAGCAAGTCCCTGCGGTGCCGGTCGCTGCTGCGCCGGGCTCTCCGCCACCCCGGCTGGCGCGGCGTCATGGCGTACACCCTGGCGGAGGCGATCTGGCTGGTCCGCGACGGTGTGACCGACGACGTGCTGCTGGGGTACCCCACCGCCGACCGGGCGGCGCTGGCGGAGCTGGCCGCCGACGCCGACCTGGCCACCGCGATCTGTCTGATGGTCGACAGCACCGCCCACCTCGACCTGATCGACGCGGTCACCCCGCCGAACCGCCGGGCGGAACTGCGTGTCTGTCTCGATCTCGACGCGTCCTGGCGTCCCCTACCCGGCCGTCTCGGCCCGCGGATCCACATCGGGACCCGCCGTTCGCCGGTCCACTCCGCCGCCGCCGCCGGCGTGCTGGCCGCCACGATCGCCGAGCGGCCGGGCTTCCGCCTGGTCGGCCTGATGTCGTACGAGGCGCAGATCGCCGGGATCGGCGACGCCCCACCCGGACGGGCGGTACGCGCGGCCACGATCCGGCTGCTGCAACGCCGGTCGTACCGGGAACTGCTGCGCCGCCGGGCGGCGGCGGTGGCCGCGGTACGCGAGCACGCCGACCTGGAGTTCGTCAACGGCGGTGGCACCGGCAGCGTCGCCCTGACCGCGGCGGACCCGGCGGTGACCGAGCTCACCGCCGGGTCGGGTCTGTACGGACCCACGCTCTTCGACGCCTACCGCGCCTGGCGCCCCACCCCGGCCGCCTTCTTCGCGCTGCCGGTGGTCCGCCGACCCGGCGACGGGGTGGCGACCCTGCTCGGTGGGGGCTGGCTCGCCTCCGGGACGGCCGACCGCAGTCGGTTGCCCCTGCCGTGGCTGCCACCCGGGCTGCGACTGACCCGCACCGAGGGAGCCGGTGAGGTGCAGACCCCGGTGGTCGGGACGGTCGCCGACACGCTGCGGCTGGGCGAACGCGTCTGGTTCCGGCACGCCAAGGCCGGCGAGCTGGCCGAGCACGTCGCGCAGATCCACCTGGTCGAGGGCGACCGGGTGGTGGACACCGTGCCGACGTACCGCGGCGAGGGACGCGCCTTCCTCTGAACGCCGGTGGCTCAGGCGCCGGACGTGGCGGCGTCGACGTGCCGGTGCAGGTACTCGCGGATCAGCGCGGTCGCCTCGGCCAGTACCGCCTCGTCGCCCTCGGGCTTGCGCCGGAACGCGAGCTTGATCAACGCGTCGGCCGCCTCCACCGCGATCTCCAACGCGAAGCGCAGCCGGGGGGTGTCCGGGGTGCCGAACTGCTCGACGAGCACCCGCGCGAGCTGCTCGGCGATGACACCGTTGTTGTCGCGGTTCTCGTCGAGCAGGTGGACGTCGACCACGTCGCCGAAGTGCAGGGTACGGAACCCGGGGACCTCCCGGTGCATGGTGATGTACTCGTCGATCGCGGCGTCGACGCCGTCCCACCAGTGGGTCAGGTCGCCGCGGGAGAAGCGCTCGGCCAGGCGCGCCAGATACGCCTCCATGTTCCGCAGGGTCAGCGCCTGCACGATCGCACGCTTGTCCGGGAAGAACTGGTAGACCGACCCGATGGCCACACCGGCGCGTTCGGCGAGCAGGGTGGTGGTCAGCCCTTCGTAGCCGACCTCGTCGACGATCTCCGCACAGGCATCGAGCATGCGCTGGACCCGAGCGACGCTACGGCCCTGCACGGGTACCCGGCGCAGTGGACCGGATGTGGCGGTTGACGTGGACACTCGTCGCCACTCCCTTTCGACGGGATGAAGGTTGCTAGGCGTCGCGGAATTCGAAACGCTACCGGGACTAACGAGCCAACCGAAATGTGGTATTTACTCGCCGTGACGATCCTGGTTTACTTTGCGTTACTCGTATCAACGCGAGGGTGATTCACGTTTGTCTCTGGCGTCGTGGCGCCAGACCGGGGAGGTCAGATGCCGGGTCCCACCGCCCCTCACGATGCCCCCGCCCCGGCCTGCTGGACGAACTGGACGGGCAACCAGCGCACCAGCGGTGTCGCACTGCGACCGTCCACCGTCGAGGAGGTCGTCGACGCGGTCCGGGCCACCCGGTCGGCCGGACGNCGCCTCAAACCGGTCGGCAGCGGCCACTCCTTCACCGCGATCGCCCGCGCCGACGACCAGTGGCTNGACCTGGCCGCGCTCGCCGGACCCGTCCGGGTCGACACCGCCCGGCGGCTGGTGACGGTCCCCGCCGGGATGTCGCTGCGCGCCCTCAACGACCTTCTGGCCACGCACGGGCTGGCGCTGGCCAACCTCGGCGACATCGACGCGCAGACGGTGGCCGGGGCGATCTCCACCGGCACCCACGGCACCGGTGCCCGCCACGGCTGCCTGGCCACCTTCGTCACCGGGCTGACCCTGGTGACCGGAACCGGCGAGGTGCTGACCTGTTCGGCGGAGGTCGAGCCCGAGGTCTTCGCCGCCGCCCGGGTCGGGCTCGGGGCGCTCGGGGTCATCGTCGAGGTCACGCTGCGCTGCGTCGACGCCTTCGTCCTGCGGGCCGAGGAACGGCCCGCCCCACTCGCCGCCACCCTCGCCGACCTGTCCACGCTGGTCGACGAGAACGACCACTTCGAGTTCTACTGGTTCCCGTACACCGACCGGGNGCAGGTGAAGATCAACAATCGGGNGCCGGTCGACGACCGGCCGCTGTCCCGGTTCCGGGGATGGCTGGACGACGAGTTCCTCGCCANCTCGGTCTTCGGCGGCGCCTGTCGGCTCGGCCGGGTCGCCCCCGCGCTGGTCCCGGCCATCCAGGCCGTCTCCGCCCGGGCCCTGACCGCCCGCACCTACACCGCCCGCTCCGACCGGGTCTTCTGCACCCCACGCCGCGTCCGGTTCGAGGAGATGGAGTACGCCCTGCCCCGGTCCGCCCTGCCGGAGGCGCTGGCCGGGCTGCGCCGGGTGATCGACGGCCTGCCGTTCCGGGTGCTCTTCCCGGTCGAGGTCCGGTTCACCGCCCCGGACGACATCTGGCTGTCGCACGGCTACGGGCGCGAGTCGGCGTACGTCGCCATCCACCAGTACGTCGGGGCCCCGAGCGAGCCGTACTTCCGGGCCTTCGAGCAGGTGGCGACGGCGCTGGGCGGCCGGCCACACTGGGGCAAGCGGCACTACCGCGACGCGGAGTCGCTCGCACCGGCGTATCCCCGGTTCGCGGACTTCCTGGCCGTGCGGGACCGGCTCGACCCGGACCGGATCTTCGCCAACGCCTACACCGAGCGGGTCCTCGGCCCCTGACCACCGTGTGCCGACGCGCGGACGCGACCGGCGGCCCGGCACGGCGGTCGGGTCCGGCCCGGCGCCCCGACCCGGCCTGCCGGCGCGGGCGCCGAAATTCCCTGCACCGCCTGCTCACCGGTCACTACGCTGCCACCGCGTGACCCCGAACAACCCGGCCCCCGGCCTGCCACCCCCGCGCCCCTACACCGACTCCGACCTGCCCCGGCTCACCGCGACCGTCGCCGGCTGGATCGCCGAGGCCGGCCGCTGCGGGTACGACCACGTGGGCGAGCTGCCGCACCGGATCTACGAGAACCTGCGCGGGCGGCACCCCGTCGGCGACCTCGTCCACCTCTGGGAGACCGGTGGCGAGATCGTCGGGCTGGCCATCTGCCTGCGCTTCGGTGCCGCGTTCGACGTCCTCACCGCTCCCGCGCTGCGGGGCACCGCCGCCGAGTCCGCGATGCTGCGGCACGCGTACGAGACGACCGCCCGGTACCTCGCCGCCGACGAGAGGTTCGTCCTCACCGACGTCTTCGACCGCGACACCACCCGGATCCGCCTCCTCACCGAACTCGGCTTCACCCACTTCCGCACCTGGGACGACGTGACCGAGCGCGACCTGACCGGTCCGCTCCCCGAGCCGGTGGTACCCGACGGGTTCACGCTGCGCAGCGCCCGACTCTCCGACGCCGACCAGCTCGCCGAGGTGCGCAACCACTCCTTCGACACCGACTGGACGGGCGAGGAGTACCGGTCGGCGGTGATGACCAAGCCCGGGTACCACCCGGACCGGGAGATCGTCGTCGAGGCCCCCGACGGCCGGATCGCCGCCTTCACCGTCTACTGGATCGACGAGCACAACCGGTTCGGCCACTTCGAGCCGGTCGGCACGCACCGGGAGNTCCAGCGACGCGGGCTCGCCCGGGCGGTGATGCTGGCGGCGATGCACCGGATGCGCGCGCTCGGTCTCACCACGGTCAGCGTCAACCACAACGCGGAGAACGAGCCCGCCCGGCGGCTCTACACGTCCCTCGGGTTCCGCCGCAGGTACGTCACGTACGGTTTCCGCCGCCCGCGGCCGGACCGGTCCGGACAACCCTCGGCCGGGCAGGGGTGACCGCACCGAAGGTGAGCCCGGCTCGGGACGGAGCCGCACCCGGCCGTCGGGCGTGGGTGACCGTCACGACCGTCCCACCGCCGAGGCCGGTGACCACCCCGTCAGGCGCGGGTCACCACCCGGACGCCCTCGCCGCGGCCTACCCCGCCGCGGCCTTCTTCGCCGCGGCCTTCTTCGCCGGCGCCTTCCTGGCCGCGGTCGTCCTCTTCGCGGCCGTCTCGGCCTCGCCCGGGGCCGGGGTGGTGGCCGCCTTCTTCGCCGCGGCCTTCTTCGCCGCCTTCTTCCGGGGTGCCGGCCCCTTGGCGCGCTTCTCGGCCAGCATCTCCGACGCCTGCTCCAGGGTCAGCGTCTCCGGGGTCTGGCCACGCCGCAGGGANACGTTCGTCTCACCGTCGGTGACGTACGGCCCGAACCGGCCGTCCTTGATCACCAGCGGCTTCTCGGTCAGCGGGTCCGGACCCAGCTCCCGCAGCGGCGGTGCCGCCGCCCGGCGCTGCCGGGTCTTCGGCGCCGCCAGCAGCGCCAGCGCCTCGTCGAGGGTGATGGTGAAGAGCTGCTCCTCCGACTCCAGCGACCGGAACTCGTTGCCCCGCTTGACGTACGGGCCGTAGCGGCCGTTCGCGGCGATCACCTCGACGCCCTCCGGGTCGACCCCCACCACCCGGGGCAGCGACAGCAGCCGCAGGGCGTCCTCCATGGTCAACGTCTCCGGGGACTGCGAGCGCAGCAGCGAGGAGGTCCGGTCGCCGCTGGAGACGTACGGCCCGTACCGGCCGGACTTGAGCACCACCGGCTCTCCGGTCTCCGGGTGCTCACCGAGCTTGCGCTCCCCGCCCCCGCTGAGGAAGAGCTCGTGCACCTTCTCCGGGGTCAGCTCGTCCGGGGCGATGCCGTCCGGGATCGGAACCCGGTCACCGGAGGCGCCCTCCTCCCCCTCGGCGTGCGACGCCGGCTCCGCGCCGGGCAGGCTGCGCTGCAGGTACGGCCCGTACCGGCCGACCCGGACCACGACCTCGCGCCCCTCCTCGTCGGTGAAGAGCGGGATCGAGTTGACGCTGCGCGCGTCGATCTCGCTGAGGTTCTCGGTCACCATCTTCTTCAGCCCGCCCGCCCGGGCGATCGACTTGGCGCCACCGTTGGGGCTGCCGAAGTAGAAGGAGGTCAGGAACTCGACCGCCGGGTGCTCCCCACCGGCGATCTCGTCCAGCTCGTTCTCCATCGCCGCCGTGAAGTCGTAGTCGACCAGCCGGGGGTAGTGCTGCTCCAGCAGCCCGACCACGGCGAAGGCGAGGAAGGAGGGGATCAGCGCCTGGCCGCGCTTGAAGACGTACCCGCGGTCCTGGATGGTCTGCATGATCGACGCGTACGTCGACGGCCGGCCGATGCCCAGCTCCTCCAGCGCCTTGACCAGCGACGCCTCGGTGTAGCGGGCCGGCGGCTGGGTGTGGTGCTCCTGGGCGGTCAGCTCCTCGGCGGTCAGCGACTGGTCCCTGACCAGGTTCGGCAGGCGCCGCTCGGCGTCCTCGGCCTCGGCGTCCTCGTCGTCGGAGGACTCCACGTACGCCCGCAGGAAGCCCGGCTCGGTGATGGTCTTGCCGGTGGCCCCGAAGTCGGCCTCCTCGCCCGCGCTGGAGACCGCCCGGATCCGCACCGACACGCTGGAGCCGACCGCGTCGGTCATCTGCGACGCGATGGTCCGCCGCCAGATCAGCTCGTAGAGCTTGAACTCCTCGGCGGAGAGCTCGTTGGCCACCTCACCCGGGGTGCGGAAGTTGTCGCCCGCCGGCCGGATCGCCTCGTGCGCCTCCTGGGCGTTCTTGACCTTGCCGGTGTAGCGGCGCGGCTCCGGCGGCACGTTCCGCTCGCCGTACAGCTCGGCGATCTGCCGGCGGGCGGCGGCGATGGCCGTCTCCGACAGGTTCACCGAGTCGGTCCGCATGTAGGTGATGTAGCCGTTCTCGTACAGCCGCTGCGCGACACGCATCGTCTGCTGCGAGGAGAACCGCAGCTTGCGGGCCGCCTCCTGCTGGAGGGTCGAGGTGATGAACGGCGCGTACGGCCGACGCCGGTAGGGCTTCTCGTCGACCCGGGTGACAGTGAAAGGCCGCCCGTCGAGCCGGGCGGCCAGTCCCCGCGCCCCGTCCGCGTCAAGGTGCAGCACGCCGGCCTCGGGCCGCACCCGGCCGGTGGTGGGGTCGAAGTCCTTGCCGGTGGCGACGCGGTCCCCGTCGAGGGCGACCAGGGTGGCGTGGAAGGTCCGGGGGCCCTCCCCGCCGTCCCGGACGGCCAGGGNGGCGAGGACGTCCCAGTACTCGGCGGCACGGAACGCCATCCGCTGCCGCTCCCGCTGGACGACGATCCGGGTCGCCACGGACTGGACCCGCCCGGCGGACAGCTTCGGCATGACCTTCTTCCACAGCACGGGCGAGACCTCGTAGCCGTAGAGCCGGTCCAGGATCCGCCGGGCCTCCTGGGCGTCGNCCAGGTCGCGGTCGATGTCCCGGGGGTTGGCGACCGCCGCCTGGATGGCCTGCCGGGTGATCTCGTGGAAGACCATCCGCTTGACCGGCACCTTCGGCTTGAGCGTCTCGACCAGGTGCCAGGCGATCGCCTCGCCCTCACGGTCCTCGTCGGTGGCGAGGAGGACCTCGTCGACCTCCTTGACGAGCTTGCTCAGCTTGCCGATCTGCTGCTTGCGGTCCGGCGAGACGACGTAGAGCGCGGCGAAGCCGTTGTCGACGTCGACGCCGAGCCGGGCCCAGGGCTCGCCCTTGTACTCCGGCGGCACGTCGGCGGCGCTGCGCGGCAGGTCACGAACGTGACCCAGGCTCGCCTCCACGACGTACCCCGGGCCGAGATAGCCCGAGATCGTCTTGGCCTTCGCCGGCGACTCGACGATGACCAGACGCCTACCCCTGGCGTTGCTCGGCACTTCTCCCCTGCCCTCACTCATGATCTCCGCGCCGTGGACCGTGTTGTCCACGCCTCGGCCCCACCGTCGGATCTCACCCGGCCGGTGGCCAGACGTCCAACGTAACGCGCTTCCCGACACGGGGGTTGCGCGGGCGCCGAACCGCCCCGACACCCTCACGGGTGACGCCGGGTGCAACGCCCCGGACACCCGGTGATGCCGGACGGCGACACCGTACACCCGCGGTCGATCCTCGCGGGACCAACCGGGTGGATCTAGCCTGACACAGCACACCCGACCCCGGACCAACAGCCCGAACACGGCACCGTTGCCCGTCAGCACGACGGCCGTCGATCCCCCAGGTTACGTCGACTCCATCCGCGGGTCGACCGGGGCGAACGTGAACCGCACCGCCCGACGGGCCGACGGACCGGGCTGCGGCCCCGGATGCCGAGGGCTCAGCCGGTCGCACCGGGCCAGCGGTCGGGCGGGGCGGCCGGGGGCCGCTCCCCGACCAGCTCCGCCAACCGGGCCAACCGGCGCCGCCCGGTGATCCGGTACGCCGGGCCGCCGGCACCCGGCTCGAGCAGCACCGCCGNCAACCCGANCGCGGCCAGCGCCGCGCCCACCGGTTCCCAACAGGGCTCGTCGTCGGCGCCGAGCCGGAGCACGAAACCGGCCGGTTCGGGCTCGCCCGCCGCCGCCACCCACAGCCGCAGCCGGGGGCCGGTGAGGAAGAAGCCCGGCGGGGGACGCTTCGCCGTACCCCGCAGCCAGGCCGCGGCCAGCGGGGCCAGCCGGGTGCTGTATGAGGTCCGCACGCCGTGCCGTTCCGCCACCCGCCCGATCCAGCTCGCGGTCAGCCCGCGCCGGCTCAGCTCCGCCACCAGCACGTGAACCCGCCAGGCGGCGTCCACCACCACCGACACCCGGGCGGTGCCCCCCATCCGGACCACCTCCGCGGGGCCGGCGAGGAGGCCGGCTAGGNCGGCCGGTGTGGGCTCGGCGGCCTCGACGCCGAACAGGGAGAGCTGCCGGCCGGAGCGCGCCGTCGGGGTGTCGGGCGGCGTCGGCGACACGTGGGCACCTCCCGTCAGCGGCACTCCGGGACCTCGTCGAAGGCCTGCTGCAGTTCCACCGAGTCCAGTTCACTGGTGTCGAGGGAACTGTCGTCGTACTCCTTGTTCAGAGTGTCGATCGCGGCCCGGACCCCCTGGTAGAACTCGGCCGGCCGGGAGGTGTCGAGCCCCTCGATCGCCGCGCTGGCCCTGCCGTAGGCGTCCCGGTACGCGGTGAGCGACGCGAGGAAACCTCGGGAGATCGCCTCGCCCTTCTCGGTGTCCGGCACCCCGGCGGCCTCCACCTTCCGCCGGGCGGTCTCGCTCGCCGCCTCCGCGCCGCGCAACAGGCGGACGAGGTTCTCCTGTGCCTGCGCCGGAGTGGTCTGCGCCGTCATCTGCTGTTGGGTGCTGCGGGTCAGGGTACCGATCTCGGCCCGCCACGGGGCCAGCGCCGAGCAGACCGCCGCCGCCCAGGCCTGTGGCGTGGGCCTCCCGCCACAGGCTCCGAGCAGCAGGAGGGCGGTCAGGCACAGGACCGCCGTGGACCGTCCGACGGCTGCCGTGCGGGGCGTACGCATGCGTTGCAGCGTACGGCGTCCGGCCGACTTCGCGCGTCAGACGATCACCAACTGCTGACGCCACCGGCCGACCGCCGACGCACCGCGGCCCCGGCCCGACACACGGTCGGACCGGGGCCGGTACGTCGCCCCGCGGGGGCCGATCGGCTCAGGCCTTGGCCGGCGCCGGCTCCTTGTCGGGGTTGGCCGTGCCGTCGCCGTCGGTGTCCGTTCCGGACACCGACACGGGCTTGCGCTTGCTGAACAGCACCGCGGCGACGACGATCAGGGCCGCGACCACCGCGACCGCGATCCGCAGCGGGGTGTTCTTGTCCTCGCCCACGCTCCAGGCCACCACGGCCGGTGCGATCAGCAGCGACACCAGGTTCATCACCTTGATCAGCGGGTTGATCGCCGGACCGGCGGTGTCCTTGAACGGGTCGCCGACGGTGTCACCGATCACCGTGGCCGCGTGCGCCTCCGAGCCCTTGCCGCCGAACGCACCGTCCTCGACGAGCTTCTTGCCGTTGTCCCACGCGCCACCGGAGTTGGCCAGGAAGACCGCCATCAGGGTGCCGGCGCCGATCGCCCCGGCCAGGTACGCGGCCAGCGCGCCCGCGCCGAGCCCGAACCCGNCCGCGATCGGCGCCATGACCGCGAGCAGACCGGGCGTCATCAGCTCCCGCTGGGCGTCCCGGGTGCAGATGTCGACGACCTTGCCGTACTCCGGCCGCTGGCTGCCGTCCATGATCCCGGGCAGCTCGCGGAACTGCCGGCGTACCTCCAGCACCACGGCACCCGCCGAGCGGGAGACCGCGTTGATGGCCAGCCCGGAGAAGAGGAAGACCACCGCGGCGCCGACGATCAGGCCGACCAGGTTGCGCGGGTTGGCGACGTTGAGCAGCTCGTCGATCGACAGGTCCGAGCCGGCGTCGCCGAGCGCGACACCCAGGGTGTCGGTGTACGACCCGAACAGCGCGGTGGCGGCGAGCACCGCCGTGGCGATCGCGATGCCCTTGGTGATCGCCTTGGTGGTGTTGCCCACCGCGTCGAGCTCGGTGAGCGTCCGCGCGCCCTGCTCGTCGATGTCGCCGGACATCTCGGCGACCCCCTGCGCGTTGTCGGAGATCGGGCCGAAGGTGTCCATGGCGACGATGACGCCGACCGTGGTCAGCAGACCCGTGCCCGCGAGCGCGACGGCGAACAGGGACAGCGTGATGGAGCTGCCGCCGAGCAGGAACGCCCCGAAGACGCCGGCGCCGATCACCAGGGCCGAGTACACCGCCGACTCCAGGCCGACGCTGATGCCGGCGAGCACCACCGTCGCCGGTCCGGTGAGCGAGGACTTGCCGATGTCCCGCACCGGCCGCCGGTTGGTCTCGGTGAAGTAGCCGGTCAGCGCCTGGATGGCGGCGGCCAGCACGATGCCGATCACGACGGCGCCGATGGCGACGATCCGCGGGTCGGCCGGCTCGGCGGCGTCGGCCGCCAGGCCGAGCCGCTCACGCCAGTCGTCGCCGAGCAGCTCGGCCCAGGACGCCGGCAGATAGGCGAACGACATCAGCGCGACCAGGATCGCGGAGATCACCGCCGAGGCGTAGAAGGCCCGGTTGATGGCGGTCAGCCCGGACCGGNCGCTGGCGCGCAGCCGGGTGATGAAGACCCCGAGGATGGCGATCAGCACGCCGATGGTGGAGACGATCAGCGGGAAGACCAGGCCCTGCTCGCCGAAGGCCGCGCGGCCCAGGATCAGCGCCGCGACCAGGGTCACGGCGTACGACTCGAACAGGTCAGCGGCCATGCCGGCGCAGTCGCCGACGTTGTCGCCCACGTTGTCGGCGATCGTCGCCGCGTTGCGCGGGTCGTCCTCCGGGATGCCCTGCTCGACCTTGCCGACCAGGTCGGCGCCGACGTCCGCGGCCTTGGTGAAGATGCCACCGCCGACCCGCATGAACATCGCGAGCAGCGCGGCACCGAAGCCGAAGCCCTCCAGCACGGTCGGCGCGTCACCGCGGAAGATGAGGACGACCGCGGCCGCCCCGACCAGGCCCAGACCGACGGTGAGGAAGCCGACGACGCCGCCGGTGCGGAAGGCGATCTGCATCGCCCGCTCCCGGCCTCCCTCGTGGTTTCGCGCCGCCGCCGCGACCCGGAGGTTGGCTCGGGTGGCCAACGCCATGCCGGCACCGCCGATGAACGCGCTGAAGGCGGCGCCCACCACGAAGAAGGCAGAACGGCCGATCTTCACCAGCGTCTCGCTGCCGTCGGTGTCGTGCACCGGCAGCAGGAAGAGCAGGACCACGGCGAGTACGACGAACACGCTGAGGGTCCTGAACTGGCGAAGCAGATACGCCGAGGCGCCCTCCTGCACCGCGCCGGCGATCTGCTGCATCTTCGTGGTGCCCTTGTCAGACGACAGCACGGCTCTGGTCAGAGCGCCGGCGAAGCCGAGCGCCACCAGCGCGATGACCGCGGCGACGACGACGTACGACAGATTCGCACCGTCAAGGGATAGCCCGCCGCCGTCAGCGGCCAGAAATTCGGACATCTATGTCCTCCTGTACCGAACACTCACGCCGGGCCGGCGGACGAACCGGCCAGACGACTCCACGCGTGGAGCGACACCGCGCAGGTTCGCGGTCGGCCCCGAGTGGTCGGGCCGGTGCGTCCACCCGTACCGCACCGCGCCGACCAGCGAACTTGCAGATAACCCCGGGTACTCTAGCCGTCGGTCGTGTTGGTGGTCACAGAGAGGACCCGGCCGGTCACGATGATCTTCGTCNCTGTGGTAGCCGTCGAATCCCGGTGACGTGTGCGCCGCGCTCGAACACGCGGACCCGACCGGGGTCCGGGGTGCGCCGGATCACCCCACGTCAAGAGGTGGCGGTCGAGGCCGGTCGGGACGGCGGGCCGGCCTGCCAACCAGGACACATCAGACAGAACGGCAACGTCAGACGGGCCACCGTTTGACGGGCCACGCCATCCGCACCTCGGTACCGCCCCCCTCGTCCACCGGCCGCACCTGAAGATCGTCGACGACGCCGGCGAGCAGGGTGAGACCCACGCCGACCGTCACCGCCTCGTCGGTCAGCGCCTCGTTGGCCAGCTTGTCCGGGGGCAACCCGGTGAGGTCCGGGCCCGCCTCCGCCGGGGCCCGGTCGATCACCCGTACCGTGTACGCCGGCCCGTCGGACATCTCCACCCGTACCAGGTCGGCGAGCCCGTACTGCCGGTGCAGGGCGACCGCCCGCGCGCAGGCCTCACCGACGGCCAGTCGCACCTCGTCGAGAAGCTCCTCGGCGACGCCGGCCCGGCGGGCCACCGCGACCCCGACCAGCCGGGCGGTGCGGACGTGCACCGGCGCCGGGGTGAACGACAGTGTGACCTTCGCCATCGCGCGCCGACCGTCGCCGCTACGCACCGGAACCCGAGGAGTCCGCGGCGGTCGCGGCGTCGATGGTGGGATGGATCGGGAAGACCTGGTCGAGCGCGGTGATCCGGAAGATCTTGAGCAGCGACTCCTTGTCGCAGACCAGTGCGAGGGTGCCGTTGACGGTACGCAGCCGCTTCAGCGCCCCGATCAGTACTCCCAGACCGGTTGAATCGAGAAAATCCACCCGTCCCAGATCCACCACCAGTCGACGTGCACCACCGTCGATCAGCTCGACGAGACGTTCCCGCAGCCGGGTGGCGGTGTAGACGTCCACCTCGCCGCCGACCTCCAACACCGTGTGCGCGCCGATGCTGCGGGTCGTCAGCGACAGCTCCATCAGTCCTCCTCTGACCGTCAGGAACGCTCCTGGCATCTAACCACCGCCCAGCGGGGTCCGCAGCGCTGGCGGCGCCGGCGTCCCCATGTCCTCATGCCAGGTCCCCGCGCCCGGCGCGGGTCGCCGTCGCCCCCGCAGAGGGCACCTCGGCGGGCCCTCGGGCCCGGACGGGCCGGCCGTCGTCGGTCCGGCCCGGTGTTCGGGCCGCCGGGTGCTCCCGCCCGGCGGGACGGACCCCGACCACCCGACCCCCACCCGGGTGTCCGGACTCCGTCCGATGGTGCAAGAGTGCAGGACGTGACACGTCCCGCAACAGTATCGGCAGGTCCTGGTGGCGGCCGGTCACGCCCCCCGGCCGGGATCGGCAGCCCGGACGAGCTGTTGTGGCACCTACGCGCCCGGGTCACCGGCGGTCCCGGCAACGACCCGGTCACCCACGTCGAACGGCTGCCCGCCCGGCCCGGCGAGACCGTGCCGTGGCCGGAGTGGGTGCCGGCGGAGCTGCGAGCGGCACTCGGGCGGCAGGGGGTCACCGCCCCCTGGCGGCACCAGGCCGAGGCGGCCGACCACGCATACCACGGGCGGCACGTGGTGATCGCCACCGGGACCGGCTCGGGCAAGTCCCTCGCCTACCAGCTACCCGCCCTGGCCGCCCTGCTCGCCGACCCCCGGGCGACGGTGCTCTACCTGGCACCGACCAAGGCGCTCGCCGCCGACCAGTTGCGCGCCGTCACGGGACTCGACCTCCCCGGGATACGGCCCGCCTGCTACGACGGCGACACCCCACGGGCCGAGCGGGACTGGATCCGACAGCATTCCCGGTTCGTCCTCACGAACCCGGACATGTTGCACCACGGCATCCTGCCGGGCCACGCGAGGTGGGCTCCGTTCCTACGGCGGCTGGCGTTCGTGGTGGTCGACGAGTGCCACACGTACCGCGGGGTCTTCGGCTCGCACGTGGCCCACGTGCTACGCCGGCTGCGCCGACAGGCGGCCCGCTACTCCGGTACGCGCGGACGCGGCCCGACCGGCACGCTGACCGCGCGCCGCCCGCCGGAGCAGCGGACAGCCGCCGCCGGCCCGACGGTCAGCCCCGACGGCCCGGTCTTCATCCTCGCCTCGGCCACCTCGGGCGATCCGGCGACGGTGGCCGAACGCCTCACCGGCCTGCCCGTCACCGCCGTCACCGAGGACACCTCGCCGCGCGGCGGCCTGACCTTCGCGCTCTGGGAGCCGCCGCTGCTGCCAGCGCCGGCGGCGGCCGATCCCCACGACGCCGGGCCGCACGCCGACGACGCCGGGCCGCACGCCGACGACACGGCCGACCCGACCGGGGCCGAGGACGCCGCACCCGTACGCCGGTCGGCGCTGCGCGAAACCGCCGACCTGCTCAGCGACGCGGTGGCGGCCGGGGTACGGACCCTCGCCTTCGTCCGTTCCCGGCGCGGCGCGGAGGTGGTCGCCACCACCGCCCGTCGCGCGCTGGACGAGGCCGTGCCCGGCCTGGGTGACCGGGTCGCCGCATACCGGGCCGGCTACCTGCGTGAGGAGCGACGGGCGCTGGAGCAGGCGCTGCTGACCGGGGAACTACTCGGGCTGGCGTCGACCAACGCCCTCGAACTCGGCGTCGACCTGGTCGGTCTGGACGCGGTGTTGATCTGTGGTTACCCCGGCACCCGGGCGTCGCTGTGGCAGCAGGCCGGCCGGGCCGGGCGGTCGGGGCAGGAGGCGCTCGCCGTGCTGGTGGCCCGGGATGACCCGCTGGACACCTACCTGGTACACCACCCGGAGGCGCTGTTCGGCCGGCCCGTCGAGGCCACCGTCCTCGACCCCGCCAACCCGTACGTCCTGGGGCCGCAGCTGTGCTGCGCGGCGGCCGAGGCTCCGCTGACCCCGGCGGATCTGGCGCTCTTCGGGCCCGGGGCGCGGGACGCGGTGGAGGCGCTGGTGGAGGCGGGCGCGCTGCGGCGGCGCCCGACCGGGTGGTACTGGCGGCACTCCGAGCGGCCCGAGGTGGACCTGCGGGGGACCGGCGGCTCTCCGATCGACGTGGTGGAGTCGGCGACCGGACGGTTGCTCGGCACCGTGGACCCGGGCTCGGCGCACATCCTGGTCCATCCCGGTGCGGTCTACCTGCACCAGGGGGTGTCGTACCTGGTGGACGACCTGGACCTGGAGGACGGGTGTGCCCTGGTGCACGCCGAGGAGCCGGACTGGTCCACCCATCCCCGGGATGTCACCTCGCTGTCGGTGGTCTCGGTTCGCTCCCACCTGGACGCCGGGCCGGTGGGCCTGTTTCTCGGCGAGGTCGACGTGACCAGCCAGGTCGTGTCGTACCAGCGACGGCGGATCGCCACCGGCGAGGTGCTGGACACCCGGCCGCTGGACCTGCCGGCCCGGGAGTTGCGCACGGTCGCGGTCTGGTTCACCGTCTCGCCGGAGGCGCTGGCCGCGGCGGGGGTCGAGACGGTCGACGTGCCCGGGGCGTTGCACGCCGCCGAGCACGCCGCCATCGGGCTGCTGCCGCTCGTCGCCACCTGCGACCGCTGGGACATCGGCGGTCTGTCCACCGCGCACCACGCGGACACCGGGGCNCCGACGGTCTTCGTCTACGACGGGCACCCCGGCGGGGCCGGGTTCGCCGAGCGGGCGTACGGGATGGCCGAGACCTGGCTGACCGCGACCCGGGACGCCATCGCCGAGTGCGGCTGCGAGGTGGGCTGCCCGTCCTGTGTCCAGTCGCCGAAGTGCGGCAACGGCAACAGCCCGCTGGCCAAGGCGGGGGCGGTACGGGTGCTGGACGCGGTGCTGGCGAACCTGACGGCGGCGCCGGCAGGCCCGCAAGGCCATCGATCACGATAGTCGGTATTCGCAGGAACAAATCGAAGGTCGTCTAATTCCGTTACGCTGGGAGCGCTTCCCCGGATCCGCCCCGAGGAGAACGTCGTGGCTGACACCATCTCCGAGACCGTCGAGCTCCTGTACACCATCGACCAGGCCCACCTCACCGTCGACCAGCAGATCGCGCTCTCCCAGGCGTACGCGGCACTGGCCCAGGCCGAGCGCCTGGAGCAGATCCACCAGACGCTGCACAACATTCACCAGGTGCTGAACACCTGGGCGGTACGTCGGGCGGTCGAGGGCGGCAGGTGTTGACCGCCTCCAGCGGCGACGCGCCACCGTACCGGGTGCCGTCCCTCCCGCCGCCGCTGTCGGGGTGACGCGCGCGGCCCGCTCTTTGCCGCGCCGGACATCCTCATCACCCCCGGACCGGGCCCGCGCGGGCGGTCGCGCTGGCGACCCGGAGCAGNCCGGGTAGGGGTTCGACCGGCACCTCGACGGTGAGGCGGAGGTCGAGCCCGTCGAGNACGCAGTCCACGACGCGGCCACCGTTGGCGGCGGCGAGCGTCACGGCNCGGGCGCAGGCGGTGTCCGGGCCGCTCGCGGCGTACCCCGCCCCCGCGAGCGCGCCGAGATCCGCCGCGACCCGTGCCTGATGCCGGGCCACCCGGGCAGCACCAACCGCCGCCGCACCGAGGCTGAACAGCACGAGCGCCAGCCCGACCGCCAGCAGCCACAGGCTCGCGCTGCCCCGCTCCGGCCGGCGGCCCCAGCCACGGCCCCGGGTCCGACGAGGTCCCCGTGGCGGGCGCCGCCGACCGACTGTGCCGTCCCTCGGCCTCCGACGGACCGAGCACCGGGACGCGGTTCGGTTGGGCGGCCGGTCCGGGCCATGTCCCGGGGTGGCGCCGATGCCCCTCACGGCGTCGGCCCCGGCACACCCGGCTCCACCGCCGCCACCGCCGTCGCACTCACCGTCAGGCCGGGTAGCCCGGCGCCGAGTGCCCGGACCGGCGCGCGCACGGTGGCCTGCACGCGGTCACCCCGCACGATCACGGAGACCTCGGCGCCGCGCGGCGCGGCGGCGGTTCCGGCGGGCACACCGGGCGCGCCGCGGGAGGCCGCCAGAGCCGCCTCCCGCGCCGCGTCCACGCACTGGCTCTTGGTGGTCACCGCGCTGACGGCGGTCAGGCCAGCCAGCAGCAGCAGGAGCAGCGCCGGCAGGCCGGCCGCCAACTCGGCGGTGAAGGAGCCCCGGTCGCGACCCACCGGGCGACCGCGGGTCACCTCAGCGCCCGCTCGATCACGCCGGTCAGCGCCGCCTGCACATCGCCGGAGGTCAGGACCTTCAGCAGCAGACCGGCGAAGGCGACCGCGGCCAGGGTGCCCACGGCGTACTCCGCGGTGTTCATCCCGTCGTCACCTCGCAGCCGGACGATCAGTTTGCGCAGCATGTCAGTGATTCCTCCTGTCAACGATCTGGTCAGAGCACGTCGTCGAGGACGGCGACGACCACCGGCACCAGGCCGGCGAGAACGAAGGCGGGCAGAAAGCACAGCCCCAGCGGCAAGACCATGAGGACGCCGGCCCGCCGGGCCGCCGCCTCCGCGGCGATCACCCGGTCGGCGCGCAGGTCGTCCGCCAGCCGGGTCAGCGCCCCGGCGAGCGCGGCCCCGCTGGCCGCCGACCGCAGCGCCGCCCGGGTCAGTCGTTCGGCGCCGGCGACTCCGGCCAGCGAGCCCCAGGCCTCCCCGGGGTCACCGCCGAGCCGCAACGTCCGGCCGACCTGGATCAGCCGTTCCCCGAGCGGCCCGCCGAGCGCCTCGGCGACGGCGCACACCGCGCGGTCGACCGGCGCCCCGGCCCGGAGCGCGGCCGCGAGCAGGTCGGCGGCGAGCGGCAGGTCCTCGGCCTCCCGCAGCCGTCGCCGCCGGATCGCCGCCGGCTCCAGCCGCCGCAGGAGACGGTCGAACAGGATGGTGGTCACCAACCCGACCGGAACGGCGGGCCAGCCGCCGATCAGGGTTCCGGCCGTCAGCCCGGCGAGCGCGGCGACGAGCCGTGTCCGGTCGAGCCCGAGCGGGCGCCGCCCGCCCGGCCCGCCCCGCCAAACCGCCGCGACGGGCGACGTCCCAGCCACGCGCGGCGGCGCGCCGCCGCGACCGAGTCCCGCCAGCCGGCGCCGGGACGGTCGCCGGCCGGGACGGGCGGGGAGCACCACCAGCAGCGCCACGCCGGCCAGTGCCGCGGCGCCGGCCACCTGGTCTGGGCTCATCCCGCCGCCCGGGTCGTACCACCGAGCCGGTCTGCCCAGGTGAGACCGGCCAGTTGCAGCGCCACCGTGCCGACCGTGCAGGCCGCCCCGATCGGGGTGTGCAGCAGGATCCGTACCGGATCGGCGCCGATGCCGTACCCGAGGGCGATGCCGCCCAGCGGGAGCAGGGCGAGCAGTCCGGCCGTCGCCCTGGCCCCGGCCGCCTGCGCGTCGGCCGCGGCGAGGGCGCGGTCCAGAGCTCGCGCGTCGGCCTCGATCCGCTCCAGCAACTCCGCCAGGGGNGCGCCGGTCTGCTCGGCGATGCGGACGGCGGCCCGGGCCAGCTCGGGGAGCCGGTCGGATGCCCGGGTGAGGNCGTGGGACCGGTGGGCCACCCGGNCGGAGTCGACGGATCGGCCGGGAGCGGCCGGAGCCGGCAGGACCGCCGACGGCCGCAGCCCGGCCCGCAGGTCGGCGGCGAGCGCGGCCAGCCCGTCGAGGTGACGGCGGCGGCTCTGCCGGGCGAGCCGCCCCGCGCGACGGCGGTACGCCACCCGCACCGCGAGCCCGGTGTAGGTGGCGAGGGCGATCCCGGCGACCGGCCCGGCTGCGAACGNTCCCACGGTCGCTCCGCAGGCCGCCGAACCCAGCACGACCTGCNAGGGCGGCGCCACGTCGAGCAGGTGGTGCAGGCCCGGGCGCCGGGTGCTCCGCCGACGGCCGTGGAGAGCCCGGTGTCGTGACCGGGCTCGTCCACCGGGCCCGAGGAGGAGCAGGGCGGCCACCGTCAGGCAGGCGACGACCGTCCAGCGCTCGGTCACGAGGAGCCTCCGGTGACCTCGCGCCGCCCCGCCNCCGCCCCCGTGNCGGCGGCGGTGGCGAGCACGGGCGGCACCGGCACGCCCCGCTCGGCGATCAGCGCGGCCAGTGCCGGGGCGGCCGGCCCCAGCCCTCGCCCCCGACTCCAGGCCGGGACGACCGTGACGAGCCGCTCGGGACCGGACGGCAGCAACAGGCAGACCGCCTCCAGCACCCGGTCGCCGCCGACCCGCCGGACCTGAAGGAGCACCTGCAACGCGGCGGCGACCTGGGCGTGCAGGGCCGGCCGGGGCAGTCCACCGAGCAGACCGAGCGCCTCCAGCCTGGCCGGCACGTCGTCCGGCGTGTTGGCGTGCAGGGTGCCGGCCCCGCCCTCGTGCCCGGTGTTCAGCGCACAGAGCAGGTCGACGATCTCGGCTCCCCGACACTCCCCGATCACCAGCCGGTCGGGGCGCATCCGCAACGCCTGCCGGACCAGGTCACTCAGCCCGACCGCGCCCGCTCCCTCGACATTGGACGTACGCGCCTGCAGGCCCACGACGTGTGGATGCACCGGTCGCAGCTCGGCGGCGTCCTCGACCAGGACGATCCGCTCGGTCGGTGGCACCAGACCGAGCAGGGTGTTCAGCAGGGTCGTCTTGCCGGAGCCGGTGCCGCCGACCACGAGGTAGGCCAGCCGGGCGGCGACGACCGCCGCGAGCAGCGTGGCGGCGGCGCGGGTGACCGTGCCCTGCCGGACGAGCTCGTCGAGGGTGAACGGGCGCTGCCGGAAGGTACGCAGGGAGAGGTAGGGGCCGTCGGTGGCGACCGGGGGCAGGACGGCGTGCAGCCGGGTTCCGTCCGGCAGCCGCGCGTCGACGTACGGGCTGGCGTCGTCCAGCCGGCGCCCGCAGGCGGCGGCGAGGCGTTGCGCGAGCCGGCGTACCTCGTCCGGCCCGCCCAGCGGCACCTCGNCCCGGCAGAGGCCGGCGCCCCGGTCGACCCAGACCGTGGAACCGTTCACCAGCACGTCGGTGACTGCCGCGTCGGCGAGCAGCGGGGCCAGCGGACCGACCCCGACGAGGTCCTGGTGCACCCGGGTGGCCAGCCGCAGCACGGTCGTGTCGCCCAACACCGCGGCGTTGGGGTCGGCGCGGACCGCCGCGACGACCGCGGCGGGGGTGACGGCCGTACCGTCGGTGGCGAAGCGCCGTCGGACCCGGGCCGCGAGCTCTGCCCGGCTGCTCATCGGGCGTCCGCCCTGACCTCGACCTCGCCGGTGAGGTCGGCGATGATCCGCTGGCACAGCGCGGCCAGCGGCCCCCGCCCGTCGGCCGTCGGCGCCTCGCCCCGCTCCAGGCTCCGGCACAGCGCTGGTTCGGGACGCAGCGTGCCGACCAGTGGCAGGTCGAGCGCGCGGGCGACCTCCCGGGGCTTGAGCCGACCGGGGGCGGGGCCACGGACGATGAGCGAGAGNTTGGCGCAGTGTGACCTCGCGATCGCGGCCACCCGGGCGGCTGCGGCGGTGGCCCGCAACTCGGCGGGAACCAGGATGAATGCCTGGTCGGCGGCCTGAAGCGCGACCACGGCCGGCTCGTCGAGATGGCGGGGCAGGTCGACGACGACGATGTCGCGGCCCCGCCGCGCGGCGTCCATCGTGGCCGTCATCGCCTGGGGTGGCAGGGCGAGCGGGTCACCGCGGTCCCAGGAGAGCATGACCAGGTCGCCCCGGCTGGGCAGCGCCCGCACGAGTGCCAGAGGATCGACCCTGCCGTCAGCCTCGGTCAGCGCCGGCCAGCGCAGCCCTTCCAACTGCTCCCAGCCGAGCACGAGGTCCAGCCCGCCGCCGAGGGGGTCGGCGTCGACCAGCAGGGTCCGCAGCCCGCGCCGGGCGGCGGTGACGGCGAGACCGCCGGCGAGCACGCTCGCACCAGCGCCACCCCGTCCGCCGACCACGGCGATGATCCGAGCCGGACCGCCGGGGCCGGTCCCGTCGGCCTGCCCGCTCTCACCGAACCGGTCCACCAGCCACGACTCGGCGGCCGGCAGCAGTGCGACGTGCTCGGCCCCGATCTGCTCGGCGACCTCCCACGGTGGGCCGTCGCTCTGCCCGGACCGGTCGACGAGGACGACCCGGGGTCGCCGGGGCAACCGGGCCCGCAGGCACGCCCGGGCCTGGTCGGCGCCGACCACGACGATCGGCGCGGGCACCCATCGGGTGCGTGCCGCGACCGCGTCCGACGCCACCTCCACCTCGGTCCCGCCGGCGGCGGCGAGTCGGAGCAACTCGTCGAGCAGCGCGGCGTCCGAGGTCACGACCAGGGGTAACGGCGGCCCGGTGCGGACGGTGGTACGGCTCGGCATCAGGTCCTCCCGCGGAGATGTGGGGTTACCCGGACACCATGGCCGCGCGGGCGGTCGCGAGGCTCGCCCCGCACGCGTCGCTGTGGACAACCTGCCCCGCTGTGGAAAACGCCCGGATTCCGACCTGATCTGGTAGAGGGTGCGGCACCACCGAGACGATCCGCCCTGCTGCGGGCTCGAACGGCGATTCTCGGGTCCTGCCCGGTCCGGCCACGGTGACCGGCGTCGACACCGCCGCCCGGTCGGGACCGCTCCGGCCCCGAGCCTCGCCGTTCGGCGAGGGGCACGTGAGGGACGCGCTTCGGTCAGACGGTCGGTGCCTCGGTCCCCCCGGCCCGGTCCCACCCGAGGCCGGCCGGTGTTCCCGGTGACGCGGGACAGGAGTCAGGATCGGCCACGTACGACTCCGCACCGTGGGACGGCTCGCCCAGCCGCCATCCCTCGCTTGCCCGGAGCACGCCGGCACAGCCCGCGCACAGCTCAAGATCACCGTCGTCGGTGCCGGCCGTACAGACGGCCTCGGCGGCTCCGCACACCTCACACCCGTTCATCGGGGGCCCACATCCTCGTTCGACCCGTGCCTGGTACCAGCCGACGAACCCACCCGGCGAACGGCGTCGACACCTCCCGGGCCGGATCGGTCCTTCGGCGCAGCAGGACACCACGACGTCCTCACGGCGCACGAAAGCCGTTCGCTCTCCCGTTCACCCTCGCACTCGTCGCGATGTTGGGCGACACGTACCTCCGAGATTCCGGGTGACGCGGGTGGGCGCGGCGGTGCCGGCGCGACGCCGCCCGGTGTTCCGCCCACGGACGGGCACCCTCGGCACGCCGTGGCCCGTTGAGCCGCCTCGCCGGAAAAGGCGACGACCCCCGTCGGGGGGAGACGGGGGTCGTCCGGGGTTCGGCTCCGGGGGGGTCGAGCCGAACCGCTCGACGGCCGCGGGGGGTGCTGACCGTCGAGGTCTACGAGCACAGAGGATATGAAAGTGTGTCGTGGATACAAGCATGCCTGAGTCGGCCTGTATACGTCGAGTGGTGTCTACGTCCACTCCGCGCGAATGTCGCCTCTGGCGGTGTGACAGCGATCACCCAGGGTACTGATCGACCCAATCACCCCGGTAACCGGCCGAGAACTACCAAAGGCGGCCCCGCGCACCTGGTGACCTTAAACCATCAGACTAGACTGGCGCGCCGTGGGCCGAAGCGCCGCATTTTTTGATCTGGACAAGACCGTCATCGCCAAGTCGAGCGCGTTGGCGTTCGGACGGCCGTTCTACCGGGACGGGCTGATCAGCCGCCGCGACGTGGTGAAGTCGGCGTACGCGCAGCTGATGTTCCGGCTGGGCGGTGCCGACGAGCAGACGATGGCGCGGACCCGGGACTATCTCGCGGCGCTGTGCAAGGGCTGGCAGGTCGAACAGGTCCGGCAGATCGTGGCCGAGACGTTGCACGACCTCATCCNCCCCTACGTGTACGCCGAGGCCGCCGCTCTCATCGAGGAGCACCAGGCGGCCGGCCGGGACGTCGTCCTCGTCTCCGCCTCGGGGGAGGAGATCGTCCGCCCGATCGGCGAGCTGCTCGGAGTCGCCGACGTGATCGCCNCCCGGATGGCGGTGGTCGACGGGCGGTACAGCGGCGAGGTCGAGTTCTACGCGGCCGGCCCGCACAAGGTCGAGGCGGTTCGCCAGCTGGCCGCCGAGCGCGGCTACGACCTCACCGAGTCGTACGCGTACTCCGACTCGATCACCGACCGCCTCCTGTTGGAGTGCGTCGGCCACCCGACCGCGGTCAACCCCGACCGTGGGCTGCGCAAGCTGGCCACCGAGCAGGGCTGGCCGATCCTGGAGTTCCGCAACCCGGTGCCGCTCGGCCGCCGGCTGCGGCAGCGCCCCGCCGTCCCGGTCGCCGCCGCGGCGATCGGCGTCGGCGTCGGGGTCGCGATCGGCATCGCCTGGTACGGCCGGCACCGCCGCGCCCGCGCCAACGCCACCTGACCCCGGGCCGCCGGCGCCGGCAGGCGCCACCCACCGGTGTGGGGAGGGCCGGGCGCCGCCCCACACCTCCGGTCCGGCGCGGACCGGCCGCCGGGCGCACGGCCGGCCAGACGACCTAGCCGAGTACCTCGTCGGCGATCTCGACCATCCGCTCGGCACCGACCTCGATCGCCGTCGCGTAGTGGCGTAGCCAGGACCGGACCCCGTCCGGGGTGCCGGTGGCGAAGGCGTTCGCCGCGCCGACGTACTCGGGCTCGCGTTCCAGGTGCCCCAGGTCGACGGCGATCAGGCCCCGCGGGTCGAAGCCGCTGGAGAGCAGGGTGAGCCGGCCGGCGGCCCGGGCCACCACCCCGGCCGGCCCGGCGAACGGCCGCAGCGCCAGCAGCTCCCCGTGCACCACGGCGGCGAGGACCACCGCCGGCACCCGGGTCCCGCCGGCGACCAGCCCGGCCAGGGCGTCCAGCCGGACGGCGACCTCCGGCGCCGGGGCCCCGCCCGCGGCGCCGACCGGCCGCCCGAGCGCCTCCGGCGGCACGGTCCCGGCGGCGGCCAGGGTGTGCAGCCGGGCCAACACCTGGCGCGGCGCCTGTGACCACCGCTCGGCGAGGGCGGGCAGCGCCCCGGCGACCCGCAGGGCGCCCTGCAGCACCGGGTCGGTGACGACCCCGGCCCGCACCGCCTCGCGCTCGTGGACGTACCCCTCCAGGGCGGTGCTGGCGATGGCGGAGCGCAGGCCGACCTCGGCGGCGACCTGGCCGCCCCGCCGGCGCAGCGCGCGGTGCCGTAGCGCGGCGTCGACCCGCTCGCGGGCCCGCTCGACGGCAGGCGCGACGTCGGCGAGGCTGAGCAGCGGTACGAGCGGGTCGGCAACCACGCTGTCACGGTAGTGGTTCGCCCTGCGGCGGGAACCGGCGGGCGCCGGAGGGTTGCCGTTCGGCGCGTGGCGACGCCGAACGACCGTCTCGGCCCTCGCACCAGGCAGGATGGCGCTACTAACCTCCTAGCAACGCCCGTAACGAACGCTTGAGGAGCCACCCACCATGAGTGAAACCCTGGCGAACCTGTTGCAGGAGACGCGACAGTTCCCGCCGCCGGCCGACCTTGCCGCCGCCGCCAACGTCACCGCGGCGATCTACGACGAGGCCGCGGCCGACCGGCTGGCGTTCTGGGAGCGACAGGCACGCCGGTTGCACTGGGCGAAGGAGTGGGACCAGGTGCTCGACTGGTCCAATCCGCCGTTCGCCAAGTGGTTCGTGGGCGGGCGGCTCAACGTCGCCTACAACTGCCTGGACCGGCACGTCGAGGCCGGGTACGGCGACCGGGTCGCCATCCACTGGGAGGGAGAGCCGGGGGACACCCGCACCATCACGTACGCGGAACTGCTGAACCTGACCCGCCAGGCGGCGAACGCGCTGACCGCGCTCGGCGTGACCGCCGGTGACCGGGTGGCGATCTACCTGCCGATGATCCCGGAGGCGGTGGTGTCGATGCTCGCCTGCGCCCGGATCGGCGCCACCCACAGCGTGGTCTTCGGCGGTTTCTCGACTGATGCGTTGACCAACCGGATCCAGGACGCCGACGCCAAGGTGGTGATCACCGCCGACGGCGGCTACCGCCGGGGGAAGCCGACCGCGCTCAAGGCGACGGTCGACGAGGCGGTGAGCCGCTGCCCGAGCGTCGAACACGTCCTGGTGGTGCGCCGTACCGGCCAGGAGGTCTCCTGGTCGGACAAGGACCTCTGGTGGCACGAGGTGGTCGAGACCGCCTCGACCGAGCACACCGCCGAGGCGTTCGACGCCGAGCACCCGCTGTTCATCCTCTACACGAGCGGCACCACAGCCAAGCCGAAGGGCATCCTGCACACCTCCGGGGGCTACCTCNCCCAGGCCGCCTTCACCCACCACGCGGTCTTCGACCTCAAGCCGGAGACCGACGTCTACTGGTGCACGGCCGACATCGGGTGGGTCACCGGACACTCGTACATCGTCTACGGCCCGCTCGCGAACGGGGCCACCCAGCTGATGTACGAGGGCACCCCGGACACCCCGCACCGCGGGCGTTTCTGGGAGCTGGTGCAGAAGTACCGGGTCACGATCCTCTACACCGCCCCGACGTTGATCCGCACCATGATGAAGTGGGGCGACGACATCCCGAAGGGGTACGACCTCTCGTCGCTGCGGCTGCTCGGCAGCGTGGGTGAACCGATCAACCCGGAGGCGTGGATCTGGTACCGGGAGAACATCGGCCGGGGTCGGTGCCCGATCGTCGACACCTGGTGGCAGACCGAGACCGGTGCCATCATGATCTCCCCACTGCCCGGGGTGACCTCGACGAAGCCGGGCAGCGCGATGCGACCGTTGCCGGGGATCAGCGCCGACGTGGTCGACGACCAGGCGAACCCGGTGCCGAACGGCGGCGGCGGCTTCCTGGTGCTGACCGAGCCCTGGCCGTCGATGCTGCGGACGATCTGGGGCGACGACCAGCGGTTCATCGACACGTACTGGTCGCGCTTCGACGGTCTCTACTTCGCCGGCGACGGCGCCAAGCGGGACGACGACGGCGACCTGTGGCTGCTGGGCCGGGTCGACGACGTGATGCTGGTGTCGGGGCACAACATCTCGACCACGGAGGTGGAGTCGGCGCTGGTGTCGCACCCGTCGGTTGCCGAGGCGGCGGTGGTGGGCGCGACCGACCCGACCACCGGACAGGCGATCGTCGCCTTCACGATCCCCCGCGGGCACGTCGACACCTCCGGTGACGCCGGCACGGCGCTGATCGCCCAGCTGCGCGAGCACGTCGCCAAGACGCTGGGTCCGATCGCCAAGCCCCGGCAGATCATCCTGGTGCCGGAGCTGCCGAAGACCCGGTCCGGCAAGATCATGCGCCGGCTGCTGCGTGACGTCGCCGAGCAGCGTTCGCTGGGNGACGTCACCACGCTCCAGGACTCCTCGGTGATGGAGCTGATCTCTGCCGGCATGAAGGCCAGCAGGTCCGACGACGACTGAGGTCCCCGCTGACGGCCCTTCGGCGCCCGACCGCCTCGCCCCGTCGGCCTCGCTGACGGCGGTGCGCCGACCGGGCTCCACCGACCAGTCTGACCGACCACCACCACCGCGACGGGCGGGCCGACTCCCGGCCCGCCCGTCGCCGTCTTCTTCGCCATTGGTCGCCGCCCGAGCCGGCCCGTCACCGGCTCACCGGCCACGTCCTCCCGCACCTGGCGACCGTCCGACCGCGAACGTCGCCCGGGTGGTCCGCCACCCGGGCGGCCCGGCTCGTCTCCTCCGGCCGGCCCGGTGTCCGCCCCGGGGCGCCCATTGACGCGGTGAGAGCCTCCCCGGTTCCACCGTTTCGCAATCGTGATATTCATGAGGCTGAAAATGGGCATCTGATTGGACGGTTTTCGCCCTGGTTGAGTACAGATCACGAAGGCCCCGCCGAGCCGCGCGGACCCGTGACAGCGATCCATCCATCTGCAAAGGTTGTCATCGCGTCTGATGGCAGTGCCGGCCATGAGCTGGCCTGTCTCTGTAGCACACTTCCACAAAGGAGGAGGACCTTTGAGGAGACGAGTCACAGCCGGCCTGGCGGGTGCCGCGGCCGTGCTGTTGGCCGCCAGCGCGGTTGCCGTTCCGTCGGCGTCCGCCGCTCCGGCGGCGCCTGCCCCCGCGGATCGGGAACCCCAGCGCGCCACCCACCGGTCCGACAACCTGCCCGACCCGCTCGCCGAGCAGCACCAGCAGGCTCGCAAGGAGGCCATCTCCGCCCTGCTCTCCGGCAAGGTCAAGCTGCAGGACCGCAACGGGTCGAAGGTCATTCAGATCAAGGCCAACCGCTTCGTCGAGTACAAGCGGCCCCCGAAGGTCGACCCGATCTTCACGATCCTGGTCGAGTTCGGCGACCAGAAGGACCCGCGTACGGGCGGGACCAACGGCCCGCTGCACAATCAGATTCCCCAGCCGGACCGCGTCTACGACGGCGGCGCCACCGACGACAACACCACCATCTGGCGGGCGAACTTCGACCGGCAGTCGTACCTGGACCTGTTCTACGCCAAGAACAAGGAGTCCATGGCCGACTTCTACCTGAAGCAGTCGGGTGGCCGGTACACCGTCGGCGGCGACGTCAGCGACTGGGTCAAGGTGCCCTACAACGAGGCCCGGTACGGCAGCAACAACATCCCCGAGTCCGACGGCTACTGGAACTTCATCAAGGACACCGTCACCGCCTGGTACGAGTCCCAGCTCGCCGCCGGCAAGACGCCGGAGCAGATCAAGCAGTACCTGGCCCAGTTCGACGTCTGGGACCGGTACGACTACGACGGCGACGGTGACTTCAACGAGCCCGACGGCTACATCGACCACTTCCAGGCCGTCCACGCCGGTGAGGGCGAGGAGGCCGGCGGTGGCGCCCAGGGCGAGGACGCCATCTGGTCGCACCGCTGGGCGGCGTTCTCGAACCTCCAGGGCAGCGCCGGGCCGGAGTTCAACAAGCTCGGCGGCGTGCAGATCGGTGACACCGGCTTCTGGGTCCGGGACTACACCACCGAGCCGGAGAACGGCGGCCTCGGCGTCTTCGTCCACGAGTACGGCCACGACCTCGGCCTGCCCGACCTGTACGACACCCGCGGCGGTGACAACGGCGTCGGCTTCTGGAGCGTCATGGCCTCCGGCTCGTGGCTCGGCCACGGCAAGCATGACATCGGCTCCACCCCGAACTACATGGACCCGTGGTCGAAGCTCTACCTGGGCTGGCTCAACTACACCGAGGTGGAGTGGAACAGCGGCACCACGTACGCGACCCTCGGGGCGGCCGGCGACACCGACGGCTTCGCCCAGGCGGTCCTCGTACACCTGCCCGACCAGCAGGTCCGCACCGACTACAACACCCCGTTCGAGGGTGACTACGAGTGGTGGGGCGGCAGTGACGACGACCTCAACAACACGCTGACCCGGACCCTCGACCTCACCGGCGCCACCACGGCCAGCATCACCGCCAAGGCGCAGTACGAGATCGAGGAGGACTACGACTACCTCTACGCGGAGGTGTCGACGAACAACGGCTCCACCTGGACGCCGCTGACCAACGACCTGACCGATCCGGGTGAGACCGGCCTCGACGGGTCGAGCCAGGGCGAGTGGGTGGACCTGACCTACGACCTGTCGGCGTACGCCGGGCAGGTCGTGCAGTTCCGCTACCGGTACCAGACCGACGGCGGCCTGCACTTCGCGGGTCCGTTCCTCGACAACATCTCGCTGGTGGTCGACGGCGCCACGGTCTGGACCGACACGGCGGAGACGGAGGACCCGGCGTGGACCGTCCGTGGCTTCCGGCGGTTCGGCGGCTACACCGAGGAGCAGGTCCAGCACTTCTACCTCGCCGAGTACCGGACCTACTACGGCTACGACAAGGTCCTGAAGACCGGTCCGTACAACTTCGGCTGGCAGAACACGAAGCCGAACTGGGTCGAGCACTTCCCGAACCACCAGGGTCTGCTCATCTGGTACGTCAACTACGCGTACAGCAACAACAACACCATCGAGCACCCGGGCTACGGTCTGAACCTGCCGGTCGACGTCCGGCCCGGCCCGATCACGGTGCCCGGCGTCGGCAACATCACCAACCGGCGGAGCNCCTACGACGCCACCTTCAGCAGGTTCACCAAGCCGGCGCAGACCTTCCACCTGCAGGGCGTGCCGGTGACGGTGCCGAAGCTGAACCCGGTGACGAAGTTCGACGACTCGGACCCGAACCGCTACTGGTCGCCGCAGAACCCGTTGAACTCGGTCAAGGTCGCCGGCACCGGCACCAAGATCGAGCTGATTCTGGAGAACCACCTCATCACCGATCTGGCGATCATCAAGGTCACCAACTGATCCGGTGGTGACCGGTCCGTAGCCGGGGGCCGGGAGCGCGTCGCGCTCCCGGCCCCCGGTCGTCGTGCCGGGCCACGGACCGGACCGCCGACAGGACCACCACGAGCAGGGCCAACCAGCAGCAGGCCGGCCCGGCAGCAGGCCGGCTCAGCAGGACGCCAGGTCCAGCCACCCGTACCGGTGCTCACACGGCGGCCCGGCCGCGATGCCGAGTCGCCGGTCGTCCAGGTCCAGCAGCACCGAGTAGAGCGTCTCGGCACGCTCAGCCGGCGGGCACCGGTCGTCGACGTGCCGGCAGATGCTCTGCGGCCAGCTGCCGTGGTCGCGGAACAACGCGGCCAGGTCCCCCTCGGTGAGCGCACCCGTTCCGAGCCGAGCGGTCAGCAGCCGCCGGGCCCGCGCCGACCGGAACAGCGACGAACCACCCCGGTCCTTGACGGTGTCGTACACCGGCAGCCCGCTCTCCAGGTGGTTGGCGTGCGTGAGGAGCCCGTCGACCGGNTGGAGCCAGCCGACGTCCCCGGGCACCAGCTCCAGGTCGACGAGTTCACCGCCGCCCTCCGCCGCCTGCCCGAGCAGCAGGTTGACCGAGCTGTTCCGGGTACCCCGGCAGGCAGCCTTCAGCGCCTCGGCCAGGCAGTCACCCTCCAGCGCGGCCCGGAGCAGCACGTGGTACGGAACCCCCGGGGCGGCACCGTCCGCGGGCAGTCCGTCCCGGTCACAGCCGAGCATGTTCACGCAGACCCCGACACCGGCCGAGTTCAGCCCGGTCTTGGCGAGCATGCCGGCCTCGGTCAGGGTCAGCACGGTCAGTCCTCGCTCGTCCCGGGTGGCGAGCAGCAGCATCACCGACCGCTGGTCGGGATGCCAGTCCCAGTTCTGACCCAGCAGCAGGTGACCGCTGGCGGTGTGGGTACCGAGAACCCCGACCGAGGTACAGCCGCCGGTCTCGGCCTCCGTCGCGGCCGACGCCCCGGAGTCCGACCGGTGGCCGTAGAGCAACTCGGTCCGCGCGTTCAGGGCGTAGATCTCCTCGCCGCGCACCCCGGCCCCCTCGGCCACCCCGTCGAGCTGCTCGGCGACCCGGGGGTGGTGCCGGGCGGTCGCCTCCCGAAACGCCGCCCCGGCGGCCCGCACCGCCGCCGCGTCCAGCCCGGCCTCGTCCCGGAACCGGCGAAGGTAGAAGTCCAGGTTGGCTTCGATGAGCTCGCGGGCCACGGTGCCGTACCCGACGCCGCACTCCGCCGGCGGGCCCTGCACCCGGACCGTCGGCACGGGCAGATCGGGATGGTCGATGCGGCGGGCGGCGGTCATGCCAGCACCGTAGCCGACCCACCCACGGTCGTCATCCACGGTCGTGACCGCGTCGTCGGCTGCGTGGTCGGCGACGGACCGGGCCGTGGGAGGTTCCACACCGGGCCGACCGTCGCGGTTCCACCCGCTGCCGGCCGGGNGGGGGCGGGGTGAGATCACCGACGGGTTCCCGCGGCTCCCGTCGCACCGGCGGCATCCGCCGACGATGGCCCTAGGCTGTGGACCATGAGGGAGCGGAACGCGGGCGGCCGGAGGCCGCCAGTCGATGAGTCCTGTGTCCTGACGGAGGGGCCATGGACCCACCGCTTCGTCGGGGCGAACGGCAGCCGGTTCCACGTGGTCGAGGCGGGAAGCGGCCCGCTGGTGTTGTTCCTGCACGGCTTTCCCGAGTTCTGGTGGGCGTGGCACGAGATGCTGCCGGCGGTCGCCGACGCCGGCTACCGGGCCGTCGCGGTCGACCTGCGCGGGTACGGCGCGAGCGACAAACCGCCCCGGGGGTACGACGGATACACGCTCGCCGCGGACGTCGCCGGGCTGATCCGCGCCCTGGGGGAGCGCTCGGCCGTACTCGTCGGCTCGGGCATCGGCGGCATGATCGGCTGGGCCGCGGCCGCCTTCCACCCGCGCCTGGTCCGCCGGCTGGTGGTGCTCGCCGCGCCGCACCCGCTGCGGCTGCGTGCCGGGATCTTCGCCGACCCGCGCGGCCAGTTCGCCGCCGCCACCCCGACGCTCAAGTTCCAGATCCCGCGCTACGAGCACGTGCTGACCCGCGACGACGCGGCGTTGGTCGGCTACTTCCTCCGCCGCTGGGGAGGCCCGCGGTGGGTGAACGGCCCCGGTTTCGACGAGTACGCCGCCCGCTGCCGGAAGGCGATGCAGATCCCGCAGGCCGCGTTCTGCGCGATGGAGGGCTACCGGTGGGCGTTCCGCTCGGCGCTGCGACTGCACGGCTACCGGTTCGTCAAGCTGATGCAGAAGCCACTGGTCACGCCGACCCTGCAACTGCACGGCGCGCTGGACGCGGCGTCGCTGCCCCGTACCGCCCAGGGCTCCGGTCGGTACGTCTCCGCCTCGTACGAGTGGCGCCTGCTCGACGACGTCGGGCACTTCCCGCACGTCGAGGCGACCGACCTGGTCCTCGGCGAGGTGCTGAGGTGGGCCAAGTCGTGACCCCGGCGCCGGCCGCCCCGCTCAGACCCGGTGCTCGCGCAGATCGGTGACCTCGGTGACCGGCACCCAGCCCTGGTAGACGCCGAAGTCGAACGCCTCCAGCCCCAGTGACTCGGCGACCGGCCAGCGGCCACCGGTGTACTCGACACGCAGCCAGTTGTCGTGCCGGGCGAGCACGATGAACGGCTGCCCCCGCCAGGAGCACCGGGTGCGGACGTACACCAGTTCGTCGATCTCGCCGGCGGGGACGACCCGGACGTAGCGCCCGGGGCGGACCTCGGAGAACCCCTCGCCCGGTTCGGTCTGGTAGAGGCGGACGTGGTCGCCGTCCGGACTCGCCTCGTACTCCCGGCCCCGCCACTGGGCGACGTATCCGTCCCGCATCAGTCCTCCTCGACCCGGCGCCAGACGGGCACGTCGCAGTCGAGGGTGGCGACGAGCCGCTCGCTGCCGTCGGCACCGATCCGCCAGATCTGGGCGCCGTGCGGCAGCCGGACACTGTCCACCTTGAACTCGGCGACGACGTCGCTGCTCTCCCCGGGGGCGAACCCGTTACCCCGGAACGGGGGCCGCTCGATCACCCAGCCCTCCATCGCCCGCATCGCCGCCTCGTTCTGCCCGCCGTAGGGGATGCGGTAGAGGCTGGGCCGGTACGCCGGCCAGCGTAGGACGTGCACCTCCTCCGCGTCCCGGGAGAACGGGGAGTTCGGGTAGCCCAGCCCGAGCGCCGCGTACAACCTCGCCGGGGTACGCAGGTGCGCGACCTCCGACGCCCGGTGCACGAATCCGGAGACCCGGTCGTATCCCCGCTCCAGGTAGTAGGAGAGCTGGCTCGGGGNGATGGTCTTCTGCATCATCGTCGGCCGACCCGGATCCTCCCGGGCCGGGGCGTACGTCGACCGGACCGGTTCCTCCTCGGCCGGCGCGGCCGGTGTCGGATCGGTGCTCTCCGGGTCGTCGCCGAGCCCCACCTCGGCTGCCCAGTTCGCCAGGGCGATGATCTCNCTGCCGGGCAGCTTGGCCCCGACCGGCGTTCCGGGGTTGACGGCGAACGACCAGGCCTCGTCCGGCCACCTCCGGATGAGCTGTACGAACCTCACCTCGACCGTCTCCACCGGCGTCGGCAGGTGGTCGGCGAGCCGCTCCGGGGAGGTGAAGACCACCACGTACGTGGTGCCGTCGATGACCTCGGTGCGCCACCGGAATCCGTCGTCGCCGGGCCGGCTGCCCGCGGCCGACTCGGGGGCGACCGGTAGCAGCACCCTGGCCAGCAGCAACGTGGACAGGAACGAGTCGGTGCTGCCGCCCTCGGCCGCCTCGATCAGGCTCCGCTCGACGTCGTTGGCGGGGGTGAAGTCGACAGCCGACTGCCGGGGCGGGGTGACCGACCCGGGGGCCGGCGTCCTGTCCGTTCCGGATCCGTCGCCCGCCGGCGGGGCGCCGGGCGCGGACGCCGTCGGGGCGGAGCCTGTCGGGTCGGCGTCGCCGGCCCGACCGGATCGTCGGGAGGCCGGTTCGAAGAGTGACACCTCGACCCCCGCCGCGGAGACCGCCTCGGGCTCGGCCGGTGCCGCCACGGCCGTCGGTGGCGTCCACGGGGACGGCGCGGGTCGCCGCGGCTCCAACCACGGATTCTCCGAGCCGAGGCCCGACGGGCCGCCGTTGGGCGTGGCGGTTGGCCGCCGGCGGGCCGGTGTCATCCAGCCGACCGTCGGCTCACCGTCCTGGCTGCCGTCCCCGTCGCCGTGCGACCCGCGGGACGACGCGACGTAACCCCCGACGGTCTGGTCGACCGTCGGCCGGACCGTCTCCGGTGGNCCGGACGGGGGTGTCACCACCGTGGGTGGTGTCGGCGANCGGAACAGCCGCCCCGGATCGGCGGGATCCGCCGGAACNGCCCGACCCGNCGGTGTGTGCCGGGGCACCGTCGCGGTGGCGCGGGCCCGGGCCACCCGTTCGACCTGTTCCAGTCGGGCCCGGGTCCGACCCGGCAGCCGCACGTCACCACGGCCGAGCTGGGAGATGAACCAGGCGGGCAGGTAACCCTCGATGGGCAGGCCGGGATTGACCGCCAGCCACCATTCGGGATTGGGCCAGCCGGCGGCCAGGTCCGCGTAGGCCGTNCGCCGGTAGGAGCCGGCGCTGCCGGCCAGGCACGCCTGCATGGTGGCGGGCGAGGTGAACGCCAGCACATGGGTGCGCCCACCGGTCGTCCAGGTGCCCCAGCCCATCGGAGCCCGGCCGGCGAGTGCCTCGGCCGACACCGGCAGCAGCAGATCGGCGCGGGACAGGATGCGGAAGTAGAGTTCCTGGTCGCCTGCCCGGAGCGCGTCCCGCATCGCGGCCTCGGTCTCGGTGGCCGGTTCCCATTCGGTCACAGCCACCTCCACTCCGCCGTACAGGGCACAAGCATCGCGTACAACCTACAAGGTAAAAACAAGATCACAATGTCGGCTGGCGGCGGATGCCGTGCCCGGCGATCCACCGATAGCATCCGATGGGCGGATCCGAACCGACGACGAACCGACCCCGTGGCGGCCCGAACCGATTCGGAGGCACGTAATGCCTGGCCGGAGAATACGACTTGCGCTGGTGAGCGGCTTCATCGCGGTCTGCGCGCCGCTCGCCTGTGTCGGGCCGGCCGTCGCGGCTCCGCTGTCGGTGCCGGTGGCCCAGCGCGCCCTTCCCGGCTGCAACAACACCGATCGGCCACCGAGGCCGCTGACCCCGGTTCCCTGGGCGCAGCAGCGGTACGCCCCGGACCGGCTGGCACCCCTGGCCACGGGGAAGAACGTGACGGTGGCGGTGATCGACTCCGGCGTCGACCGGACCCACCCGCAGATGCGGGGCAGGGTGCTGCCGGGGCGCGACTACCTGGACCCGGGGCTGGACGGCACCCGGGACTGCGTCCGACACGGCACCGGCGTGGCGAGCATCATCGCCGCCGCGCCGGTCGACGGGGTCGGGTTCCGTGGGCTCGCCCCCGACGCCCGGATCCTGCCGGTGCGGGTCAGCGAGCAGAAGCAGGTCGACGGGAGGGAGTCGGGGCGGACCGTCCCGGTCACCACCCTCGCCACGGCCATCCGGTGGGCGGTCGACCAGGGCGTCGACATCATCAACCTCTCGATCGTCTACTACCAGGACAGCCCCGCGCTCCGCAGCGCCATCGAGTACGCGGTCGCACACGACGTGGTGGTGGTCGCCGCCGCGGGCAACAAGTACGGCGAGGGGAACCCGCGACCGTACCCCGCCTCCTACGACGGCGTGATCGGCGTCGGCTCCATCGGCGAGGACGGCACGGTCTCACCCTTCTCCCAGCGAGGCGACTGGGTCGACCTCGTCGCGCCCGGTGGTGAGGTGACGGTCGCCGCTCCGGAACGTGGTCACGTCATCGACAACGGCACGAGCTACGCCACCCCCTTCGTCGCCGCCACGGCGGCCCTGGTCCGGCAGTACTGGCCCAAGCTGACCGCCCGGCAGGTGGCCGAGCGGCTGATCGCCACGGCAGACCCGGCGGGTGGCGACGCGCACGCCGTCGGGGCCGGGGTGCTCAACCCGTACCGGGCGGTCACCGAAACGGCGGCGCCGGCCCGTCGGCCCGCGGCCGGTGGTCCGCCGCCACGTCAGGAGGATCCGGCGGAGGTGGCCCGGGCACAACGGCGGTCGGTGGCCCAGGAGCGGGCGCTGTGGGTCGCGGGCCTGGCCGGCGCGGTGGCCGGCGTGGCTCTGCTGCTGGCTGTCGTGGTGCCGCGGGGTGCCCGCCGGGGTTGGCGGCCGGCCGGCCCGGTGTGACCGGCGCGCGGCCGACGCCGGCGCGCACCCGCGTACCGCAGCCGGGCGGCGGTCTTCTCGCCGATGCCCCTGCCGTCGGTGGTGGCGGCGGGGAGCATCCCGCCGACATCGGCGTCCGATGTCCGGCCGACAGCTGCGTGGGGAATCCTGACTCTGACGGTGGGTGGCCCGCCCCGGGCGGGTCGACGACGGTGCCCTGGGCCGGCGGCCGTCAGACACCAGGATGCCCTGGAAGCGCAGCGCGGCGACGGCGCGCGCCCCCAGGGCATCCCGGTCGTGGGCTGCGCTGTTCCTACTGGAACAGGTCTGTTCC
>Ga0065720_1018845_pt1 | contig 103474 bp, 122 predicted proteins | sample Thericmetagenome_FD_59107 | JGI IMG/M metagenome (GOLD analysis project Ga0065720, IMG submission 59107) | Thermophilic microbial communities from the Joint Bioenergy Institute, California, USA of rice/straw/compost enrichment - eDNA_2 v2... | ecosystem: Engineered > Solid waste > Grass >...
GCACGATTTCTTGGAGGGTGTATGGGGTGGTTCTGATGATCATCAATCTATACAATTTAGAACAAATCCAACCAACAATTACCTATCCAAAAGATCGACTGGAATACCGTGAGGAGAGACGATATCAGTTCCTCTGATGGTGCACATACCTCTGTTGGTGGCAAGGATAACAATGGGGGCCAAAGTGCTTTCAAGGGCTCTGTTAAGGAAGGTGAAACATTCGATATCAAGCATATGAACTTCATCGATGAAGAGAACTCCTGGGACGAGTTCGGCAATACCCTGATCAATGTATTTGTTGACAACTTTATTGATTTCAGTTCTGAGCTTTTCAGTAATTTCGGTCTTCTTGGGCTTCATAATTTGTCCCATCAAAGAAAGGAAATCTTGACCTCCTTGGGGCTTGGCGTTGGCAACATCCAAATCGTGGAGGGTAACATCTTGAACTATTTCTTTCTTCTTGTGAACATCACCTTTGGGAAGAGGGACATACTCTTCAGCTTCCAAATCGTATTCGGTAGCATAAGCATCGCATCTTCCGACTCTTTTGACGTTTCCACTGGAAGCTTCAATGTAGATAACATCACCAACTTGGACTTTTTCCTTCTGCATGTTTTCATAAATGCTGGGGTCAAGCTTGAGTTGCTTGGTTCCCTTGGAGGTCTTCAATGTGATGATGACACTGGAGACGATCTTTCCATATCTTAAAGGATTAATTTTGCTATGACTCAATCTTACCCTCCATGGGGATCTTCCTTTTCTTCAGGCTTGAGCTCAGTGACTTCTCCTTCCCAAACTTCTTTAGTTTCTTTAATTCTAAGACCGATAGCTCTTCTGAAATTCTCCATCAAGACTTCAGTCTTCTTGACTTCTGATGAGAAGACTTCAGAACCAACCATGGGGCAGAAAGGAACTTTGGGTCCCAACTCTTGGGAAATGGCCAAGGCAATTGCTGTTTTTCCTGTTCCTGGAGGTCCAGCCAACAATAGGGCTCTTCCGGCCATCTTCTTGCTCTTGATTAATTCGACAACGACACCGGCAGCCTAAAGGATTATTCAGAAGTTTTTTCGGTTACTTCTCTGGCGACTTCTTGTCCGACCATTCCGCTTCCAATTTCATTAGCAGTACCATCGTCCTTCAAACCGAGTCCTTTGACGTGGGAGTGGGAAGCGATTCTTTGGGTCTTGGTCGTTGATTTGACTTCTTCGATCTAGTAAAGATGAATAAAGGATGATTGAAGCAAATACTTTCATTTTTTGTATCTTTCTTAATTAATTATTTGAAAAATTGAAACTTTGGAACAAAATAAAGAACATTCCAAACATCCAGAATTTACTCTTTTCTCTTTATAATTTCTCCCTATGGCCTTTCATATTCTCACCAGCAAAGTTACTAATCACCTACCTATCTAACTGCTAATATCTCTCTAGAAAATATGCCAATCCTCATCAGATCGTCTATAACACCTATAGAAATACATTGGCAAGCTAAGGGTTCTAATATTTGGTGATTATTATTTGTTGCTTGTCGAATAATGGAGACTAGAAAAACATAAAAAATCAGTTTCATCAGTATAATATCAGAAGAATCAGATTAACTATCTGGTATTATAACATGAGAATTTTGATATTGAACTAATTAACAAGATCAACAGGCTATTTAAGAAGAAAGTAATCCATTGTACCAGATTTCTAGAAGCTGGAATTTGAATGTAATATACTTCCCAGTTTCAATTTTTTGAAAACAATTTTCTTTGGTAAAAGCTAATATCCAATAGTGAGATTACATTAGAAGTAAAAGTAAGAAAAAACACATTACATCACTTATAAAATCAATAACTTACTTTACAAGTATTTATCTTAGGATGGTTCTCAAGCAACATGCTCAAGTCATCCAAAGCAGCTCTGCTAATTGGACAGTTAATCATATTAAAGTCAATATGACTCAAATTCTTTAGTTCATTTATGTATTTAGAAATCAAGGCAACTCCTTTGTCACTAAGGCAACACCAAGCCAGTCCAATTTCCAGTATACTCAGATTTTTTAGCTTCGGTATGAACAAGAAAAGCTGAGGAATGTCATCATCTGTCACCCAAGAGCACCCTGAGAAGTCCAGATGTAATTTTTCTAGGCTGAGTTTATTACTTAGCTTGTGTGGAATTCGAGGAATAGTGTTGATGGTTGAGATGTTGGAGCAGCTTTTGAAGAATAGCTCAAGCGACTTTAGGTTATTTAGTTCCAGGACTTGCTGAAATAGATTTGTAATTTTATTCGAGGTCACATGGCACCAAGTAAAATCCAGTCTGATGCACTCTAGATACTTCAATTTAGAAATATTATCACTAAGATAATAGAAAGCCTTTTGGCATCTCTGTAAATTTAGATCCAAGTGCTTTATATTAGGCAGCATTGAGATCGAATATGCTAATTTCGAGAAGGCACTGTTCGTAATTTTGTCGCATCTTCTGAAATTGAGATGAATTATTTGCAATTCTCTTAATTTCTGAAGCCCCTTGGAAAGTTTCATAAGGTCGTAATTTCCAAGAATATATCTGTCGCTATAAGGGGGTTCAAAATCTATGTCAATATGCTTTAGCTTTTTGTGATAATCAATCTTTCTTACAACAGAGGTGAGAAGGCCTTTGCTGACAGGTTCATCCATGACGTTCATGCAGAGCACTTTTAAGAAATTCATTCTGGAAAGTGGGGCTGGCTTTATGAGGAGCTTCGAGAAATTTTTGAGTAGATGCATTTTAAATGTGAACTTTTTATACAAAATTCCTTTCTTGCGCAACTCGAGCATTTCTCGAGTCACGGTAACATGGATTCTAGTTGTTTTTGGTAGGTTGTGCGATTTCATGGATGACTTCAATTCAAGCTAGAAATAAAAGTAGTTTTGTACATTTTTTTTTGCAAATAATTAAAAGAGTTTATTTTTTCAAGAAGAAAAGTCTTTAACTATTAGGTTTAATTGCCATCAGTAACTAACTAGGTTTCGTGGAAATTAATAGAAGAATTAGATGTTATTATCCTTGTTAGCCCTCATTTTCTAAGTCTCAATAAAATTTCAGGTTCTTTCTAGGTAATAAAAATTTTATTTTGTATTGAAATCTTCAAAAAATGATTATTGGTGGTGCTGATGAGGCAAGAAGGAAGAAACTTCTTTTGGTAATGATGTATTGAAGGAGCACCTAACTTTCTCTTAGGAGCAGAAAAAGAAGAAGGCAAATGAGTTGATAGAAGAAAAAAAGAAAGAAGTATAGAAAATTGAATTAAAAGATACATTCATTTTAGCTCAAAGAAATATATGAGGACTTCCAAAATACAGTCTTGACTTTTGCGAAGGAGCATCCTAAGGAAATAAGAAAAAATCCTGAGTTCAGACAAAAATTCAACCAAATATGCTTAGATCTTGGAGTTGATCCAATGGTTTGTAAGAGATTGTTATTAGGAAATTATCAATTCCAATAGCAAAGAAGACTATCTGGTCCGAGATGGGTTTTGGAGACTTTTATAATGAACTTGCAGTGAGAATAGTCTGAATAACAATAATCTTAAGATTAAAATATACAGAATTTGTATATCAAAGCGACACATAAATGGAGGGATGATGAGGGTCTCAGAAATTATCGAAATTCACAATAAAAGATCGGAAGATAAAATAACCAAGTATAAGAAAAAATTGTTTAAGTAAAATTCCAGGGAAGATATAAGAAAAGCCTTGGAAACCCTAGCAGACTTGGGAACAGGATGCCAATGTAATTCAGATAAATTTGGGATAATTTTCTAGTGAAAGGAGACTATGTTATCAGTGCTCCTATCGAAATGAACAATGATACATTGGAGTTAATTAACTTTGGGGATGCAGTATCTGAGTTATAATGACCCTAACTTTTAGAATGGCTATGTTTCTGCTCCTCTTGTGGAGGCAAAATTCGGATGGAGTAAGGAAAGATTTGACAGAGCTATAGTAACTAAATTCAGCATTAAATTAACTTCAAGAATGAATTAATATCTGAAGGTTTGGTCTGGGTTGACAACCAGACTGGACAAGCTCCCCATTACTACTTTTCTAGTATGTGGGTGGAAAAGTAATTGATTTTGAATAAATATGTATAAGTATGGTGTGATACTGGCAGCAGCCAGCTTAAGAAAATTGCTGGAGTGGGGTTCGGGAGTTTTTAGTTAGGATGATTCAGACAGAATGTAATTATATATCTAGATATGTAATATATTTTTTACAGAAAATAGATAGATATATCTAATTTTTTAAAGCAAATCCTTAACTACTTCAGTCTTTGTCTTATCTTCAGGTTCCAATAAATTAATATTAGCTTCTCCGACATTAGTAAAGCTGGGTCCGAAGAATGAGGGCTTTCTGTTAGCGCTTTCTTCCTTCAAAGCTTCCTCTTCAGCTTCGACAATTTGCTTTAAATTGGTATCCGTCTAACAATTTTACTATATATTGACCCTCTAATTACCTCATAAACTTTTCTCAAGACTTCCTCCTTCTTCTGTTTGTCGATTTTCTTGACTTCAACAATGAAGTAAGCGACAACAGGTCTATGGTCAGATTCTTTATATTCTCTTCTGTTGTAGAACAATTGCTTTATGATTCCAAAGTCACAACTCCAAAGGATTCTGTCAGTCCTAGTAAATAAGCCAACCTTATTATTCACAATTACCATGAAGGTACTCTTTGCTTCTTTGAACTGTCATACACATTAGAGTAAGAGTCATATTTGTAAGTGGGGAGGAAGGTAATTGCTCCTTCTTGGTATTTCTCAAGAATATCATTAGATGATTTTGATTGATTAAGCTGATCATAGCTGAGAAGAGTTGAGAGGATGTCATTAGCTTCATTGATTCTGTTGTTTCCTCTGAGGTTAATGTAATCATCGATCATAGCTCTAGCTTCAGCATTTCCAGTGTTGACTCTGAAGTTGGTGTCTCCGATAAGGAACTTGTAATCAAGACTCATGATTCTTTCATCCTAAAGTATAAGAAAAGTCAATAATTTGTATTACTCTCTTCTTTCCAACACCACCAGTTTGGAAGGCTCTATTATGGATATCGATAAGGTTAACGAGACGATAGTTGTTATTCTTGGTGCCAGCTTCCAAGTGGCAATTGATGAAGCAGAATGAGCTGTCATCAATGTATAACTTGATAATTGAGGCACCCTTGTTTCCAACGGTACCGGCTAAACCGGTCTTTACATTATCGACGTTGACTCTTGAGATTCTTGGGGACAATCTTTCCTTTGCGAAGACCATAAGGAGAAGGCCAACCATAGTTTGTTCCTTGACTGGAATATAGTTATCGAATTTCTTAAGATTTCCAATGATAATTTCCTTCCACAAGGCAATTCTTTGAGGATCAGAGGCTGAGGACATGATGTTCTTAGTAGAGAGTTCAATATACTCTTGGAAGGCGACAACAATCACATCAGGAGCTGGATTGTCTTCAAAATTGAACATATGAGTCATATCGAAGGAGTTAGTGGGATTGAAACCACCAAGATTCCAGGAAACAACAAAAAGACTGATTTCCTCATAGCTAGCAAATTCCCTTTCTCTTTGCTTGACGGCCTTTTCAAATGTCTCTCCGAACACATTGACTGATTCTGTGTGTTGACCCAGAAGCATATCAATACATTCCTGTTTTACAAGATCCTCATTAGAGAGGTTACCGACATAGAAACGAGTGATAGTCTTAGAGGCATGATCAAGCATACCGAAGAAGTCTTTCTTACCGGTTCTTGTGACGGTAGAAATGACAGAACCAGTACCAGCATAATGCATACTGATCATATCTCCGTTATCGGCCCAGAGGTTCTTGAACTGAATGATGAAGGGATGTTGTTGCTTAGGGTTATCATTATCCAATTGGGAAAGGACATCTTGTCCAAAAGTGGCTTGTAAATCGACACCAAGTTGTCTCATAATAGCATCAAAGATAACCATGGCGACCTTGCCCTGGAAGACGTTGGTTCTATCCAAGCAATCAAGACAATTGGTTCTGATAACACCCTTCTGAGTTAATTGGATGGTCTTCTTAACAGTATCTTCAGCATAGAATCTGAAGTTCTCGATCATTGGCTGCAATTTGGTGAGGAGAGGGTTGATTTTATCATATCTCTGGCCCTTGCAGGCAGCGTGGAAATCGAAATATTCATATCTAACATGAGGAAGATTATTTCCCTTGATATGGGCCTCATAAGCTTCAGTGATCATTTGCTCTTCTTTCTTGTGCTTGGCCATAAGGTTGACACAGACGACTCTTCCCCAGTTATTATACACGTCTTCGAAATGCTTGAGGAAAGCTGGGTTGGTAAGATCGTAGCTTCTAGTGATCTTAGTTGCAGCGGAGATACCTCTTTGTTGCCAGAAAAGGGGAACACTACCTCTGATTTGGAGATGGGAGCAACAGTAACAGTTGTAATAGATGATTTGCTCAGATTCGACGAAGTTGGCTGGGTTGCCATCGTCATCGATACCTCTGGCATTGAAACGGGTACCTGCTTTGAAACAACTTCTTCTGGAAATTAAGAAATATTCTAGTTTCTTTCCTTGGATGAAGGCATTGGCATAGCCGACGAGACCTTGGATAAGGGGGACTTGCCATTTTTTATCAATGTTGAACTTTTTAAGATCCTTGTACAGATGGTGGTTCCATTGGAATCTGACTTCGGTTTGACAGTTAGTGGCTCTTTTGACTTTGGAGAGGGTCAAGTCATAGGTGTATGAGAAATAATATCCCAAAGAAAGTAACTGAAAGGCTTAAATAGGAAAATTCTAAGTACCTTTCTGATGTTCTGAAGGTAGTTCAAAGCTTCTTTTCCGCTTTGAGAGTTGAATAGCTCACTCTCTGACTAAAAGGTTATGCAAAAGCTGAAATATGGTTACATCAAAAGGCACAAATGAAATGGATGAGAGTGTGAAGATATCGTTATTTTCAATATTGCAGACAGGAACGATTTCATCAACCATGAGGAGGAAGGCCTTGTCAAAGATAGGAAGCACTCCCAAGAAGGCACTGTAGTTTTTCTTGGAATCATAATTTTGTGGAACTTTCTCGGTAAACTCTATTTCAGGTTAGATAAATAATCTCATAAAGGAACCTACTTCCTTAGGTCTTCCAGTCTTTCTATCTATATACAATCTTCTGGGAATTTGAGTTCCTTTGTTTGGTTCGAGCTGAGAAATAAATATTTATCGTTTTTCATTTTACCAAGAAAGCACCTGGGTATGTGTATAAAGTAATAGCTTGAAGATTTTGGGAGCCCTTAACGACTGCTTCTCCTTGAAGGACATCGTTGAGATTTAAATCCTTTTGGGATGATTCGTATGTATTTCCTAAATCCATTTCAATAAATTTAATATATTGATGAGCCTGTTAATTAATTGCCTAAATAAGACATAGTTCTCGGGTACTATTCCTATATTCGGATTATATGAGCATACTGCGATCGGAAATTAGTTCAATAAAAAAAAATCAAAGCTAAATCCAAAAAATTTTCTCTTCAGATTTAACTATATTTCTTAATTATTCAACATGAACAGCGATTCAAAAAAGCTATTTCATGAAACCGATAAGAAATCAGGTACCTACTATTCCCTCATTTTACCCAATTTTTAGTCACAGATGATACCCCAATTTTTAATATTTCTCCTATGTTGAAGCCCATAGACCAAATAAACTTTCACCTAACTCCTCAGGACCATTTCAAGATACCGGTTGGAGCTATTTCGAGTCATATATTTCAGCAGAGCCCAGCTCCTTTCTCAGATATATTAATGAGAGGAAATCTATTTTCAGGGACTAAGGGTTTCATACCCAATACGAACTTTAGAAAAGACAGTCTTGATCTAGATACCAAATCCCCACTATTAGGCAAAATACTCCCTTCGGAAACTCATCTCCAAGAAGAAAAAACCCCATTAACAACTGGACAGGTTGGAGATAGTGATCTTAAACCGTTCTCCTTAGGCAGAACTTCCCGAAGGGGTTCGTTCGCACAGTCTGACAACTTTGCCCTTGATAAAAGCATGCCTCCTCCTAAGTCCGAAGCAACTGTATCGTTTTTCAAAGATTTATTACCTTGGCAGCTGGAAAAAACGTGGGGAGATATTATGAATAGAAAGAATAAATTTATTGAGTTCTCAAAAAATTTTGACGTGTCGAAGAATGTCGAAAATCTGATCTTTTTGGAAGAAAATGATGAAAATAAATTGCAAGAGAAATTTCTCACCAGCTACGACAAACTTCTTCATAAATTAAAAGAGACCATGGAAAGCTATAGCCTCAATATTGAAGTAATTTTGAGAATATTTCATCAGAGCCTCTGCAGCTTATTTCAGGAGATTTTTGAATTAGTTCAAAATTGCACTTCTGATTATTGTTTCGAGCTTATGAAAAAAAGAGGGTTCCCCAAAAAGGTAAAAATAGACGAACCCAAGCCAGACCTACTTCCCAAAAAATCTCCAGAAAAAATTCATGAGGAAAAGCCGGTAGAACATCAAGAACCCAAAAACTTTGGATTAAATCTAATTGAAGCTCTAGCAACTATGATTGATCCTCACTTGAAAAGAAAGTCAGTACCAACGAAGCCCTCGAGTGAGGAGCTTTTGAGAAATTTAAGCAAAGAACTTGCAGAGAAACAGCCAAAATTACAATTAGCAAAGTTGAATAATAGAAAAACCTGGACCCAAGAAGAGCTTGATGAGCTTGATAAATTAGTAAAAGAGTACTACCCCGAGAGTGTTCCTACGAAGAAGCTCGAAGAATTTGCCAAACGCAATGATAGGACACTTAGTTCAATTCAGACAAAAATGAGCAAAATGAAAAAGAAGGGGGAAAGGAAAAACTCTGATTCTACAGAGGAAGCCTCTGAAAATAAGTATACCATGCCGCTAGAAAATATGATCAAGACTGCTTTGCTGCAATTCCCATCACAGACTGCAACAAAGGAGGAGATAGTATTAAAAGTTAGAGACATTTTTTTCTTTGATTCTAAAGAAATCAATGAAGAATCAATGTCCAATTCCATAGCAAGTTTGCTATCTTCAAAGAGCTCCTTTGCGAAAATCAAAGGAACTTATGCCTTAAAATCTGAACAATATATATTAAAAGATATTTCTGAAGCTCAGACTCTGAGAACCAGACTCAGATATATCCTTACCAAGCTACCGAGATATAGAGGAACCTTAAAGGAAATTCGGGATGCGTTTAGTGAATATTTTTCTGATGCTATAAAATTTGATCAAAATAAATCCTGGGAAACCAGTCTTGTCAAGGTGCTAAAACAATGTGACGAATTTGACTCGTCAGATTCCAAAACAAAATACAAGTTAATTGGTGATAACTGATTATCTTATAGAACTTTACTCTACTTTCTTATTATTTTCAATATGTGTGACATGTTAATCCCAAAAATTGGTAAAAATATCCTACTAAAAAAAAAAATGAATCATTTTTCTCAAGAAAATTATAAATGGAGTATTTCCTCTTTACAACAATTTTGGCTCATAAGAAATGACTATGATACGAAAATAATTCAAAGTACTGATTATTTAAACCCAGTTCCTTTTGCAAGTGTTGTCTTTCCAATTGTAGGTTTGGTAGTTGTAGAAGTTGTTTTTGTAGCAGTACTTGTGGTTGTTTTGGAGGTAGTAGTTTTATTCGATAATGTAGAAGAATTGGAAGTAATGGATTTTGTTGTTGTGGTCGTGGTAGTGGGCTTGGGCTGTTGAGTCGGTTTAAGGACCAAAGCGTTCTCAAATTTACTGTTATATTTTTCTTCTTCGAGTTCTTTTGGATCTTGTTTTATTGGCTTACCCACTGTAGAGGTTTTTTTAATCTGTACAACAGTGTCGTTAGTTACAGGCTTGGATGGCCTGGGACGAGTATAGGCATTCATTTCTTTTGCTTTCTCAGAAAAGACCATTTCTTGGATATCTTGGTGTTGAGCAAGAGGATAAAAATCTTTTCCAATTGGTTTTCCTGCCATTTTTCTCTCATCTTCAAATTCGTAGCACATTTCATGGTCTTCCCAGAGCATGTCACAAGTTATACATCTATTGCTTAATGAAAGCTAAAATTTTAACATACGCGAAATCAGATTTGAAATCAAAGCATGTACATTTTGCACATTTCTGCGGTCTGTTTGGATTATGCTCTTCATGAGTATGTCCACACCTGAATCTTGAAAAAATTAATAAAATGGAATACTTGCATTTTGGTCTCCAAGTTCTTATATCAAAGTCTTTTCTTCTTGGGAGCCACCACATCCCGCATTCTTCAGGTCTGGATGGGATAAACTTGTAGACTTTACATGGACAATTCAAACAAGAAGTATTTATTTTTTTAGTAGTGATGGTCTTGTTATGCTCGCCAAAGACATGCCCACAAAAGCATTTAGATTTGGAGCCGACTCTAAAACATTCCTTATTTTTAGAGGGACATATGTATGTGATCTAGGGAATATAGGATTGGTAAATTGTTAATTATACATAAAGTCCGGACTGATTTGCCTCTTCAGCAGCTAAATATTCATTATCCATCATCTTTTTAGCTCCTACGGCTGGACCATATCTATGGAAGTTTATTTAAGGCTTGTTATTTGTTACTTCTGAACTCCTTCTCTAATTGCATCTTCTCCTAATGATTGGTAATACATTTGTATTTGTTACTAGGACTAAGTCTCAAAATATAATTTATATGTTATTCAAAGTTTCAGAACTTATTTAGTTGTATCTCACCAACAGTAACATTTCCTGATTGTGATCAAAACACATTTTGTTGTAGAAATGACCTATCCAAAACAAATGGAACTGTAGGTTGATCCTTAAATATGGAATGATATATTTTTTGAATCTTTTTAGGTAAAATCTGGAAGACTTTTACAAAATTTTTATTTCTGTTATTCAGACCAATTTCCTGGTGCCGTTTGTGAATTATGAAAGGTATTATGATGTTATGATGATGCTAGTATTCTTATCGGTGTGTTTGTAAAAAAATATCTTTAGAAAGACTTAAATGAGTCAGATACAACATAGGATTTACAAGAGAAAGATGGGAAAATAATTTTTCTATTTGTGTTCTTTTCATAAAAAAATGAAGTTAATAAATTGTCATTTGAATTTTTAAAAAGGATATGAAGCACAAACTTAAGAGGGCTCATAAGAATTACACGAGACTTTCCCACAGAACTTAACTAACATGGGGAAGTCTGAGAATTTAAATTCTGTGAGATTCTCATAATGATTCCTCGAACTTTAATCAGGAATCACTGAGATTCACTATAAAGAGCTAATTAAATAAATAGTCAATAAAAATGGTCATCAAGACTGACGTTTGTGAATTCTCCGAATACAGAATCTATCCTGGTAAGGGACACAAGTTCGTCTCCAAGGATGGCAAGACTCACCTCTTCATCACCAAAAAGTGCAGAATGCTCTTCTTGAGAAAGATTAAGGCTCAAAAGATCAGATGGACCACTGCTTGGAGAAGACTCAACAAGAAGATCAAGACTGATGAAGTCGCCAAGAAGAAGAAGAGAAGAGTCGTCAGAGTTCAAAAGGCTATTGTTGGTATCTCCTTGGAAGATATCAAGAGAAAGAGAACTGAAAAGCCTGAATTGAGAGCTGCTCAAAGAGAACAAGCTATGAGAGAAATCAAGGAAAGAAGACAAAAGGAATTGGAAGCCAAGAAGAAGGCCGCCAAGCAAGCCGCCGTTAAGGACACCAAGAAGAAGGACGCCGCTCCCAAGAAGGTTGACACCAAGGGAAAGAAGTAAACATAGTTGTATTGTATAGTTTGTTCTGTCTGTATAGAAGTGCATAATGCCTCTAGAATGTTGGAACGGATAAACCACCAAGCAATTAGCTCATTAGCTAATCCTTCTACTTTAACAATGAATTATCTTGATCTTAAGTTTAGAGGATCATATAGGATTCATAATGGTATAAACTCATTAGGAAAACGATGTAGTTAATGTCATATAAATATGTCTGGATTCTGCTGGCTAGATTCTTACTTAGCCTTCTTTGCCTTGCTCTCATGGAAAGCCTTGATATTAGCCACAATTCTCTTGTAGCACTCCTCCTGGACATCCTTCTTGTATCCAAACATGAATAAGAACTCCAAAATAACGAAATCTGGGGCAACAAGAGTCAGCAAGATATTATCCAGTAATGCAGGGCTCCTCTTTTCGAAGACTCCGTGGCCAATAAATTGTACAAGCCAAGACACGATGTGCTGGATCAGGAAAATCTTGAAGTGTTGGTCAACTTGGCCGGCTAACTTGTATTGTAACCAGATAATGTTGCTCAAGTAGTACAAGCCAAGATAAACGACTGATGAGATAACTCCAGAAATGAAATCAATCTTGATGTAAGCCAACAAGACAGCAAGGAGGAAGAAAAAGGTATAGTCGAGTTCTTGACCCATAAAATGGAATCTTGTAGAAGACCAGTGCTTAGCCATGCACAGGAGTGAGAAAACAATTTGAGGGATAAAAATAAAATGGATAATCTTGTTCACCTTGTTGTGATGGTAACTTCCGTAGGAAACGAAGAAGTCTCGGAGGTTTGGCAACATTTTTTTTTCTTAATCAAAAATATTAATTAATCTTTCCCTCTCTGTCTAATTATCTCTATGCTTCTAGGTGTGCAACCTTTACCAGAAATCATTTGGAATAGGTAGTAGACTTAGAACCTATAAATTGTACACACAAAAATTCAACATAGTAATTTTACAGTAGTTAGCAAATTAAAATGAACACGGAGGGTTTGAATTGGACTTTTTCTTATTTATCTTCGACCTCAATCTGATTTCCAGCTTCACCTTGCTCACCATCGCCCTTATCTTCATCGCGCTTGGTATGACGTTCTCTACATTCTTCGTTATGGAACCAAAGTTCTGATTCTCCTTGCTGTTGCATAAATTCTATTTGTTCCTTGGTGTATCCTAGGCATTCTGGATGGAACCATCCATCACAACCGTTACATTGGAACCAAACCTTGCCAGGATCGTCCTTTCCGCAAATGCACAGAACAACATTCTGTTCCTCATTCATAGGTGCCACCTGCTTCTCAATCAATAATTTAGGATAGAGATATTATACTGGATTCTTAGTGTTTGCTTCCTCATTTCTGAAGGTAATTCCAGTATCATCCTCACCATCGCCAGGATTGGGATTTTGTTTATTTTTGTTTGCATCACTTAAAATGTGATTCAAAGGAGATTGAAATTTACGCGTCACTTAAAACTTGAGCGTTACTACGAAGGCTAGCCAGAAAGAAGGCACTTTCGACTTCGTTTAATTTCATATGACTAATTTGATTTTGAATATTTCCCTTGCTGGTGCTGCCGGTTTTCTTAGTCCTTTCTGGAGACTAAAGAAAATAAACTTTTATGAAAATATTAGTACTTTAGGCTTGGACTTTGTCACTCTATCTAATTCATCGCCTTTATATGGTGTGAAATCTTGTAAAAACTTTTGATATTCCTGGATTTCGTTAGAACTAAGTCGATAAACCACTATACTTTTTTGAAATTTGTTTTGAAAAATTCCAAAGTTTCTTTGGGATCCATATTAGGGATTGTGAACCCTAGGAGTCTTTTGATGTCTGTAATATCTAAATTTTCAGTCATTTTTAATTCTGAATGATTCGATTCCTTTAAAATATTTTAATATATTCCTCAGATATCAAACACAAGAGAAAATGGTCAAGACTGATCCCAGCCTCCAAATGGACGTAAGAAAGCTAGCTTTTGATCCTTGAACGTACTAGATTCACCAATACCTCATCACTGCCAGAAGAATCCCCACCGAGAAGAACCCTAACCCTGAGATCATCTCCATGAGAATCTTCGCCCCTAACCCTGTTGTCGCTAGATCTAAGTTCTGGTAAACAAAAGTTTTCAATAGGTTTATCTTCACAGGTACCAACTCAGAACTCAAAACAAGCTCAAGAAGTCTAACGGAGAAATCTTGGCTTGCAATGAAGTATTTATTGCGAAACTTGTCATCTTATTTTCTTAAGATCTTCGAAAAGAATACCAGACACATCAAGACCTATGGTATCGTCGTTAAATACCAATCCAGAACTGCCACCCACAACATGTACAAGGAATACAGAGATGTTTCCCTCAATGGTGCTATCTCTCAATTGTGTAAGCCCTTCACCTCGAAAAGAGTAATTAATTACTTAGACATGGAAATGAGCGGAAGACACAGAGCTAGACACGATACTATCCAAATTGTTAGAACTGCTGTCATCAAGAAGTCTGCTGATATCAAGAGACCTTATGCCCAAATCTACAGAGTAAAATGTCTTAATATGTTTACTCATCGTTGTAGGACTCCAAGATCAAGTTCCCCATCACCAAGATCCTCACTAGATCTAGCGAAAAGAAATTCAGAAGCACCTTCAAGGCTAACAGACCCACCACCGTCAAGAAGTAAAAGCGAAGATCATATAATCTATATTCTTGTCCGAATCCTATTTACCTCTTCTTGCAGGGATCGAAATAGTCTATGTGTTGTATAAAAACAAACGAAACAATACAAAGGCCAGAAATGTAAATTAGTAAAAGGTTTTTCTCTAGAAATACAGTTCTTAAAGAGATTTGTTGATTTTATGTGAGAATCATAATTCTCCTTTAGGAACTTAGATGTGTGATAGTTGACCTTTTCAATTAATTCGCAATAAAAAATTAGCAGTTAACTCTTTGAAAAATAATAACACTTCGAAATATTTCAAAATGGCAAACAAGCTCGTCCAACAACAATTGAAGAATATCATCAGGTCTTTAAGCGACCAAGAACTCGAAAAAGTTCTTTGTGGGTTTGAAATCGCCTCCAATTCGAAGGTCGAAAAGAGTTGTCGCATGATTTCATACAAATGGTAAATAAATATTTTCGCAGTCTTACCAAATAGCTATGAGGCTGCTATTGTCTGCAAAAATAGAAAGGCAAATGGTAAAAAATTATATCTCTATTTTCCTAATCCTTTCAGGCTACGGAAGAAACGAAAACGAAGCTAACATGAATTGCATAAAAAATTTCCTCGAGTTTGTCATAGAAGAAGACATTAATATTCCCCTAGTTATGCGTGCCTTAAAGAAAGGTACAAATACTCTCATCCTAATTAATTACATCAGATACTGAAGGAACACTCCTCAATCCCCAACAGAATTCTTCAATGCCAAACAACGCCAATAAAAGTCCTCAAAAGCCTCCCACCTCCAAAAGCAATCTCGGAATTCCTCCCAGAGACCTCGACAGAGTCAATAACACCCTAGCTTTAAACAACTCTTACGCACAGGGACTTGATAATAATACCAGTTTCGAAGGCAAAGGAGACCTTGAAATTCTCTCCAAAAATATTGGAAATATTTCCATGATCAATAACTCCAAGATCTTTGAGCCCAACGGTACCAATGTCAGCCAACTTGAAATGGACGACCTCATTTTAAAAATGATGCTTGAAGAAGCCCACCAAAAGAAAGGCCTTCCTCCTACCTATTCTCACCCTCACCACCATAACCATCACATTCCAACCGAGCCCAGCACTCAAACCAAAGTTCAAAGCTCTTATGATAATTTCAATCCTTCTAATGTTCAGAAATCAGTCTCTAAACTCAGCACCCATCTTGAAACTGAACCCGGTCCTTCAACCAAGAAGGTCCTTGGAGAATCCAATACTAATGTCTACCAAAATAAAAATGAATATAAAGAAAACAAGTATGACTCCAAGTTTGAAAAGGCTGAGTCCAAGTATGAGACCTACAACCCCTCCACCAGCAGCTCTAAATTGAAGAGCTCCTACAGCTCTCAAACCCTTTCAGGAAACCAATTAAAGGTCCAAAATTTCACTTCTGTTAATGAACCTGTTGGCAAGGAGTACATTTTACATTGAAGATTTTATTTATCCTTTAGCAGTACTATCAAGTGCAACTGTGGCTGTGCCGAGCAATTACAAAAGGCCAATCTTAAGATCGAAAGCTTGGAAAAGAAGATAAAGCTTCTTATGGAAGAAAATAAGGTAATTTGAGCGAAGTGCTTATTAAATTTGCAGATTTTGAAGTACTTGGCTTCTGATCCCAAAGAAAACCAATTCAAATCTGAAATGAGCACTCACGCTTCCAATGCTCAATTGATTGCCCAAACTAAAAGTCTCTATGAAAAATCAGTTGGGCATACTGAAAATTACAATACTGCTGATCACTACGACGAGCTTAATGTCCTACCCGAGAAAACCCATATCACCTCTAACAGTAAATTTAAGTCTCTCTTTACTAATAATTCTAGATGCCACTGAAAAATCTCGAAGCCAGTCTGTTGATGTTTATGCCAAGAGAAAATCCATCTTGGATTCTAATGGTAACTCTTTGTAGAACCCTCTTAAAATTTTAGAATCAACATCTGCTAACAAGTCTTCTGTCAACAAAGAAAACTATCAACCTGATCAAACCAAGAAGGACATCAAGAAGATGATTCCAAGACTGAGACTCGAAATGCTTCCAAATTACCATGGAAAATCTGAGAATAACAAGCTTGCTCAGCAACAACAGCAGCCAGCCAGCTTAAACCAAAGCAATAGCTTTTCTAAGTCTGGTTCTTTCTTAAGCCAGTCTCAAAGTATTACTAAGACCCCCTTAGGACAATCGAACACAAATTCTATTCAGAATATAAATGCTAATACCTTAACGTACAGCCAGAACCACCTTAGTGGAACTAGCTTGTCCAAATACATCAAGAAATAATTTTGATTATTATTTGGTACTAATCTAAGTATTGTGATATATTTTTCAATATATTTTATTGTTTCCAAAGCTATTCATATGTATAATATAGCTTTTTCTTTTTCCTAGTATTCTTCATACTAGTAAAAGGCCTAACCTTAAACCTCCCACAAAAACTCTCGATTTCCCTTTTCAAGAAAAAGAAATCACTCGAGATATTGAAATTTAGCAGTTTAGTAAGTAAATAAATAAATTTGATAACAACTACAAAATTTATTTGAGATATGTCAAAGCGCACAAAGTCAAAGGAGACTCAGAAACAAATTGAAGGTAATTTTAACTATGCTCAGGCTTCATCTCCCTAGAAACTAAACAAGAAAAGGAGTTGAGAAATAGTATTAACAACCTAGATGGATATCTCAAAGGACTTAAAACTCAACAGCCGCCAGAAAATCAAACAAATAAAGGAAAGGCCAACCCTGTCAAGGCCGCCGGTGAAACCAACAAAGAAACCGACTCCGTCAAATCCCCTAAGAGTTCTACAGCCAGAGTAAAGTCTCCAACAAACAGAGAAAATGAAAAGAAGGTTGAAAGTAAACTGGTTTCCCAAAGATCACTTCAGTCTCAGAAGTCGATGAGGGGAGATAGCTCCCCTAAGAGAACTATAGTCAAGAAGAAGCCTTTATTGAAAGAACAAATGCCACTGAGCGAGATTAAAGCCAGACTTAGAAAATTGTTCCAGGCGTATACAACCTTCGGAGACAGAACGAACGTTGCATATTTGAAATCAAACAAGTTCAATAAAATGATGGCCGATGCCGGACTCAAGGAAGTCCTCACCAATGAGACAATAGATCTGTTATTCTGTGCCGAGAATAAGCATAAGCCCAATATGGACTTCGATACCTTCTTAAATCTATTGATTAAGGTTGCAAAAGCCTTCTACAAGCAAACTCTACCAGAATCTGAAGCCCTTGATACCCTGATCAGAGACTATCTATTCCCACTTTATGATAAAATTAGTGCTGATCCTCTTTCAGGTCTCAATGAGGAAAAAATGAAAGAGGAACTTGACGAGAATGTCATGCTTGTATTCTACTCTGTTCACCCTCTCCTAATGAAGATCTACTATGTTTATTTCTCTATTGAAAGTTCCACTCATGATGAAGCTAAAATAAATAAACACCAAACCGAAAAGGCTCTATTTGTTTTCCTGAAGGATTTCGACATTTGCCCTGCCATCCTTACTAAAAGCGCTGCTGTGTCTGTCTGGACTGAAATCGCTAGTACTCCAATTGATCAATTAACAAGAAGCACCCAAAATCCCTCTATTATCCCTTACCTTGAAAAAGACATTGGAGCATATCTTACCTACGCTAGATTCTGTGCCTTATTAGCAAGAATAGCTATTATTTGCTATGAGAATTACCCTGGTCCAAGCGGCAGAAAATTCAGCAATGCTGAAAGATTGGCCTTATTATTGGAAAGAATGGAACTCTCTTCAGGAATGCTTAACTTTGAGCAGAAGATCTCTAGTACTCATAATAGCAAGATCTCTCTTATTGTTCCTAGAGAAGTCTTAGAAAAGGTATATTAGTTTTTCTGTAATAGAATATTTTAGATTATGGCTGGTCCTGAAGCCCCTGAAGATATTATCACAACAATTTCAAGAAAGAGTCCTATAAGCTTTGATTTTAATTGGGAAGCTTCGATGATCAAGGAGAAAGGATTATTACGCGATTCTCCTTTCCCTATTTTGTCATCACAGACAAACAAATCTCGCTCAAAGCACCATTCAACTCTCTCAAGTGAGTTAGACGCTAGCAACAAATATACTAAATACCATTACGATAATCCTGGTGTTATTGATGTGTTTGAGCAACACCAAGATGCTTTGAAAAGAGTATTCCATTACTACGCTTCATATGGAGAACCTCTCAACCATAATTCCATGAAATCCATAAAATACCAAAAACTCATGAAAGAAGCTGGCCTTGTTCAAGTAAAATAATAATATCATTTTTAACTCCTTAGCCCGGAGGATTCCAGCAGTTAAATGACCAATCTCGCATATTGGATAAAATTCAGCTAGGCGAAGGCGACCAGAAGCAATTGACTCAAATTGACCTTGATATGATTTTCGTTAGCCTTACAGGAAATAAGCAAATGAAGACTCTCAACACTGTCAATTATGATAAGAAGGTTCCAACCCCTCACATTGGATATATGAACCATCTCCATAAGAATGACGCTCAGGTTCAGATAAATGGAAAGCTTGATTATGAAGGCTTCTTGAAAGGACTGGAACTAGTTGCTGCAAAATTGTTTAATGATCTTAATATAGTTGAAGGAGTCAAGTTTATCATTGAAAAGCATATATTAAAGCTCGATGAGCAAATTAAGAGAATTACAATTGAGTATAAGCCAAGCATGACCGGAGTTCCTTTGCAAACTTTGATAGAAATTCTTAAAGATCCTGAGATGGTTGGCTTCTTGGGAGTTGTCCATAAAACTATGATTCCTTATTACTATCATTACGCTGATACCAAAGGGCTTATGAACTTCGAAAGATTCAGTAAATTTGCTAAGGACTTTGGATTGTTCCCAGATATTATCTCTAAGGGAAAATTGTTGAACCTATTCTATACTCTTGCAGCTGTTTATGCCAATGCCCAAAAAGACCAACAGAGTATATTTTTTCTCTTCTAAAATAACTATTTAGCAAATGAATCAACTACAAGCTTGAAGAAAGGCAGCAAGACTCAGAGAGCAGTAGATCAAACCGAAACTGAATTAATTGATCAACACTTATTCACTGAAGCCCTTGCTCTATGTGCTTTGGAAGTTCCTCATAGTGATCCTCAACCATCTAACGTCGAGAAAGTAATCATTCTTTGACAATTCTTTTAACGTTAGGTCTGCTATCTTATGGAAAAGATGAATAAATCAGGAGGAACAGTTCTAGTTATGAAGGAGCAAGGATCAACTAGGTAAAAAGATTTTTTCCTTAAGTGATTTTATTAGACCTCCTACTGGAGGAACTTGGGATATTTTGGAATTGATTAAGAAGAAGTATCCTCATATATTCGGTATTGGCGTTGAGACACAACAGCCTGCCGGTTTTGATGCTTTAATGTCAAAGTGAATAATTTAAGTTTTATACAGTTTCTGGTGTATTAGTACATTTAGTCAAATCACCTGCTATAAATATGATACAGAGCTTGTAGAAAGATAAATAATCAACAAGTATTTCAATTTATAAGATCAAGTTACTCGTACCTTCCCAATAAGGAAACTCCTGTGTCACTTGAATCCATCATAGGATGATCTCTTATTACGCTGTATTTAGGACCACTTCTAAATGATTGCAGCAAGATGGACTTTCTAACAGCCTTGGATACGCCTATATCTTCTCTTCTTAAGATAACTAAAAATGAGGATTGATTTTGGAACAAGTTACGTTTATATCTTTCGTTGGCGAGGTCAAACATGGTTGTGCAGACAAGGACGAGTATGATAGTGAAAAGGTGATAGGGAGAGTGGAACGATCTACAAAATTAGATATAAGACTGAATTGTTTTACATGTCAAACTCATTGAAAATTCCAGACCTTCTGTAGTATTTACTGAAGCTCCAATAAGAAAGAAGATAAGCGCCAATAGAGCCAAATATTCCCAGAATGGTTATTAAGTTGTATGAATAGCTGAAAATAAACATTTTCAGATTTGTGATTAGGACAACAATGGTAAAAGAGGTCATTCCTGCTGTCCAGAAGTCCGCCATGTGGCCTTCTTCGTCGATAGCTGTCTTAGCCATGATAAAGAAGGTGAAGATAGACACTGGGAAAGCTTGTAGAGCTCCACTGATGATCCATTTCCAAAATGATGTCCTCTTGAAAATTCTATCTATACAAATTAGCGTTATTTTTAGAGGAATTACTCTCCTTTCCAAGTGAGTAATGGATTGGCTCAGTCTCGAATTCTTCAGCAGTATATTCATGATCAAATACTGCATAAATAATAATTGGTAATCCTGCATATGCCAAGTTATAGAATTGAATAAGCCAGGGATCGTAGAGTAATTGTCCTGAAAACACTCCCAAGAATCCATACCAGAACTGAGGGAGTACCAAGACCATGTTCTTAAAGAAATTATATCTAATAACATGAGTATTTCTTCTGTAAGCCTCTCTTCCATGATAGAACATCAATCTCTTCAAATGCTTGAATTCTGCTATAGAGAAATCACTAGCTCTTGCAGCCTATTTGACTCAATATCTTAACAAATTTTCTATTACTTGAAGACCTTCCTTTCCCCTGATACCAACTCCGACATTAGCTGCATTGATCATATTAACATCATTGGCTCCATCGCCAATAGACAAACTTATACATTTCTTATGTTTCCTGACAATTTCTACAACTTCTTGCTTCTGCTTGGGAGAGACTCTGCAAGCCAGGACTGTCTTGACTATATCCGCTATGACATTGAACTAGACAGTGAGAAAGCTTTAGAGAATTGTTACTGTGCGTAAAAGTTGTGGAGTTTCAATAACATTCAAGGCGTCCCCGGTAATAATCATATAATACTCTGCATTAGGATGTCTCTGAATATCCGCCCATGCGTTATTAAGCTGGTCTTCAACATCTTTTATTGATGAGGCATCAATTTTTATTTCTTTCATTCCATGCGTGATAAGATGGCATGATTTTCCAATACTTCTGGCTGTCTCTACTTTATCGCCAGTCAAGACCCAGAATTTAATATCCGCCTCTAGAATAAAGCTTATCGTGCTGGCCACTTCATCTTGGAGCTTATCCTCTATTCCTGTAGCTCCTAAGTAAGTAAGGTTAGTTTCTATCTCGTCCTGCAAGGCCATCATCTTTCCTTCTCTATCTTCCAAGGAAATTGTGGCTTTCTAAGGCATTTTATGATTTAAGACTTAAATATCTTACATGGTATCTTTGAGCCCACTCCTGATATTCCTCTTCAGTGAGCTTCTTTTTAGCATAGACCAAGGTTCTGAGACCATCATCTCCAAAATTTCTCAATATTTCATCGGTAGAGTCATGTTTATTGTTGCGGATGCATCGAGATAGCACGATTGAGTCGGCTCCTTTTGTGTATAAAATAATCTCGTTTTCATCAGTTCTGACGATCACTGACATTCTCTTTCTAACATTTTGTTACTATTTAATCTTCTTTTTTATACCTTGCGCTGTTAAATTCCAGGACATGCAGTAATACAAACTTCTTTTGTATCTCCTTCATACGGATTGTCATTATGTTATTCTCGTCAGTTCCCAAGAACTCATACCCACAGAGCTTAGCAAAGCTGACTAAAGCCAGTTCATCTGGGGAGGAAGCCTACCAGTTAAATAATCAGAAAAATATAATAGCTACACTATAGACTGACTTTCCTTCCAGATGTTCAACAACGACGGTGTGGTTGGTGGCAATAGCAATAAGCATATCGCTATGAATTAACAAATAAAAGGGGAAATTATACATGATCTCTGCTTTTTCTTTCCTATTAGGGCCATTTAGGATGTTTGTGAAGAGTCTATCATCGAAGTCGACTTCAGGAGTTTTTAGTAACTCTAAAATTTCAGATTTATCGTCGCTGGAGAAACTTGTATCGGCAGAGAGACTTGCATATCTCTCAGTGCCGTATATAACTCCACCAACGGATAGCTTCTTGAACACCATCTGGTTCTTGGTTAGGGTGCCAGTTTTATCTGAGAAAATATATTGAATTTGTCCCAGTTCCTCATTTAGATTTGAGGATTGGACGACTGCACCCATATCTCCAGTCTTGAGATTCTCATCATTCATGATTATGATAGCCTGGCATAGCCTGACGATTTCCAGAGTGACTAATAGAGAGATTGGTACGAAGTTTCTGTTATATTAAGAAAATATTATTCTCAATTACATAAAGATGAGGAGCCAGTTGCCTAGACGAAGGACCAAATCCCACCAGAAGTTTATATCCTTGAACCCGAGATGAAGATAGGGAAGTTTGTCCTTTTATTTAGTTATTTAAAGCTGTGTTACTTTTACCTCATGATTCTCAAGCCAGAAAAGATAGTAAAATGAAGAAAAGAAGCCCACGATGTTTTGGAATATGAAGATAATAGCGACCTGATTGCTCATAGCCTTTTCCACGCTGGACTTCTTTGGTTGGGCCTTGACAGAGTTAAGCATGATCTTGGTTTCATGTCTGGAAATTATCGATATTATTCTTATTAATTATACCCTGTGTAACAAACAAGTCCGTACACCCAGTCGGTGTTCTTGAGAGAGCTGCCTCTCAGGAGGAAGTTGCTATAATCAAGAGAGATTTCTTCGTCCTCACAGACCATGTTGCCCTTGAAGGAGTAAAGGTAAGGATTTGGTCGATCATATGAAAAGAGCAGATTTGAATACTCAGGGACCTAGAACTATGAAAATAGAAGATAAATGTATTACCTCTTCTATTATGTTAAAATGCTTTGAAATTCCTTTATGAGCGAATTTCACTTTTAAGTTGGTCTCTCCATCCAAATTTTTTGTCTCTACGTAACACATTCCTAACAATTAAACTACAGCGGTTTGTCTTACCCTTCGGATCGCTCGACTTTAGTAGTATAAGATCTGCTGGCAACATTTCATTTCTCTGAACCTTAAAATAGTTTGTGGTAGGAAAAAGGAATATCTACCTTCACAACATCTCCTACACACAGATTCTTCCATGCTGTTGGCACAAACTGACCTCCCTTAAGGGTTAAGACAGTTCTATTATTCTCTTGGTCATCTGATTTATGTCTTTTCCAGTCTTCAAAGAGCGATTTCAGACCTGATACAGTCAAAATGATAGAAAGTGGGATCGCCATGATTGGCTTTCTATCAGTGACAGTAATATCAGGAACAGTTTGGAGGAAAGTAATTAACTAATATTCTCAGAGCTTTATGGACAATATTACCAGGAAATAGACATTTGCTAACTGCGAAAATTGTTCCGCAAGGTTGATGGGCAAAAAGGTCAACCAAGTATACTTAGAGGTTTGGATTTTATTATCAGGGAGTGTGAGGTCTGGGACCAGAGGGTAAATTTGCCTGTCAGGCATCTGGGACCAAACTTTATTTCTTATTTTGAAGCAGCAAATCTTCTTTGGAGGTGCATTGTTATGATATGGTCTCTTACGGCCAATTTCTATGATTATATCGAATTGTAATCATTATGTACTTGCTGCCTGTCCTAGGATTGGTGTGTTAATATCATTCGTTGGTTCCATACTGTAGATGACAGAACTGAAAAAATTGCTTGTTAATAAACTGAAATAATTTTTTCGAGTAAAATTAAGAAAAAGGTTAAATCTTTTTAGACTGTATTTGGCGATGATTTAATTGAGTAAAATAGATAGGAACTAAACCATCGAATGAACAGTACAATACAGAATACGATTTACAAATTAGTATATCTATAGTCAATTAATATTTCCTATTGCTAGTCATAAATATTCCCTCAGCCTGTATATTATTTAGTCATATCTTTCACTGATTCCACGCACATTTTTGGATGCTATAATTGCCTTCTGAGAGTAAGGACTGACGTAGTTTTTCTTGTGCTCGACCATCTATAGAAAATATAACTGATTTCAATTTGAATGAATACCTTCTTAGAAATTGGAATATAACCATTAGGAATGTCATTATGAAGCCCACTCAAAATCTTCGCTTTCTTGGAATAGCTGTAATAGGACTAAATTATTACTAACTTCAAAAAAGAGATCTTACAGGCTTGGCTAGGCCATTAATTGGAGGAAGCTAAAAATTAATTATACTGAAGGGGAGGGGGTACCTGGTCATTATCAGATTCTTCCGAAGCGTGGTTCAATTTTCCCATGATACCTTTGTTGATATCTGGTAATTTCTATTGAATTAGAAAAATTTATATTAGGATTATACTGTCTTGTCGTATTTTAGCTTCTTCTTGCCCAGCTGAATGTTGATCCCTGAATTGCCCATGCTTGAGTTGGTGTTGATGTTTATATTAATATTATTATACTGAGGATTTGCCGAATATTGCGACAAATTATTTATATTCTCACTCTGTCCGTCTGTATCACTGTCTAACTTCAAGCTCCTCTGTGAATTAGTATATTGGAAGGTTCCTCGCAAAATATGAGAAGGCCCATGAGAAGCATGTCTAAAAAATCTTATTCAAAATTCCAAAAATTACTGTAATCTCTTGTCATGCTCATATAAATCCCTAAAATAAGGGTGTCTTAATGCTTCCTTCGCACTGAGTCTCTCATCAGGGTTATAAGCCAGAAGCTTCTCTATAGAATGAAATTTTTAATTTTTTTTCTATACCTATTAGATCAAGACATTCTGGCGATACATGGGGGATTAATTTAGCAATTCCAGTTCCTTCTTTGACAGGGAAGTTAAAATCTATATGAGAAGCATGCCTAACAATTTTCTATAATTAGTAGCATTTTCTCACTTTTTAAATCTCTCAAGTAGATCCCGGCTTGGGGTACCCAAGATATTATGGATTTTATGGATCTGATCCATTTCATTATTCCCTGGGAAGAGAGGAAATAGACTGAGGACTTCGAAGAACACACAACCAAAGCCCCACATGTCCATCTAAATTTGTGACTTTCATGGTTGGAAAATGGAACCTTATAACTGTAATAGCCATCAGTGAGAAGGCATTCTGGTGCTCTGTACCATCTGGTTGAAATATACTCTGTGTACGGCTGTTTTGAATAAATTCCGCGACATGAACCAAAATCAGCTAGTTTAACTGTATCGTCAATCAACAGAACATTTTCCCTATAGGACTTATTTCTAACAAATTAGTGGCTTACGGCTTTATATCTCTATGGAATATGCCATTCTTATGCATATGGGCTATTGCCTTCAGCAACTGATACATATAGCCCTTTACTTTTGCTTCCGATAGATGCTGTCTCCTTCCTTAGGCCAATAAGTCTCAAAATTTTTGTAATTATACCCTTGATAGATTCGTACAAGTCCATATCCATGAGCTCAAAGACCAAGGCAAGTCTTCCTGTAGGTTCGTCACTATTAAAGTTTTGAATGAGTAAATATTTGATTTACTAGAGAACCTCAAGCAATTTGACTATATGAGGATGAGGAGAGAGTTTCCTCAAGGCCTGGATTTCTCTTAAGTTATTCACCTATGCGTAAGGGGATTGGGCTATTATTATACTTGTTCAATAGATTCAAAATGGCTTTTCATGCATTTGATAGCGACAAATTTGCCGCTTTTTATGGACTGTGCTTTGATGACTTCAGAGAACGTTCCCTCTCCTTTCTTACTTATTAATTTGTACTCTAATTAAGGTAAAGAAGCTTCGTTGTAAAGTTACTATGCATGAAGTTTCAATATTAATAAATTCCAAATAAAACAAAAAACTACTTTGAACAACCCCCAGAATCTCAAGATGATTGCACTAATTTCCTGATACGTCAGGAGCAGTCAATTAGGGTCATTTATGTCTTATATAAAAGCAAACTTCCCCAACTATATACCCTCCAAGAGTTATTTAGTTGGGTTTGCAATCAATTAGTAACGGAATAGTGTAACTTTATAGGAAATATAAGGGCATTTGATTTTTGGATGTTAAGAAAATAAAATATCGAATTTAGGGATGAAGAGGGATTAGTTAGGTGTGCTGTGAGGTTTTAACAGACAAATTTTTATAAGTCCGCGAAACTTTTAATACGAAATCAAGATTCAAAAAATTTGGATTTTACTAAAATCCAAATTTAAAAGAAGATACTCGCGGGAAATACTTTAGAACACAATGCCATTGTATATATCAATTCAGACTTACAAACTATATTAGACTATTTGATTTCCAAATCAGAGTGTTTATATACATTCAAAATTCCAAGGCGGACTAACATGAGTAATAACAACACTCCTTTGAGCTTCAGATTTAGAGATGATAATAAATCCCCTGACTCTACCGACTCTCCTGCATGGGAAAACTTCAAGTGTACCGAGCATCCCCACTTCAAAGTCGATGCTGTATGCATTAATGAGGAGAGGAATGATCTCAGATTATTATGCATCAAATGTATCATCGAAGCTGAGTCCTACAGCATTGCCAACGGCGATAAGCTAATGACCATGAAGGAAATGATCCAAAAGTACCTGGATGCCGTTAGCAACAGTGGAGAGAAGTCCACTAAGTCTAAAGATAATCTTCAAGAAAAATTCTTGAGCTTTTTGACTAAGGATTACATTGGCATCTATGAACAACAAGTCGAGAACCAGTTCAAGACCGTTGATCAAGAGATCAAGGACCTTATCCAGAGCTTAAACACCCTTAGAGACAAGTATAAGGAGCACGTCACTAGCGAGTTAATCTCTCTCAGAATGAAAGGAGATGAAATTAGAGGAAAGATTAAAACATACTTGGATGAGAATCCAGAGATGGAATCGTCAAGGTTTTCCTCCGTTCACGAAATTCAAGACCGTTTATCAAGAATCTCTACCAGAGATGAACTCTATGAGTTTATGAAGCAACTCTACTTAAGATCAAAAGAAAGCTATGAGGAAAAGGAAGAGCCTGACTTCAGAGCCACCTTGAACATGATGGAGGAAATTAAGAACAAAGTTGCTGAGATCCAAGACACCAGAGTCGATATTTCCAAACTCAAAGGTAAAATCCTCTTTTTTCCTTTTTAACTCTCTAGAAATGAACGCCTCTGTTCAAAACTTGATTAATTCTGACTCCTTCCCATTCATCAAGCCCCCTGAGAAAAAGTTCCCTCTCTTCCACGATGATGGTCTTTTCGGAAAGAACAACTATGACTACAAGCAGAAAATGATCTTGGACGAGAAGTTCCCTTCAGTTGAAAAAGAACTCCCTCCTGGCTTGTTCTCTCCCCCTTCAACTGTTATGAAGGAGGAGACAGCCCCTGTTATCGCTCACGGATTCAACAATATTACAAATCTGAATTCTAACTTCGTCTCCACTGACAAGAAAAAGAAGAGAAGATTCTTGGAGATTGGTTCCCACTCCCTGAGAAATCTCAAGAAAGAGTTCGAAAATAAAGAAGATGATGAAGCTACTAGAAATAAAGCTATCGCTTCTTTGAATGATTGGATCAATAGAAGAATTACTGGTTACCTTGTCTTCCAAAATACTATCAGTTCCAAGCTTGATGATAAAAACAACTACAGAGAAATGGGTATCCACTTGAACTCTGTTGCAGGATCTAAGTGGAAGAACCTTACTGAGGACGAGAGAGATGAGTACAAGAACCTTGCTAAGGCTTATAGAAAGGCCTTCCGTAAAGAAATTGAGGAATTCGAGAACTATGAAGACTTGACTGATCTTATTGAGAGACTTGACACAAAAATCAAGAAGCTCAAGAAAGAATAAAGTCACCTAGCTATTTTTATTTTCGTGTTATCTATTTGTTATTGTTTGGTACTTATGCCTATATAACTTTTGACATTAATTTTCATTCTCATGACTCTAAAAAGCAAAACCTCATCCTTTTTTGGTCTGATTCAACCAATTCAAAAAATCTTTTCTCTACAATAGAACAATCCCAATACCAGGAAAGACATAAGCATATGGAAGCTAGAAGGACTACTAGAGAGAATTTTCGGTACTATTGGGATCAATTTATAGTTTTGAATTTATCATTTTCGACTATTCTCAAGGCGAATTTTCTTTAAATTAGGCAGAGGGGTTCCTAGTCATTATATTGTGATGAAAAGTAATTTCTTTCAGTTAGTTATCCCTTGGGGTATTTGAATAGATACAACAAAATATCATAAAGAGCTGATTATCTTTACAGTTAAGGGTGTCTCTACGAATAGAGTGCATTATTCAATTACAGAGAAGTGGGTGCTTGAGCTCCTTGTGTCATGGCTTGATATATCTCTCTGAAGGGAATAGTTTTCATTCCTAGAAAGTAAATAATCAAAAAACTCAATATCTAACCAAGATAGAGAAGGACGGGCATGTATAGATAATAAATGGCCTTCATGATGTAGAAATATGAAACGTCCTTGAAATAATTGAATTTCTTGGTGAAGGTCTTGAATCCTGACATTTATCTTAAATTTGGGGCGTATGTTAAAGCACTTAAATAATAATTTTAATAGAACAAGACCTTTTCTATTCAGACTTTTTTCATCGGAAAACTACATATTTCACTACATAAAGCCCTCTCTGAGCTGAACCCTTCCATTCCAAGTTAAAAAAATTGGCCTCTTGTTTTAGTAAATTCTTCACTATATTTGAAGTAGATTGAGTATATCTAGAAATTTGAGGGAATCTCATTTCTTTCTCTATATAAAGTATATAAATTCACTCTATTTTTTCCATAATACTGTCTGATTTATTATATGAAATTCTGACTAAGATTAACAAGTTCAAAAATTCTCCTAATCTTTTTGAATCACCTTTGTGCTAGACCTTCTTTGGGTTGGTTGAATTATGCAGCTAGTCCCATATTAGCCTGGTTTAAAATATTCTTGGGTAAATTAGAGAAACGGTTAGGTAGCAAGGACTTGTATGTGAGTATCAACAGAATGATCACGATAATCTTGTTTTGTTAAGATTCAGGATAATACAAATAGTAACTTTTGGTAACTGTAAATTGGAATATGTTGAAAGAATAAAGTAAAAAGTACTTCTGAGTCAAATAGTTTTTATTTCGAATCGAGACTATAAATAACATATGGATAAATTGAGCTTTTTCCAACGTTTATGTCAGGACACCTTTGCTAATTGTCTGACATTCCTTAAGAAGGAACAGAGAGATAAGAACTATGAGCCTGTAGGTTCAGACACCAGAAGTCATGAGCATGATGAAGAGGGAGAGGGTTTTAATGATTGGGGCAACGAGACTTCTATATATAAATCAAGCAAAGAGGATAAACCTATGGATGTTCCTCTTGCCAACATAAAGAAGCCTGTTTTGATTGGGAATATTGATGAGGATCAAATTAGAAAGAAGGAGGATGTAATGAATTAGGATTATTAATTGAAAAAATAGACCTTGAAGGCTGATACCTATGACGAGTTGTTCAAGGACTTTGATAAGCCTAACTTTGATCAGAAATTGAAAATTGGGAATAAAGTGCCAGTTGCAGGCAATAAAAATAATAAATCATCACAGAACAACAATAAACAGAATGAAGGTACAAGTGGTGACAAGTTCAAGTACAATGAAGTATAGTTGGTCATAACTCTTCTAGGTTAGATGAAGATGTTAAGCCCACTGAAGGTTGGGGTGATGAAGATTATGAGATCAAATTTTAGATCTTCTTTTTTGTTATTGTAACTGTACCTTATATTTGAATTGAGTCCATTTCCTATCAAGTTATTCTAAAGAACTTCAAAGAATAAATGAATGTTCGCCAGTTGTAACACTCAGACCCAATGATTTAGGAAAGAGCTGACTTCCGGTGGTCTATTTCGCATCTTTAGAAACCATTGCCCTTATGATTAAGAACAATGGCAACCAATAAAAGATGCTTTTGAAATTGAACGAGCAATACCTTCATTCTATTTTGTTAAAACTTCTTTCTTCCTCCATAGGAAAAGTAAGGTTTCCACATCTTCTATGAGGCCTTCAAACTTTCCATCTCATTTCTTTAGGCTAATTTCCTCTTTCTTGTGATATCTGGGCCATAGATATAATCATGACTATGATAGCCACAGCAGCAGGTTTCATCCAGGGATATTGGGTAAGATTAGCCGTAGAGTTCACAGTCCTAGTAATAGTTAGCACAATTATCCAAAAAAGAGTGAAGAATGATGTAACTAGCTGCTACGACACTCACTAGATGAATTTAATGAATGGGCTTTTGGCTAGCATTGATCTCGCAGAACATTTTGAGTTACTATACATTGTAGGTATAATACCAAAGGTGAGTCTGCTTCAAATGGAAATAACATTACCATTTCTGGCTGCTTAGCTTCCAACGAACTCTTTTCTTGAAAAAAATCAATTCATAAATTATTATCCTCACAATTCAAAGAGAATATCAATCATCAATAAGAAATCAAAACTCAATTTTGCTTGTTTAGAATTGACATAAATCAGTAGAATATGATTTAGAAAAGTTCACAATAGCAAAGCAAAGAGTTTAGCTCAATGTATGTTAAATCTGAATGGGACTATATTCATGTCTTTGCATGAATCTCAAACCTTAGGGCCTTAGGACTTTTGGTGAAACTATGAGAACCCTCTTTGGAGTTTTAGGTTTGAGCTTAAATTTCAGTTTTAGTTTCACAATGAATTTCTAGTTATTATAACTTGTTTATCTCTTGAGGAATTACAATGCTTAACAAAAAATTTGTAAAAGAGGAAAACATATTTTTTGTCGAGAGTAACTAGGATTGAAATCGGGTTATTATAGTTAGAGAGTAGCTTCAGCACTCTTTCATAATCACTGATCTTTCCTTGCTCTTTAGACTTTCTATGTTCTCGAGCCATAAAACAATTCCACAATTCTCATGGCTAGTAGGAAAAACTAGATTTTATGAATTCCATAGAGCACAGAAAGAGCCAATGATGGAGGTTGTCTAAGAATTGTCCCTTGGTCTGAAAAATCTTGGTTCTGGATAAATGTGAAAAACTTGGAAATTTGTTGGTTTTTTATCAAGAAGTAGATATATGCTCATAAAACAGTATCCTAGAGCTAAGTTGACTCGCAGTGCGATCCTTTTGAATGAAAAGATTCAGAAAAGAAATTAAATTCAAACTAACTTGTTTTATGATACTGAATGTGTTAGACATTAACAGGATATTATTCCCTCTGTTGAAACAAAAAATTTGTTAGTAACCCTTTTAGAAAATAAAGACTCCAATTACTTTCATAAAAAGAAAACAATATCAAAATGCAGTATAAATTATTTACCATCTTTTCCACTTTCAGACATGAATTCCTGGCGTGATATATGCAAAATATCGACCATTTCGGTAGGGGTTTTAAAATATCTAATGGCAGAAGTTTTACTACATTTAACAGGTTTTTTGGAGAGCTTAAAGTACTTAGTCATAAATTCTTTGTTGTTTTGCCTTTCTCCTTTAATTAAGGGCTCAACAGCTTTTGTTTCCTGGAGAAAAGCCTCAATAATTGTAAGAAATTCTTTAAATGCATCTGTATCCTCTATGATTAAAGATTGGATATCAGCTTTAAATCCAAAATTTCTTTGCAAAAATTCATCAGATTCATTTTTGTGTCATAATTGAGCCATATTGCCATTAATACTATCAACAATTTCCGCCGACTTATTGCCTCAGGAGATGTATCTTGATTGATCTCAAATTCGATTAGCTCATTGAAAAATTTGGTTGGTTTAAGTTCAAAATAATACTTTTCAACAACCCAATTATAAAAGATATTCTGATCCATGACAAGATAATATGGGTGGCTGAGTAGTTGCCTAAATGATGTGTTGATAATTGAAAACAAAGAGCGATTTGGAGAATCAAGATCTTGGTCTTCTTTTGCTCTTTTTATCCCTTCCATTAAATTTTCAAAGACTACATAATTACAAGGTTTATATAATTATCTTTATTACTTTTTGATGAAGAAGCCGAAGAGGCCCAAGTGTTTTTTTACCAGGGCTTGAAAATATAAGAGGAGATACTATGAAAATGTCCGTCTCAGTGACTTTGTAAAACCGATTAATATCTGCATACATTTATGTTTGTCATTGTTCGTTTTTCACGTGAGAAAATTTTGAAACCTCATTTTCTCTCAAAGAGGGTTCTTTAGATTATAACACTAGTGTGTAAACCTATATAACAGAAGTCTCCCTAAGATTTGATCATCTTTAAATTATAACGATGCTTTATAATCATCTTCATAGCCATAGAATATTGCCTCAGCTGTCAAGGTTGGCTGAAAATTTTAACATTTAATTGTTAAGAGATAAACATTCTATATTTTCTTGACCAGACATTCTCTTACAATCTCAGCCCTTCAGCTCCATAAAAAACCTAGGGCCTTGTAGGCAGAACGAGCTAACAACTCTGGTAAATTTTTGTTTTCAGCCATAAAATTGACTCAAATGACTAACAGATATTGAGAATAACCCTCACAGCGTTCTCAAAAATTTACATGATAACTTGCTTTGTCTCAGAGGGCCAGACAATATTGAGATGTTTTATGTTAAAGCATTCTTACCAAAATTATGTATGAAGACTGGGAAAAGGTGGATGTAGCTGATATCTTGCTCAGAGGGGGTAATATTTGTTACCCTGAGTCTGGTGAGGACAAGAAGCAATTATACTTTAAAATCGCAAGAAAGGGTGTTTCCTTAGAAGCAAGTGAGTCTAGCATGTTCTATTTGCAGTCTTCAAGGAATAACAAATATTAAGGTCAAGATTGAGAATTTCAGTACTTAGCTTCTTACTAAAATTTCAGCAGGTATTTTCTCATCCCAGTACTCATCAATGATGATGCTTGAATATATCAAATTCTATTGTTCTAGCAATCCCAATATTTGATAAATATTTGAATAAAATAAAGATGGATAAAGATAAGCACGCCTCAGACCCTTTGTACAAAGCTATCTGGGACAAATTATCTGAGAAATTCCAGCCATCGCACTTGGAGGTCATCACTGAAAAACCCGGACATTGGAAAGTTATCGTTGTGTCAGAGTACTTTAAAGGACTAGGATTATTGGATAGACATCGAAGTGTCCAAGACTGCCTGAAAACTGAAATGGAGAGTGATATACATGCCCTTACTATTGTGTCTAAAACTGCGGAAGAATGGGCCAAAATGAACCAAAAATAACAAACTTACACACATATATATCATTCCTTGTTTCATATTCTTAGGTTTTATCCTTAAAAAATCGCCTGTAACTTGCCTATGCAAGAGTCATAATTAATATATTGCGTGAATCCCTATTCACAGAAAAATACTGAGAAAGATAGAAAAACTTCTAGATTCAACTTGGAGTAATGTCAAGGAAAAGAATCGGAGTATAAAGATGGCTAGTAAGGAATTTCCTGACCTAGCAGATAGAATGGCAGTGTATTTTAGGGAAAGTTGGGTTTTGAAGACAGTTAGGGTAATTGAGCAACTGTTAGAGAATACTACGTAGTTGATAAAAATATTTTATTCTACAATTACGTATTCTTAATCATAGGGGTTGAGACTATATTAAAACAGACATACGTAACTTAATCAAAATTGTGTTGTATTATATGTAATTACGCTAAATACGTTAATAAAATTTGTAAGAAAGATTATTTAAATCCAGTGCCTTTACAAAAAGTTTTGAATTAACAAAACCAGCTATTTTATGAGCTCATTGACCCTGAATATCGAAAGGATAGCACGAGGAGTCTGCTTCTTTTGCCATTTCGGTCTCTATTCTACTGCTATCTTCTTAGAATCGATTATCAGACCGATTCTTCCAATGTTTGATGACTTTTTTGACAATTATTTCTCTGAAAATTATAAACTCAGGAATGCTGGCGAATTTCTAATAAAATCCTTTTCCAAGCATATGTTTGAAGTATTTGGCATTAATGTTATTGCCGAATTCAAGGTAAGAAACACTCCCTTGCATTATATCTGAAACTTTAGACCGAAATTCCTGCATCCTATAAGGACAATGTTATCATTATGTTCACACACGGAAGCAATTTGGATCCTCCTGCCCTAGGTAATCTCTCCCAAATTTGAATAATTTTGTTAGAAGCAACATGGCCCTATTTTGGAAATTTTGTCGCAAAAAAATCTCTATTTAAAGTCCCCATCTTTGGCTCCCTATTGAAAATCGCCGGAATGATTCCCATTGAAAGAGAAAACTTAAAATCAGCTATTGCTACAATCAACAATGCTGGAGAATTAGTCATCAGAGAGAAAAAGACCATGTGCATAGCAGCCGAAGGAACTAGGAGAAGATCAAATTCTATCGGTCCTGATCATCTTTTGCCCTTGAAGAAAGGCCCACTCCATATGGCTAAAGCTTGCAACGTCGATATAGTCCCAGCTTGTATTATCGGAGCCAATCGTCTCTTTGCTCCTGGTCAAATGTTACCCAGACCTGGTACTATGACTCTTTCTTTAAGTAATATTGTAGGAACTCTTGTTGTAAGATATCTTGAAAAAATCCCAAAGGAAGTTGTCGAGACAAGTAGTCTCGAGGAATTACAAAAAATTGTTGAGAAAAAATTGAAGGAAGGACTTGAGCCTATTCCTGACCAAGTAATCTATTCGACTGACAAGAGGCCAATGGGTTACTTCATTTTCTTACTTTGTTTCCTTTATGCATTCTGGAGTTTCATCTTAAGATTTATCATGTAACATAATTATACACTGTAAAACTTACATGTTCTTTCTCAGATAATAAGACCAGAAAAATCAAGAAATTTCATCTATGTAAATTTCGTAGTAAGAAGTCTGACCAACTCCTCATAATCTATCTCTCCCTGGGCGTTTGGATTGGCTCTCTTGATCAGGAGATCAGCCTCTGCTTCAGTAAATTTCTCTCCGAACATTGTAACCATATGCTTTAACTCTCCAGAAGTAATATATCTTGGATTTCCCTTTGTTAACACCTTGAAAGCCTCCAAAAGCTCCTCTTCAGCATCAACATCTTTCCATCTTCTCAAGATTAAAGCCACAAAATCCGAGAATGTCACTTCTCCAGTATCTTCTGGATCAACTTCAGCTTTCATTTCCTCCAATTCAGCCTCTGTGGGGTTTTGGTTCAGTGATCTTATGAGAAGCCCTAATTCAGAGGTCTTTATTTTATTATCTCCGTCCTTGTCAAATAGGGAGAAAGCCTCTTTGAAATCAGCGATAAGTTCTTCAGAAGCGTCGACCATTTTATATTTATATTATTTAAATTCAGTTCGTTTCATTCTAATATCTCACAACCCCAGGGATCAGAAATCGAATGATTAGCTAATATTAATGCACAGACCAACACTAGCCTTCTTTTTTTCTGTTCATCCTTATGAAAAGCCTTATTTGTTGCGAATCCGAATCTACAAAAAATATCAGGAATAAAATTTATAAACATGGAAAGCAAGCCTGAGGAGGTCAAAATCAACGAAAAGATAGAAAATTCTTCTACAGAACAAGGAATTAAGGGAGAAGCCATCATAAACAAGCCAGGCCCTATTAGCCAAGATGAAAACTTCAACGAATTAGTCAGCATGGGCTTTGATCCTGTTCTTGTTGATAAAGCCTTAAAGCTTACCAACGATAGAGAAAAGGCCGTCGAGTTAATTTTACAGTTCCAAGCTGACGGACCTCAAACCACAATTACAAAAAAGGAGGAGCCAAAGAATACACCATTTTTCCCACAAGCTATGAATCATAAGATGATTATTTGTGTCAGACAGGATCTGGGTATGGGAACAGGAAAGATCGCTGCTCAGGTGGGCCATGCCGTTCTGGGAGCATATAAGAATATCATTGAGGGACAAAATATGAAACATAGACAGGACCTATACAACTGGGAGGAATGCGGACAAGCCAAAATTGTGGTAAAGGTAAAAAGCAAGGAAGAGTTGCTCAAGGTGGAGGAGGATGCTAGAAACGCTGGATTGAATACTTGTTTAATTCAGGATGCTGGAAGAACTCAGATTGAACCTGGAAGCTTTACTGTAGTTGCTATAGGACCTGCTACCTCCGCTGAACTAGATAAAATCACAGGCCATCTTAAATTACTTTAAAGTCTTTGTATAGTTATCTTGATGCATAGTTTAGTAATATCTAAGGCAATATTTCAAGAATTTCTATAGTTAATGTTTTGGGTCGAGGAAAAAGCGATATAATTAAAGAAAGGAGGTGTCGCAGAACAGGAATCATGGCCTGGGATGGTATACTAGGACTATGATCAATCCCTCTAGCGGAATCTTAACACCTAAACGAATTGAAATTTCAAATAACTTAATTTTTCAGCGATATTATTTAGTTAACGACTTCATTTTCTTATGAGTAATACTTCAACAACGACCAAGCGAAAGAGTATAAATACCTATCTATTTGTTGACCATTCACTAGGCAGTCTGGCTGAAAAGTTCGCCTCCGTGTTAGATGAAGATCTTAAAATCGTTGATCGAATTACACATAAAAGAGGACTCTCCACCAGTCACAAGAAACGAACTTCTCCAAGCCTCAAAAAATCTGAGAAAAAATTCTCTGAAAATTTTGAAGGTATTTTCCCATCCCCTTTTCCCCTTACCTGCCCTAGAAGCAATGGATTCAAAAAGATCTCCACAAAAAGTTCCCAAAACCTTGAGAGCTGAAGTATATCCTGAACCCTTTGTTAGCAGTCCCTCCCCACAGAGATCCGCTCTTCGTGAGAGAAATATTACTAACGAAAATCCTTTCATACTGACTGAGGATAATAATGAAAGTCTTGATTCAGGGTATTTCATCAAGCAAGACTGGTCCAGAAAACCCTCCTCATTTAAGCAGAAGATGATTAACGACTCACTCATAAGCAGGTTCAAGACTTCCTCCAGTGACCTGTCCAGAGAGCATGAGGCTAGAAGCCCTGCAAGATTGAAAAGCTATGAAAGATTATTAGATCGTCTTGATACTAAGGAAACAGAAGTCCAACGCAGAGAGACACATGCAAGCTCTTATACATTTGAAGCAGATTATAATAAACTCTTGAATGAATCCCTCTGTATTCAGGATCATGTTGACAAGAGCCCCATCAAGACAGAGAAAAGTCCTGCTAAATCTCTAGAAAAAAGCCCTACTGCCCACTCCAGAAGCCCAGGAAAGATCCTGAAAAACAGCGGCCACTTTGGTCCACAAAGTCCTGTTAAGACCGAGAAGAGTCCTGTTAAAACAGAAAAGAGTCCCATTAAGACAGAGAAGAGCCCTGCTAGGCTTGAAAAAAGCCCTGTTAAAGGAGATAGAAGTCCTCCCACTAAGCTTGACAGAAGTCCTGGCAAGGTTCCTACTTCAAAGTCCCCCAAGAAGTCCAATACAGAAAGAGAAGAGAGAATACAACAGTATAGAGAAAATAGAAGTGCCCAATCTTCTCTGGGTGGATATTCCGCTCAATCAGGCATTCCTTACTTTGAAAGAAGCCCCACAAATCCCTCCGCCAATACCTCTCACATCCTGAACGTCAGCAGACTCAATGAAACTGGAGACTATCAAGAAGTCTTCACCCATCATGAGAGAGCTTCTTCCCTCCCAAGAAAGCTTGAAAGCACCTACGATACTTTCACTGAACCCTCAACTACCCCTAACAGCCGCCCACAGTCCATCTCCTTCCAACCCCAAGAGAAACAAAAGGCAATTCCTATTGAGGGAATGAGCAGACTTCACGAACAATTGGAAATCAAGGAAGAGCATAACGAAGACACAGAAAGGCCTGACACTCAGGCCAACGCTAGAAGTACTAGTACTCTTCGTAATAAACAACAAAGCAGTACTCTCAGAAAAAGTACAAGCACTATCAGAAAAAGCAGCAGCAGTCTTCGTACACCAGGCTTCGGTACAGGCAGCAGAGGACTCCCCAGCTCAGCTTCTGGCGCCGACTCCAGAGAATATATGCATGAGAAGATAAGAAGCATCACCCCTAACACCAAGACAGCTAATTCTAAACCCAAGGAAATCAGTCCTAAACCCAAGGAAATTAGCCCTAAGCCTAAAGTCACCAGTCCTAAACCCGAACAACCAAAGAAAATCTCAGCTGTTATTAGCCCTAAGCTATCCAGCAAATCTACTCCAAAAGACAACAAGTCAAGTGCTTCAACTCCTAAGCCTAAGCCAACCCCTAAGTCTAGCGGCAAGGGATCCAAGCCAACCGTCAGCTCATCTGTTTCTGCATCAGCTACCTTTAAGCCTTCTTCCCTCAAGAACTCCGAGAGCAATAATACCCTAAACCAAAAGAAATCAACTTCTTCCCTTCACAACACAAGCTCCGGCAGTATTACCAGGCAAAAACCCACTGATATCCAGACTATGCTGGGAATAAAGCCTCTCAACCACAGACTCGAAGAGGAAATAAACAAGAAGCTCAAGCCTACAGACAACAAACTCATCAAATTACTCCCCGTCGAGCAAACCTTTTCTGCCACCAAGCAAAGACCCACCCAACAATCACGATCTCACAGCCCTGCCTTTAAGACTGAGCCCAGCCCTATTAAATACCATGATACCTCCAAAATTGATATGTCAGGTTCTTTCCATATCACTCGCGATCTTGCTCAGAAAGAGATCGAAAATTTGACACGCGAAAACGAGGAAAAGGAGACAACTACCTTCAGAGGAAGCAATGACCTTGGCCATGAATATGAGCTCTTTGTCAAGCTTGAAGAAGCGACTCAGAAGATCCATATAAAGACATTCTTGGTAGATAAGGTTATATGCCTAATAACGAGTATAGGCTCTTAGAAGCATATTGAAGCCCCACCCTGCCTTATTATGTGCTTGCCAGGCCTTGATTAGATTATTTGCTGGTCTTGATGATAGTGTTTCTTCTCTTTATGTTGAAAACGAGGTAAGAAATATTGGGAAATCCCTGTAATTTCCTAGAAAATTGACTGGAATGATATCAAAGTCCTCTTCAGTTCACCAATTCGCTTCATCAACCTTATCTCCTTATTTAAAGAATTCGCTGTCAGAGGCGAAATCCCCTTCAAGAACATCCGCGCCGCTGAAAAATCTCTCGGACAAGTTCCTGAGAACCGCCCTCCCCAACACGAAGCCTTCTACCAGCTATCCGAATTCATCCAAGCCGCAGTTGCCTTCTACAGATATCTAAACTCAAACTACGCCTCCAACCAATCCAACGGCAACCCTCCCGAACCCCAGGAAGACATTGCCATCCGCCAATCAGAACCTCCTGAGAAGCCTGAATCAGAATCTGTCGAACCTACTAGCAAGGATTCTCAGCCAAAAGAGTCCCAAATTCCTCAGCCCGAAAATCTGCCCCAAATTCAGCCCGAAAACCAAACAGAAAGCCAACCTGAGCCACAACCAGAAAATCAGGGCGAGAATCAGCCTGAAAGCCAGGAAGCTAGAAACTCAGCCACCTCAAAGATTTCTAATAGAAAAAGTGTTAGATTTGATGAGCCCAAGGAATCCTACAGTCCTTCCCGCAGCCTGTCCCCTATTATAAACTACTTTGAAGAAAATCTTCAGAAGGGAAATGAAACTTTGAGAAAGCTTGGAGAAAAGAAGAAGGAGCTTATGAGAAGAGTTGAGTCACTAAGCCTTCCCAGGAACGAATCTTCTAGGATTATTGAGCAAACTACTCCTGGAAAGAGCCCCAACAAGAAGCTTGACGACACTTTCCTTAGTAAGAGTGCCAGCCAGCAGACAGCGCAAAAGCCATCTGGTAAAAATAGAACTAGTTCAGTCAGATTATCCCTGCCTGATACAAAGACTGAGGACGAGACTACTAAGAGAAGATTAGTAACTGATGGAGATGTGTCCAGTGATATTATAATCCAAGAGGAAATCACCCAGAATGAAAAAGAGGCCAGAGAATATAGGGTCAGAGCTAATAAGTTGATTTTTGAACATGAAAAATATGTAAAAAGGAGTTTTCTTTCTTTAATAATTTTAGCTCAAAAGAGTCCAAAAAGCTAAGGAACAGGCCCAAGAAGCCTATGATAGACAAGAAGAATTGGAAGCTGTAAAAAGACAAAATATCTTTGAATAATTCTTTAGAGAAAAAGATTGCTTTTGCAAAAGAGTGAAGAAAAGGCCAAAGAAAAGGCCTTCTTGCATCAGATGAAGCTGGAGACAATGATCGCCAAAATGCAGAAGAAGCACAATGATGAGGTTATAGAAAAGGAGAACCAAATCGACAAATTGAATAGAGATGTATATTTGTGAAATTCCTTTGATAATTTCTAGTTGGAGCATCACAAGTTCAAGAAGGTTCTCGAGGAAAAGAAAAAGCTCGAAAAGAAGAAGGAGCTCTATGACAAGACTCAGAATAGAACTTGGCAGAAGCTGATGAAAAAGAAGCAGGAAATTGAGGAGCAGATGAACCAGGTATTAAGGAATATTCATGGGTTAATACTGTAGTTGGAGGAACTTTCGATGAATAGAAGGAAGAGATTGGAATGGAAGAGGGATCAGACGTTGGAAGAGAAGAAGAAGTGGCAGAGTGATTATTTGCTGCTTTCAAAGATGATCGGTGACTATAAATAAGAAACATTAGTTTCAATTTTGAATTAATATATGTATTCGTCTTATTAGGGCCTTGGCATTGTGAGCCAGGGTTAATGTTTTCAGTTTGTATTATTTTAGTACACTTTTTGATAATCCTAAAAATAAAAATGCTTTTACTGTTCACCTTTTTCCTTTACTTAGTCTATACTTTAGACGCAAAAATCGATAACACTGCGGTTTTGGATGAGATGAACAAGGTCAGGACAGATCCCATCGGTTACGCAGACACACTTGAGGAAAACTATCTGAATTTTGAAAGATATCGCTGGGTTACTCCCGCAGGGACTTGGATAACCTCTGAAGGAGCTGCTGGTGTTAGAGAAGCAATAGAAGTATTACGTGGTACGACTCCAATGGGAAAATTAAAAGAAGAAGTGGGTCTAGATGTTACTGCACAAGTACAAGCGAATTTCCTAATAGGAAATGGCACGACATTTAGAGATGATCCTTATTTGGGCTGTGATGGTCTAGATGTAGGATCTAGAGTGGCTGAAGTTGGGAAATGGAGTAAAATAGGAGAGAGTATAATAGGAGGACCCACAGATCCTCAACTTATCGTTGCAAATTTACTTATTTCTGATGGAGATACTTACAGGCGACACCGCAGCAACTTATTGAACCCAGTCTATACTCAGGTCGGGTTCGGTTACTCAAATCATCCAAGACAGAGTAACTTATTTGTGATCCACTATGCAGATGGGTTTGTCTGTGATCATGAGGTCTGCCCTTTGGTTCCTGATGAGGTTCCGTATAATTGTACTGGGAAACCATTTGAATTTTATGGACCTCATTTGAAACTCAGTTTGCTCCTGCTATTGGCAGTACTTGCATTTTTGTATATGAACTAAAGATCCTGCGAAGAAAGTCGTTTATTAAATGGCATAATAATTCAGTAATAACTAGTAAAGCGCAATATTGAATAACTAACGCAAAACCAACAAGGCAAAAAGCCGAGAAATTTGTTTCTTTCTTTTCTGTTTTTATTTCTATTATTTTGTAAAAAAGAGATAATAAAGGAGATGATTCAGGATTAGATGCAATTGGGATACTATGACTAGTTGAGTAGAAGATTAGTAGATTAGAGTTGTTTTTTGCAATAAAGAACTACGATTTATTGATTTAAACTACAAGTAATATGAAACAGATCCTCTTACTTCTTTTTTTCCTAATCGGGTCTCTATCTTTACCAAATCCAAACAAGGTCGTTGAGCAGTTGAATCAAGTTAGAACCGATCCCATCTCTTACGTGACAGTAATTAAGACAAAATACAGTCATTATCCAGGAGCAGACGAAGCAATTGAGTTTCTTACCAAAACTCCAAAGGCTAGAGCCCTTATTGATACACAGGCACTTCAGGCTTCGGCTCAGCTTCATGCCAATTATCTCAAGGGGCAATCTGTTATTGTGAATCCTCATGAAGGTTGCAATTCAAATCATATTCATGACAGGATTACCCAAGTGGGTTCCTGGAGTCAGGTTGCTGAGAGTATAACATATAAGGCTGGCTCCGAGGAGGAAATAGTGGCAAAATTGATCATTGACAGTGATTCTTCTAATAAAATCAACAGAAGGAATGTTATGTCGAATAGTTTTACCCATGTGGGAGTCGGGGTGAGCAATTCAGGACGCTATAAGAATATTACTGTAATCCATTTTGCTGGAGAATTCAGCTGCTCTCCTTGTCCGCTCGTTCCGAGTGAAAATGTCGAATACCATTGTACAAGTCCTGCATATTTGTATAGTGCAGCAGTGAATATTTCTACTAATCTCTTGATGATTATTATAGTTCTGGTTGGTATTTTGTATATGTTTTAAAGCAAAAAGCATTACAAGGATATCTCACAAATGAAACATTGTAGATACAAAAATGTGCTACTTAAATAGAAGAATACTTAGTTGTAACTAGTGAAAAAATTATCAAATTCCTCAAAATTGTAGAGGTAAGGGATGTCTACTAGGGCATTTAGGAAATCCTCCAAGGCTTTCCTTCTTTCCTGGCCCTGATTTTTGTATGCCTTCTCCGAAGTAGTACTAACGAGACTCCAAAATTTCAACATATCCTTCTCAGGGAAAGGAATGGCTTTAATCTAGAACATTAAACTAGCTATAACTCTATTACATCGTTGTCTCTTTTGATTAATTTGTCTCTAAAGTCCGCAATTTCTGAATATCTCTTTTTAATAGCCCACTCCAGCCCATCATTCCTGAATACTTTTATGTGGTAAATGAAGACTGTCACTTTGAGGGGACCTTCCTTGATCTCCTCGACATCAACAATTGCTATTCTACAATGCTTGATCGTTAGTTGATCATATATCTCCAGAATAAGGTGAACTTTTGGGATGTCTAATCATTAATTAATGCGATTAGGTCCTACCTGAGTTCTTCTCACGTTCAGGAGTGCTAATAATCTGTTCCTCGAACTTTGGTAGATCTAGGGATTGGTAGAGATTTTCTGTAGTTTCGACTACAATTTTCCGTCCTGGATCAACCGTGTTGACAGAGTTTAATTGAAGCCAAAGCTCAATAGGCTTGATGTGCATTTTCTGGTCAGTGAAGTACGAGAGAGGCATGCACTGTGTAGAGACCAACTCATCAGATCCGAGCGGGTCAGAATCATATATAGAAATCATTATTAGATTATACTCTTTGTCAATCTGGTCTCCAAGGTACGGGAACTCAAAAGTCTTGTTCCAACGTGGAGAGGCTGTTTTACTAATGACTCTACTTAATAAGGCAGTGAAGAAGAGACAAATACTGTGTTTTTTGAGAAGACTGGGTTGAATATGTGATGCGGGCGTACAAATCGCCCATTTCTTTTTTCGACCCTTGTATTAAATAGACATCTTTAGCCTCTATGATCTTTATGCGGATGTAAGGCTCCTTAATTAGTGGAGAGAGAGGTGACTTTGGGTCCATATCGGGTGCTTTCAAGTTTGCTATCACTTTTATTTAGGGTTTATAAATAGTTAAAGTCGCTTTGTAGTTTATATTGTTTCAAATCATAAATTTTTATTAGAAAAGAAAAGCAAGATTTACCAATTTTTATCAAATGATAATCCATGCTCCCTCATATACCTTCTTCCTTCTCAATATCACTACAATTATCCTGTGTTATGCAAAGTTTGAAGGAGATTTGTTCTTCTTCAACTGGATGATGACCTTTTCCCCAACTTTACTCTATCTTGCTATCCAAATGTTCGTGTACCTCAAACGTGTTATCTGGATTGATGAAGAATCAATCACAGACGATAAATCTATCGAACTCAATCGCTTCAAGCTCATGGATAACCTCTTCCACTTCATCTTATCATTGCTATTATTTTGCTTCGGCACATATGTTCTGTATCGCGAAGACCACCCTAACTATCAACTATCCAAGCGCCCCATTTACATACTCGCCACTTTTTACTTATTTGTTCAGTTCCTTTACACTTACTTTGCTAATTCTGTAAAGAATCAAACTGTCCTCCCACTCTCTGCCCAAGATAGCAAGAACACTTCAATAATAACCACCATGCTTACCCCTGTTTTCAACTTCCTTGGAGGATCCTTCGTGATCTGCAGTGGCGGCGCCTGTAATAGCATTTACGGGAGCACAATAAGCGCTATTTTTGGTGCATTCGGAATTTCTATATCAGAATGGCTACCCTATCTGGATGGAGTCACACTAATCCTGGTCTTCATTTCAGTCTACGTCTTGTACTACGCCAAAAAGAGCCTTACTTACAAACCTTTTATTCTTGGTTGTATTGGAGCTGTCCTTATTGTAATTAGTACCTTGTTCCTAGAAACAAGATATCCAATTTATGCTGGCAATGTCTGCCTTATCGGAGCTGCTATTTGGAATTCAAGGCTCAATAAGGCGAAGCTTTTTGGTAAGGGAAGCCATTGGGCCTAAGTATTTCGTAACTTACTTATATTTCATTGCATGTTCACTCTATTCAAGTTGTTATATTAAATTTATTTGAAGCTAAAAAATGAATCAAGCTCTCGCCGATATAGCCCTTAATTCTATGTATAGAACATGCTTTAAACATTCTATGGTTAAGCATGATCATCCTCTCTCTGAGGCCGACAAGCAAACCTTCGCTAACTGCTTTACCAGACTTCTACAGGCCTATAAAATTGTCGCTCCTACCATTTTCAGACAACTTGAGGAGGAAAGAAGAGAACAGGAGCAGGCAGATGGTGGAAAGTGAGCTGAGTGGCTAGGAAGCGGGCTACCCAAGCAAAATTTGCATAAGAAATTCTTGATGTGATTGCCCTATTGTAATTGAGATTAATACCTTGTGTAATTCGATCACTTTGTATAAGAAATTGAGAATATGGAAAGAGAGTTTTCGTTAATTTGGATGAACTAGATGTCGGAAATTACGCGATAATTAGTATAGAGATAAATATATATTACAAAAGAAAATTATCTCACAGTTTCTTAGTCTTTTGAAGTTTATTTCCCTTTTGCTTATTTCCGAACCCTTTCTTCTGTGTGGACTATTCAATAAATCTTCACCTAACCATTTTCTTACGTTAAGAAGTTGCAGCGCCGTCTGTCTGAATTGCTCGGCCGTCAGAGGAGCCTCATCATACTTTTCTCCATCTTCCACATCATCTAACTATTAAGACCATTACTACAATAATATTTTACCTGGAATATCGACCTTTTGAGTTGTCTGGTTAGCATATAAGTTCATCATATTAGCATTTTCATAAGCAATAATGTTATTCAAGTCTTCATATTGAGGAGCAGGCTGGTTAGCATCCCTTTCAAGCTTGAGTTGCTAATAAATAAGATTGCTAAATTCCCACTAGTTACCTCAGCTAAGAGTCTAGAATACTCTCCAATAAGATCTAGACCTCTTTGTTCCAAAATACCAATGAACTCGATCATATTCTCCTCAGTCAAGGCACTATTTCTAATCTTGGATAGGAGTTCGTCATCAGCTCCAATAGAAACGAATGTATTTTCGATCATAGTCTACTACTTAGGACTGGAGTTTTGTTAATATACCTTGAGAACTGTAAGTGTTTCTAATAGCTTTTCATATTGGAGCTTGTACTGAAGCTTCTTCTTCTCTTCTTGTTCAATCTTTTGAGTGATATCCTATAGAGTTTATTTGGTATTTGGTTAGTTTATACCACTTTTTCTTCTCTTTTCTTTTGATCAAAGGTGGCTCCTCTGACAGTATAGTTCTGAATCTCATTCTTAACTTCCTTGATCTTCTCATCCAGAACCTCTATTTCCTTGCTCAATTCCTGAACAAAGGCCTCCATTGTAACAGTCTTCTGATGAAGGCTGTTAAAGACTGTCAGGAGCTCCTTAGGCTGGTGAATTCCAGTCTCTTCCTTGATTCTCTCGAAAGCATTCTTGATCTCTTCTTCTTTCTTGGCGGACAAATTATACTCATTTTCCATTCTAAGGACTTAGGTTAAGACTAGTATAATATTACGCGGCATTGGATTGGTTTTTTTCTTCGATCTTCTTTTGATTTCTTGCGATGGCTTGTTGGAGCATTTCAAGCTCTTTCTTTTCCTTGCTCTTGCCTTTGATGAACTCCTTGAATCTTTTATCATGTTGGATATTTTTATTTATTTCTCTCATTTCTTTTTCGAAGTTTGCTCTTTGTTCCTCAGCCTTTTGCTTCAGATTCTTCAATTCTTCCTCAGCGTAGTTTCTATTAATATATGCTTCTCCTGCCTTCTTGATAGTTCTTTCCACACTCTCTTGCTTCTCCTTAAGCTCTTGCTCAAGCTTTGTGTAAATCTGGTCTATAACGATCTTATCCTTTCTTAGTTGGTTGATCTTTTCTCTCAATCTGGCATTCTGAACCTGATTCTCATTAAGCTGTTGGTTCGCCTTTTCGATTTTATTCTCATAAATTTCGATCTAACGCTTTCAGAGGACTTCTTTAGTAAACTACTTCTTTCATAAGAGCACCGATGCTCTCCTTGACGGGGCGGGTCTTGCTCTTTTTATCCTTTTCGCCCTTTATTCTCAGGTTGAAGTCATGAATCTCAGCATCAAGCCGTTGCTAAAAATTAGACCTAAAGCTACAAAACTATACAGAGTTGGCAATTTCTTCTTCGATTCTCTCAACATAGTTTTTCTCGATTGGCGAGACGAGATAGAACTTGAATATTTGCTAGAAAATTCAGTTTGAGTTGGGTATATACTACCATCACTGTTTCAAAAGAATTGTCATTATTTGTTCTGACTCTGTTTATCAGAGCTTCCAATTCACTCAGCTTATCTTTGTCTAAAAACTTTCTTGCGTTTTCAATGAGCTCAGTTTTGGTTCCCTTCTTGCGGATCTTTCTCTTTTCCAGTCTGGGATCCTCAGGATCTTCGACCTCATGGTCATCGGTGAGGGCCCTTGGCCCCATTTCGATAATGTCTTCAAGGATCTTCATGATTTCTTTATCAATGGAGGAAATCCTTCATGATCAACATAGAAAGAAAATGAATTACACTATGACTTTCTTTAATATCCTCATCTTTTCTTTCTCAGTCTTGTCCATGCCATATATACTTGTGCGATCTGTGTAGAATGAAGCTCCATATGTAGAATTGAAGCCCATCCTAGTCACTCTCTTTGGCTTTTCGCTTTTATCGTCTTCCATTTTGCAGTTTACTTTGACGTTTTATTATTTTATTTTAGATCAATTTCAATGTCCGCATGCATATACTTTATTTCCTTCCCATACTCCTAGGGCCCAAACTTTTAAAGAATCCTTATATATGTGGTCTGATCCTTTTTAGGAAGCCTAATATGATTGGAGCATTTTAGTTTAAAAAGGGCTGCAAAAATTGCCCAGCTTTATCTTTAATAAAAATTATTACTCATGTTTGAAGAAGCAAACAACCACATAGAAGATATGAAGGCCCAGTTCCCTGGAGCTGAGGCTCTGTTTGATAAGAACAAGCTTAACCAACCTATCAAGGAAGTTAAGGTTCCAGAATACATATCCTTTTTCTGACAAGTTAGGAAAAAGATGCTTTAATTCCAGCTTTTCTTATGATCAGAGGACTCGTGAAGCAGCATATTGACTCTTTCAATTATCTGATAAATGTCGATATGAAGAATATTATCCTCGCCAAAAATAACAATATTATCCTCTCAGACGCAGATCCTTCATTCTATTTGAAGTACCACCTTGAAATTAAGACTTATCAGCCCTAGATATAAAGATATAAGAGTCGGATTCCCAGTCCTAGGAGAGCTACAGATCGTCACCCAGCTAACTCCTCACCAATGTAGAACACCCATTCTTCAATCTGATAATTATTCTAGGTCGTATCAGAGACCTCACATACTCAGCCCCTATCCAGTAAAAGAAATAGTTTTTGAGCTTAATTGTCTAGTGTTGACCTTGAGTACGCATTTGGAGGGAAACTGTTCATAAAAAATAATGTCTATATTGGAAAGTAAATCTTTTGAACCTGGAATCTGATGTATAGAATTCCGATCATGCTTGGTAGCTCAAATTGTCATCTGACTGGAAAAAGCCATAAAGAACTTGCAGAAATGCAGGAATGTCCTTATGATCCTAAGGGATATTTCATTGTCAAGGGAGTTGAGAAAGTCATTTTGATCCAAGAACAGCTATCCAAGAACAGAATTATCATTGAATATGACAGCAAGAGCGAGTCCATAGTTGCCAATGTTGCTTCAGCAACCCATGAAACCAAATCCAGAGCTTCAGTCTTGGTAAATAATTCGATAAAATTTTCTCAAGATAGACAAAAAATGGAAAACTCTACTTGAAATCTAACAGTTTTACCGAACTTATCCCTATCTTCATTGTCTTCAAGGCCATGGGTATTGAGAGTGAGCAAGTAAGGAATATTTAGATTAGCTCTAAAGACTAGGAAATTGTCCAATTGATTGGCTGTGAAGACTATATCATTGAATATCTATCTATTTGTCTTCAAGATACAGCTGTCTATAATATCTATACCGAGCAACAGGCCTTAGAATACTTGGGTGCCAGATTGAAGTTACTTAAGATGTACGATACATCTAAGAGATCTAAAACTCCAGTAACATCTTCTATTAATCTTTCTCATACACGTTCCTAGGCAGAAGAAGCCAGAGACATACTAGCAAGTAGGCAAAACTTTATTTTTCAATAATGAAATAGATGTTTTCCTAGCTCATATCCCCTGCAGAAAATACGATTTCTTCCCTAAGTGTTTGACTCTTGCCCTTATGGTCAGAAGAGTCCTAGAAGCTATCCAAGATCCTAAGAAGATTGACGATAAGGATTACTATGGTAACAAGAGACTGGAATGTGCTGGCCAGCTTATGGGACTTTTGTTTGAAGATTTGTTCAAGAAAATGAATAGCGATCTCAAGAAAGAACTTGACAAAATCCTTCCAAAGTTGCTCAGCAAGGGAACTTATGACTTCGATCTCGTTAAACTAATGCACACTGAGTCTATTACTAATGGATTCGTTAACGCCTTGGCCACAGGAAACTGGTCACTGAAGAGATTCAAGATGGAAAGAGCAGGAGTTACTCAAGTGCTTAACCGTCTCTCATACATTGCTGCATTGGGTATGATGACTCGTATTACCAGTCAGTTCGAAAAATCAAGAAAGATTTCTGGACCTCGTGCCCTCCAGCCTTCTCATTGGGGTATTCTTTGTCCTTCTGATACTCCTGATGGTGAGTCCTGTGGTCTTGTAAAGAACCTGGCTTTAATGACCCATATTACTATGGATGAAAATGAGAAGACTATATTGAGAATTGCTATTAATTTGGGAACAGAGGATATTGGTTTGCTTACTGGAAGGGAAATTCACTCAAAGGATTGTTATATTGTCTTCTTGAATGGTCAGATTGTCGGAGTTCACAAGAAGCCTGAACAATTCGTCAAAGAATTTAGATTGTTGAGAAGAAAAGGAAAAATTGGAGAATTTGTCTCTATCTTCTTGGATACAAACAGAAAATCTGTAAACATTGCCTCGGATTATGGAAGGCTGACTAGACCATTGATCATTGTTGAAAATGGAGTTCCTAAAGTTACTGACCTTCATATAGAGCAGCTAGTAAGCTTCTTTTTACTATCGTTTACCTTTAGAAAAGTGGAATTAGGACCTTTAACGACTTTATCAGGGACGGTCTGATTGAATATTTGGACGTCAACGAAGAAGATAACTGTCTTATTGCCTTGAAGGAAGCTGATGTAAGAAAAATTGAAGTGCTTTATAACCCAATAGATTAAGCCTCATACTACTCACTTGGAAATCGATCCTCTTACTATCTTGGGAGTTGTCGCTGGACTCATTCCCTATCCTCATCATAACCAAAGTCCTAGAAATACATACCAATGTGCTATGGGTAAACAGGCTATTGGTGCTATTGCCTCTAACCAATTTACTAGAGTCGATACTCTTTTGTAAAACAAGGAGAAATTTCTTAATTCTTTAGATATTTGATGGTCTATCCTCAGACTCCCCTCGTCAGAACAAAGACTATTGAACTTATCAATTATCACCAGTTCCCAGCTGGACATAACGCAAGTGTTGCTGTTATGAGTTACAGTGTAAAACTTTTCCTTAAAGAAAATAAGCTGAATAGGGTTATGATATCGAAGATGCTATTGTCATGAATAAAGCTTCTCTTGACAGAGGCTACGGTAGAATCTTGTACCTGAGAAGATACGGAACTCAGATCGAAAAGTAACTTAAGGAATTTATTTTGGTAAATCTCTAGATATCCCAATGGGACTTCGGACCAGATTGTCGCTCCTCCAAAGTTCGAAACCGACAAGAAGAAGAGAAGTCAAATGAACAAGAGATACCACGCCTTAGATAAAGACGGTCTCCCCAACATTGGTGAAAAGCTTTCAAACGGAGACATTTACATCAATAAAGAAACTCCTCTTAGGGCTCATGATCCAAAGTCTCCAATGGGTTCACAGATCGCTTACGTTCCCTCACCAGAAGCTTATAAAGGGCCTATTCCCTCAGCAGTTGATAGAGTTATCCTGACTTCAAATAACGAAAGCCACATGACTATTAAGGTTATTCTCAGACAAGTTAGAAGACCTGAACTAGGAGATAAAAATAGTAGTAGGCATGGGCAGAAGGGTGTTTGTGGGCATATTGTTAATCAGGAAGATATGCCCTTCAGTGAAACTGGCTGGTGCCCTGATCTTATTATGAATCCTCACGGTTTCCCATCTAGAATGACGGTGGGTAAATTGATTGAACTGCTGGCTAGTAAAGCAGCCTGCTTTGATGGGAAATTTAAATATGGTACAGCTTTTGGAGGTGATAAGGTGGAAGATGTTGGAAAGATTTTGATTGAAAATGGGTTCAGTTTCACAGGAAAAGACTGCTTGTTGAGTGGAATTACTGGAGAGTACTTGAACTGCTATGTCTTCTCAGGACCTATTTTCTATCAGAGACTTAAGCACATGGTCGCAGATAAAATGCATGCCAGAGCCAGGGGACCTACTTCTATTCTAACTAGACAGCCAACAGAAGGTAAGTGAGAGGTGTTAGATGCTAATATGAATAGGAAGATCTAGAGATGGTGGTCTGAGACTGGGAGAAATGGAAAGAGATTGTCTGATTGGATACGGAGCTTCAAATCTTCTTTTGGTAAAAATTGAGTGAATAATGGGTGAGTTTGAATAGGAAAGATTGATGATATCAAGTGATCAATTTACTATTCCAGTTTGTTCACAATGTGGATTGTTCCAATATGACAGTACATGTCATACATGTAGGACTGACAAGGTAAGTTCGATTGGATGTTGTGTGATTTGGTAGGTGTTCAAAATAAAGCTCCCATATGCTTGTAAATTGTTGTTCCAGGAGCTGTTGGCGATGGGAATAAAACCTAAGATAACCCTAGAAGATATTTAAGAAATTTTATTTAAGGCTGTATAATATTGTATCCCTTGAATGGAAGATAAGAGTTCTGAAGATTATAATCCTTTTCAATACGTAATTAAGAACAGACCTGAGGACATAGAAAAAATTGTCCAGCTTGAGGGCGAAGAACTCCTCACCGAGGAAGAAAGAGCCGCAAGTTTAGATATTATGGCTCGTTATAAGGCCAAAGTCGCAGACTTAGAAACCTTCCTCAAGAAGGAATACATGGTCTTCGACTATAAAATCAACAGGTGTCTTCTGACCCACTGCTATGACAATATATACCAGCCTAGAGAGAATGTTCGGGATTGTGTGAAGGCATGCACGGAGGGATTTAAGAATGCTGATACTTTTGTGACCAAGAGAATAGATGAGTTTACAAAGAATTTTGCTGAGTGCATTGAGAAGGCTCAGAATCACAAGAAGAATATAATGCAGGAGACTTTTCAATGTTATGACAAGATGTTGAATACCTTTGAGAAGATAAAGAAGGCTGTGAATAAGGAATTCAGCTATTATGAATAAGAATTTTGTAAATATAGTGTGTAGAAGTACGAGGCCCTGATCGATAATCATGTATTCTCAGTTTCTTGAAACATAATTTAGTCTTAATAAATAAAATTTTAGAAACATGGCTCAGCCAAATGCTGAGTATGAGTACTACAAGCGTATCAAGGTCCTTGGAGAAGGTTCTTTTGGTAAAGCTTATCTAGTAGAATGCGTCAGTGATGGATCTTTATGTGTTATCAAGCAAGTTGATCTAAGCAAGATGAACGATCAAGAAAAAAAGGACACTCTTAACGAAGCTAAGATCCTTGAGGCCTTTAACCATCCCAATATTATTAAGTTCAGAGAAGTCTATAAAACTAAGAAGGGCAAGTTGTGTATAGTTATGGATTATGCCGACGGTATCAGCATCTGAAACCAACATTCACTTTTTAGGTGGTGATCTCGCAGCCAAAATCAAAGAAGCTAAGGGGGTAAATTTCCCCGAAAACCTTATTCTTGATTGGTTTACTCAGATCTGTTTGGCTATGAAGCATGTCCATGATAGAAAGATTCTTCACAGAGACTTGAAATGTCAGAATATCTTCCTGACAAAGACTAATATGATAAAACTCGGTGATTTCGGTATCGCAAGAGTCCTATCCAGCACGAGAGATAACGCCAGAACAATGGTCGGAACTCCATATTATCTCTCTCCAGAAATTATAAACGGCCGTCCCTATAGTTTCAAATCCGATATCTGGTCCCTAGGAGTTGTGCTATATGAATTGTGTGCTCTCAAACCGCCATTTGATGCGAATAGTCTGACTTTCCTTGCAATGAAAATCGTCAAGGGACAATATAGCCCCATCCCCAACCAATATTCAAAAGAATTAAAGAATCTAGTTGCTACTCTTCTACAAGTCGACCCTTCAAAGAGGCCCTCTTGTAATACTATCCTTCAGTACCCTATAATCCAAGCGAGAGTGCATAATTTCCTATCTGAGAGTATGAGAATAAAAGAATTCTCCCATACTGTTCTCCATAAACAGGTAATATCCCCATATTTCTATCTCAAATCTCTAGAACTTCGTCAGAAATGACCTCAAGTTCGAGAATATAAAAAGCGTAAATAATGAAACTCCCATCCCACAACATTTACTCAATAAACAAGAACAACAAAAGCCTCCCTTACCCTCCAACAAGCCTCAAAATCAAGCCGTTGGAGACAAACAGCCTCTCTCCTCTCCCATGGCAAACGACAAACCTCCAGTTCAAAACAACAATCAGCAAAAACCAAATTATCACTACAAAAATATATCAAATCAGCCAAACCCTGGCCAGCCCAATCCAATACAAAGACCAGCAGACCCTATAAAAGAAAAACAAGTATATCAACCTATTATGGCAAGGTATAACAACGCACCTAATCTTGTCAAGGCCAACTCTGAATCCAAAGAGGCTCCTGAAGAAAAGAGATTATATCTCAGACATCCATCTTCAGAAGATTATACTAGTTATAAGAACTCTCCCCAAAACCAGGAGAAACTACAACAACAGCAACAACCCAACTTGAACCCCTCCAAATGGGTCAACAAGCCTATCAGCGAGCCACCCAAAGTCAATCCTGTTCCAAAGAAAGTCGAAAGAGAGATAATTGGAGGAGGTGGAGGGGGAGTTATCCTCGGTGGATTTGGAGGATTTAATAACCCAGCACCTAAAAAGGTTGAGCATAAGCCTGCTCCTAAGAAGGTCAGCCCTACTATTAGTAATAATCCTGCTCCTAAGAAGGACGATGCTGAGAAAAAGGCATTAGAAAAGAAGAAGTATGAAGAGGAGAAGTTGAAGAGGGAGAAGCAGGCCGAGGAGGAAAAGAAAAGAAAACAGCAGCTGGAAGAGCAGAGATTGCAAAGGGAGAAGGAAAGAGAAGAACAAAGAAAGAAAATGCTCGACGATATTAGGCAAAAGAGAGTAATTTACTTAGTACTAAAGGATAACCCTTTAGGAAAATGCCAAGAAGCAGCAGGCAGGCAACTTTAAGGTCGAAGTGTATGGATATGGAGTTATAAATAGCAACGAAGAAGAGGCTGCTCCTATGGAATTTGATAAGGGTGAGGATGTCCCAGAGCCAAAGAATACTGAGATCCCAAGCCCTGAGGAGAAAAAGAAAAGGCTTTTTGAGAAGAAGGCAACAAAGGATCTTACGAAGAAAGAAGAGACTAAGGAATCTAAAGAATCTAAGGATTCTAAGGAGTCTAAGGAGTCTAAAGAAGCAACATTGCCCAAAGAGGAGAAAAAGGGTGGTAGAGAAGGTTTCAGGAAGTTCTTGGAATCTCAGCAGCACAAAAGGCACCATCAAGTAGAAAATATTTAGAGTTTTTCTTATCTCATAGGATGATTTTACTGTAGAAGTATATGTCCCCACTAGGGAGCCTCCTAAGAGATACTTCAGTGAGCTCCCCAAAGAAGAGAAAAAGGAAGAGGCCACTGATACTGGGGAGGATAATGATGACATGCCTACGACTGTGAGCGTTGGCGAAATTGAAGATAAGCCTGATCCATTTGACGATAACGACCAAGCTCTGTTAGAGGGGGAGGATGATGATTTCCAGAAAGAAGTGTTGGAGGAAAACAAGTCTCAATTATTGCCTCAAATTGAGAAAATTATCCAAAAGATCGATAACAATGAAAAGGTCGATGAAAAAGAGAACAAAGATCTTCAAGCTTATGAAGCCTTTATTGAAGAGCTTGCCCATATAGTATTTTCTGGCTTATTTTGACTTAAAAATTAAGGTTGAAAATCCTCCTACTGATAATAGTGAGGGTGATGCTCCTGTAGTTAATAATAAACCTTTGTCAAGTGAGGAGGACAGGGACGACGATATTGAAGATTCTGTTGAAAACAATCAGGTAACAATTGGAATAAAGTTTTAATTTGAAGGTCAAGGACTCCATGACTTTCATGGAAGATAAAATAAAGACTGATGTGAGTATCGAATATATGTCGGATTATAGCAAGCTTGAGGTTAAGAAAGCCTTATAATAATAATTCTAGTAGAGTTTGAGGATGGTTCTAGAAGATGCCCTTGGAACCCAGGATTTCATAAAGGCCTATAGAATTATAAAGGAGATGGTAAAGAGGTCTAAACCAGTCTATTAAGGTTGTAGTTCGATAAGGATCAGGATCTGAATGAGATAGAGGAGAGATATGGAAAGACGGAATACTATGTAAATTTGCTTCCTTTCTTGCCCAGGGAGAAAATAGAGCGATACTTGCCATTGATGTTTACTTTTGTGATAATGGAGGATCTTGCTGAGCAGGAAAAATAATCGGTTTTAATTGGTACTTCCTATACTTAGAATCTTGAGTTAATACAAACGGTTGTATATGTCTGTATTTCTGATAAACTTTGTTTGATTGTATTAATTTTTAAAAACAATGATTCGATATTTGATCCTTTTCCTCGTCATCTCAGCCGTCTTCTCCAAGCAAGTTACTGTGGCCGATTTTGAAGGCCCTCCATTCTCCGTAAAGCCCAAGTCAGGTACTTTTTCCCTCTCTTTATCCCTCATAAAATAAGGAATGTATCAACTCGCAGGTTTAGGCTTCAATTCTCTCACAGGAGGAAACCAAGTTGTTGCCTACGCTGATTTTAATAACGATAAATTGTATATCTTCCTTCTTCAGCTGTTAACTCGCATAGCACTGATATAGTTACTCTCTCAGATTCTGGACTCGTTGTCACAGTCTTGATCTGGAGTCATAGTACCCTTTTTCTCAAATATCCTAACTCTTAAGGTGGATCCACTTTCATCTCTAACTCAACCTTGACCTTCTCAAACAAGGTCACCTCAGTCATTCCTGGAGATTTCAATTTTGATGGATTAGTCGATCTTCTCATCGTCGAAAATGATGCATCAACCAATGCCTATTTGAACCTCTTCATTCGCAACGACATCGGCCAATCTCGCTTATTCTGTACTTAGAGTATAATATAAGGTTCTTACCTCATTAGCATCCACCCCTACTCTTGTCACAAAGCTCTCTTACCAACACCCCACCGTCGTTGACTTCATTGGAGATAGACAGTAAAGCATATTTCGTGTTTATTAACTTTCTAGCTTGCAACTTCTTGTATATGAAAATAACCGTCGTGAAGTCTGGAGTCTCAATACCAAGGCTGGTTACTCATGGCAAGCGTATAACGAAATTTTCTCTGTTTATATCTCCTAGAGCCACATTCAGCTCCTTTGTTTCTAACGCTGAAGGATGTCTTCAAAACCCCAACACTCCCTTCAAGAAACAACACTCAAATTCCTTCATCGATTTGAACGGAGATTGTGCTGCTGACTTGTTCCTTCAATCCACTGATGGTGAGAACAATTACTTCGAAATCTGGATGAAGAACACCAGAGACGGAAAGTTCTGTCTTGTCGAGAAATCCGTCGTCAATACTAAAATTACTCCCTTGGCCTTCTACGACATTGGTATAGAAAATTGTGAACATCCTTAACTCTCTAGATCAAAATGGAGGTCTTGATGTCATCTATGCTGACTACCCCTCCGACCCTGTCTCTCCTATGAATATCTACATTATTAAAAATCAATTACCAGGATCTCCTGATGCTCCTTGCAGTGCTCCTCTACAACTCAAGTCTCCTTTCACATCAGGTGGCAGTTCCAATGTCTGGACCAGCCAAAACGTTAACTCTGTAAGGAAAAATCTTCTATTTTCTCATTAATTAGAAATATTCCTTGGTCTTCCCCTTCTCTACTCCCGAAATCGCCAACCCAAGAGTCTTCTCTGCTAGTGAGGACTTCCCTGGAAGAATCAGAATCGGAGATTTGAATATCGATGGTGCTGGTGACCTTGCCTTCACAGTTACTCCTGCCGATAAGAATGAACCATTTGGCTCACCCATCCTTTTGTTCAACCTTGGCCAGAGCTTCGTTTACCGCCCTGAAGACAGCCTTCAATACTATAACATCAAGCTTGATGATGAAGGAAATACTGTTCAATTACAAAATATTCCTGCCCTCTCTATTTCCTTCTTTGATTTCGATGAAATTGGGTATGAATATTAAAAATTACTAGATAACGTCATAGTAACCTTGGACTTTGGATCGTTGGACATAATTCTGGCTCCGCAACCACTCTAAAGGGTATTTTCAATTTCGTTGGATCTGAGCATTTCTTCTTAAAGATTTTCGGTAAATAAACACCCCTACCTTCCTAAAATTTAAGTCCTCAATGGATATAAAGCTTCTCAAGATGACGGACTCATTCTTGGTGGCCCTTACTACGGCCCCTCAGCTGAATGCGTTGTCACTACTATTGACGGATACAAAATCTTAGCTAAAGGTAAGTTCAAGAGCAATTTTCAATAATTCTCTAGCTGCCCAATTACCACAATCCGCTCACACTCCCTTGGACTTATCCTACATGTACCTTGGTCTCGGAAGAACCAATAACTACGTTGAGAACCTCGCTGTTGGTATTCCTCAACTCTACAACGGAGAGGTAGCATATTTTGTTATTATTTCTTATCTTTAAGCCCTACCGTGTCAAGAGCTGGACACCTATTATTCCCAACTCTCAACTTATTGTGAACCCACTCTGGGGAACTGAGTAATAACTTTTTGAAAATTTTGTAATGATTAGATGGACTCTTGATGTATATGTCAGCCCTACCAAGGAGACTCTCTTAGTCGTGCTGACCACTTTGGTTATTTTGGTTGTTCTCGGACTTTTGATCATATACTATCATTTGAAAGAAAAGGTAAAAGAGTTATTTTTGCAGGTTTTAACTGGAATAGGAAGAGGATAAAAAGAACCAAGACAAGATCCTTCACATTTTCGGTTAATCCCATTTATAATCAACTGTATTTTATGTTAATAACTTCCTTTATTTATTGTCTCGGCATTAAATAAAATTTATCGCTTTGAAAATTACTCTTATGGATTACTTCTTTCTTGTACACTAACAAACTCACTCCTTGAAGTTCTAGGTTCTCTTTATGTTCTTTTCTAAATTATCCCTTTCCCTGATTCCACCAGGACGAGACAATCCTTTTTATTCTATAGGCTCTTATTATGGAAGCAGAGATAAAGGTAAAATTTGAGCTAATGAAAATTATTTTCAAAGAATATTTTAGTAGAAATGCAATCCTAAACGACAATTTAACTACATTTCCTTGGGTTACATTTTTTGATGAAGATAGAGATCAGTAAGTCCAAATCGAGGAAATTAAATCCTAGAAATTTTCTCTATTTTGTGGATTCAACCAAGAACGCCCTCTTTTCTCGAGAAATTGCTACAGGTTAGTTATTGTAATATTCAATAAAGTGAAGGTACTGTTTCTCTTGTAGCTGGATTTACAGATCAAGCTGTAAGATTTTTTGAGTTTTGACTTCAATATTTTAGGGCTATAGGGATGGGGACCTACTAAATTCTCTTTTCAACCATCCTAGTGCTGTTAAGGTATGGTATCACAGCAAGATGAATGCACAATTGGAAAGGAGGAAGCAAATAATTATCCTCAAGGATACTTCTCAGGCTTGTCTGTATGTGGATCATACAAATTATACGAAATGCCAGGATTTATCTACCTCAAATGACATTATTGACCCTTCAAGAATAAAGACAATCTACTTCCCTTATGATCCAGAATTAGATCTAAAAATAGACAGGGATTTAGAGGATCTTACCTTTGATGGCAATGTATTAATTTAAATTGTTTTCTAAGCTCTAGATACTCATAGTTGTTGATACAGACAATCATTGTATCAGAATGGTCAATTTAAAAGAACAAATCACTTCTACATTTGCAGGACAATGCGGAATTGCAGGCTTCAAAGATGGACCTCAAGGCGTCAACCTTTTCAACACTCCAATCAGCTTTGGTATTGATGCACTTGGGAATATGTATGTTCTGGACTCTGGAAACCATTTCATTAGATTCATAAACCCATATGGTTGCTCTTCTTCTTGAAAAAGATTAATTTCTTAGGAGAAGTCAGCACAATGATTCACGGAAGCTGTAGGCAATCGACAGTAGTCCCAACAAAATTACTTAATTTTGGGCTGACACAGAAATATGTGGCTTGTTATAGGTAAGAATTCTTATGGCAAGTTGCTGATCAATAAAGGAATTGGATTAAGACTTCAGGGGAGCCAGATGATCATATTTGGCAGCGTTTAAGCGAGACTGAGAAATGCTTTGATAATGATATATTGTGTGAAGGATATGTGGTTCATCCAGTGATTGCTAAGAATGCGACATTCGCGAAATAGTCACTCTTAATTGAGATGAAGACAAGAATACTCAATTAAATGAGAAGCACGCAGTCTTTATTACAATATAAACTGTAACACAAAAGTTATGTAATAGTACAATCAGAAACTAGTTTGATAATGGTGAATTATTTGATAATCTACCCGTAATTTTTTGTATTTTGTTGATCTATGTATAGTGTAGCTTTAAATTGAAGTTTCACACCGCTTTTCCCACTTGGATGTTGATTTATCGGCGCCAATTGAGCTAAAAAATAAGATCTCTTTCAATGTTAAGATACCTTTTCCTTTCCTTGGGATAGTAGGGAGATCAGAGTCAATGCTATGTGTCAGGAAATCTTGGCTTTTGAGCGGATTGAAATTGCCAGTGCCCAGAGTCTGGTGGCTAAGGGGCTCAAGCCTCACCTGACTGGGTTGTTTTTTGGAATAGTTTGGAGGTGATTTTTCCATGAGCTTTGCATATTGACCTGTGACAGTTGGATTTTTGGTTTCATATTCATCATTGTGGTGGTTAGCATAGTTATTTGGATTGTACTTTGCTAAGAGATTCTGTGTTGAGTGTCTTATGGATGTAGGCAAGCTGGCTGGGGCCATGTTATTAGAATAATCCTTTTTATGGCTATCTCCAGCTATAGATTATTAAAATAGTGGTATTAGTTTTACCTTGTGGATAGAAATTATTCCTGGTGTTTCCACTTCCTCCCCCTTGATAGAAGTTATTTCTTGGGGCTCCAGGATAGAAATTGTTCTTAGTATTCTTGAAATAATTTAAAGTTTCCTTTGTAGGCTGATCCCTTGAAGGTATCTTGGATCCTCTCTTGGGACTGGACTCCTCTTCCCAGTCTGCATCTGGGCCATACTCATCTTCCTCTTCTTCGATTCCCTCATTGTCTCGACCTAGAGAATTATTAATTTATCTAGTATGATTACTATTTCCCATGGGAAGTGAGGGAAGCTTGGCCTTTTTGACCTTGATAACGAACTTAGGAATGACAAATTCATTAGAATCATCTGACCATCTTGCGTGTCCAGTGATTTTCTTTAGTTCTTCTGGGCTCACAAGAAAAGTCATAATGGCATTATTCATTTTTATGTCTCTTTCTAAAAGACGGATTGTGTCCAATAACTCAGCTTTCTGATATTCTTGCTCTCTGTCAATATCCTTAATTTCCTGTTGAGTAATCTGAAGCTTCTTTGACAACTTCTTTATCATCTTCCTCAAGTCCTCAGCTTCTTCCTGAAGACTTGCATACTTCTTTTCTGCCAGGAGAGCCTCCTCTTCTTTCTTTTCCTTCTCTCTTATTAGTTCCGCCTGCTCTTGTTCCTGTTTCTTAAGCTTTTGCAACATCTCCTGATACTGTCTCTTCTCCTCAGGATCCTGTTGCGTATTCTTTCCAGGCACTCCTCCCACAACCATCTGCCCCTCCATCTCCTTTAATTTTGCTTCAAGCTCCTCTCTCCTCTTTCTTTCCTCTTGGAGAGCCTGTTCTCTCTGCCTCAATTCATTCTTATAGTCATCAGACACATTATCCAAAGTTTTCTTTTTTGTCAAGGAGCGGTCATTGTCCCCTATAGAGTCCTTAGAATACCCTCTTTCAAGTACCATCCCATCTGGATTAGTACCCTGATTCTCAAGCATCTGCTTCAATCTCTTGATCTCCTCAGCAAGTTCTCTAAGCATTGCATCCTTAGGATCTTCATTAACTTTTGGCTGATTCTTGATGTTCTTAGCTCTGCTGGCATACCTCAAGGTTCCCAGAGTTTCATCGTAATTATCACTGGCTGGTGATACATTGGCAATCATTACAGTCTTAGTATTACCACCCAGAGAATCTTGAAGCAGTCTGGTTAACTTAGAGTCTCTGTATGGGACGTGGCTGCTCTTTCCATCAACCAGAGCAGAGATAACGTTACCCAGAGCTGAGAGGGAAAGGTTGATTTTGTTGGCTTCTTTAAGACGGTCACCCGTGGCTTGGGTCTTGCTTTGTCTTTCAGAACCAGCAAGATCAACGAGGTTGAGTTTGCCTGCTGTTATTCTCTGGTTTCCCTTTTCGTCTGTCTCAGAAGATTCGATATAGATGGTAAAGATAGAATGTGATCTAGAAGAATCTTTGTTCATGGCGGTTTCGCCAACGCTTCTATTTTTTGAACCCATGTTCATGAGTCTTTCAATTTCGGGAATGGACTTGACAATGTGCATTGTCAAACCTTTGATATATACTCCTGTTTCAGGGTGTTCCTTCAGTTCGTGTTTGGCCTTGACATCAGGGCCAATAAGATCATGAATCTCTTCATTATAGATTTCTATGTAGGAGCATCTTATCAGATAATTCTTATTCTCAGTAGATTCGATCTTGCCAAAGATGTGAGCAAAGGCTCTTGGAATTATACCCTTTAGTTTCTCATCAGAAGGATCTCCCATCATTGTATGGGTTTTTCCACAACCTGTTTGCCCATACGCAAAGATGGTACCGTTGTAACCTTCCAAAACCGACTCAACAAGGTTAAAAGCAGCTGTTTCATAGACTGTTTGCTGTAAGCAATTCTGTGGGAAGACCGCATCGTAAGTAAATACTTTTTGAGTATCTTTCTCATTGGGATCCGTCAAAGTAATTGTCATTGCTGTGGTATCAACCTCGACAACATTAACACACTTCTTATCTCGTTCCCTTTGATTCATGGGACGAACCCTGACCATGACTTTAACGCACTCAGCGGGCATTGTATAATTAGTAAGTTTTCTTTTATTAGGGAATTAAAATCAATTTTCTTTGAAACTTAATAAATGCAAAGTTAACATTAAACCTGTTCTAAGATATGAAAGTACTATGAAAATCAGCAAGTCCTATGAAGATATTGATAGATGCATAGCTCTATTAGTGCATAGCAAGTCCATGTGGGCAAAGTCCATTGTTAAATACTCCCTCACATATTGCAACTCCATTATCCAAGTATAGAGATCCTTGTCCGTGATACTTCCCATTCTTAACGCTTCCATTGTACTTTGTAATTCCGCTTTCAAACTTGAAGACGCCGTTGCCTTCCATTTCTCCATTGACATAGTCCCCTTCATAGAAAACTTTGTCCGAATTAGGATAGTATTGAGTTCCTTTTCCATGATTCTTGCCCTCATAGAACTCTCCTTTGTAGACTGTAAAACCATTCTCGTCAAATAAGACTCCATCCTTGTGATATAGCTTCATCTTGAATGTTCCTACATACTTCTTAGCTCCATTAGGGTAGTAGGACACCCCCTCACCATTGTATTTTCCATCCTTGAAATATCCCACATATTTCTTGTAGAACCCATTCTTGCTATATTTCTCCCCCAAACCATTAAAGACTCCATTCCGGAACTCTCCAACATACTTAATATTATCCGAATTGGGGAAATACAGAGTTCCCTTTCCATGATACTTTCCTTCCTTGAAGGCTCCTTGATATACAACCTTTCCAGTGTCATCGTAAAGGGTTCCCTCTCCATCATATTGTCCTCCAGCGAACCCTCCTTCATATACCAACACTTGCTTCTCCCCTTCGATCTTGTATAACTTTCCCTTACCCGAATATTGTCCATTGTCATATCCCCCTTCATATTCTATAATTCCTTGCTGATTGTACTTCTTTCCTTCACCATGATAGAGGCCTTCTGCCCAGCCTCCCTCATACTCAATTTGGCCATTTGGATAATACTTAGTTCCTTCTCCATGGTACTTTCCCTTCTTGATATTTCCAATGTAAGTATATTTTAGGTTCTCGTCTCTCAGGTAGGCCATTCCTTCCTCAAATTCATCATTTTCAAATCTTCCCTCAAAAAGAAGTCCAATATTTGGGTTATTATGCCTCAGGGTACCCTTTCCATTCTTCTTGCCAAATTTGAATTCTCCAACATAGGTCCTATCCTTCTCATATAAGGTTCCCTTGCCAGAAAATTGTCCCTTAAAGAACTGCCCTTCATAAACTTTTACATTGGGCTCTGTTTCGCTATAATATACTCCTGTACCATGAGGCCTTCCAGATTTGAATTGCCCCTCATATTCAAGATTTCCATTTGTGTAGTACAATTTTCCTTTGCCCTCTTGATATCCATTATCATATTCTCCATCATATTTTACCGTACCATAACCTGGCCAGTAGGTTCTAGAATATCCTTTAAATAGTGAGTCATCTTTGAAAATTCCTTCTTGCAACTTTTCTCCCTCTTTTGAGAAAAGTATCCCCTTTCCTTCCTTTTTCCAATCAACTAATCCTCCTTTATAAATCAATTTCCCTTCAGGAGTATAGAGCTCGCCATCTCCTCCAGGAACACCTTTCTCAAATTTCCCTTTGAACTTAATTGTGTTCTTCTCATCATTGTAATAGTATGTACCCTCTCCTTCATAGAGCCCTCCCTTGAACTCTCCTTCATACTCAATATTCCCACTTTCATAATACTTCTTTCCTTTGCCATTCAAAAGCCCGTCTTTCACTTTTCCTTCAAGCTTTACAACTTGACTGTCATCATAATAGTAAAGAACATCCCCTTCGAAGAAGGTTCCATCTTTAAAGATTCCATTTTGCTTAGGCTTGCCATTTCTGTGATAGACACAGCCTTGTCCATTTCTTTGTCCATTATAGTACTCTCCCTCAAAGAATAGTTTTCCATCAAAGAAATATTCTTTAATCTTTCCTTGATATTGACCATTGATGATATTCCCCTCTTTTGCAACTGTTCCATCCGAGAAGTATTCCTTCTTAAATCCTTCAACCAATTTTCCTGCCACGAATTTCCCTTTCATAGAAACATCCCCAGTCTCTGTATAAAGAGTTCCCTCACCTTCATAAGCTTCATTCTTAATTCCTCCTTCATATATCAGTTTTCCATTAACATACATCCTTGTTGTACCTTCTACCAACCTTCCTTCTTGGAATGTACCCTCACTCCTCAAATTGTTACTACTTTTCTCAAAAATATTTCCCTTTCCATTGATATTCCCATTCAGGAACTCTCCCTCATAATACGCATTCTCTCCAATTCCAAACATCAATCTTCCATGTCCAGAGAACTCCCCCTCCTTGAACTCACCCTTATAGATGAGCTCCCCCTCAGGGGAATACAACTCTCCTTGACCATGAAATATACCATCCCTGAAGTCTCCAACATACTTCTTAGCCTTGCTGCCTCTATAATATAGAGTACCTCTCCCTTGGAATGAATACTTTTCGAAATTTCCATCATAGACGAGTTCATTATTCTCGCAGAGCCCTCCAATTAGTGAATCTCCATGACTAGTAGCATTCAGCAGTAAGATCCTTCCTGTGGCTTTCTCGGAAGCTCCTGTATATCTCCAGTATCCGCCTTCAAATTTTCCCTGTGTGAACATTCCATCAATTTCCAAATTAAACTTCTCAGGCTTAAAAACACCAGGGAGAACTTTGTCTTTATTTAGCAAATCATTATCTGCAAGGTATATGGAGTGGATTGTCAGGACTCCTTTTCCATGGAAACAGTTATCCTTGAACTCGCCTGTATACAAAGGTCTCCCATTTGCATAGAAGAGCTGTCCCTGCCCGTTCATCAGCCCATTTTTGAAGTCTCCTTCGTATTTCTTGGGATCATTCTTCAGATTATATCTCATTACTCCCTTTCCATCGAACAGCATCATTCTCATAGTACCAGTATAAATTAAAGTTCCTCCTTCAGAAACTACTCCCTCATAGCCAAGATTAAAGTTCTGGCGGTTAACTTCGGCCAAGTAGCAAGGTATTTCATCTTCGAGTTTTCTGTAATATTTTAGAGAGGACATCTTGTAGGAAAAGACTACTTTTTCTATTGTTTGGATATCAATCCTGCCATTCGTAACTTCTTCTGAACTGATTTCTTTCATATTCGGAAGTTTGATGTTATAGAAATACTCTTCAATAGTCTCAATTTCAGCTCCTTGATCATATCTTAATTTCTGAACTATTTTGCCTTCATGATTAAACACCTCAAACGTTCCATGCTGAAGGCCCTTTTGAAAAGTTCCCTTGAATGTTCTCTGTAACTTAGGGATAACCAAAGATCCCTTGCCATCATATAGCCCGTCTTTAAACTCTCCTTGATATTTAATATCTCCTTGTGGATTGTCATAGTATTCAGTTCCAGTTCCATTGAACTTGCCCTCAGAGAATTGGCCCATATATTTCTTTCTCTGGCATTCTTTGTCAAAGAATAAAATACCATTTCCGTGATAAAGTCCTTCTTTTATCTCACCCATATAGTAAGCCAGGCGGGCATATCCCTTGTAAAATTTGTCAGCTTTCCAGATTCCATCATAAATTAGAGTCTCATTAGTTGCATTTGAGCTTTTGAACAGCTTTCCTTGATCGTCCCTCAACAGGAAGAAATGATTTCCTATGTAAAATTCTCCATTTTCCTCATAGGTAATCTCTGCAGTCTTATCATCAAAGAATTTTGCCTTGAATAACAACTTTTTGTCAGGAGAATAGCATTTTGTTGTTCCTTGGAATTTATTTATAAGGGCCGAAGCCTCAAAGTAGGATCCATTCTGGTAATAGACCCTTGTCATTCCATCCATAGTTCCTTTTTTAGCAGTAGTAAGCACAACTATCTTGACAGGCTCAGTGTAGATAAATATTCCAGGTCCGGTTGGAATATCATCAGCCAAGTCACCAATCCAGATCAATTTTTCATAATCATACCAAAAACAGGGCTTATTGTCAAAGAGGTTCCTTTTAATACCTAAATTTGCTAAAAAGGTGGACTCGTTGGGAAAGATTTCGTCAACAGAATTGTACTTGTGGATAGCTTTACGAAGGTTCATATGAAACACCTGAACAAATTTTCTAAATTTTTGAAATAAAACTTATAGGTCTAATCGTATCAGAAATTTCGTAAGAAAAATAAAAATAAACCTGTTTCTTCACTATTTCTGTTGAAATAATGAAGCTCAACGAGACGGTATGAGAGTTCTTCTATGTGTTTTATCGATTCAAATCATACTCCGTATAATTAAATAACGATACTAACTACGTAAAAGTTAAAGAGTTAGAGCTTGGCCTTGGCGTATTTGGCAAAGTTTTCGGGAGTAGGAGCGGGGAAGAGGTCAGGAGTGAACATAGTGGCCTTTCTCATGTTACCCTTGATCTTCATTTTACCCTAGAAAATTAGATTAAAATATTAGATAATTACAGTCATGAAGGCATTTTGTGGGTTGAGGGTTCCCTTGCAGACAGCAACGAAGTCTTCATCAGTCATGGTGAAGGTAGCATCGACTTGGTCACTCTTACCTTGAGTAACGCTACCCTTTCCGTTCTTAAGATCAATGATCCATCTTCTGGCGACGGGTTGGCCCTTAGCAGGGAGAATATCGAAAGCAAAGATAGCACCGACCTTGGTGACAAGGGAGGCTCCATCTCCGCTGTTCATGAAAGCGCTCATCATTTCGAAGAGTTGATCACTTTGGAGGGAAGATCCAGAGCTTTGGGAGGTTCCAGCAGTTTGGGTCTTTCCAGCATTGGGGCATTGTCCTCCAGTTTGCTTGACTGGAGCGACCTTGGGCTTCAACTTAGCCTTGATGGATTCATCCAAGAACTTAGCCATAATTGAAGTGTTGTTGTTGGGATAGTCATTTTCTCCTTCGAAGTCAATGATTTGTTGGAAGTTATTTCTGATATCTTCTGGGGTTGGGATACCATCGAAGCAAACACCTTGGGATCTTTGGTATCTGAGCTTAGAGAAATATCCACCACCGCATTCGAAGACAGCACCACTTTCTTCACAGCTATCGTGAGCCAAATAAGCGACGAGGGGCACGACATACTTGGGGTTAAGCTTTTCAAGCATTTCCTTATTCATAACAGTCTCAGTCATTCTGGTAGCGGCAACAGGGGCAATAGTGTTGACCTTAATATTTCTTGATTCTCCTTCCTTGGCAAGAGTCTGAGTCAATCCGTGAATACCCAGCTTAGCAGCGGAGTAGTTGGCTTGACCGAAGTTACCATAGAGACCAGATCCAGATGAGGTGTTAATGATTCTTCCATATTTTTGTTGTCTCATAATGGGCCAGGCAGCTCTGGCAACAGCATAGGTACCGTTAAGATGGACTCTAATGACTAAATCCCAATCTTCCTTCTTCATGTTGGCGAAGGAAACATCTCTCAAGATACCAGCGTTGTTGATAACAACATCGACTCTGCCAAAGGCATCCATGGCAGTCTTAATAATTTTCTCTCCTTCTTCGACGGAGTTATAGTTAGCAACGGCAATACCACCGGCAGCCTTGATTTCATTGACGACCTTGTCAGCAGCAGCGTTGGATCCTCCTTCACCCTTGACAGTACCACCAAGATCGTTGACAACAACCTTAGCGCCTCTTGAGGCAAAGAAGAGGGCATATTCTCTACCGATACCAGATCCAGCACCGGTGACAACAACAACTTTATTGTCAAAACGGAGAGTGTCAGACATTTGGATTGTTTAAATAATAATTATATTAGAGCTTGCTCTTTTAATAAAAAAGGGCGTCATAATACGCAATTGAAGTCATTTCAAATTTAGCTTATAACAAATTCAACCCCGACTAAACTGAGGAAAACATCGTATACTGCCTAAAGGGTATAATAATGCTTGATATGCATTACTTCTTCAAATATTTTTCATACAAAAAATCATTTGTTTTATTGTACAAGATCAACCCCTGATAGGAAAATATTCCCAATGGGATCAAATTCACTGTAGCCAGAAGGGTAAGCTTTACTGCATTAGAATAAATTGTCTGTGGCCTTATCTGTTTGAAAAAGAGGTAATTCGAAGCTCCAAGGGTGACTACTGCAGTAAACCCTATTTGGAATGCCTTATTTAGGAAATTATCTCTCTTCTTCATGGTTTCATCGTCAAAGGGATAGATATAATTTCGGTCACCATCGACAAATGCCCAAAAAAGATCTTTTTGTTGGAATTCAAGGTCCTGCTCGTGAATTAAGATTCTTTGTCTTGGATATTTGTCGGCAGTGTTTTCATCTTTCATGATCATCACTGCATTATAGTTCTTAAGCTTAGAGTCGGTCGACATCTTGGGAAAGAAGGGTAAAGGAGACAAAGATTTTAATTTATTCAGAATTTTCTTTGATAGATTTAAGAAAGAGTAACTTGGCCATATAGATAGGTGCGCATGGAATACGGCTAAAATACACAATTCTTACTTCAATCTCTTTTCAAATTCAAGTATCTTTCCACCCTTCTTGTATAGTCCGGCTCTGGGACTAGAAAGATCCTCTTCAGACACAGATTTACCAAGCTTCAATTCCAACTCGACAGCACGAGGGTGTTGGCCGTGTTGATGAATATCATATTCTCCTTTCATAAATTTCTCAAAGTTCTCCTCCCCGATTTGCTCCTTTATGAATTGAAGCTTTTCCTCAACTTTGGCAAGGAACTAAAAAATTATTCACCTAATAAATCCTTATACATCTTTTTCATGAATATCTGTTTCCTGGATCTTTTGGACATCGATCTCAGTGACTCCTACTCTCTTTGAAAGATTGGCAAAGACCATCTACAACAATCAGCCAACAAAAGGTTATATATTACTCTAGCATTAAGAATTCTTGAAGTAGCTCTCTTGAGATCTTCATTCAGGAAGTCTCTGTCATGCTGGGCCTTCTTCAATTTCTTCAAGAGCTCTTCCTTCTGGTCAATATTGTCATAAGGAGTTGTCTTGATGACTTGAGAATCACCCAATCCTCCCTTAGCCTTCTTCAAGGTCTACAAATTAACTCTCGATTTCATTCCATTTACCTCAAGATAGCTCTTATTGTACTCTAAAACTGACTTTAACTTATCAATTTCATCTTGTTTTTCATAGACAATGCTCTAATAATATAAGAAAAAGTGAAACTTAGTTAGGTACTTGAAGTTCACTCATCTTGGAGATGTTGTCCAAGAAGATCTGGAAGTTCTCAGATTCGAAATCAGTTCCCATAGTCTCCTTGATCTTCTCGACCTGTGCATAGAGCTCTTCTCTCTTTTCGTTGATATTCTTATTCTTTCTCTCCAAGGCTTCCAGTTTCTGTGATTCTTTCAACATCTGTTTGTTAGCAGCATAGCTCTGAGTGAGACGGTCAGCGGTCTCAACAGCCGATCTTTCAATGTTAGTATAAACTAGACATATATTAGAATATTAAGACACAATATTACCCTGCTCGACCTTCTGTTCAATAAGATCCTTTCTGTTTCTCTGTTGATTGACATGCTCGATCAATCTCATCTTATTGTCCTTCTTCTCTTCGAAAGCTCTGACAAACTCCTCGCTGAGCTTGTTGTATTCATCGATCTTATCACGATCCTTTCTGATAGCTTCTTGTTCCCATTGGATCATCTTCTTAATGTTTTGCAATAAGTAGTTCAAGTTCTAGGGAATTATACAGACGCCATTGCCTTTTACTCTAATCCAGAGTTGGTCAATCTTCTTATTCTTCTCACAGATATCAATAATCTTGGTCAATCTAGCTCCTTGCTTTTGAGCGTCCATTAAGTTCTTGATTGCTTTCTGTATATCCTCTTCCAATTGTTTAATCTAAGAATTAGGGAAATAATATCTTAATATTACTCTTAATTCTGCTCTAGCAGCTTCAGTTCCTGCGCCACTGGATTCGAGATTGATTTCCAAAACCTTCATTTCCTTGAGCTTCTTTGCTAACATTTGGCTAAAAATTAGATAATATTTATTGTTGGATACTTTCTGTAGGTAATTTCGTCACATTCCTTGTGAATTTGGGCGACCTTGCTTTCAAGTTCTTCGACTTGTCTATTAGTGTATGTGTGGACAGACTCGTTGAATTTCAAGACGCTAAGATTGGCAGTCAATTCGGAGGCATTTTGAACCATGTTCATAAGTTTCTTTTCAGAGACAGAGTAAGAGATTTCCTTGACATTATCTCTGTAGACCTTTGAGCGGTTCAATAAGCTCATGCTCTGGAGAGTAGATTCATTATTGGGGGAAGTGGGGATCTTTGTTTCATTAATTGTATCCATTCTGCTCAAGCTGACAGAATTGTTAAGGATCATAGGGTTCAAGAGCTCTTGGGTGATGAAGAAATCCTTCTTCTTGGTCTTGGTAGTCAAAGATCTATTCTTGACAGAATCAGGAACAGCAGGTGAGAGGCTGCTTAGTTCCATAGGTCTTTTGGTCTTATCATTAGTGATCTTAGTAGAGAGTTTGGTGTTATTGAGACTTCCTTCAAGAGAGGCTCTGTTGCTAGAGTCCAATGTCTTTTTTCCTATTATTCTAGAGCTCTTGCTGTGGTCGGTGAGGTTGTTGTTGTCTTTAGCATAAACCATTTGCTTCTTAAGCTTGGCTTCAATGGCAATCTTAAGAGCCTCTATTCAGGTTACAAGATATTAGAAGGATTATCTACGCATGGTCTTTTCTCTTTCATCTTGGACGGACATGTATTTGGTGGCTGAGGAGAAACATTCGGAGATGATCTTGGAGAAGTTGTTCTTTAGACTCAGGCAGACCCAAGGGAACATGATCCAGAGCCATCTTAAAGATTAATTATAGCTTAATGTAGTAATTACCTCTTGTAATAGTAGTAGGTAGGATCGACTTCAACACGAGTAATTTTATTTTTCTTGATGAGGATGGCCTGATTTTCCTTCTCTTTGGCTAAGAGGGCATGGAGATCTCCGCTATTCTCTGAAGCTTTCTTGTTCTCTTCATCTTCATGAGGGATTTCATCAAGATCCATGTACTTGTAATTATCAGGTTGTTCAATTGTAGTAGGATTCTCAGCAGCTTTGATGAGCCCGCTAAAGAAATTCCTGAACTTTTCTCTATTCTCAGGGATATCAACATTCAGAGACTCAATATCATCTAAAATCTTAGGTATAGTCTTGTTATCCTTTTGTCTCTTGAGGAATTCCTGGAATTGACTTTTAGGCTTTTTAACCTTTGCTTGTTTAGTAGGGTCAGCAGGCTCTTCACTCTTCTTAGGAGACTTTTCCTTCTTTTTGTTAGTCTTTGAGGAGGTATAAATCTCTTTAGCAAGCTTCTTGAGTTGATCTTCATTATAATCAGGGAACTCTTTGGCAAGTTCGTGCTCAAGTTCTTCAATCTCATCAAGTTCTTCATCTTCGTCTTCCCATTCTTCAGACAAATACATACCCATTTTCTTAATTTCATGTCTAAGGCCAATTTCCTTTAGTTCCTTTCCACCCTTGATGGGAGGGTGTCTGAATTGAGGGGTGAAGTTAGTCTCAAAGTCGCTGAATTCTTTCAAGAATCTGGAAACTTGGAGAGTGACCATGAAGGTATCTTCGGGGTTGGGGCGGTAGTGCATCTCAAATCCTTCAATGCCCTTGTTATATTCTGAGGTAGGATCGAAGCCTTGTTGCTCGAGGATTTGCCAGTATCTGCAGAGGTCATATTTATTGTTGGGGTTGAACAGGAGGAGGAAGTTCTCAATATTAGCAACGACTTCCTTGAGTCTGAAATATGACTTAGACATGAAGAGATGGTAGGTTTGCTCCTCGAGTTTTCTAATGGAGTTAGGAGTCTTATTCAAAACTTCGGCAATTTCGGTGTGGAGTTGGTTCACATAGGCAGGATCATCAAGGTAAATCTGTGTAACGGCTTTCTTGAACGGCTCGTTATTGATTTTCCATAATCCCTTGTACTTCATGAAGAAGGTTCTGAAGACAGCGACCAAGTGGGTCCATTCTTGAATATTTAGTTGAGTAAGGAGGAAGATTTCGGAGACGGAAAGACCTTTTTCTGTGAGGGTCATGCAGCAGATGGCCTTCTTGTATTTCTCACTATCGCAAATGCTTTGAGAGTAGTGTTCTATGAGGAAATTGTTGAGACTCTGGATATCATCAATCCCTATTGACTTAGGAAGAGGGGGTAGTGTCTTACTTTCGAGTTGGTCAAAGTTAATATTTTGATACACTTTTCTGAATTCTTCTTTGTTGATATCGCTTTCTTTGAGGATGTTGTCAGAGGGGTAGGGAAGAAGAGTGGAAAGATAGGTCTTTACGAAGAGGGAATTCTTGAGGGTTTCAGGAGATTTTTGCTGGAGGATAGAGATGATTCTTTGTCTGTAGGATTCATCATTCTATAGTTATTATATTCAAAAAGAGGAGATTTCTACAACAAAGGAAGGTCGAGCTAGTTGGTTGTCAATCAGGGTCTGTGGTAGGATAGATTCGCTTTCGATTTTGATAATTTCAGCTCCGATATTTTCAAAATGTTTCATGGCCATAGTGCCAGGTTCGCAGGTGACAATGACCTTAATTCTGTCAGGGAAGATTCTAAAGGATAAGAGTAGAAGGGAATTAAATACTGAGGGAGCCAGAGGGCGACATTGGCTTCTAGGCCAGTTTCAAATTCAGTGAAAAGATTTATTCCCTCAAAAACGAGGATAATTGTTGAGTCATTGACGACTTGAGCCCTAGGGGGTGATTATGACTATTTCATAGGTACTTTAAGGCTGTGCTACAGACATTAAGCCAATAGTTGAAGTATCTTCTGAGCTTGTCTTCGAGAAGCTCAACTTTTTGGGAAATATTGAAGGCTTCCTATAGAAGATTAGGTCTATAATGCAGTGAGATATACCCTCAACTTTATGAGGATTTTGTAGATTGCGTAGTAGTAGTTAGAGTTGTTTCCACCAGTTCCTGCAAAGTGAGGGATAATGATATCCTTGAAGCTCTACCAAAATTAGCAATATTCAGCTCGATCATACCTTTTGTGACTTTTGTTGATGATATTCCATCCACTGGACGAGGAGGGTTTTCTTACCGACACCTTCATCAGCTTCGATGACTAATGGCTTATTTTGGCTTGCCTAGGAAGATAAATTTAATTTGGTTAACTCTTACTGGGACGTCTCGGCGAAGCCACTCTTCTATTTTGAGGAAATACTTCTCTAATCCTGTTGTTTTCCTGTGTGAAGTTAGTGACGATATTCAATTCAAATACTTATTTTTGTAGTACTCAATGATCATTTGGGCGTTGCTAGACAACTGTTAAGGGAGAAATCTTAATTAGCGTACTCAATATATGTCGTGTACTCATCGATAACGTTCTTTGATATCATTTCTCAGATATTTTTGCAAAAGGGATCTGTTTTATTTTACAATTAATACACTCTTAGAAAAAATTGAGGGTTTAATCAACATTTGTCACAATCTTTCCTTAGGAGTACTTATATTTTACTGTATACAACCATAAGAAACTTCATAATACACAACACCAAATCTTATTTATTAAGCCATTTCAGTATCATTTCATGCAAACTCTTCCTCAGAATTGGCTTTATCAAACAATCATCCATCCCAGCCTTCTTACATTTCTCTATTTCCGAATCTCTGGCGTTACCAGTCTGAGCAATCACTGGGCACTTGGGGACCTGCCCCGAATTAAATAAGCTCTTCAACTGGGCAACACACTCATAGCCGTCCATAATAGGCATTTCACAGTCCAACAAAATAAGATCATAAGGCACGGTTCGGCTCTTAACTTTCTCCAACGCCTCTGCACCAGTATAAGCTGTTTCTATAATAAATCCTGAGCCTTCAAGATTGGTAATAATAGCCAGCTGGTTATAATACTGATCGTCTACAACAAGGATTGTAGGAGCATTATTATTTTCTTCCTTTTTCTTTGTAACTAACTCTCGAACCTTTAACTCAGGGGACTCAACATTTGAGTAGCTCTCTCTAATTGAGCTTTTCTGGAATCTTATCATGTTAGACGGCAATCTTCTTCCACCTCTAAACCCATGGTCTTCATCAATTCCATTCAGCGATATTATTGCAGAAGTATACTTCATTGTGCTCTCAACAAGCCTATCATAGAGTGTCTTGGCATAGTCATCATCAGCTTCAAATGGCTCCTTCTCATAAACCATATTATCTATAGTAAACCAAAAAGTAGATCCCTTTTGATATGTAGAGTCTACATGAAGCCCTGCTAGCTTCTTATCAGAGCATAGCAACCGAGCAAGCCGATGACTGATCACAAGTCCCAATCCCACCCCCTGGGAATTCAAATCTCTGTTGACTTCAGAATCTATTTTTCCAAAGTCTTTGAACAATTTTTTAACGTCTTCCTGTTTGATACCTATTCCCGTATCCGTTACACTAATGACTATTCTGTCATTTGCATCTTTCTCCACCTTGATCATAATAGAACCAGATGGAGTAAATTTGAGGGCATTAGCTAGGAGATTGTTGATAATTTGCCTTGTTCTGTTAGGGTCATTGATCATTATTTCATTCACATTACTTGCAAACTGGAGACCGGTTTTTAGGCCCCTACTCTTGGCCTGAATTGCTATTAGCCCTAGACTCTCCTCTAATAGAGTTCTTAGGTTAAAAGTTGTAGGAACGATTGTTAGCTTGCCTTCCTGGAGCTGATGAAGATCCAAAATATCGTTAACTAGGAACAATAGTAGCTTAGCACTATTGTAGGCTGGTAGAACAAAATCTTGGTATAAATCGTCTGTTAATCTTGATTTTAAGCTATCCATCACTGCAATGATTGTGTTAAGGGGAGTTCTAAACTCATGGGAAACTGAAGCGAAGGCCTTGGTCTTATTTCTGTCCCTCTCTTCGAGCTTTTTGATGATTTCTTTTTGAGTTACATCTCTGACGATGATCATTATGGAGGGGGTGCCTGTAAAAATAAGGGGAGTAAATTTGAGTTCTAGGTGTTGGATGGTCCCGTCACTGCATTCCCTTATGGAGTTCATGATTGAACAATGATAACTTGCAATAGAAACAGGTTTTTTCTTGTTGTCGTTCCAGGTCATGGATCTTGATCTTAAAGGCTTATAGAGTTCGGAACCCTTCAAACTTTCCTTTTGAATGTTTAGTTTCCTGAGATCTTCGTCGTTGAACTCAACATTCAGCTGGGATAGCATGTTATAATAGGCCTCTCTAACGGTTCTATAGCGAGACTTAGCGAATGGTTGGTGAATTTTTTCAATCAATTTTTTAAGTTTTAGCTTGATGAAGGCAATTCCAGCTAAGCTACTCTTTTTGAGGCTTGGGGTTGGGGGATCTTTTAAGTTTTCTACTTCGTCTATGGATCTTTCCACTAGTATATTAGAACTAAAATAGAAAATTTTACGTTTTGAGGGTTCGTTAGTTAGGTCGAATTGATCTCTTGAATTGTCTACATACTTGTCAGAAGTCTTAGAAAGGCGGCTATCGATCTTAATATTAGGAGGTCGTGTCCGGTTTAATATAGTGAAGGGCGATTTGGAATCTTTAGAGTCAGTACTCTTTTGGTCAGAATTGGTGGGGTGGTCAAACTTAATAGTTTGTATTGGGGATAGGTTGTTGGATGGGGTATTGATTAGTCTTTCTTTGGCGGGGCTAACGCCAAGGCTGGAAAGTGATGGGTTTTTTTGTTCATTGCTCTTTTTACGAACGGAGCCATTTTTGGAGGGGTTGAGGATATTGATTGTGCTGCGTCTTTTTGTGAGGCGTGGTGTAGCATTAGTTGCGTCTTCTTCGCTGAAATCCTTGTTCTCAAGGGAAGAAATAACTTCTAGTAGATTTTCTTGAGGAACTTTGAGAATGGATCTCAAAGAAAAATTACTATATCTTAACCCAGTTTTATCTACAATTGCTACACCCTCAGGGAGGATGTCTAAGACCTTTTTAGAAAATTTCTTCTCTTCATACTTAGTATTACGACTTCTGCCCAGCTCCTCTTTAAATCGAGAAATTCTCCAGATCGCAAGCATCAAGGGAAGCATCTTTATGAGAACTGTTGCTGCATCTATAGTACTATAACGGTATCCTTCAAGTCTGAAGAAGGAGTATAGACTATGGAATGCAACACCAAAGTACCCAATGAATGCATTATTAATTGTCAGCACTGAGACCAAGAGAATTAGCATTATTTCATGGCTTATCCAAAAGTGATCTTTATGCTCCTCGGAGCCTATTTCTTTCATTTCCAGAAGATCGCATTCTAGAATTATGATACTACTCATAATTAGTAATATCCCGGATTGTATGTCTATTTTCTTCCTGAAAGCTTTCAGATCCTCTCTGGCAACAATTTTAATGAAAGCCATATGTTTCAAAACATATCCCAGTACAATCATAACGGCACAAAGGCCTACGGGGAGAGCTAAATAGAGAGCATTGTTGCTTTTGTCATATTCCACTCCAAATATAACAAACTTTTGGAGAATAGTAATTCCAAGAAACACGGCATAAAAGTTTATCAAGACATCAAAGTTGTAAAGCTCTTCTCTCTTCTGTAGATGCTGAACCTTAGAAAGGGTTTTCCCTATAAAACCTTTGAGGAATTTCATGAATAAAATATAAGTTTTATCAACATTTAAGGTGATATGAGATGACCTCTGAAAAGCCATCCTCTTGGCCCACAAATTCACAAGCTCAAATTCTATTTAATCAATATCTGAAACTGGTTTATGTCATTGGAATAATTACATTCTTCCCTAACTTTATACTCTCACATGGCAAACCATAAATTCTCTGGCAATCGACCAAGGCCGCCAAGGAACAACTATGTATTTCGGATATGGGTCATAATGTAGGAAAAGGGTTCTAATCAATTTATCTAAAGATACTAATTATGAAAGTACTTTCGCAACGAAATTTGGAATAAAATTAATTTAGAAACTCAATGCAAAATACGAAGTCATTCATCCTATACAAGCTGAGCCTAGGTCCGCAGGCTATTTCCCTATTGAATACTTTGCATACAGAGCTCAATATGTTCAGAATAAATAGCTCACATAATAAAAGCCTCTCCTTAGCTACCAATAGCAAAGAAGTCATAGACGGAATTTTTCGGTAATGATTCCAGACCTCATGTATTGATATACAATAGGGTAATAGACTGGAAACGTAATAACCAAATTTCTGATGAGGAATTGACTGTTCTCTTCAATGAATGGTAATGCAAAGGGAATATTTTTCTGAATTATTAGGAGCAAGGCCAAAGGGTCTCTTCTTTCGAGCTCTAAATATTTTGAGACTATCCAAAAAAGTCTATATTCAATTGATGATATTATGTCAGTGCTAAAAAATTACGCGAATACCCCTGAAGAAACTGTCAGTTTTGTAGACTCTAATTTTTCAATTATTGACCTGAAAAGCTAAACTCAGCAGTGGAAATTATCTCTAGAGAGATGGATATGTTCTTAACGCAAACTCCCAGTATCGGTTTGGACTCAAAAGGTAATAGAGTATCAATGCTAGACACTGATACAGTAAATTTTCTGTTGGTGAAATAATGTATAAGAATGAATTACTTGATGAGATCTTCAGAGTCTTTGACTACAATGAAACAGGGAATATTACTATAGAAAGAATATTCTTTCTATTCCTTACTATCTTTGAGACTGAACTTAACGATGGACTTAAATTTTCAGATGAAGGAAGATTTCAACAAGAGATAAACCAGAGATTCCAAAAGTTCCTGAGTGATATTCAATGCTTCCATGGAAGAGTAAGAGCATATATAAGCAACTTTTCAAGAAATAGATTACATTGAGACAGTTCAAGAGATATCTTTTATACAATGATCTCAAAAGCCATGATTACTTACTGCAGCTCAGAAGAAGAGCCAGAAATATTGCAGAATTCGCAGAAGATTTTAATAGAGTCAGCCTCAAGGGCACGGAAGTCCTATTCCCAAATCTTTTGCATGTTGCTTTAAGAAAAGTCTTCTCATCACTGGTTATGAATGATATTAGGAAGAATCCTCCTGGTAATTTGAATATTATGTCTTATAATCTATAGATGCCCAGTTGATTGTCCATTTCTTTATCACCTGCTTCTTCTCGTATGTCCACGAGCATGACTATTTGGATGGCATGCTCATTGGCAATGTATCTTTATTTACTCAGAGCTTGCAAAAGGAATTCAGGAAGTACTTTGCAGAGGACATGTTGCGAAATGTCAAATGGAGTGCTGAACCTCAACAAATCATCCAAAATATAATTAAGAGCTATAATCAAGTTTCATTGGATCTTCTCAATTTCTACATGAAGAGAATCAAGGATCAATACAGCTCCAAGAGCTTCTTTTCAAGAAAGGAAGGAGCTTGTTCTGCTAGAAATTCTCGCTCATCTTTTGATAGTCTTGAGAATATCCCCCAGATCCCATTATTTAAACCCCAGGCAACCCCTGTTAGACAGGAATCCTCTTCAAACACTACTAGCAGAGGAGTCACAGAATTTAAGGCCAATGTAGTCGATCTCTCCCTGAAGATTCCACCTCCTCAAAAGCCCCAAGAGAAAAATGCTAGTAATTTAACCCGCACACAACGGCCTGGGCAGAATGATTGGGCGGATCTGAGTCCTGATCTCCATTTGGTGAGAGAACTCGGAATGAATCAGATAAAGAAGATTCTCAACCAAGTGGAGATGAATTATGCCAAAAAGCTTAGGGAACAAAGAAGCAGAACTGCCAGCAGTAAAGTTTCTGTCAATCAATCTTTAAATAATTCTTTCCAAGAGGACGATGTCCCTTATCCCCAACCCTACCCCAAAACTAAAACAGTATTCTGTAGTTTGTTATTCTCTTAATTCTTTAGCCCAATATACCTAAACCTAAACCCCAAGCTAAAGTCCAAGACTACCGCTATCATCAAGAAGTCAACAAAAGCCTCCAACAGGAAGATACTCTTGCTAATTATTACTCCTTCAATCCCAAGGAAGCTGACATTGTTGATAACAAGGAGAATATCAGCGCTTATATCAATAAAAGCCACCAAAAGAATAGCGATGCTAAGCAGATCTATATGAGCTTGAACGACTTTGGGAAAAATGATCCCCTTTTCTCCATATCATCCCAATATCGCGTACAAACCACTCATGAAGAGTCCCGTATGTATCCTTCTGTAAATCAATCATTGGACTTGAAAAAGATTGCTAAGGGTCCAGCCAAAAATACTTCTCTTGAAGTTGCCAAGCTCCAGGAAATGAACCGTGAAGCCTGGCTCCAAGAAAAGTCTATTTTGGAGGAGTTGATCCGAAAGCAAATGAGCCAACAACCTGAAGAAAGAGTCCAAAAAGCTCGCCAACTTCTTGTTGAAGCTGATAAACTCCCACCTAAAGTCCCCAGAAAGACCTCTCTTAGTTCTCAAGGCATAGACGTCTCTCTACTATCCGCCCCCACTCAAGCCACTAAAGAAAGGGATATCTCAGAATCACCTTCAATTCAAGAAAGTGGCCATTTTAGATCCTACAGCCAAAGACCAGTCATCACTGAAGTAGCTGAACAGGAGACTTTTGTAAGCTATTACTTCTTAAATTCTCATTTTTTAGAGGAGACAGTCAATACAATTAGACCTCAGAAATATTTACAATCCTCCAGAACCCGAAAAAAGAAACATGTAAGCTTTTTTCTTTTTGACCCTTACCCAACAGGAACATCTATGATTTCGTAAGACAAAGCCGTGAGCAGGAAATGAGGAAGAAACAGGAGTCTAACTCAACTGAAAACAAAAAATTCTATTTAAACCTCAAGGACCTGACAAATAGAGCTAAAACCCCAGAGCCAGTCTATGAGAGGCCTGTTTCCTACTCAATTAAGCAAACCCCACCCCTTGCACCAGAAAAATTAATCAAGAAGCAGTCAATTCCTGAGAGACTTCCAGTCAAGACTCCAGAAAAGACTATGCATCAGAGGGCTGTTAGCGTAATTTCTTATCAAGATTAATCTGATTTCTAGGCTAATAAAATTCCAAAGAGAAATGATTTCATAAATAAAAGCTATGACTTCAAATCTCATAAGGAAATGAGCAGCAGTGTAATGTCCTCTAAAATGGAGAAAAAGGGAATGCCATCTTCGAGATCAAAGAGCACAATTAGGACCCCTAGGGTTGAGGCCTTCGAATTAGTGATGGAGAGACTAAAGAAAACTCCGTCTAGGTCTCCCAGTAAGAGAAAATCCCAGAACAAGGTTTTCTATTGATTTCAATAACATACTTCCTATAACCAATTTTGAAAAACATGTAAACATATTTTTTCTTTCTTTGTAACATATTTCTTTGATATACTTATGAAAGGGAGAGAAATCCTTTTTTGAATTTCCTCAAGATTAAGTTTACAGAACATAAACGTTAGATATCCTATTTAAATATAAAAAATCAAAAAAAATGGAGGATCAGATACCCAAGCACAATTCAAATTTCGACAAAGACGATGAGATCATACCAACCATGGGTTTTGGGTCTCCCTATGAAAGCTTTGCTCGGCCAAAGGCTAAAATCAAGAGTCCCATATGGGAAGGCGACATGATAAATTTTCAGTCCAACATTGAGGGCGTTTCTAAGTTCGAGGAGCCTCAACAGGAATATCAAGTAAAATATGATATCTACGGGAAGGCTATAATAGAACATCTCAATTCTCCTTTCACATATCACTCAGGTTCCACAAAAGATGATTCATCCAGGAATAATAGTCATAATAAATCATCTGACAAACATTCCAAGACTTCCCTCGACAATGAAGGGGAAGAAGAAGTTTCTGAGTGGACCATTGAGAAAGAGAATCTCGATCCTACAGGTTCATTGCTCACTCCACTAAAATCGAAGAAGAAGCCATTTCGAGGAGTAGGCTCAATTTCGGGAAATAATGCGGGACGAAGTCCTTTACAGGATATTACTCCTCCTCTAGGAGGAAAGAAGAAGGCTGACACGTCCACTATTGAGGTATGTTATTTGTTTTGAATTATTAGTGATCTTAGAGAACCCTTTATTATACAGGAACACCAAAGCCTGATGTGAATACGTCGGGCACTAAAAAGAGCCTCTCATGTTTAAAAAATTTCAGGTGAATTCTTCTTCAATTTTGAATTTTCTCCTAACCTAGAGCCTGATTGTGTATTAAATTATGTTATTATGAACAAAGTAAGTAATTTAATGTTTTCCTGTGTGTTATTTACTTATACTGAATAACACTTATCTGTGTATCTTGACTACTATGACTCTGGTGAGATTTTCTATTTTCCATATTTCTAGAAAAAAATAAAAAATTTGCATCAACCGGGAATCGAACCCGGGTCCCAACGATGGCAACGTTGGATTCTACCACTAAACCATTGATGCTTGCTGGAAGAATGTGTCAAGCCTCGCATGATATTTCCTTGAGTTGAACAGTCTTGTTTCAGGTCTCTACTCTCATTTTATAAGGCCTTGCAGAATTATTTTTTATTTACAACAAACCAAAACAATCTATATTTATACAATTGCTTGATACTTACAACGGCCTGACATAAATATTCATTCACTTCAATATTCCAGCAATTAGATCATCAAATGCAAGCTAAAGCTTTTTCTGTTTTGTTGCTTTTTTAAAAAATAATACTTCTAAGTTATTAGAGTAATTGAATAATCAGGCTAGACGAACTATATTTATCAATACATCTCAGAAATTCATTCCAAGGTTATATTAGAATGTTGAATCTGTTATATTACAAAGAGTTTCTCTAAAAAATACTCCTTTATCATAATTTAAAACTTATTTTGAGTGTCATATTGATATCAAACAATATTTAGCTTTACTGGAGTATTAGCTCCTTTTAGAAGAGAATGATTTGCATAAATTCAAGCCAGCTTGTTTAATCAGAGATAACTGCAACAGTTTGTGTTGAGTTCATTCCAATTCTACAAAACATATCGACTAAACCCATCATACATATATATCACTATCAAGTGAATTATATACAGCATTTGATAGAATAACTTAGACATTCATGAAAGTTTGAATTACAGTGCGGTACTCCTCATTAGTTTGTATGATCTTACTATTCAAAAACAGAGTTTTGGCACTTGTATATACATCCAACTTTCTCATAGGATCTTCATTGCAGAACTAGATACTTAGAATCACTATACCATGATTACCTTCATAAGAAGAGTATAATCTTCGACTGCAAACTCATGACCAACGAGGAACTCATCCATTTGTGAGATAGTAGCCAAATTTATGTATATTTGAGGCTCCACATATTCTAATTGCTTGAAATCATACTCATAAACTTCAACTAAGCATTTGCACAAAACTTGAAGAAGATCCTTCACATCTGGAGTAGCCAAGTTGTCATTGAGGTTGATCTTAGAGAAATCTAATCCTTCAGTACTTTCTAAATCCTTCAAGACGTAATTCACAATAGCCAAGGCATAATAACAGAACTGTTTTTTAACATAATAACCTGCATAAATAGTTTCGTCCTAGACTTTTAAAATTTTTTAGACCTTTTTACTTTAACAAACTCGTAGAATATATTCAAAAGCTGGGTCTTGTAATTTGGAAATTCCAGCTTGACTTCGAGCTCATTTAGAACACTATATAGTGCTTCTGAATCCTCAAAGGATAGCCTTGCCAATACTCTGAGGATATTCTTTATGAAGTGATGATTAGGTTGTCCCAAGGTTTTCATATATGCAGTCATCTAGCTTATTAGATGGACTTGGCTATGCAATACCTTTCCAAGAACCATAAAGGATAGCTCTTTGCGATGTTCCTTGGAAACAGCAATGTATATTTCAATTAGATCGAAAACATATGTCAGAGCTTCTTCTTTAATTTCTGCCATCAGCTCTTCTAAATGATCGACAATATTCTTTCCCATGACCTAAATTGTGTTACAAACTGTAGAAGATATTGAATACCTCAACGATGGCTTGATTTCCATGGACCAAGAGGTTATCAAGAATGAGGACGCCGATAGGCAAGTACATATGTCTTTTCACCATTATTTCCCAGATTATATTGGTAATGTTGCAGAGACTAAGGATGTAATCTTGGGGCAAGGAGTTTAATTCGAGCTTTGTGAGTAATTTTCCCAGGAGATGCAAGCTTCCCTAAATATTTTAAAGGAGTTTTTCCACAATACATCAAGAAGAACTTCTTCGTAGTCATCATCACTCCTGATCCCTTCCACAAGGATATTAAATAATAACTGAATATAATTGTAATTGATGCCATTGACTTGAATCAACTTAACAAGGATGCTCACAATGCTATTCTTCAAGGTGTTTGTCTCTGAAGAATCATCTTTACAGCTTGTGTAAGCAGCTCCGCAGACTTCCCAAATGATATCATAATATTGAGGGAAATTTCCTATTAAATTAGAAGAATAAATTGTCTTGTACCAACAATGGAATATTCAAAGAAATCAAAAATAGTAAGCTTTGAATCAATATTGGAAACCTCCTTAGTAAGCAAGAAGATCGGAGCTGCAACTTCTGGAATGAGAGAAGCAAAGGAACTGTCATGGTCAATTAGCCTTACCAAAATGTTAATTGCCAAGAGTCTAGAAATTAATCATAGTCATGAGAAGGGTACGTTAAACAGATATTCTGTGAGGTGGCTTGAGAGATGAAATTGTAAACGTGAAGGAAGATTTGTTCTCTGAAACTTTTTTCAATTGTATAGGCTCTGAGGACATGCTCTTCGATCAATTTTAATAATTGAATCTTGACAATATCAAAACTGTTAGTTAGGACTATAACGAAATTAGTACTTCTCTCCAGGAGTGTTCAAGTCTGTATTCATACAATAAGTCAAGAGTTCATTGTAATCAATCTCATTTGCGCTGATCTGGTAGAGTCTAGTCAATAAGAAGTAGATTGATTCTCTCTATCAGTTTAGATTTCCCCAGTTAACTATTACTCTTAAGACTTGCTTGTATTCGGTCATTTTTTCCAGGGAGCTGCTTGCAAGCTGTTCAGCAAGAGTTTTGCACAATTTAACAACTATTTCTTCATTCACATATTCATGAATCTTCTTGAGTAAGCTTTCACTTGCTTCCTTTTAATAAGTTAGAGAAATCCTATGATCATTATACTCTTAAATCGAAAGCTTCTGGCCTTTTGTGCTTAATTTCTGCGTAATATTCTTCAGGATCTTCTTTAAGTGCATAGATATCTTGGGGACTGATGAGCAGATGCTTCTCTACAAGGGCTGTGATTATCAGCTCAAGCTTAGACTGAAATAATTTAGAGACAACCCCACCATTTTCTTGTGAGACCTCAACAGAATTTGTGAAAGCAGCTTCCTATAGATTGATTATAGTAACTAGAACTATACGCTCATGCAGAAGCCAAAGTTATTCAGCATGGCAATTAATATGTTCAGACAGTTGATAAGCAATTTTTCTTCTTTGGATTTCAATTCCTTGTAAATTTCTGTTTCCATGACCATGGTAATATATTGATTGTCGTGCAATTGGTTGTAGTTGACGAACTTCTCTCCATAGAAGAGGAAGTGGTCCTCGACGAAGTAGATGTCAATTAAATGGTCAAATATACTCTGGAGATCGGCAGCTTTTGCGATTTTAGATTCGACGGATTCCATTAGATGCTTCTCTGCGACATTAACAATATTCAAGATATCCTCAAGTTCTTGACACTTGTCGACTAATTTGACCAGACCGGAGGAAATGAAGACACTGGAAGCATGTTTGTCTATGATTTTAGTGTTTTTTAGGGAAAATCTTACATAAGAAGTGGAAAGTTTGGGACATCATGACCATATTGAAATCGCCAAGGGGAGAATACTTGGAGATCAGGTTGTAAAAGGAATATATCTTAATGATATATTTTGAAGATTGGAAGAAATAATTCTCACTAATTTGCTTGAATAAGCTCTTAAGATTTTCTTGAGTCTCAGCAGTCACATTTTCTCCGAGAGTCTTGAACTGCTGAATGAGTAATTTTATGTCATCTTTCAATTTGTTCATAAGGGAATAGAGGCAAGTTTTGATATGGAATTCAATAATTTGTCTAAGAGCCTCTGCTTGCTGGGGATTGTGCTTGGCCTTGTTTTGATGTACTCCTTTGAGGCATTTGTATATAAGCTTCAAAAATATGAACTTGTTTCTTGGAGTGAAGTCCACTAGATTGACGAGTTTGTCTTCAGTGAAGTTTTCAACTATAATTTTCAAAGTTTCACTATTCGGGAAATCGATTGTGATCATTAGAGTAAGCATTCTTATAGTTTCATTGATGACCTTGCAGGTGATGTTATTATTCCCGAAAAATTACCTTGGTATTGGTGTGGCTTTCCATTAGTTTCATGATCATTTCGCAGATTATTTTCTTTTCTTCTCCTTCTTTCCCCCTATTTTAATCAAACTGTTACTATGACTATCTACTTGTAATTTCTATTGATGAATCTTCCAAGACTTAGTACAGCAATGAGATCAATTTGACTCTGGTGATTTTGGTTCTCATTAATGATTTCTCCAAGAAGCAGGGGATATTGAGGAGAAGACTCGCATTCCTCTAATTCTCTCTCACTCTGTTTTACGACGTTTGTGTCATTCACTTTCGTGTTAAGCAAAACCTGAATAAGTTTTTGTTTGTCGTCCATATCTTGATAAAATTAATTGCTTCTGAATTATTAAAAGTGTACTAATTTGAAGTATCCTCTTTCTCCCTGTTTCGACAAAGAAGAAGAAAAAATTGACTTTGCACCTTAGAAAACTAGCCTGTCATGGTCCTCTGACTTGGGGCCTCCGGTCCAGAAAAAAGTTTAACATTGTTGAATATCTAGCCATAGAGGATAAAATTAGGATACTTGAGAATACTTCTTAAACTATTCTTGAATGAGCAAATACGATCGGATACATTCTTACCTAGAAATATACAGACTTAATAAATAACCCATAATTAAATAAATCAGAATGCAAATCAACCCGTTCGAAGCAAATCCAAAGGGCAGAAAGAGTCCACTGTTTTCCGATGATGATGATCCCGATACCCCGACTCATGGAAACAGGGCGTCGACTTCATTTCGACCAAGTGCCGATTTCGCAAAGCTCTTTGCAGGATTTAGCTCCGTCAGCAAGAGTAATGGTAACGACGAATACAAGATCAGAGACTGCTCACCTGAGCAAAACAGCAGTTTGAAGAGTACTCCTTATACGGTTCCGAAGTTCCTGGTCTCGCATGAATTTACCACTGTGGATCAATTTAGGAAAAAGCATCCTAATTATTCAAAAAAGATCGCCCAGGAATTTAAATCAGAGCCCATGTCGATGGCAGATGACTTAGCCCAGACCCTCAAGAAACTTAAGCCCAACAATTCTGTTGAGCCAAATATGGCAATCGAGATTGATTTCGGCGCCCAAACACCTCCCAAACATGAGAGAGTCATGAAGACAACAATTACATCAGTCAAGAAGGAAAGAAAGTATAATGACATAGCAGATATGGAATCTGACACTACAGAAAAGAGGAGGCACCACCATAGAAAATATCCTTCTTCCTATGAAGATGACAAATTTATAGATAGCGAGTCTGAGAAATCCTCAGAATGCAAAAAACGAGTTTCTCGGCTTGAAACAGACTATATCAACCTTGGGGTAACCGATTTGATTCATGGAGTGATTTGATAGGTGTTAGGAGAAGGAAGTTTTGGAAAAGTATACCGATGCATAAAAAAGATTGACGGCGGAGAGTATGCCATAAAGGAGACTTTCCGCAAGTTTGAGGGCAAAAACAAGGCTCATAGCTTGAATGAGGTTCAAGCTTTGGCTTCTTTGAATGCTGTGGATGATAATCAATTTATTATTCGCTACTATTCTTCGTGGGTAGAGGATGAGAAATTTTACTTAGAGGTATAGTCAATAAAAATGGACCATAAATTGATAGATGGAATACTGTCCTTCCAGTCTTAAGCAGGAGAGACTTGAAAAGGGCCAATATAGTGAAAGTGATATTCGGAAGCTACTTAGAGAGGTTTGTTTAGGCCTGAGGTACATCCACAGACAGGAGGTTGTCCATTTAGACATCAAACCTGGTATGCCGCGTAAATGATTGGTTTAAATTAGTAGAAAACATATTGATTTCAAAACGAAATACATATAAACTTGGAGACTTAGGCCAGTCCAGGATCGCTCGAAAGACTTCAGATGACATTGAAGAGGGCGATTCTAGATATTTGGCACGAGAACTACTCCAAGAAGATCAGACAGATCTTACTAAAGCTGATATTTTTTCTTTAGGAATGACACTTTATGAAATTATTACAAGTAGATCGTCGTTTTTAAAATTCTAATACAGTAGATGAGGAGCTACCTGCATATGGTGAGAGATGGCATGCTTTAAGAAATGGGGAATTGCAAAGATTGGATGAAGTTCCCCATATTTCGGATAATCTTAAACGATTGATTCGAAGAATGCTTAGTGATGATATTAAGCAGAGACCCAGTGCCGATGAGATTTTAACTCAGTTTGTGCCTGGAAGAGCTGAGCTGGAGTTGAAGTGGGAGAAGCTACAGCATAAGCTGTTGAGTTCTAAATTCCAAGAATTACAAATAAAGGAAAAAAATACTCACTTGAGAAGAAATTCTTTCTAATAACAATTTTCAATTGCTATAAATAGAGGAGACTCTTTGTTTAAAATTACATTTAAATGTTATCGGAAGAAAATAGTTTGACTCATTTTTCGCCCTGGTCAAATTTTGTTTGTATGTACTCTTCCTACTATTAATCTTTTGTTTTTATTCCTTTCTTGGTTTACTGTGCGGAATAAAAGATTTAGACCAGAATTTAATTGCGTAAAACTAAATTGAGTCGAAGCTTCGATACTTAGCAATCAAAGTCTCAATTCAAAATTAATTTTAGTGCCAAAGATGGATATCGAAAATAACTCCCGCCCTTCGGATGAAAATACATCCTCCGATAAAATGGAAGAAAAGGAAATTGAAATAACCGGAGAAGGTGACGGCCCTGTTGATATTGAGGAAAATCAGATGGAACTCGAAAAGTTGCAGAAGAGAGAAATGGAAAAGAAGAAGTTCTTAGAAGAGCTTAAGAATGAAGTTCCTGATGCAGCAGAAGGAGATAAGGTATTGAATTCCGATTCAAACGATTTAGAGTCTAGGATAAAGCTGCGACTCAAAGAATGAAATATCTATTAAAACAGGCAGAAGTTTTCGCTCACTTTGTCCTCTCAAAAAATGAAAAAGCGAAAAAGTGAATATGAGACCCGTCAGTTTACTAATTTTTAGGAAAAAGCCTAACACTTCAAAAAAAAGCCGCTCATATGCAGATGGAGATGAGGATGAGGACTTATTAACGTAAACCACCATGAGAATTCCAAATAATAATTTAGACATGAAAAAGAAGAATTAGAAGGTGAGGATAATGTCACCAGACTTACTGTCCAACCTTCAATTTTGAAGGGAGGCAAGCTAAAAGATTACCAGCTTAATGGATTAAACTGGCTCATCAACCTTTTCGAAAATGGTGTTAATGGTATCCTGGCCGATGAGATGGGTCTAGGAAAAACCATTCAAACCATCTCTCTGATTGCCTATCTTAAGGAATTTAGAAAAATTCATGGCCCTTTCCTTATTATTGGACCAAAGTCAGTTATGGGAAATTGGTTCAGGGAATTCCAGTATTTTTTACCCGAAACTCGAATATTAACTTTCTAAAGGAGATGGCTTCCAATGGTCAGAGTCCTTAAACTTATTGCCACCAAGGCTGAAAGAGAGGAGATTCTGGCCAATCATTTGAAACCTGGAAAGTTTGATGTCTGCCTTACAAGTTATGAAGGAATTAATATTTGTAAGAATGAACTCAAGAAATTCCATTGGAAATACATTATCATTGACGAAGCCCACAAAATCAAGAATGAGGAGTCTTTGATTTCAAGAGTATCTAGAATATTCACTTTTTCTTAATTTCTTAGAACGTCAGAGAGTTTAAAACTCATTACAAGCTCCTCTTGACAGGAACACCCCTCCAAAACAACCTCCACGAACTTTGGAGTTTGCTTAACTTCTTGCTCCCAGATCTATTCGCATCATCAGCCCTTTTCGATCAATGGTTCGAAATGACATCCACAGCCAAGTCCACCGACACAGAAACCATGGAAAACACCAACATGGAGTTCATTACCCAACTTCACAAGATTCTTAAACCTTTCTTACTTAGGTATTATAATTAGACAAGTGGCATCTTATAATGAATAGACGTACCAAGACAGAAGTCGAGGCCCACTTGCCTCCTAAAAGAGAGGTCCACTTGTATGTGGGTTTAACAGAGACTCAGGTCAACTTATACAAAACTATTCTTTCAAAAAAATCTGTAAATGACGATAAAAAGGCCTTTATCAATATTCTCATGCAGCTCAGAAAGGTCTGTAACCATCCATATCTATTTGAGGGTGTTGAGGAGGAGGGTCTTCCTCAATTGGGTGCCCATCTTATCAATGTCAGTGGAAAGATGATTATCCTTGATAAGCTGTTGGCCAAGTTGAAGAAGGAAAACCATCAAGTTCTTATTTTCAGTCAAATGACCAGCATGCTTGACATTCTGGAAGATTACTGTAACTTCCGTGGATATAAATACTGCAGAATTGATGGTAATACTGACATGGACAGCAGAGATAGACAAATCTGTGAGTTTGTTGAGCCTAATTCCGAAAAGTTCATCTTCTTGCTCTCAACTAGAGCTGGTGGTCTCGGTATTAACTTGGCTACAGCTGATACTGTCATTCTCTATGATAGTGATTGGAATCCTCAAGTCGATCTTCAGGCCATGGATAGAGCCCATAGAATCGGCCAGAAGAATCCTGTCATGGTCTACAGAATGATCACTGAGAAGTCTTTGGAGGAGAAGATCGTCGAAAGACAGATGGTCAAGCTGAAGTGGGATACTTTGGTTATCCAACAGGGAAGATTCCAACAAAAGAACAAGGTTTTCACTAAGGATGAAATCAAGGATATGATCCAGTTTGGTGCTAGTGAAGTAAGAATTATTTGGAATATGATGATAAGTTGTTAGATTTTCAGATCTAGTGGTACTATCACTGATGAAGATATTGATATCTTGCTTGAGAGAGGTGAGAGAAAGACGCAGGAGCAAAACTCCAGACTGAACAAACTGATAGAGAGCAAGAAGAATATCTTGGATCTTGCCATCAATGATTTGAACTTCTACGAGTTCGAAGATGTTGATTACCAAAAGAAGAAAAGAGATGATGAAATCGCCATCAATGAAGCCTTCATTGCCCAGTAAGTCGCCTAAGTAATATCCCTTATCTGTTAGAATCGAAAATGAACTTAGAACCAGAAGAGAAAAGAGACTCGCCAAGTCATATAACCTTAATGAGCAATTCAATAATATGATCAATGCTAACAAGGGTGTTGGTGCTAAGGATAAGAAAATCGTTATCAAGCTTCCTGAATTCCAATTCTATGAAAATAGAGAAAGACTTGTTGAGCTTCTTACCAAGCAAGCTGAATGGGAGCAAGCTCAAAAACTCAAGGCACTCATGGCTTTAGCTCCTAAGCCTATTGGTGGCACAGCTACCACTGAACAAAAGCCTGAAGAAGCTAAGGAAGAGCCAAAGCCTGAGATCAATGAAGAACTCGAAAAGGAACTTGCTGAAAATCATGGACTTACTAAGGAAGAAAAAGAAGAGAAGGAAAAACTTATTAGTACTGGTTTCGTTGAGTGGAATAAGGATGAATTCCACAACTTCGTCAGAGGATGTGAAAAGTTCGGAAGAAAGGACTACAAGGCGATCAGTGAAGTAATAAAAATGGAATATTTTCAATAATTTTCTAGTATATCGGCACTAAGACTCCTGAAGAAGTCCAAGACTATGCTAATGTCTTCTGGGCTAGAATCACCGAACTCCCTGAATATGAGAAAATTCAGAAGAACATTGAAAGAGGAGAAAATCAAATTCAAGCCAGAAGCCAAGCCAGAGAATTGGTATATTTCCAGAATTATTAAGCTAATTTCTAGATTGTCTCCAAATGTTCTCAATATAAGAACCCTAAGGAAGAATTAGAGTTCAACATGGTCCATTATAACAAATCTAAGTCAAAGTTCTACTCACTTGAACATGATAAATTCCTTATCTATGCCTGCTATCTCGAAGGATTTGGTAACTGGGATAAGGTTAGAATGCTCATCAAGAGAGAGCCACTATTCAGATTTGATCATTTCTTCAAGTATCTTGTCCTCTTATCACATTTTAATTTTAAAGGTCTCGTACTGAAAGTGAACTTCACAAGAGAGTCCAGTCTCTCCTCAAGGTGTTAGAAAAAGAGAAGGAAACTGCCACTACATCAAAGGCTGAGGAGAAGGAGGGCAGGAAGAAACTCAAGGTTATTGAAGAAGAATCTGATGATGATAAATTCTTGATCAAGAAGAAATCCTCAGCTAAGAAGAAGCAAGAGGAAAGTGAGGATGAGGATTCTGTTGGATCAGAGGAGGAAGATGAGAAGAACAGATCAGCCAAGAAGACCAGAGAAGATCGTTATAAAGAAAGAGAGATCCTCAGAGAGAAGGCCACCTTGGAGAAATACGAGAAGATGAAGGAGAAAAAGAAGAATAAAGAGGAGAAGAAGATGAAACAAACCTCTATCCTCAGCTTCAGTAATGGAAACAAAGATAAAACCAAGAAGGAAGAAGATGAAAGTCTTAAACAGGAAGATGGAGCAAAGATTGAGGAGAAGATTGAGCCCAAGGAGGAGGATAATGTCTCTGAGGGTTCTAAGGGATCTGACCGTAAAGTGAAGAAGAGAAGAAAGCATGAGGAGGTTTCAAAGGGAGAAGATGATATTGAGTCCCATAATTTAAAGGCTACAAAGGTTACAGCGAAAGAGGAGGCGACTGAGAGTAATGAATAGATTTAAGAGTTGTGTTTCTATGTTTTAAATTGTGTCTGAGAAATTGGTTACAAAGAGTATTTTTGTCAGTACTTTTGCATCGAACCTTTTTAGCTCTTACGTTAACTCACCAGATCCCTTTTAAATCTCACAATATCATGAACGAGCCTCTTGTAGCAATTAAGATAGATTAGATAGATTATTCTCATACAGGAAGTATGCAAAGTCTTTAGATTCAGATTGAAAAAACTTCATACAAGAAAGAGTTAATATAATACATAGCAGTTCATTAAAGGTTATCAAATGTAAATCCTCTTCTCTTGAGGATCTGGACCAATTCTTCACTCGGAGTTATTCCAGTGCCAAAACTGTCCTTATTCAAACTCTTTCCTGCTGACTTGTGGAAGCTTCTTGACATAGTAGCCCTGTTGTCATCTAGAGGACTCTTCTTGCCTGTTTTATAGAAAGTATCTGATCCCCTGAATTGAGCCTCTCTATCTTGCTTAAAAGGACTAATAGCAGCACGATAACTAAAACAATAAGAAATACAAAGAGAAAATCTACTTTTCAATCTTTTTCTTGATATCCTCCTTGACCTTTTTGATACTGTCTGGCAAGCTTGATATAGCCTGTTCCTTGAGCTTTGCCTTGGAGTCAGTAACGGGAGTGGAACCCATATTCTCAATGCCTCTCTTGGACACAGACATAGATTTCTGAGTGGATCTTAAGGCAGAATTTGGCTGAGGAGTGGCTTGTAGTTCCTTTAAAGACATGGGGTCACCTCTAGGCTCTAGAGGACTTGAGCTTCTTGGAATGCTTCTAACGTCTGTTTCAGGAGGAGAAATAACTGGTTCTTCATCTTGAATAAAGATAGGTTCTGCAGGCTAATAGTTTAAGAAATAATACTGGATTGATTACTTTTTGGCTGCTAGCAAGAATATTCTTGTTAGTATTAGTATTAGTATTTACGTTAATGGAGGACTGGGCAAGACTGGATTTCTTGAGACTCTTGCTTTTATCTTGAGCTTGGGCTCCCATAACCTTTTTCTTGAAGTCATTGAAGTTGATTTCAGCATTTTCCAAGACGCAGTGCTCGAGATTTTTTAATCTGTTCTGGGTTTCATAGAGGGTGCTTCTAAGGTTGGAAAAGCCTCCTGTGAGACTTCCTTCAAGAGATTGAAGTCTAGCAGTAAAGATTTGGTCCATCTTTTGAGTGAGGAGTCTTTCTAATCTTTCTAGCTCCTTCTTAGAGAATGCTGCAGAGTTATCCTTTTCAGGCTCTTTACGATTTTGATTCTCGATTAGGTTGCTAAGTAAAGTGCTGAGATCATTTAGCTTGTTGAAAATATCATTAAAGTTAGACTTTGCAGTCTGCTCGAAGTTAATTCTTTCATCCAAGAACTGGTCCATATCTCCTCCTTGATTAAAATTGATTGTTCCTCCGCTGTGAGGGCTGAGGTTACGATGGATGTCAAGTGACTCTGACCCAGTATCTGACTTCTTAGGAACAGTGTATTGGAAGTCTCTATGGATTTCATTCAAGGCTGAGTCATGAGTAGTAGTGATTCTAGGGTATTATATACATTATATACTTAATTACCTTCTGAAGGGGGAGGCTTCTGAGAGCATTTTGTCGTGGAGTTCGACTTTTCTTTCCATGCTGAGTACTTTATCCTCAATTTTTTCAAGTCTGGCGACAACAGATCCAATTTGGTTGTAGAAGTTCTGTGCATGAGAAGAAATCTCCTCATGGATGATTCTACGGAGCCTCATGTATAGATTATTCTCGATCTGCTCACTCATCATATTGAATCTGTTTTCAGCAGCCTTTCTTTGAAGTTCTTGAATTTTCTCGTTTGTGTTAGCTTCTTCAAAGGATGCCGCAAGGTCCAGAGATTTAGCTACTGTTTAGAGAATAAAATTTTAGCTTACATAAGTAAAAGCTGGACTTATCTTGGGAAACATCTCTCTTCTTGGAAGTGGAAATTCTTGGCAAGTCTAAAACTTGAATAAGGATTTTTATCATTTTCTACCATAAGAAAGAGATCCTCTTAAAGGAAATTCCTTTTTCTTGGGCTCATCTTCGAGAAGTATGTTCTCAGAGATGAGAATCTCATCATTGTTGTTAACCTTCTTTGTGAGGACTTCAAGTTTAACTTTGACAATATCCTCTATCACTTCCTAGACTGTTATGAAATTTCTATCTGGATTACATTGCAGTCAATAAGCTCATTTCTGCAAAGCTTGTCGTAGTTTCGAGTGATCCACTCATTGGCTTTTAAGCTCTTGTAAATGTTCGAAGTATAACGGTTATTCAAGGAAATCTCAAATCTTGGAGCCTTGATCCACATGAGCGTAGTATTCTCAACAAGAGCTTCTTCAAGCTTGTAAATCTGCGAAATTAGATCTTTCTAGGATAAACTTACAATATCCTCATCTAATAATTCTAAATCTATATCAATTGCAATTTCTTGGATCGATGAATTATGGTTAATTAGCTCAATGAGAGAAAGCATATTCAAATTAGCGGTTCCTTTCATTCCCTATTATTTCAACAGAATTCTCTTTTATCTTACTGCCAAATGAAGCTTCTTAAGAGTCTTGCTCTTAGATGCTCCTCTCATAAGAGTCTCAATAGAATCAGCTGAGTATTGATTATAAGAGAGATCAAGTTCTTGAATGGCTTGCTTTCTGAGAAGATTAGGACAAATAATTCTTAGCTTACGTTTCCAAGACTGAGCCAAAGAAATCTTGTTCAATCTGGTTCTTCGAAAGATTTATCTTGACAACGTCACAGGTACTGGAAAACACAGCCAGACTGATAGACTCAGCTCCAATGTCCTTAATTCTATTCTCTATACAACTTTGAACCCAAATATTACCTATTATGACTAAGATTAATTTCTTTTATGTTGGGATTATCTTGTAAGGCAATAGCTAAGGTTTGTGCTCCTTGGTCATCAATAGAGTTGTTGATTAGGATAAGTCTTTGCAAAGTATGGTTAGTTCTGATGGCAGAACTGAGCATGGACATCTGAGATGCATTTAGAATGTGGTTTGTGATCTCCAGTTCATAGAAATTCTGAAGATTTTGGCTCAAGACTAAGCAAAGAGCAAATATATCATTTTCTTGGATGTATGGATCTCCATATTCGTCATCTCTTTTGATTTTACATGAAATTGATCTATTTTCGATGATATCAAGAATCTCTTCTCTGGGTCTTATGTTGACTTTTTCACAGTAGTCCTTGGAGATTATTCCCTGAGGATTAGATATTTCTTACGAGATATATTCTTCTTGTTTGGCCTTCCATTCTTTGTTATGTTATCGTTAACTTCAAAATTAATTTTTATTTTTTCGTATATTTGCAATCCGAAGATATAAGCTTACATAAAATTACAACCTTAAAGTGTCGGCAACTGCCTGGCAATTTTATTAATAAGAATAGCGAGCAAAAATATCTATGTTGTTCTTGTAACTCCTCATTCTTTCTTAAATCGTAATTCAAATAAAACTTAATTTTTAAAAAAATGCAAACCATCCCAAGGTAAGACTTCCTCTCATCTATTAAAATCCCAGGCAAGTTGAGATCAAAGACCAGCTGTCCAACATCATAGAGGAAAAATCTGAAGTTCACAATATTTCTTCCATCAGTAATTTACATCCCGCCACAAATACTTAAATTATTTAGAATCTTCCAACATTCTTCAAAACTTGAAAGTCAGAAAGCCGACTTGTTTCCTCTGCGGAGAGAATAATGTCGAACCAGAAGAAGAAAAACCCGGAAAGTACCCAAATACCCTCATATACCCCTGCCTCTGCAATCAAGTAGCTCATCGCAATTGTATGAAAGAGTATATCGTTGAGAACCAGCTTTTCAATTGTCCCAATTGCAAGACCAACTACGCTGCAGGGAAATCCTCAACCAAAATACTTGCCCAAATCACCCCAGAGCTAATTACCTCTTGGGTTGCCAAATTCTTTGCCTACTTCGTCTTTGTGCTCCTTGTTGTTATCTATATGATATTTGCTGGGAGCTTCAACAACAGAACTGATCTTGTGGGGGTCTGGAAGGCAGTCCTGTATGTCTTCTTCGGAATATCATTGGGTCTGAGTGTGATATATGTGACTTGCTTTGTGAGAAATACTATTAAGAGACTGAGAAGATCAGATATTGAGATATTTTGCTACCAAACTGAAATAGGATATCACAGTCAGAATCCCAGAGAGATCCTCAAGGAATATTTTGAAAACGCCGGTCATGCCTCTTTTATCCAGGATCTCAAGAGCGAAAGAAGCTTTGAAAAGAAGCTGGATACAGAGTCCACACCATTCAAGAAGAGTTCCCGTCATGAGAATAAGCCAAAACAAAATAAAAAGACTGAGGAAGACGATGAACCTCTCTCAAAAATTCTTAATTTTGGGGAAAGTGAGACTCCAATAAGAAATCCTATAAAGTTCAGGTCTGAGTCCAAGGCCTCCATGAAGCCTATTCCTCAGACTCCACAGGTTGATCAGCTTGGAAAATACATTGTTACTGAAGAGGAGGAAAAGAAAACCTCGGATATCGGGCCAAATTTGCACAAACTGGATGAGCTTTCCTCGATAAGAAAGTTGAAAGATATAAAGATAGAATCTAATCTATCATTGCCGGGTGATAAGAAGGGAATGAACGCAACAAAGGTGGATTCTTTATACCAGGTGCAGAATGAAACTGGGAAAAGAAATGAAAGTAAGCCAAGGAGTGAAGATCCTGTTACTCCTGTGAATATGGGAGGTCTTGAACAAAATAAACAGAATCAAAACATAATATTAGAGTTTTCATATGAGTTAAATAATGAATTAGCCCAACAGGGCCAGACTGTCAAGGGAAATAAGGAAGAGACTTTATCTTTGGATTTGACAATTCAAGATGATCATATTTAACACAGGTAAATTCCTAAGTCTATGCTATGAACAAAACTACAATTAAACAATTTTGCTGGGCATTTTATGTATTTAGATCAGGTAAAATCTTTTTATCGAGTAATCCTTTTCAATATCGTTTTTCTGTCTGTTTTCGATAATATCTTTCAAAATCTTTCCACTTCCTATGCATAAGGTCAATCCCTTGCTTCCATGTCCAGTATTAATATAAATATTCTCATGTCCAGGAAGGTTTCCAATAATAGGTACATCATCAGGAGTAAAAGGCCTAACTTGAGTCCAGGATACCCCCTCATTAGCATCAATATCTGGAATATATTTCTTTGCAGCCTTTACTAATGTGTCAAGTCTCTTACTGTCAAACTCATTTACCTTTCCTATATCCGCTATTCCAGAGATTCTTATCTTATCCTTCACAGGAGCCAAAAATACCAATCCCGAGTCATCAACAATGGTATGCTTTAGAGGGGTCTTTGCGTGGTCTTTATTTGGAACTGTGAAGGTGTATCCTTGAACTGGAATTAGTGGCAGTCTTATTCCCAACTTATGGATCATATCCTTGGATGAATATCCTCCAGCAATTACAACCTTATCACAGATTATAGCTCCTTGGCTAGTAACTACTCCAAGTAGATTTGACTTTCTGTCAAACATGAACCTCTGGAATTCATTTCCTATGTCAATAATCGCTCCATTTCTTTTGGCCATTTCACACAGAAATTGAGTCATCTTCAGGCTATCAGCATTTGAGTCATTATAGCTGACTGCTGCTTTCTTAATAGGATCTTTTACATTTTTTAAGAAAGGCTCGTTCTTAATCAATTCATCATAGCCCATTTCCTTAAATGATACTCCATATTTACTTTTCACGCTCCTAAGACCTTCATCAGACTTATAGAACTCTTCTGTAGGATATAGGTAGATTGTACCCATAGAACTCATGTCAAGCTCATCATCTAGCTTATTTTTCTGTTTCATTGTTTCTAATTCTTTATTACCTTCTAATGCCAGACGAATCAGCCTTCTACAGGAGCTCTCTATCTTATCGTCGGACAAGTTAAAGAGAAGATTTAGAACCCAGGTGAAAATGTACTTCTCAAATAACAAATTGTAAGATAGGCTAACAGAGTGGTCAGAAGAGGAGAATATTGACTTAAAAACCTTGGAAAGGAGCAATTTTGAAGTCCAGGGGTAGCAAAGGCTTGGAGAGATGATAGTACCATTTGCAAAACTAGTTTCATTTCCGACTTGTTCGTGTTTTTCTATCAATATGACATCATATTCAGGATTTTTTGAAAGCTCATAAGCTGAGGCTGCCCCAACTAGTCCTCCTCCGATGATTACTATTCTTTTCTTGGAGGAATTATAGGTTTTGTTATGAGGACTGCCAATTAGAATTCGATTTCCTCCTACATCTGCAACATTTTTCTGCTTGAGTTCCTCAACGAGTTCTGCGTTCAGAAACACGTTCTGATTCTGATAGATGACATGAGTTAGGGCTTTTCTGTACAGGAAGTAGCCGCCTCCGAGCCCAGCCAGAACCAAAAGACGACGGAATATAATTGACATCAGACTAAATTTATTTGTTGTGTGTTTGGATTTCATCCCATTCATGCACAATATATGGAGAATGTAATAGAGCTAATCTATTAATAGAATTATTTAGGAAATAGCATTCATTACTACAAACCCGATTACAAATAGAAGAGCTTATATCACAACAAAAATCAACCTAAAATACTATAGAACCACATATCACCGTCAAAATAAAAGCCACGGAATTTCAAAAGATCTGCGATCTTGTCATTCTTGATAGCTACCCATATAGCTAGAGGGTCTAAAATACACAAATCAAGGAAAACTCCAAAAGCAAAGGAAATGATCCATTGCTTAGCTAGTACTCCTACTAGATATGAGATCTGCCAGAACAAGAATAGCAGTCCAACACTGATGATAGATATACAAGCGATCTTGAATATCTTAGCGTATTTGAGCATTCTCGTGCTATCAAAGTGCATTTGTCTTTGATTTTCATTTAGACGTTTTGAGTAGAGCCTGAAGAAAATTCCCACTGAATAGGTAATGGGAATTGAAATAGCAATGCCAATAAGTGCAAAATACACAGAGCTGATATCTCTGTAATATCCCTCAATACGGAAGGCGATACACTCGACGATCATTTGGGTTACCCAGTTCACATAGAGAATTCCTATTCTGCAATGTCTGCTAAATGTCTCTTTATCAGGGACGCTTATGATAGAGACAAGAGGATGGAGAGTCCATATATTCCCCTTTATAGGCTGATCCTTGTTAGCAGGGATTTGTCCATAATATTTCCAGAAAGCATAGCCCAATCCCGCGAAACAAAGCAGGAAATAGAAGGCAGGATTCTGGAAAAGATTCTCAATGCGACTTGTCACGTTACAAATTCTCTTTATCTTTCTTGCGTTTATGAGTTGTATCTCTCTAGCATTTCCTGTCTTAGGGTAATGCTCGCTCTGGGTGTAAGTGCTATTGAAAAATGATAGTTCATGGTCGTTGATAAGCAATGGCTTCTCAACAACATACCAATTCACTATTTCGTCACACGTGGGATATGTTAGAGAGCCCTGATACATGGTGAAATTCTGTTTCTGGATAAGAAGCTTTCCGATCAATTGGTTCATTCTTATATTGAGGGAAAATCTACTGTCTTTTTGTTGCTCCAGATAGAGCATATCCACGGCCTCCATGAAGCCTGTTGCATTAGCGTTGTCACTTACACTGTTAAATAGGACGCTAATAATGGCCATGGTATGGTTTGTGATGCTTGGGGAGGACTTATCCAGTTCAAAAATAAGTTGCAATTCGAGATTGGATCGCTGACCATTAATCTTATGCTCAGAAATCGAATGAAGACTGAAAGAATGGGAACGATATTTCTGAACCACCCCGTTTACGTCCTCAGCTTCAAAGATTCCAAAGGTATCATTTGAGTTAACGATCCAGCTGTTATTTTCGAAGATAAAAGCCATTCTTGCGGTATCATAGAGGTTGAGGGAGAATGTTTCATAGGATGAACACTCTGATGATGTGGTGATGATGTCAATTGGAGACTGGAAGGAGCCTGTATTGCAAATTCCTGGCCACTCCCATTGGTCAAAATAGTCCCACGCAGATATATATAGGATAAGCTGGTGTATTATTGCAAAAATGAAGAGCTTGTTGCTCATGAGATATCAATAAATTTTTGATAATATCTAGACAATTACAATAAATTTATTTATATCATGCAAGCAACCCTAAAAATCAAGGAAATTCTGCACGTCATTGAAACATTAGACCCTCAGACATTCGATGAAAAAGCTGATAATTTTACCCATTTGAATAAAATTGTCTCTGAAGGAAATACCACTTTCCTTACTAATAATGAAAAAATCTTTCAGTCCTATCCCCTTGTATCAATCCTAACATTTGGTCAGACATTCGAAAATGGATTTGAATTCTCCGGAACAGTCAAGGAAAATGAACTAAGAGTTTTCCAGGCCAAAGTCGAGAACAAAAAATCAGATGCGGATGATGAAATTATCGAAGTTAAGTACATACAAAAGCCCACCAAATGGGCAGAAGTCAGCAATAACCTATTTGCCATTGTAGTAACAAACTCCAAGAAGATTGCTGATTTCTGTGAGCTAATCGAACTGAGTTATTACTATGATACTAAGTCACTTTCTGAGGATGAAATATTGAGCAAGTTGGCCGACCAAAAAGTTATTGACTTGTTGATCCTACATAACTGCAATCCTTCAAGTCTTAAGCAAGAAGAGCTCTTAGAAGGGCTGAACAAAGCTGTTGAGGTCTCGTTAAATAATGCGAACTTTGTAAAAATCTTGTTTACCAGCTTTGCAAAGAATGTAGACTCGAAGTTGATCTTCCAAAAACATTTGAAACAACTAGAAGAGGACGAGAAGAAAAAACAGCTTCTGATGGACTTGATTCCTAATCAAACTTGGCAGTATAATAGAGGGGAGTTAGTTCATCAAAGTGGAGAGGGATTCTCTTTAATGCTTTTGGCCACATATAAAAAGAATCAGAATAGAACTGACTCAATCAAGAAGCTATCTGATTATTCCAATGTGAATAACTACTCCTCTATTGGTGGTAATATAATTGTCTCTTCAGGATTCTTGAGAGAAATCATGTTTGAACTTGGAAAATTGCCAAAGTTTGGTGCATAAATAATAAAGAAAGAAATTGAACTATATAAGAGAATTTCGTAATTCATTGTTTGAAACATAACCGGACTCATAGTTATTTATGAAATACTCTAATAATACAAGTAATTTATTTAGTCTTCAATTAGTTAATTGGTTGAAATGAGTTTAACAAACAAGCCTAGCCATTAAGCTCAGAAAGAATGGTCTCTAAGATATCCAAGTAAGAATTTATCAGGTCTTCCAACTTCTTGTTAGGCTAAAATAGTTAAACAAATTCATCAAATGTACCTCAGGGAGCTTCTCAACATGAACTAAAAGTATGTCATCGAGCAATTCTAAACTCACAGCATTTTTGACTAGCTCGAAGTCATTAGATTTGACATTAAGTAGGCTAAAATTTAGAAAGATATGTCATGATATACCTCTTTATTTTCTCATTCATTTTCAATTTGATATCATTGATCAAGAGTTGGATCATTTTCTCTCTATTTCCCTTAGCATTGTTAGAAAGTGTCCAGAGATATTTTGAATTCACTCTAAAGCAATGCCCATATTCTATCTTATGCGGAACAATTCGGTCCACATTGTCGTTCTTTATTATCTTGAGCAATGAATTGAGCTCAATGATAGTCTCATCAATATCCATGACCTTGATTTCCTCAAAGCCATCTGCGCTAAAAGCGCATCCTTTGAAGTATTGTCTCTGCAGACCGGTAAACACATAATGATCAAGATCTTTGTCACTAGGTCCATTGGTGATCGTCTTAGGCGATATCAGTAAGGGAAGGTATGGATCAAGATTTTTTAGTACAAGCTTTTGAAAATTGGCTGGGTTGTGGCAGGGAAGCTTAAAAGTATCCAGCATGATTTCCTTGAGGACTTCCATTTTTTTCTTCAAATTATCCATATATCAAGGGAATATTACCTTGTCTCCGTGGACAAAAACGACATTTTTTGGTTCAACATGCTTGACTAGTTGCATAATACCCTTGGCATCAGCATGTGCACTGAACGACATATTCCTAATTTTCATTTTTATGTCATACACTTTCCCATCAATATTCAAAGTCTTCACTCCGCTAAGAAGCTTATTTCCCAAAGTTCCTGGCACACAATAGCCTGGGATAATAAGCAGATTCTTTTCATCAGAGCACCATTCTTTAAAGACTTGCATTGATAATCCTCCGTGTAACATTCCTGGTGTGGCAAAAAGGACCATGGGTTGGGAGCTCTTGATAAAAGTCTTGTCGAAGGTCTTGATATGCTTGAAGTCGAACATATTGCTAAATATTATAGAAAAAAAAGACCAATTACCTTTCGATAAAACTGTCTTTGATCTTTTCATTGGTCCAATTGATGAAGAGCTTGTAGTAGAAATTGGCTTTCTCAGTAAGTCCAGCTGCAAAGTAGATAGGAACCTCTGATTTAGTTCTGCTCCAATATGTTTCAAGTAGAATACATAATTCCTATAGTGATCTAAAGAATATTCCTCCAATATACCTGAGCTCTTCCCAGAGCAAAGACAGGAATCAAGACTTTTCCTCCCTGGTCGATACAATCCTGGACTTGCTTTAGGAAGTCTCTTTCTCTTGTTCTAAAAGATATTCATCTAGCTATTCAATCTCACCTTTTGGAGTCTCTTATAGCGTCGGCATAAGTTGTTTCTGTAATGATTGCATCAGGTCTGACCTTCTCAATCCAGGCTGCTCCGAGATGTCTATCTGCATTGGAATTAAAATCCCCTGTATAGACGACTTTAAGGCCTCTATATTCTATCAAGAACATACAAGCTCCCAAAACGTGTCCTGCATAGTAGCTTTTTATTCTCATTCCTTTGACTTCGATAGTCTGATGCAGGTTTATCACAGAGACCTAGAGAAAATCATGGTTTGAACGGAGCTTTATTACTTTTTGCATGCATTTGGCAATATGTTCTGAAGTATAATAGTAACTAGTTTTGATTGTAGAGCCGGGTTCATCCTTATCTTTTGAACCTTCCTTGGGTTCTTTAAGGTCTAGTCCTACTTTTCTGTAGTCTTCTAACATGAATGGTACAATAGCGCGGGTTGGAGGAGTCATAATGATTGGCCCATTGTACCCAACAATTTCGC
>Ga0065720_1018846_pt1 | contig 103195 bp, 92 predicted proteins | sample Thericmetagenome_FD_59107 | JGI IMG/M metagenome (GOLD analysis project Ga0065720, IMG submission 59107) | Thermophilic microbial communities from the Joint Bioenergy Institute, California, USA of rice/straw/compost enrichment - eDNA_2 v2... | ecosystem: Engineered > Solid waste > Grass >...
TTTTTTTTTTTTTTTTTTTTTTTTGCCCCTCTCTCTGAGCTCTTGAGCTGATGTCCCAAAAGTGCTACTATCTCATGTCTTTCGACCAGAACATGATCATTGATGCAACTAGCGGTAGCATCGCGCGGTTCGTCAATCACTCATGTTCGCCCAATTGCCGTATGATAAAATGGATCGTCAAAGGGCAGCCGCGCATGGCCCTCTTTGCTGGAGACCGCCCCATTACCACGGGCGAGGAATTGACGTACGACTACAACTTCGATCCCTTCTGCGCTAAGAACGTGCAGAAGTGCTTGTGTGGTAGTGCGAATTGCCGAGGTGTGCTCGGCCCTAGGCCCAAGGAGGTAAAGCCTCCCAAAAAGGAAGACAAGCAGCAGATGGAGAAGGGCAAGAAGGGCAAGAGGTCCAAGGCATCCGCTGCAAAGATGCAGAAGCCAGAAGAACAGCAGAAGGAGGGAAACCCAAGAGATATCAAGTTGGCAGACAAATCCGCCAGAGGAATGAAGCGTAAACTTAAGGATGCGTTTGAGTTCGATGCCGATGACAAGGAAGACGGCAAGTCCATCAAGAAGCGAAAGACAAAGACCACAGCTGGCAAAGGATCTAAAGTCCTTGCAAGAAAACGGGCATCCGCAAAGGGAGTGACCAAAGGGAGGTCAAAGGCAGTGACATCGGCAAAAACGGCAGCTAAGCGCATCGTGGTCAAGAGCACCGTTGCTAAGAGTGCTGTAAATGAGCGCAAACGGAACGTCTCGAGCAACGTTTCTGTCACCCTCAAACCCACCACAAAGACTAGGTTGACTCTGACTCCGCGCAAGCGACCGAATACAGCCATCACGATCAAGGCAGCAAGCAGCCGCCAGACCAAGACTGGCAAGGCCGGACTCGCAAAGGGTTACAGCAAGAAAGCAGTCATTATTGATGCAGCTGCTCAATCAAATGATCAGCCCCAGAACAAAGCGACCACGTCTAACAGAAGTCCCGGCACGACTATCATCGCAGCAGGCGTCTCGACTGACAGCCCGAACAAGGAGAACGAGCAGCAAGAGCACTTGGAAAAGCCGGATGCTTTGCAGTCTCACGACCAAGAACTGTTGCGTCAAGCCACAGAAGCCTCACCGGCGGCACCGAAGCTGAAGACGTCATCCAGGAAAGTGATTCCCTCACGCAAGGCGCTGGAGGCGGCAGAGACACAGAAGGTTAAGGCTGCTGCCAAGGCCAAGAAGAGGGAAGCGGCAAAGGGCAGAGCTGCAGGGGCGAAGAGAAAACTTTCGATCTCTATCTAAACTTTGGCCAAAAGGCTTTTAGTGAAGATTGGCTACGGTAAATTTCAACTGTTCGGGTGAGGGCATTGGGCTTAGGAAAGCCACTCGGCTGACTTGACCGATTAAGCTCTGGAGGAAGTTGGGGGGGAGGGGAAATAGTAGGAGTATGACGTGTTGTTTTGGCTCGTCTGTTCCGGAAATTTCAAGCTTCATTCTTTACTGTCAGGGAGAGAGGATGGGAAGAAGCGCGGGGTTGGGGCTCATGGTGTTCGTGGTAGAAGGGATATGGTGTTTCTCTGCACTGCCGCTTCCAGGGATTGTCTCGCCGGTTGTAGGGCTCCTGATATTGGAACTGGGTGAGGTTGAGTAAGATACGGTCTGTTTTTTTCTTCCTTCAACCCATTGTTTTAGTCACCAGTGTTTTGGCTTGCAAGTTGTGGCGCTCTCAAGTAGCCATGCTCTTAATGTTGTTTCAAACAGAGATCAGGGCCCCAGATGACATACGCACTTGGTGATTTGTGCTCACATGACCGCGGAGTGCAACTAAGGTATAAAAGTGAAGTTGTCACTTAGTTTCTAAGATATGGGAGCCGCAACGAAGTTTTACCTGCTCGCTTTCCGCATCCGCGGTATCGGCACGCATCGTTCGTACATCGGCCGTTTGTCGGCATGGCCGAACGTGTGGCTTCGGTCCAGCGCATCCAGGGGCCGGAGAATGGCCGCTCGGAATACTTGCACAGGCAGAAAACAAGCCAAGTGGCTGCTTAACATTGCTGCCCAAGGCTCACTTTTGGCAAGGCTATCTAAGCCCGCTAGTCTTGGTCATGTTCTGATGTTCATTGAAGTCCATCTGTCAACTTGGAAGGCCCAGCTTTTTGCACTGGATCGTGGTGTTTGCGTTGTGGGGCCAAAGGTCGAACTTTGCGGCTGCGAGACGGAGTTGTTATGGAGCAACCCATCGGCATGACCATGCAGGGCTGCTTCTCGGTTGACCCGAACGAACTGCCAACTTCTGCTCAGTCTTGGCATACCTCAGGTTTGAAGATATTGAGTGGGTCCGCGAGCCCTTGACCCACCAAAGGTGGGGTCTTCACGGCAGAGGGTTTCATCTCCCTTTTGGTGTCGAGGTACATACCACGTCCTGGGTGGGGTAGCTTGCATATGTAGGTTTGAGCCAAACTTTGTTGATAAGACCATCAGTGTCAGCAAGCAACATTTTAGAGCAGCCAATAGCTGCAGTTCAGCTTTGCGTTGATGGGGATACAATTGGTTATGCCTTCAGTCCATCTACTTATGTGGTGTCTGAAAAACATAGCATTCAGCTTCACAAAAGTAGAGTGAGAAGCTGAGGCTGTACATGGGCGAAGCATGGCCAACAATGACCACCATGAACCGATTTACTATCAACTCATTTGACCGATATGTAATTTAAGAATTGTTAACTCACTGCAACAAAATCTATATCAAAGCCATACGGTGTAAACAAAAAGTTATTGTGTAGCACGTCACAGCAGTGTTGCACTGAGGACCACGAGCATGCCTGCGCTCCTTTCGTACTTGATAGAGGTGTCCGCATGCAGGTACCGGCCGCATGGATACCCGATATTTTACATGGGTAGGTACCTGACCCCCACTCGCTAGTCACAGTGGGGTTACAGGAAGGGTAATAAAGTGTGTTGTGCCTGGACGTCGGTAAGTCCTCATCACAGGGCGGTCAGCGATCCACCAAGTCACTGACTGTCCAACCCTTCCAGGGTTGACAAGATTGTAACAAGGATGAGCGGAACTGAGGAACAGTTTTCCAATCGGTCGGTCAAGAGTGTAGAGTTCAATAGTATATCATAACCGCAAGAGCGAACTAAAAGTCAAAGGAAATTGCCACTAAAACACAAACAAGAGTTCCCAAGTTGAACCTAGCTCCCCGCCTAAAAAGTCCGTTCTCTGAAACGCCGTACTCTATGCCTTCTCATCCTGCATATGCCTCCAACAGATCAATACTGATGTTCATAGTCCCATGCTTTAACTTTGCCTTTCTCTGTTACCACTTGAAGGGTAGCATAAGACTCAGAGTCAGGGGGGGAAAGCCGATATATAGAGCTGATGTAAAGGACTCAGATAACGGAACGATTGACTGGAAAGAGAGTGTAAACTGAGGGGCTGTGAAAAAAAAAAGCATAGCCGCAACTTTGCTAGTACATAGGAGCCAGTGACCACTCCATATGGCAATATCTCGCTTCAGGTCGTGGATATTGACATTCAGGGCAAAAGCTCTGAATCTCGAAGCTCCAAGGACCATCGTTGCAATTGGTCTAGTTGCTTTATTAGTGCTCAGCATTCCAATCTTGATCAAAGAAAATGGTACTGACACAATACCACTTGCATTCCCACTCTTCGATCTTGCAGGAAGAACATCTTTCACGGCCACATGTCTGACATTCAAGGGTAGACAGGCGCTGCTTTGACGTTTTACACTCATGCTACTCACGGGCTATTGTTAGCATTTACTTGTGCCCTTTTTTTCCTTAGTTGCAACACTTACACAACGCCACATCTTTTTGCGGTAGGAAGCCATTCTCAATGGATGCCAATTGTCCTTGGCTGCTGCGATGGCTGCTTCAAAGCTCGAGAGAAGGATAGACCACAGACGAGATCTGATGAACTCAGGATTTGATGTGGTGATGATTTGTACAGGTTCAGATGTCGTCTGGGCCTACCATTTTATATCTCATGTTGCATCTCTCTCAGTTCTCACGAAGCCGAATAAGAGTTTGCCCTGAGGCTCATACCGACCTGCATCGCCATCTTGTCGCGCCCTCTGTGGAAGTGGCATCATAACAGGGCGTCAAGATGAAGCGTACACGGGTAGGGCGGTTATGGAAATTTCTTTGAGGCCATGAGCATGCAACACCGAGGTCACCACAGCGCAAACCGGCCTTGAATGTATGTATGCAGCCCTTACTTGACGGGCCGACCGAGCGTTAAGGAGGACTGACATATTTCCCGTTACTGATAGCGTCGGCGGAGGCGTTGTAAGTCAGCTCATTCCAATAGAGGCCCAAACAAGACACCCGAGGCGCAGCAATGGTCATGAATAACATAGGGCGGACCGGAAGGGACACATTCATCAATCCTTTGCAAACGACTGTCTTCATCGTTAAGCAACGGGTTTTTCTGTCGCTTGATCGAAGCAGGGGCCGGTTTATAAGTTTTGCCAAACAGTTGTTTTGTTCCCTTGTGCTCGATGTTATATCTTGGCCTGTAAAGGCTCGGGTGATCTATCAGAAACATTGGTAGCCTAGTTAGCGGACAAGGACCTAGGTTTTCATTCTATCATCGGAGGGTACTTCACTGGTCAATTTTGTGGACAAAATTTGACCGGAGAATCCTTTACAGAACGAGATTGGTTGAGAGTAAACTTTCAATCTTTGAAGAAACTCTCATGTAAACTTGATCCCAAGCCAAGCACTCTTGTTGCGCGAGGAGATATTCGCCGCATACGAGTGTCGCGTGTTCAGGTGTATTGGGGCGGGGCTGCTCTTTGTGGACCTGCCATTGTGGCTGCAGTTCGGCCCGTTCCTCGATTGTTGTGGATTTGGGTAAACCTTGGCTCGGTAAAAGGCTGCCCGACCTCTCTTGAATTACACATTGTAAGATAACCAGTTTCTGAAAAAGGTATCTGCGCCTCTGTCTCAGCCCTTATGTCTCCGTCGGTCGGATATATTGAAATCTGTTCTATCAATCGAAAGCTTGTATTTATATTCCATTATACTCTATATCAGACTTTGCAGTGATGACTGTTAGATGCAGTGGTGGTGCAGACGAGCAGGATTCAGTTGGTGCGTGTTCATCGATTTAAATGTGCTCAGGTCCAAGTCTTCCTCCATTTGACCTACGGCACTTGCAACGGCATAGATCTACTTCCAGACCGAAAATATGCCAACTAACGAGCTAGAAATTGATGATATTTACCATTATCTGTCCGTTCCCACACGAAGATAACCGGGTTTGATTCTTTTCAGACAGCCATAGTTTGAAGCCTTGTTCATGCGCATGGTACTACCCAGTTCCGATAATGATGACCGAGTTGGCTTCGCTGTCATGTCCACCACAATGCTGATATGAAGCGCTTAGACGTAATACTTGGCCAATAGTTCTCCGTACTGTTAGGTCTCGCATGGCGTTCAATCGCGCTATTTGATGGCATTTGCATTCATAATGAGGGCATTAAGGAATATAGACTAACATTTTTGTTATGGTTAGAAGTGGAGATAAGCAGCTGCCCCACAGCGGTGTGGTGGGGAGCCAATGGACAGCCCACTTGAATAGGTCCAGAGCAGTGACCAATTAGAAGGATGTAAGGATTATCACCGTCATCACCCAGCGACGACGGTAACAAAGATGCTTGGCAAGGGCTCCAACACTATGGCAGGCACCCCAACGACTTGAATATAAATAAGTATGATCACCCATCCCTTGAAACCACGATGAGGACTCACTTAGTCAGCAATGGAAACAGTTGTCAACCAACAACTGGTGACCGCAGTAAATCACATAAACTACTGTATGAGGACCCCAGTCCCTCAGGTTTTGCAACTTGGTCACTACCTTCGAACCCATCTCAGGAGGTTGTGGAATCGTCGCACTATTGGGTTGGCTCTCCGAAGTGTGAAGATAGGAAGCAGATCGTTGTTATGATCTCTTTGCTCAGCTTGTTGCCTATTCATGTAAGCAATTTATGTCTCGTTATTTAACGATGTAGTTACCGAGTACGGAAAGGAACCTATGTAGGCAGTTTTCTGCTTCTGTATCATGAGGTAATCCAGAAGCGCTCCCGCAACGGCCGTTGGCTGTTGATCTCTTTCAGTGCACAGTCCGTTAGGACTTCAAGAAGCCAGCTGAATGTTGCCATAACATGCATACAATATCGAGATACCATCTTCCATGAGAAATGTCATAGACAACCTAATACTCTGTACAACAAGAACTGGTGCACAATCCATATATTCTCTTAAGTAGGGTGCTGGTCTGATGTATGGGCTGGTGTTTAGTGATCCATTTTCCGCATGGGTACAGCGCTTGCATGACGTGCATAAGCGTTTTTGGTGGGGCGATGCAACCATTCATTTCAAGCCCCTGCCTACCTAGGTCGCTCAGGCACAGGGAGCCAGGCTGTTTTTGTGGTCCACCAGCTGCAACCTACTTCGATCGAACGGTTAATTCTCCGTGGACCCAACAGCAAGCGCGTTAGACCGCCTGACTCTGGGATCGTCTCCCGTCTGAACTTTCACCCACCAGCCTTGTCTGCATCAACATTCTCAGGCCAAATTTCAACACCTCAATCAACACCATACTTCCATGCTCCTAGCTTTCTTCTGCTCCCAGTAGAGCGGATCCAGGACTCTGCGGACTTGTGCCTGCGCGTCAGATCGTGTTTGTTGTGCGACTTAACCTTGCACTGGCTACAGTGCCAAATTCCCAGCCCAGATCAAGATGGTGTCAGCGCGCAGAGCAGAGACACGATGGCTGACGCGTGCAATGCCTCTCTTTTTGGCAGGGTGCGCTGGCTTCACAACATATGTCATGGTCAAGCGGATCTGCTGTATGATACCCATGGATCTTTCGCCGCTCGAACAAGAGATGGACAGCCTGACTAAACAGCCACCTGCAGATGACTTCTTCATATCCACCAAAAATTACACTGGCGCCAGCATCGCATTTCTCGTTCTGTACTTTATCTTCTTTTTTTTAATGCTCTTGACATATGTACGAGTCTTTCTGGTTATTCAGCGCAACCCTGGAGTTACCCCTTTGGGGCCCAGCGCAGTTCAAGCCCTCGAAGAAGCGAAGAGGGCGAAGAAGCAGAAGCATCGTAATAAGGACCTAGAGGACGGCTTCAGGTATGAGCCGCGACCAGACAGAAACTCCGACATACCTGGGCTCGAGGCCTTTTACAGCAAAGATGTTTTCGTTTGCGAAAATGACGGAATGCCTCGCTGGTGTAGCAGGTGCTGCAATTATCGAATCGATCGTGTACACCACTGCAGCGAGCTCGAGAGATGTGTGCGAAAAATGGATCATTTCTGTCCTTGGGTTGGGGGCGTTGTTGGCGAGACATGTGAGTTTACATTTCCTTCCATATTGACTACTTGAGGACGTACCGCTTATGCTAGGTCAACACTAGCATTCAAATTTTTCGTCCAGTTTACATTTTACGCATCGCTTTGCTCGATCGTTGTCTTAACAGCAGCCGCCATTTACCTTAAATCGAGACTGCACGAAGGAGATGGCCTTGATGGCTTTGTTCTTGTCGACTTGATCCTCGCTGCCGTCTTTGCCCTCTTCACCCTCACTATGACGCTCACTTCAGTTCGTTATATATTGATGAACCTCACAGCGGTTGACTATGTCAAGTCAAAAAACATTGTCCATCAGCTAGCTATTCGCGTTCCTCGGGGTACACCTCCCGGTCCAAACTACAATGTCATCACTTACCCTCTGCCCCATCCGGCTGATCATGCAGCAGCCAGAAACAACGAGCTCCTTTCAGCTCGCGACCAACTCGCTACACGGACATTCGCTATAGTGAAGACAGAAAAGGGAGAAAATCCTTGGGATTTGGGGTATTCTCGCAACTGGAAATCGATTATGGGCGACAATATCATAGACTGGCTGCTACCCCTCAAAGACTCGCCGTGTTCTCACTATGAGAATAACGTGAGCTTTTACGAAATGGGGCCGCTTTATCATCAGCTGCGGATTCGATTTGGACTTCCCGAGCTCCCAAAGGATGAGAAAGCCGAAATTTGAAGTGCTCCAAATATCCGTGGATTACAATACAAAATTGCGATTGGGCTGAATGAACTCGTTAATGACATAGAACAGAACAGATACCCTGGGATGGATCACTTTCTTGGTTGCTCTTGATTGTTTGCTTAGTTCTTCTGGGAGTGTGGATAAGTTTAGGAACGGTATTATGCATGGCTCTGGTAACGAGCTCTGAGAATCCATCTAGTTACTCAGTCCTTGTTCTATACAGCAAGCATGGTGCTGCTTATGATTGCAGTGTAATATCTTCAATTTAACTTGGTTGAAATGTCTATTGCAGGCGGCATCAAAACCTAGAAAATAGCCTAGGCCTTCATCTTTCCTTGACAATTTCCAAATTTCTTTGTCCAGTACTAATCATTCTTCAACGATACCCTCGCTTCTCTCAAGCTCTGTGACAATTCGAGCACTTCATATGCTGACATATCACACACTTCTCACAGACTGCTATGTTAATGAGTACCTCCTCACTCCTTCCCTCACACTGACAACACTTGAAAATGTATTCCGCTCCGGGAAGCGTCCTTGGAGTCAAATTGCCATGACATTCTGCCCCTGACTTCCAATGAAGTTTTGGCTCCCGTTGCTTGACCTGTGTGGTAATAGGGTTAGATATTGGAGAGGTCATTAGCGAACAGTGATGTTTGGTTGGCTTACATGTTGTGGTGGCAGTTAATGTGATGGTAGCACACTTAACTCAGGAGTAGAGGTGGATAACAATGTGGCTTGCCTGCAACTTCAACTCGGTTCTATTGCTTTGTCTGAAGTCAAGAATGACTGGAGATCCCGTCAGCTCTTATTCTCAACACAGGACTACTTATAGACACGAAACCCTGAGAGAAAACTCTGTTGTTATCCAACATACTATGACGGCCTTGATGCCTCTTATCCGTTTCTACCCTCACGGCGTTACACGTCTCCATAAACAGCACTATGGGAGAATAGAGTAACAGGCGGCTCGGTCAGCAGACAAGTTGGCAGTATTCCAAAGCCGGTTAACAAAGGGAAATCTTTTGGTCAGAGAAATCACAGGGAGTAAAAATAATTACCAGTTAAGTCAGTAGGTGATGTACTATAAAGCCATCGGAGTTACCGTCTGCTCGCTTATGGTGCTCTTTCCCGAAGTGGTCTTCTCATTTGTAGCTTGTGTCGTTAATAGACTTCCTGGACGGTAGGCTTGAGAACACACGGTTATCTTTCGCCCTCAGTGGCGCTGGGCTCAACTTCTTTGCTGCATCTATGAGAGGCGGACTAGCCGCCCTGGAACCAGCGCTTACATGACGGAATCGAGTTATTCATGGCTCGGGCGCAGGACCGAGTCAATATTTCATACCATGTCGAGCATGCTATTTGCTGGCTTAAGAGTTCTTGTCTATCCGTACTCTAGACATTACTTCGGGCTTTTTACAGGACTATGGGAGTACTGTACCGCAAACTAGGAGACAACAGGGATGGCAGCATCTGTTAAAGCCAGATACCGAGGAATTATGATATTAAGAAGCCACATAAATGGAGTGTGGTGAGATGGATGAAGTAGAGTTGAGAGGTAATCAGCCGGGGAAATGGGCATCTAGCAGAGATCCCTAGAGCCACTAGGTAGGTAACTCAGACAAATGACTACCACGTGTGTTCCATTCTCTGCAAGCATAGCAGCATATCCGCGTTCTGAAACAGGCAAATTCATAGCACCTGGACACAATTTGCGTTTGTCTGACTTTGACATTCGGTCCATCAGGCACCAAAAGCAGAAGTTGACTCTAGCGGTGACTCCAGCCTTGTTATCCGCATGCCTGTGCTCATTTTAATTGAACACATTGCGAAAGACCAATAAAGTAAACACTCTAAAGCCCGGAACTTCATTTAGGTCCATATGTCAGGCTGGGATGTTTGAGAACTCTGCTTGGCGGTTGGGGAATTTGCTGTCAAGAGCCCCTCGGAGTTGGCCAATGAATGACTGATTGGTAGCGCCGTTGTGAATGTCGTTGAAGACGGTGAAATCACAAGAAACAATTTGTCCAAATTTTCATAGACACACAGGAACTAGGCCCTCCTACTTCCAAGAACGTTACGGGCAGATTTCCGGCATGTAAATGAAGGGGTGCTGCAACATAGATACTTGAGGTCGGATAATCCTCAATGGCTATGGAGAGATGTTGATCGTGGAGCTATAGTAGCCTTATTGGCCGGAGATTACAATGAAGGTCGATAATGCTTATGGACGGTGTCAGATGCCAAGTTTGCTACGCCTCAGGGACTCAAGGTCAGGGGTTAGCCTGAGGACATCCATTGCCCAGCCCATCGCTATATTCTTATTTAGATCAATGCGGTATCGCACAATCGGGCAACTTGTTTCGGAAGAATGGAGTAGCTAAAAAGAGAGGATCCCTGGGAGTTAGTCTTGAGAGTCTACTAGAGACCCCGGAAGGAGAGAGATAAAAAGGCTCCATATGCTCAGAGAATGAGGACGTCTGGGCCCAGAAAACATCAAATCAAGTAACAGGAGAATGGAGAATGGAATCAAGATATAAAGGCATTAAATATCATTAACCGCATAAGGAAGGTTAGGCAGAGTCTAAATTTGGGAAACAAGCAGAAAACTGAGAGTCAAGAGCGGAGCCTCAACGTAGCTTAGAGCAGGTGTTACCTGTGAGTCCCTAAGGACGCATTTGGACTGCCTGCATTAGCCGGCTTGCAGTTCACTCGTTGCGCGATCAAGATTAGACCTGCTTAGTAAATTGCAGTTTCTCCTCTTATATTCCATAATAAGTATGGTTAAGCAATGAGTTTTGATTCATTGATACCACTTCTTTAAATGAAGTTTTACGTTCATGGACAAGCTACGGCTTGCTCTGTTAGCTCCTTGGCAAGACTCTCGCCCAAGTAAGCAAGACACCACAAAACCTCGCCAAGGAGATAACAACCCCCAGCATACCGTAGGTATCTAGGCAGGTATGTACCAAAGGTTGGGGTATGACGTAATAAATGACCCCACTACATTGACCCACAGCGACCGGCAGGTCCACGAAACCCATCGATGCTTTGGCGCGGTATTTGCACATTTGGGACATAACGCGTGGGCACCCACCTGGTACGCCAAGAATTGTTCGAGTTACGGTGGCATGTGGGGAAATTTTCGGATATAGAAATTGGCCAATCATATTGTAGGATTCTGAGCGCTTCGCTTTCCGGGCATTTTTTTGGCTCTTGGCCACACTCTGGACCTTCCCTTTCCACCACACCTACTATTGGGATTCAGAAATCTAGGTATGTAACCACCTATCCACGCCCAGGTGCATTGCTTGTATACAATATCCGCTGCTATCATTAATTCACGCTTACTTTATATTATAAATCCTTTTCCGGACTCAAACAATCATTGGTCGATTAACCTCTTGTACACTTCCTGTACGCGTGATTTTTGAAAGTTGTGCTCAGGGATCCGATCTCACTCCTTCATCCTGTAGTACCTGTGGCGCACCTCTTCTTTGCTGCAACATTTCTTTAGCATTAGATGCAGTGTGCGCTAGCACTTTATTGCAAATTAAGCTTGTACGGTGGGCGTAAATGTAGTAGCCCGCAGTGGCTCTGCGCTTCTGCGCAAGTGCATTATGCCCCAAATGTGCAAATACCGCGCCATAGACGCGACTTGACACCCATCCGCGCGTTGCCCCGTCACCGTGCAATTAAGAAGCAGAAAAGCAAAGGTCACTTTTTGACTTAATCCAGACGCTAGTTGCTAATGCTATTGAAAACAACAGGAATGCAGCAGCCACTAGCTCCGAATGTTTGGGATGTTCAGCAGACGAGCTGGTCCAACAACGATATGCCACCCCGCGAATGTGCCCGCGAGGACTCAAGTGTCTCCAACCCTAGACGATGCTCTCAATTTACCTTCCGTCACCTGAGCCAGATGGCTTCATGTATCCCCTCTTCGCCTTTACGAGTCGTAGCACATATTGATTTGGATTGTTTTTATGCTCAAGTTGAGATGGTGAGACTCGGTATCGCCGAAGATACACCCTTTGCGGTGCAACAATGGTGAGAAAAGTCCTCGTTGATCCGCATTTGTTTTTTGGTCAGGAACGCCGTTGCTTACTTAAGAAAACAGGCAGGGTCTAATTGCTGTCAACTACCCTGCGCGCAGTTATGGGATCGGCCGGCATTGTACCATTACTGAAGCGAAAAAGCTCTGTCCGAAGCTGATCACCCAGCATGTTGCTACCTGGAGAGAAGCAGACGGCAAATGGTTTGTGGCAACAGATATAATGTACAGAGAGGTATTATATGGCTGACTGCCACATCAACGCAGGGCCTATCGTGAAGATCCTCAAGTTGCGACCGATAAGGTATGTCTTGACCCTTATCGGTCCGAGTCGAGGAAGATTCTGGTCCTCATTAAGGAACTACTCCCTCACGGCCTTCAGAGGGTGGAAAAGGCAAGTATCGATGAGGTGTTCCTGGACCTCTCTGCCCATGTTCACGCCATTTTGCTCGAGCGCTTCCCTGAACTTCTTAGTCCCCAGCCACATAGGGACTTGTCTGAGCTGCTCCCGCTTCCCCCTATCTCTGATCTGGACTGGCAAGCCGACACACTGGTCGACGCAGGAGATTCTGATAACAAAACGCTCGCAATTCTCGACCCAGATTGGGATGATGTGGCTTTTTATGTGGCATCTGGGATTGTGCGGCATCTTCGTTCGTCTATCAAAGAGAAACTCGGCTACACATGCTCCGCAGGAATTGCAAGGAACAAGCTTCTTAGCAAGCTGGGTTCAAGCTATAAGAAGCCTAACCAGCAAACCGTCATACGGAATCGGGCAGTTGCACATTTTCTGTCTGGGGTGAAGTTCACTAAGATCCGCAACCTTGGTGGCAAATTAGGCGAACAAGTCAGCCGCGCCTTCAATACCGATTCGATACCAGATCTTCTCACTGTTCCTATCGAGCAAATGAAGGTGAAATTGGGAGACGAAACCGCAATCTGGTTATATAACACGCTTCGGGGCGTTGACATGAGCGAGGTGAACCCTAGGATCCAAATCAAGTCGATGTTGTCGGCCAAATCCTTCCGACCTACCCTCACCACTATTGACCAGGCCGTCAGATGGTTGCGCATCTTTGCCGCTGATATATTTTCTCGGCTAGTCGAAGAAGGAGTCTTAGAACACAGACGCCATCCAAAAACTATTAACCTGCACTACCGTCCACTCGGCGGACAGGCCCGTTCACGCTCCTGTCCTATCCCTCAAGGCCGCGCTTTGGATGATGGTACATTATTTGATCTGGCAAAGACCCTCTTGACGCATATCGTTCAAGACGGGAATGTGTGGCCCTGCGCTGGCCTCAGCCTTAGCGTTGGCAGCTTCGAAGATAGCGTTTCAGGTAATATGGGCATAGACGCGTTCTTGCTAAAAGGACAGCAAGCCGAACCACCCAGCCATCGTCTGCGAGCACAATCTGTTGAAGACGTAAAAGATAACTCTTTCTCGAAAACAAAACGACGGCGACTTGATGTCCAAGATATCCGACACTTCTTCACCAAAAAAGTTACGGCTCCGTCACCGACTTCTCAAGGTCATCACCACGAAGAAGATACTAGGAAACAACCTTTCATTCTCCAAAAAGCCATGGGTTCTCCTCTTATCATTGGAGACACGGAAACAGCGCCCAGCAAGGAGGCACCGCATCACCCAATCAATTCTTCGGGCAAGTTCATGGATGCTCTCTCCTGTTCACGGTGCAGCGCCTTTTTGGATAGTCCAGAAGCTTTGCAATGTCACCAGGACTGGCATCTTGCCAAAGACATCCAAGATCAAGAACGTGTCACCCCAGCATTTGTCAAAAAAACAACGCCCTTTCCCGCAAATGTCGGATCCGGAAGCCGGAAACTCCCTGCGGCGTCGAAACGATCGGGAAGATCCAAGAGGATGGAACGCGGGCAACAGAAGCTGAGCTTTGGGTAACTCAAGGAAGCTCATGCATTGTCGAAGTAACCATGCATCAATAAATGCCTGCAGTTCGTATGTACAAAACCACATTCGCCAAAGGAAGCGAGGGCTTTTAACTCCACACTCGTGCCCTTGCGCAAGGCATGTCAGCAGGGAATGGTATCCTGATGGCGGTGGATTTGACATTTCAACTAAGCCAGGAAAATGTAATAGTACAACGTGAGTGTGATTGTTACCACAGTCTAGGCTGAAGCTACAGTCAAACTACGGTCATTATGAGAAAACTAGTGACTTTTGTCGGGCAATTGAGGTCGGCGTCTGGCTTCCGTCCTTCTTGGGTATGGCTTTCATCTTGTTCCCCTAAATTTTGTTTCATTCCGTCACCAACTTCGCTCTCTTGTCAACGCACCTTGACTGAGCTATCCTTGATATATTCCTTGTCGCAAATGGCAGCACCACGCTAACAATCACATCATAGTCGGTCCTAGGTCCAACTGGGCTCAGTGTCCGTTCGGAGACCGTACCCATGGGAGGAGAGCTTCTATCGAGAGCAATGCTATGATCATCCAGAAGGCTAGGTATACCCTCTTTTGTCAAAGAGAGCGGCTCTTCGCATAGATCCTGGGGTGCAGAGTGGGGGTGGATGTGGGGGAGAGTGCTCGGTCTCATCACAACCGCCTTACCGACGATCACAACAACAAGCAGATGAGCAGCCTACCAATGTATGCCAGGGCATCAAGAACGATTCCAGCCTCCAGGGACAGGTTTGCTGGTGGCTTCAAAGGTGCAAAGAGTTCGTTCCAAGACGGCTACTTAGGCACCGACTCCTAGGTATACTCCATAATGCCAAGCTTGGCTTGTCTTGGGTGCATTGTCTGTCTGTACACACATGGACGGATGGTGCGCTTCTCGACAACGAGGCCCGGGTGACCTCACCAGCAGTCAAGGATTTGCCGCTTTGCATTGGCTTGTCAGGTTCTCAAGTCGGGTTGCTCACATCTCAGTTGTATCAGCAAATGATGATTGGCCAAATGAACATCCTGCGACCCGACACCACTTCCGTTCCTGTGCTCTGCGGTTGGGCTCCAAGCTACATGGTTGGGCATCAACGCAGTGTTTGGCCAACTTTCCCGGCCGAGGTTTTCATGTAGTGCAGCCTGGACGTCGTTGCGATCGTACCTACATACCGCCCGCGCACTTTTCCACAAGGATGTAACGATGAGCAGTTCGGCGAAAATTGAAGTTGCCAAAGGTGTAGCAGACTCTAGGCAACTGAGCGCCGATTTTCCAGTTTTCGCCAGCGACTTGCTTTTCGTGCGGATTGCCCACAACTGGGTACCCCTTGGGCATACACAGCATTTGAGTTTTAGCTCAGTTGGGCTCGCCAGTTTGACACTAACGCCTGGCTGCAGAGTTTGAAGGCTCTTCTCTCAGTGTGCTCTGTTGTGTTTCAACAATGTGTTCAAGGCATCAGGAGGATTGGAAGTGTCGTCTCTCGCATCTCAGTATTCAGGGCCCTCGGCACATGCTTGGTTGTCTACACATCCATCTCGGTACGTGTTCTGGAAGCCTTAGATGCAATGTATGCGCAAAACACTCCCCTCCCTGCGTGTGGGACAAGCAACCTTGCCTGCTTGAGGACCGGGAGGGCTTCGCCGTAGAATCTCCACGAGATGCAGAACGCCGCTCTCAGGGCCGAACTTGGGATAGGTGGTGCCTTCATACCTGTGACAAGCTGTAGGCGCTCAGCCCCGGACCGTTTTGCATCCACTCAGTGCCATCAGGGAGCAGCGGTTGGGCGAGAGCCTTAGGTACCTGGGCGTACCTTGGTTGGAGAGCTGGTACGTATCGTAGGTAAACCCATGGCACTTTCGTGAGCTGGGTACCTTAGGCAGCTTCTTCCCATTGGCCGTTAGGCCCCAGCATTCCACCAGCGTAGCGGTCCAGACAGCGGATAAGCCGAGCGAAGGGGACTCTGCTAGCATCTGCGCAGTGCCCGGAGCTGGACAGCCTTGCTGTAGGGTAACAAAGCTCTCCGTACATACCGTGACGGTGCTGAGGTGCTCCAGGCTGGGTGGAAAAGTGGAGGTGTCCCGACGCCCAACTTGGGACCGAGAGCGGCCCCACCCTGTCCGCTGAACACCAAGCCCACCCAACCCGCGCATTTACACTCCCATTTTCTCCTCCACCCCCAGTTCTTTCTGTTTTTTCTTCTCTTTGATTCTCATTGTAATTTCTATGTGCGAAACGTCAAGTTAAGGGCCTTCAGGCTGGGCAATTTCTTTTGCAACCTCGGATCCAACTCTCAACTCTTAGCTGGCTAGCGAGTCTAAACTCACCCTCCCATCCAGCGCTGAGCCAACTCTCGCCTGTCCTCGAGAAAAACACTTAAGATCAACCCTTCTGCTTGGTTTACAGGTTTTCATCTTCCCCAAGATGGAGCCTGGTCCAAGGCAGAATGAGTATTTCATCCCCCGTGATGGCATCGCACGGGAAGTTATTCAGGCAGACATCTGCCGATGGGTAAGCACTCTGAAACACCGCAAACGCCATCACGATCCGTCGATTAACAGCCTTAACGTTGGGACCTGATGCTCTCTGTCGCCAGGGCTATTACGAGGTAAGTTGCTGCTTTTCGCTATGTCGATCCTCCTGAGTGCTGGCATTGGCGCTAATCTTTGTTCTCTCCTGTCCAGGCGCCGGATGGTCGTGTCATCCAGGGTTACTTTATTACGGCATATCGCAACCTGACATCAGTAAGGCCCCTTACATGATTGCTGGGCCGAGAGATATGTGCTAAATGACCATGTATCTGCAGGCGATGATCGCAGATCTCAAAGAAGAGTCCCGTAAGCATTGGGAGAAGCAAAAGGCGGCCGCTGCCCGAGCTAGTGGGAGCGGCTCCTCTGCCAGAATGCATCCAAACGAACCACCCCGAGCATCTGTAAGGAGCAACTCTCCCGGAGGCTCTCGAGAACAGCCCCGGGTGAATCCAGAGTACAACTCGTGGATAGGCGATCAATACGACCAGGTCTACCCCTCGTCCTCTATGGATGTCGAGTACACGACGACTTCGCCAGTCCCTACGGGAACTCCTAGCCATGGCAGCCAATCGTACACGAGCGGCCCTCCTCCGACTTATCCTCAGCCTGCGTACCAGCCGCCACCTGTTCAGTCTTCTCCTGCCGCATATCAGCCGCAGCCTGGTTACGCCTATCCACCTAACACTCCGTCAACGCAATATCCGCCCAATCCTCCTCCGACGCAGCTTCCTCCCAACCCTCCTTCTACACAATATACACCCAATCCTCCACCGACACAATACCCACCTAATGCCCCCCCAACGCAGTACCCGCCTAACCCCCCGCCAGCGCAGTATTCACCACCACCGCAGGCTCCAGGGGATAGGTATACCGCCATGGCTCCTCCCCCAATGCCAAACCCTTATCCTCAAGAAAGCGCTCCATATGTCCATGGGTCAAATTATCAAACAGCGCCTGCTTATGCGGCCCCAGCACCAGTCCGGATACCACCCACCATGCCTGTCTCGACCGCGCCGCCATCCAGAACGTATAGTGTGCCGGTGTCAGGTACTCCCGTCTATGGAACCGAGCCGGACCCTTACAATTATCCTGCAAGCGCCCCGGCCTTCCCCGCAGACCCTTTTTACGGTCGTGGTGCGTATTCCGCGGCATCGAGATATTCATCCGAGGCTTCGTCTGATCATTTAGGTTCTTCCGCAGGTGCACCTTCGCGTCCTGCTTACGCCCCCCCGCCGGATCCCCAGTACGATGACCGACAGAGCTCACCACTTCCATCTGTTCCTACCCCCAGTAGTGTTGGCACAGTGCCCATAACCAGTAATGGTGTTCCCCCTCCGCGCCGTACAGACCGCGATTCGGAGCCGAGGGACAGAGACTGGGAACGTGATCGCGAGCGCGATCGTGAGCGTGATAGAGAACGAGATTGGGACCGGGATCGGGATCGAGACTGGGATCGAGACTGGGAGCGGGACCGAGAGCGTGATCGCGACCGTGATCGCGAGCGCGACTACCACAGGACTCGGTGGGAAGCCGAACGCGAAGACCGACATGTCGATCGGAGCCGTCGTCACCGTTAAGTCAGCAGTCTAACTGCCTGGATCAGCTTGACTGCTGAACTCTCTGGACCTGGACCTTACCCGGAGGTGATCGGCCCTCGGGGCTCTATGCTACTGACTTGGCTTTATTATTTCCTGGCCATGGACTTCATGGCATTTTTGTTAGCCCAAATTTCCCCTATTTTCTTTTTTCTCCTTTCCAGCATGCGGATGATAATCGCCCTTGGACGACCAGGATTGAAGTCGTTATGTGCATTAAGTTCTCAGGGCTGCAAGTTGCATCTCTGATTCTTTTTTCTTGGGTTGTGTTGAATTTGGCGGCCGGATGGGATTTTCGCAACTTCCATTACATGGTTCCCCTTTTGGATTGCTTCCGGCAGTTATTCAGAATCCAGGCTGCAGCGGATATCGCGCCCCTTGGACACTCGAAGCATTTCCGGCATATTTGAATGCAGCTTTGGAAGTTGGAGTTCAGTTCCCTTTTGGCATTTGAGTCAATCGTTTATGTGGCATATGATCCCTTTAGCCAGGGGTAAGGAAGCTGTACCGCTCACCCTGCCATTGCGGCTACCAATGTTTGCTGGCTTCGCTTCGATCAGCTGTGGGCCCTGCTCCAACCTCTCGCCAGTCAGGTCATGTGTTTATCATGGTGAGTCAACCTTGGTTGAAGTTGTGCAGGATGAAATGCTCTAAAACCAGCAGTTCATTGGTTCACTCTGCCGCTATTGCCAATGGCAAACAATGTGTGATGAAGCTTGCTAACATGCTACAGGGTGAGTTGTACACAGCAGAGAGGGTCACATTTATATGGCAGGCTGGAGCAGTTGAACATCTGAAATGCATTCTCAGGGCTCCTCTTAACCGCGGATTCTCCTTGGATCCTGATCGGACCGGTTATTGCCTTGGATATTTCCCTGACCTTTCCTGGAGGAGTCCTGCTTTCCCGATGACCGGCACTGGTGTTGACCCGGACAAACATGACTACCGTTTGGAGATTTTTTCCGGATTCGCCATTGGATCATCTCCATGGATCCTATCGGATTGTCTCCTGGATGTCCACCGGGTCCTTGATTTTCCTCCAGACAAATATTTCAGAGTTCCCTGCTGCTCTGGACTCCGTCATTTCTACCAGCATTGGGCCCGTATCGTTCCTGGGTTGGCCATTCTGAGCCAGAAGAGTGATCATTAGCTCCTTGGGCGGCTTTGACTGCTATGTTAGCCTTGACCGAGCAGAACGGGTTGGACTGAATCTGAGCAAAATTACAAACTAATGGTAAGGCTGAACCAACTGCTTTCTTCAGCTTTCCTTCAGCCGCCATGGACAACGTTCTGCTCCGGTCAACCTGACTGGTTATTTCGGCATTGCTCATCTCTGAAACAGTTTCAATGTACCCAGAGAAGCTGCCGAGGGGTTTGGAAAAGAGGGAGTGTATGGAAAATTGGACTGGTTGCCATTGGATTACCAGGACAGCTTGCCACGCCCACTTCGCATGCCCCGTCAGACGATTGACCAAAGTCATGCCTCGGACAAAATGGCGTCTTACCTGGCCAAGTGTATTTCTCTGTCATGTTGCGACTCCAGCGGTCACAGAAACGTCACGCTACGATCACAGAAGCGCTCCCAATATCATCCAAGAGCCTGCATTTCATCACCAAAGTTTGCGTTCGGTTGACTTCAACTAAAACTTCTAATATTCCTGGGGACAGTCATTGATCTTTACAAGATTCAGCTTTGGATTGCCAGTTACTTGATCATAGTCAGTCCGACTCTTTACCTCGCATATTTCCTTCTCAACTAGGAACCAAGCTGTTTTCTCTTTAGTTTATTCACTTTTGCTGACATGCAGCTGACCTTGTTCCACCGTACCAGGACTCTGATCTGAGTGAGAGATATACCTGGAGCGTTACTCTCGGATGCGATATCCTCATGGCACAGGTTTCTTTTCTTCTGGAGATGAGATGTTTAGTGTTGTATCTGAGTAAAACTGAGCATCCCAAAAGATACAGGAAGAAGATGGGACAAGCTATGCATTTGGATATCCGATCTGCCTGTTGTTCAAAGTATTTCGTTTTGGATTGTGCGACGAGCCAAGGGTGTTAGGGAACTACCAAATAAATAGGATGGGAAAGAAGTCGGCTTAGGCATATCAGTGACTGAAGCGGGTGGCATTTGTGTTTTTAGATATCTTCCCAACTAAGTTGATGAATTTTTTATCTTATTCTCGAGACCCTTGGGTAAAATGACAATCTTATACCGACTTCTTTTGTACTTTCAACAATTTACATTGCTGCTACGTACCATTTTGGTCTTTCCTCTGCGTATCGTTCTCTCATTTCTGGTCAATCGGATTTGGGTTGGTTGTGTCCTGTACGGAGCAGGGAGTACTCTGATAAGGCACCACTCACGTGTTGATAACTGGAGGGGCACAAGTCCAGGGATCACAACCCCGCACTTATCAATGCATTGTCCTGAGTTAGGCACATACCTAGGCAGGTACTTATGCCGGACTGCCCGTTTGATCAGTATCCTTAGGGATACTACCTTTCCGGGGAGACTTCAATAAAGATATTAAAACAAACTCTCCCACTGAATATCTGAATTTTAAGGTTTAATAGTTTTAGACTCGGCAATCGTGCTTTCTTGATGTACACATGAGGTGGGAGGGTGTGAAAGCTTCAGGCTGCAAACAAGACCCGTGTGGCTGGGTATGACCCACACTCCAGCGATCGGTGGCGGGGGCAGGGCAGAGAGGTTTCACCGTGGAGGGGGAGGGGCTTCAGATGAGATCCTCCCTTCCTTCCCCAAAGGCGGTGAGAATTGACTACGTAGATCTGCTGGCGTACCCGACCTTTGTCGTGTTCTGCCAACCAGTTCGCTGCCTTCTCACCATGGCTGGATCCCGGATGATGCTGGGAGCATGGGAGCCACATGGCATCTGCCTGGACGGAAATCATGTTGCAGTTGGTAGTTGTCGAAAGGGCTGTGTGCCGCGCACTGAAAAGACTATGAGGGCCCGCCTAAATGCAATACGGTAAGTTGCCTTAAAACTGTGCTTCAAATCAGTGGCTGTTATCCGTCCAGGGTATGTTGAGCATCCTTTAATCAAGTGGTTTCCATAAGAACATAGATTAGATATTTTTTTATATATCACCGATCGCCTGTTTCTAAACCTCAAGCCAAAGACTGAGCAATGAGATGGAAATGTGAAGGAATAGGCAAAGCATGCTGGTGCTTATTACCTTTGTGTCATGCTGCGGGCCCTGGGACCAAAGGGCTGTACCCGTGATTTGGTCGAGTTCGTGCCCTCCGTTTGCCGCACAACAAAGGAACGAGGAGACCACGTGATACTGCCCCCGATACAGACCGTGGATAAGACTGAGTGAAATCAAGAACTTGAAAACAAGTGAATTATCTACTTGATCTGAATCTGTTTCGTCGTATAGACATTGAGATCCTCACACAGTACATAGGAACCTACGGTTATGTCACAAAACTCCCTTGCCTTGGAGTGCAAGGATTGAAGGGAACGCTTTGAGTGGCAGTTGGGCTGGCCGCTCTGACAGCGCCTGAGGCGACACAGCGTCAACCTGCCCGCCCGAACCCACTTCTTAATGCCCCGCCATTTCGGGGGGTCTGCCGGTCTGCTTCGTTGCAACCAGATTTTGGCCCAAATTTTTTCTTTGGACCCGGCCCCCTCGACAACCACCAGCAACAGCACTTCTGAACGGCTGCCGGCCTATTATTTCCTCAATTCTCCCGTTCCGTGAAGCGCCTTGATGCTATAGTTGGCCCGACAGCTCGCGCAAAATGGATGCCACCGCCATTCGAAATTGCATCGCTGCGACGCTCGACGCTGAGGCCGATGTCCGCCGGCGGGCTGAGCTCCAGCTGAAGCAGGTGCGTTAGTCTTGGAGCAGCAGTTGATTTGTTGTGATTTCTATTTGTGGGCAGGTGTTTTCGATGGGAATCGTGTCATAGCATCTGTCGTCACTGTCGCTGCATCTCGTTTTCCTAGCCGCACTAACTTTCTCTCCCCTCCAGGCTGAGGGCCAGCATGGCTTCACAGACTGCCTCCTGGACATTCTCTCGTCTGAGCAGGAGGCCAATCTCCATCTTCCCAGTACGTTTCTTTTTACAATTACTCGCCTTTCCTGCACCACCAAGTGCTCTCTCGCCAGCTTGCGTCTACCCCCTTCCTTTGGTTCTGGCGCCTAACACGGGGGGTCTTTCTCCAGCTGTCATCTACCTCAAGAACCGTGTCAACCGCGCCTGGGAGCGCACCGATTACTATCCGAACGAGACTTTGATATATGAAGATGAAAAGGCGCGTTTCCGAGAACGGTTATTGCCAATCCTTGCCAGCGCACAAAACCGAGTGCGGCACCAACTCGTTCCTATCCTTCAGCGCATCTTGCACTTCGACTTTCCCGAGAAATGGCCTTCGTTTATGGACTATACCCTTCAACTTCTCAACACAAACGATCCTCGGTCTGTTTTGGCTGGTCTGCAGTGCCTGCTGGCCGTCTGCCGTGCCTATCGCTTCAAAGCCAGCAACACGGAGAGCCGGGATCACTTCGATAAAATTATCGAGGCTAGCTTCCCGCGATTGCTGGCGATATGCAATGAACTGGTGAACCAGGAAAGTGACGAGGCTGGAGAGATGCTACACATCGCTCTCAAGTGCTACAAGCATGCCACATGGGTACGTCCTTGTCTGATGATTGCTGTGTTGGCAATGTTTTCAGTAATGCTCACCAATGGACAAACGACAGCTCGAGCTTTGTGCTTATCTCCAGCAGAGTGCCGTTAATCTTGGCTGGTGCTCCGTTTTCCTACAGACTGTGTCGAAGCCTATCCCAGCTTCTGCCATGCAAGGTGATCCTCTGGAACGGGAGCGCCATCACTGGTGGAAGGCCAAGAAGTGGGCTTACTTCAACCTTAACCGCTTGTATATCAGGTATCTCGAATTCTATGGCTTACGACCTAAATGGCTATTCCGAAGCTAACCGTGCGGTAGGCATGGCAATCCCTCTGCTCTTGACAGATCGGTCGAACCCGCTTCACAGTTTGTCAAGGACTTCTCTACTCAGGTTGCTCCTGAGATCCTCAAGCATTACCTGCAAGAGATCGAGAAGTGGGTGTCCAAGACCGTTTGGCTCAGCCGGCCCTGCCTCTCATACACTATTGTGTTCCTCGATGAGTGCATTCGCCCCAAAGAGATGTGGGCACATCTGAAACCGCATCTGACCAACTTGGTTACACACTTCATCTTTCCCGTTCTCTGCCTCAGCGAGGAGGACATTGAGAAGTTTGAGGAAGAGCCTGAGGAATATCTGCATCGGAAGTTGAATTTCTACGAGGAGGTTTCGGCCCCGGATGTTTCAGCTACTAACTTCCTTGTCACTTTGACCAAGGCACGGAGAAAGCAGACCTTCGAACTTCTCAGCTTCATCAACGATGTCGTCAATCAGTATGAGCAAGCACCTCCTGGTCAAAAGAACCATATTGCTAAGGAGGGTGCTCTTCGTATGATTGGCACACTCGCGCCTGTTATTCTTGGCAAAAAGTCACCTATCGCCTCACAGGTGGAATATTTCTTAGTCCGCTACGTCTTCCCGGATTTCACCAGTGATCAGGGATTTCTCCGCGCCCGTGCCTGCGATACCATCGAGAAGTTTGAGCAGCTTGATTTCAAGGATGAAAACAACCTACTTACGGTTTACCGTCACATCCTCGACTGCATGGCCGATCCAAAGCTTCCCGTTCGAGTGACAGCAGCCCTGGCTCTTCAGCCTCTAATCCGGCACGACATCATCCGCACCAGCATGCAGACCAGTATCCCAACCATCATGCAACAGCTTCTCAAGCTTGCCAATGAGGCAGATATCGATGCTCTCGCCAATGTCATGGAAGACTTCGTGGAAGTTTTCGCTGCCGAGCTCACTCCGTTTGCTGTTGCATTGAGCGAGCAGCTTCGTGACACTTATCTCCGCATTGTCAGGGAGTTATTGGAGAATAATGAGAGGCGGGATGATCTGGATAATGAATATGGTGACTTCCTTGACGACAAGAGCATTACGGCCCTTGGCGTCCTGCAAACGATTGGTACCCTTATTCTCACTCTGGAGAGCACTCCAGATATCTTACTCCATATCGAGAGTGTCTTGATGCCTGTGATCCAAATCACACTGGAGAACAAGCTCTATGGTAAGTGACCAGCTGCTATCTTGTTTCCATCACCCACATCCTCGGATAATGCTAATGTCTGTCTGAAGACCTCTTTAATGAAGTATTTGAGATCATCGATAGCTGCACATTTTCAGCCAAGATGATTTCGCCAAACATGTGGAGGGCATTTGAGCTCGTTCATGCGACATTCAAGTCTGGGGCTGAGCTCTACCTTGAAGACATGCTGCCTGCTCTGGATAATTTTGTCCAATATGGTGCCCCTCAGATCATTGAGAAGCCTGAATACGTCCAGGCTCTTTACGAGATGGTCACAGACATGTTCGCGGATGGCAAGATTGGCGGTGTCGACAGGATATGCGCTTGTAAACTTGCCGAGGCTATGATGTTGAGCCTGCGCGGCCATATCGACAACTGCGTCCACGGCTTCATTAACGCCGCCATGGGGGTGCTTGCCAACCAGCCGGTCCTCGGCAAGTCCTATAAGGTCCACCTTATGGAGATGGTTATCAACGCCATCTATTATAACCCCATCCTCTCATTGCAGGTCCTCGAATCTCAGGGTTGGACAAACAAGTTCTTCAGCCTGTGGTTCAGCAGCATGTCATCATTTACCCGGGTTCATGACAAGCAGCTCTGTATCCTGGCCATCATTGCTCTCCTCAGCATCAAGCCAGAGCAGGTTCCTCCGAGCATCGCCGTTGGCTGGCCTAGGCTCCTCCAGGGCATCAAAATTCTTTTCGATACTCTTCCGGAGGCCATGCGCAGTAAGTTTGCCTCAATATAGTTCGTTAGTTTAGCTATTAACTTGAACGCAGACCGCGAAGAAGCCCTGAAGGATGATTTCCAGTTTGATAGTGGCACCTACGGGTATGAGGAGAGCGACGATGAATGGGATGATGACGACGCGAACTGGACAGGCGGCGACAATGATGCTGAGCCGGTTACTGAAGCCAAGGATGAGAGTACAGCATACTTGGAGTTCTTAAATGAAGAGGTAAGACCGTCAAAGGGTGCCTATGTCCTTGTCTCGTGAGATTTGGTTGGCACTTACGGTCGTAATCTTAGTTTCGTAAACTTGCTGACATGCATCAAAACCAGGCTCAAAAGCTTAAGGCTGATGAGGCCGAAGAGTCTGACGACGAGTTGGGCGAAGATAGTGTCCTTCTTGAGTCGCCCCTGGACAAGATTGATCCTTACCTTGCTTTCCGCGACGCTTTCAAGAGTAAGGAAGACCCAGTGTTATCCGTCTCGAAACAAGAGCTATCTCCCAACTAACGTTGCTCTCAGGGTTGGAAGCCGAGCAGCCTCAGTTTTGCGCTTCGTTGCTGTCTCATCTCTCAGCCCAGGAGCGTGAGGCGCTCGCTGAGGTATGCCGTCGGGCAGACACCCAGGACATGCTTGGCCTACCGAGCCCTTTCCCGATTTCGCGGGCACGTGTGGCTACGAACGGCACAAGCTAGCTGGCCTAATCTATTAAGCAGTTACCTGATCTCTGCAACAGCCGAGGCCCTCCGAGTGCTTCCCTGACCTGCATCTCTTTGGTTTCTGCTTAAGTACCTGGTCGATGCTGTCATATTGATCATCGAACACAGCAGAGAGATGGCTTTACTCCACATCTGCACTTTCATGCAGACCATCCTGGCATGTCTCAGGGATCTTCTGCCTGTATCCTTGATGATCAATAGGTGGGGTAAGCTGGGTGAGGATTGGAGACTGAGGTTCTGACGAGATACGCGTATTTTCAGCTTCCAAGCGTTCGGATGATAGCTCAGTTTCTGAAGCATACATGGGTAGGTGTGAAAAGATGGTGCCATTGCTGGCGTGATAAAGCGTTGGTCATTCAGGGATGGATATGGTCACGTTGTGTTTTATGTTCATTTTTCTTTTTCTCCCTTCCTCATGCTTGGCTTTTAGGCCTTATTCCCCAAACAGCTGGTAGATTCACAGAAGACATTTTGTCCTCGCAATAGAGAGGAGTATGATAGCAGTTACCAGTTTCAAATATTGGCCCACGAAAACGGGAAGCATACACTGCGATCGCGTATGCCATCACTTGCTCGAGATGTCTACTGTGAATAATTATATATAGGCCCGTACTAACTCACCGCTCCTGGGCCCCTAAATTCTAGTCTTTTTGGCAGGCCTACAGCAAATATTTCAACTTTGCAAACCCGCAAGCACTCTTACTACTTTGCATTCGGTTATATTTTTTTACATTTCAATTGCTTGATCTTGAGCACCTGAAAAGGAACTGACGTGGACGTCTGTTATTTTGATCGGAGCTTCCGTAGTACATACAGTCCATTACAACCACAATGATCTATCGGGATTCTAGAAGTACATTCAAAAAGATGACCTTATTGTTCCACCATTCTATAAATTTGTCCGGGATCGAAGCATTAAAAGCTTCAATAGTCCATGATTGTTATTGCCATTGTCAAGCTCCCACATTCTCTGAATCCTTCACAGCCCTCCATCAATGGCCAATGACAGTGGGTAATCTCAAACTCTGCTGATAGCGAGCTTTACGTGCGAAATGAAAACACATTTGGACATCTACTTAAGGTAGTAGTCTACCAATGGCCAAAGTTAGACCAAGTTGCCTTATGTGTCTTCTTCTGTTTCTTTATTTAGTCTTTAAGGGGCTTACCTCTGAACAAAACTGGGCTCTGGGGCTGCTTCAATGAAACCACCGCGGAAAATGCCTCATGTACTTTCGGTGTTAAGTTTTCCTAGCTCGATAGGATATAGCATGAGATGGGCATATGGTGCTAAGGAGAGTTTGTTCCATTACGTGGAAATCGCGAGGACAACAGAAGATGCTGTGAACATAGTGTTTCTTGTTGGAAGTGATGCTTTCTTGGCTTTTTCATCGGAGCAGAAGGACTGGTTGTTGCACCGATGCCATGGCTCCTCCAAGGACACAAAATAAAGCGTTGTGGAAAAGAGCCGTCTCGAATTACCCTTCGTCCTAAGGCAAAAGAAATCGTGCGACAGTTACTTCCCATGGCTCCCGCTTGTCTTCCTGTATCTTAGGCCTCAAATTAGAAGGGGTATGCTCCATGTTTTCTGAGACATATGGCTATACAGATATGCGGAGAGACATGCCAGCATCAACCACCTCGGTGTCGGATGTTTGTTTGCTCTAGACAGCTGTGTGGTTATGGCGGTTCCTGCCGAAAGGGTTGAAGAAAACTGATGAGGTCTAAACGAACACTTCCTGGTCGTGATGCCAGGATTATCTCGTAGCCACCTTGCCTAGTCCGGATCGACTTGTTGTTGGTCGTAGAGTCCATGGAATCGATTCGAGTTCCCCTCCTACTAAACATCAACTGGCTTCCCGTACGACCATCTTGATGACATACGGCCGTGAGGAGTTATGTAGTTCATCCAACATCGACTTGTCGCCAGCCCACGAGGATGTCTGTAGGATCTCGGCTAGCACAAGGGATGATCTTGCGATTTCTGTCAGGCATGTACAGATTGCAAGCCAGGTTTCTCAAACACTACTTGTACATTTGCTCGTATTAGACAGTGACATCTAATCAACTACACAGTAAGCACCAGTCGCTTTCGGAGTCCTAGTTTCGCCGCAAGAAATTACTTCACCGAGGTCACTGAATTAGATAATTACATCGAACATGACAATTCGAAGTAGAATCATGCGGCTTCAAGCTTCGATTGATGTTAATGAAACCCACCGATCTACTAATCTAGGTAGGCAATGTGTAGTGTAGTTCCAGCATGACGTTTGAGACGTTGTGCCGTTTGCAAACACGGATCCGAAGCGCATAGGTAAGCGGCGCCAAGATCATCTCAGGACCCCCGGAAGCACCCCACGCTAGCCTCTCAAAGAAGTGGGAAGTAGGGTGGGGCAATAGGTATTCTTGGCAGCTTATCTCAACGTTATTTGAGAAACGCTGCCATCACGAACCGATCCGACAGTCTTCGGCTCAACCACGGCGGTCATGGGCCCTGTCAATTGCTACAAAGGTATATTTGCCACGTCGCCGCCATTATCAGCTTATGAACCGAGTTCAGCAGTGCACGGTCAACGTATGCATTTGTAAGTATGCCATGGAATAAAAAACAAGTTGGGCGAACGCCGCACAGTGTTTGAATTGGATGGATATTGCGGGATATTTGGGCAGCCTTGGTAAGTCTTGGCAGTTGCCTCAAGGGACAGGCCTTTTAGCGGTTAAGCCGTATATGGCTATGTACCTTATGTACCTGGGAAGGGATGGTAGGTAAGCAGTATGACACGGTGCAAAAGTCCGGTGTTATGGATGCGGGACTGCCTGACTGAGTGCTCGCCAACGCCGCACTCTTCCGGCCACATATCTCTACGTTTTAAACGATGTGGAGTAAGTACGTTACTTTACGTGACTCGCAGCAAACTGTTTGGCCGTGAATGACTTGGCGGTTGCAGGATCTCTTTCTCGGCGTCGTGGGGGTGGATCCATCCCATTCCCACCTGGGCCGCGGGGCTTGCATCTGCCAAACCGCTGACGGTCGGGTTGGCAAGGTTGGCGAAGAGCAAAGGTGTGTCTGCTCGTTTCGTGCGTCAGAGAACGAGGAGCCCTACCCTGGGTACCTGGAAAAAAAACTGGGGAGATAGGTAGAAGTGCAGCGCAAAAAGTAGAACCAGTGATTTGTGTCCAAGTGACGCCATCTTGTCAACTAACGGGAATGATATGAGCAGCTCTCCAGGGGTAGGAAGCGATGCCACAGCCTTTCGGGCCCAAAGCAAGGGCTCTGTGCAAGTTAGCCGCGGACTTTGAAACGGAGGACATCCGTGTAGAGGTCGTCTGGCCGGATGCGTTCCAACCTCCCGGATACCCACAGCAGCGACCAGTCCATGAGTGCTATGGGAGTCGCGTTGGGGTGCAGCGACAACGCAGTACAAACTGTGCAAGAAACATGACAGGCAGTCGCCAGGCACGACCGGTCTTGCCTTGGGCACTCAAGGGGCGAAACATGCAGCATCGAGGCTGTAGGCACAAGCGCGATTTGCTGAATTTAGTACCTATGCATTTGCAATATCGCCGCGCAATTATCTGAGTGCCCCGCCTTCTCCCGTGGGCCGTGTGGAGACAAAGTGCTGGAGCCGGCTGTGGGGAACTTCTATCGAGGATGTCGGCGATTGAAACGCAGCGGTTCCGTTTCTCCAGAGTGGTAGGTCGGCATGCGCTAAACGAGCCCTCGTGCTGCCCTCCACGCCCCCTTTCTCTCTGGAGCTGGTGGGAGTCCTGGGAGCCTGGGGCCCCCCGACACTTTAGCTGGCGACCATCCACACTTTCTCGCGCAGGAGGCAAAACCAAGCCCTCTCTTCCTTTCACTTTCCCCATCCATCAGAGTTTGCCTGGTTCTTCGCTGCTGCAATGCTGTTATAATTACCGCTAACCGGCGAATCCTCTGTTCCCTTCAATCAGTCTCTATCCTCCTTCCTCCCTTTCCCTCCCCTCACCTATCCCGAGACTCCTGGTTGCCCTGCCAAGAGGCGCTCAGAGACGCCTGGTATTCGAGTGTGTAGATCTCGACCTTTTTGGTGCCTTCAAAGTCTGCGACTTCGCTAACAAATCTCGCCTTTCACTGGCCCCAGCCTACACAGGGGGAGCGATCTTCGCTTCATCACCCTCTACGACACCCGTCGACGGTGACGCCGCAGCCAATTCGAGCAAAGCCGTTGTGTGCGTCTGTACGTTCAAAAGACCGAGCCGCCCAAGCCTGTGGCCACCCGTCGTGCCTCGTGCCTCGTGCCTTGTGCCAGCTTTTTAGTATTACAGTCTCTGTTGCCGACAAAGGCTCGCGATCGCTGATTTGCCTTGGTTTTTTGCTCGGCTAAGGCATTGAGTCAGCGTTGGCTGTTCAGTGCAGTCTGACAGGTCCGGAGGAAGGAAGGTGGTGTGTAAGCGGGAGTGTGCGATCAGAGTCAGAACATCCAGTCATTCATCAACGGCACCTGCCCAGTCATCCGTGACAATACAGGTTCCTTGTGACACCCGTGGCCTGGAAAGAAAAATGGCCGCTGCTGCCGCTGTTCAGATGGCTTCCTTAGGAGGTATCTTCTTTCACCCCCGTCATTTTAAGCCACTTGCTACCCTCCTTTTTTTTCCTCTTAATTTGTGCCCCTTTTTTTTCTCCTTCAAAGCGCGTTTAGCAAACAAACAAACAAACAAACAGTAAACTCAACCATTTCGTCTCTTAGATCCCTCCTCGGGCGCCACGGACGCCAACAAGCCCAGCATATCATCGTCCTCGCCCTATCACTATCCCACCGATTTGCCGCATCCGATTCTCGAAGAAGATGATGAGACCGAGAGCGAAGTCGCAAATGAGCCAGTGACTCCCGCGAGCGGTCGCCAGTCGCAGGATTTTCAGGCTCTTTCAGCTCATGATGTGCAAGTCGACGCCGCCCACGACCAACTTGCCGCTGACTCGAGTTCTGCCACTCCCTTTCCCTCTCTACAGTCGGATCTCACCACTACCGCAAAGCCACCTTTTGTCTTGGACACCATAACGACGCCTGCTTCCAACGTCGTGAAAACTCCAACCCCTCAGCAGTCAACTTCCACAGCTGCCGTGCCGACCCCTGACCAAGAAGCGACCACCCCTGCACCTCCTTCGAGACGTCCGACCTTCGGCTCGTCGGGTAATTTTCGACGTACTTTCTCTGCGCTGCTGAAAAGGGTTGGCAACCAACCAGACAAGAGTGCTACCGGTGTGTCGGATGCTGTTCCAGGCTTAAACCTATCCGAGACTGTGCCGCGAAAAGGACACATTCGTCGATGGTCGATGAATAGGAGTTCTGCCACTACTCGTTCCAATTCTCCTCCCTCACCTGACTCCCCGCTTGAAATGGCGATTAAGACCAGGGAACAAGCCTCCACTCCGACTGTCCCCAGCTCTGAGGCTTTCTTCAGCAAGAAGTCTCGAGCTCTGACTGGCTTTTCGTTGCGTTCCCGTCCTATCTTTAACAACAACGCAAACACAGCCCCGCGACCGCAAAATTTTCAGCTCAGGCGGCGTGCAAACAGTTTTGATTATTCCAAAGAAGAACAACCTGTGGTTGAGTCCGCGGACAAGGCAATACCCATGGAGCGGTCCCCTTGGGCACTTCCCGCAGAGACGGGAACCGGTGTCAAAGCTAGGCGCATGAGCTTGAGCTTGCCAGACGATTTCACTGTGGATGTTGTAGAGTTGACATCAGAGTTCGAGTACCAGCACAAGTTGCTGGGTCGGCATGGCAAGCATCTTGGCAAGGGTGCTACTTCCAAGGTAACCCTGATGGTGTCCAAGAACGGCGGTGAATTGTACGCTGTTAAGGAGTTCCGGGGCAAGTCGTCAAGCGAAACAAAGGAGGAATACGAAAAGAAGATCAAATCTGAGTATACGCTGGCCAAGAGCTTACACCATCCTAATATTGTTGACACCATTCGTCTTTGCATTGATCACGGCCGCTGGAACCACGTCATGGAATACTGCGAGGACGGCGACTTGTTTACTCTGGTCAACAAAAAATACCTCAAGGGGGAAGACCGAGAGAAGGACCGTCTTTGCCTTTTTAAGCAGCTGGTCACCGGCATCCATTATCTTCATTCGAACGGCATTGCTCATCGTGATATCAAGCTCGAGAACTTGCTGATCACGAAGGAATGTCGACTAAAAATCACCGACTTTGGCGTCTCCGAAGTCTTCTCCGGCATCCACCCGGGCCTTAGGGAAGCAGGCGGGCAGTGTGGCAAGAACATGGGCGAAGTGCGCCTCTGTGCTCCGGCTATCTGTGGTAGCATACCATACATTTCTCCCGAGGTCCTTGCGAAGAAGGAGTATTATGACCCAAGAGGTCTAGATGTTTGGAGTGCCGCAGTCGTTATGATTCACCTCATTTTCGGCGGGCCTCTGTGGCATAGGGCCGAAGTAAACCCCGAGAATCCCAAGGACACATACTCCAGCCTGGTTCGTGGCTGGGAGAAGTGGAGCAAGAGCCATGCCGACACTCCTGATATGGTCATCACCGAGATGGACTACCCGCATGTGTGGGTATTTGACGAGTTTGTGAAGCCTCCGGCCCTTCGCAGGGTGCTTCTGCAGATGCTCAACCCCGATCCGAAGAGGAGGATCACAATTGCCAATGTTGTCAACAATCGATGGGTCAAGAACATTGAATGCTGCTCTCCGGAAACTTACGATGAGCCAAATGCTGCGACTATGATTGATGCGTCCAAGAAGTCATGCCAGACTCGGGCGAACGGCAAGAAAATCTACTGCCACAACCATCTGCCGCCTAAGGAAGTCGGCATGCATTCACTTGGTCGCATGCCTGGCAGCTAGTCTCGATGCAGGTGAGAATTTTAGGTGCACATTGCGCCAACTGCAGAGCAGGGACACGCTTCTGGGAATCTTTTCTATCATATTGAATTTAATTCCGGCAGACTGCTTTCAAGTACGTGTTTTAATTGGGTTCATTGCAACGAGATACACGGCGTTATAGGAGCTTGGGTGCATCAACATAAGAATATTCCAGCAGGCCAGGCGGTGTATTTTTTTTTGGTGTGGGTAAAAGGTCTGTCAGGGAGGTACCTAGTGGGTGTTGATCATAGATGTAACTGGCAATGACCCAAGTGGTCTAGCTTCTGTGGCATCTTTTTTTCCCGTCGTCTAAATCTCTAGAGAAGCAATCAAGAATGCAGAGGCGTTGCCATCGTATTTTGTTCACATAGTTGTAGATACAACAGCTGCGCAACTTCAATATTTGGGAACAGAGATTAAAGTCGGGACCACATGATCTCCGTTGCTCTTACCATGAACCCCCCTCTGCTTTAACGACCACAACTCCGATAACATGTTTGAATTGGGCGTCGACGTGGTTTGATACAGCCGTGTTACTTATCAAGGCAAGTTGGAGGGCCAGGGGAGGTCAAACTGTTTACCAGCTTGCTTCGACCGAGTTGAGCCGAGTGTCATGCGTTCTGAGGAAGCAGGACACGCGATCACACCAGGCTCGAATTGAACGAAAAACTCAATGACACATAGCAAATCTATGGGAAGTACAAGACGATTAACAACTACGTGCAAGTTTGACGGTCTTCAGCTACGGCTCACAGGGTAAGTGAGGAGCATATCATACCCAGAGTGTGTATCCGCTTTTTCTGCGCCTTCCTGGCTTTCCTTCCAAAATTGAATTCTAATATTCAAAATAGTACACGGGTACACCAAGTCTTTGCCTAGACAAGCAATCCTCTAGATCTCCGTGCTTAGATGCGTAGATGGCGCGGCAATGCCCCAGCCGTGTATGTCTCCATGTCCTCTGCAATGTATACAGGCGGCTGTCGTCCTGCAGGTGGCGGAAGGTTGTTTCTGGGAGCAAACGTGTTCGAACAGTAGACTACACAAAAAGGTACACAGGTTGGCCAGTGACATGTTCCGTGGGGCTTAAGGATTGCCTGAAAACAATCGCACGTCTTTGCTTTCTCCGGACCTTGGCCCTTTCCAAATTCTTTGCTATGAACTCAGCACAACGGGACACCGCGGGGGAATGGTTCAGTCTTGGTTCCCACATTGTCACTCCATGGGTTACCCAGCGGATGTGTTGGCAGGTTTGGCGGCGACGGGCGTTTATGGGACCTCGGAACACCCGGCGGATGGCTGCGGTTGCGGACGGATCTCGGAGAACGGGCTCTGCTGTCTTGCGGCAACCGCTTAAGAATTGCCGCCAGACGGAAGGTCAGTGCAATTTGCGGTGGCTTGGTGAACGTGCTCAGACGCCACGCACACGCCCTGCAGAGAATGATTCCAGCATCGACACAGTATATGATCGGCTGAGCTTGGGGGATGGGCTGAGCGGGACTGGGCTGGGCTGGGCTGGGCTGCTGCGTGTTGCCCTGCACGCAGCGAAGCGGCTTCTCAAAAACGGAAGACCGCTTCTTTAATCTTTTGCCCTATTTCCAAAATGCTCCTGGATGCAGCAAAGTATCGATTGGTGGCTTCGTTGCGCAAGCGGTGTTGCGGAGCACAGCACACGGCGGCAATGAGGGAACGCATACTGTGGATGCACGAGCCATCCGTTAGGGAGGGGCGAACTATTCGCTGGCAATGAAAGCGGGGACCGGCATTCCTTAACAGAGTGCATTTATATACCTATTGGCCCCGCACGCTCGGCTGGGGGCTTTTGCTCGAGGTAATCAAGGTTGCCGATGGTGATGATGATAATGCTGAGTCCTTACCTGACGCGGGTTCTGAGCAGTCACAGCGAAAATCAACCCCTTAGTTGCTGGATCCAGGTCTGCCTTGTATGCATGCAGCTGCACGATGTAGGTCCAGTGATGTAACACTAAGTGCATTGCGTGGGGGTTGCTCGGTTCTCACGAAAGGCGGAAGAGAAGACTGTCTTTGGCTCCTCCCTCGAACGAGAACCCAGCGTCCAAAGGTCAAAAACGTCGTTTGGGTATTTGGGCCTACATGCGGTTTACCACCGACAGACAGGTCGAGAATTTGCGTCATCACAGTCCATAACTGCTGTATAAACCACCGACACCATCTGTCATGCTTTGTTTGCCATATCTCTCCCGCACTCTCTGACCGGCAGCGTATCTGCGCGTCCAGATGCTTCGTAGATAAGATGTTAGTTATCCGGTGTTGCCCGATTGTGGACAGTCTCTCGTAAAACCATATGAATGTCTTCCAACAGGCTACCTAACAACCTATCTACATGCAACCGATGAACTGTCTGTAGAAAGTCACAAACGTCCCTTTGACCCGCATGCGCCCGTGTCGTGATGTTGTTAAGCCATTAGCAACACCTATGATCTAATTGGGAGCTCCCAATGAATCGGTAGTGTCCTGTCTCCCTAGCTGTTGAATTCTTAAGAAGGTGACTACCTACGTATTTAGAGGTAAGTTCTCCTGCCATTAAATCGATTATTGTCGATAAAATTCGGCCTCTGGGTAGGTTGTTCTGGAAGGAATCGAGCCGATGTAGCATACGGGAGTACAACAGTTGTTGTCGAGCTGTTTGGTCAGAGCTGAATTTCGCAAGATTCTCCGAGAGTCGGGTGAGCGGTAGGCCACTTTAGATCTAGCGGTCTTCAAACGTTATGGAAGGGAAGTCTTCGAGGAAGCGGCAACACAAAGCCTCGTATAAGTTGCCAGCCTGTTACTTTGGCAAGCGTTTATCCATTTCCTTCCTCTCCTCTTTTTCTCCCTCCCTACCTGTCTTGCTGATATCCCACCTTGACAGCTAATAAAGCACCACAGATTGTTAAACATGCATCTGTTTCAATCGGTATCGCACTATATACAACTAAGAGCAAAATCACAACGTATCTTACGAAGTCTCCCAACAAGAACTTACACCTGGGGTATTATGCCTCGTAAAACATAAAAACATCGACGCTGAATCCCAGAAACGTTCACAATTTCTAGTTTCTATGTCCTGCTGTCCGACTGCCACCAAAGTATTACCTGGTGGTTTTGATCAATTTCATCCCCGTGGTCGGGTCAATATTCGAAACGAAAAAAAAAAAAAAAGATGGGGAAGAAAATGGATATCCATGCGCAAGAAAGAGCCATAGTTATGTACAATAGCTGGGTATTCTGCATGGCTATTAGCGTATTGCTCCGAAGGGTGCTCCAAAATTCAAGCAGTTTTTGAACTTTAGCGGAACCTCTGATTCCTCGGCAGACTCAGTGCCCCCGTTGTCCTTGTCAACTCCATCAGAGAGCTTCTGCTGCTGTTCATAAGAGTCGGCAGAGCTTTTCAACACTGCAGGAAGCGCTGCCTCATCGTCCTTCGAGACCTCTTCTAGCTTGTCTGCAAGCTTCTGAAAGAAGATCTCGTCATGTGCCGGCATGTTTCTCACCATCAACGGCCCCCTGAGCGGGCGATCTTCGTCAGGTATGAAGAGGGGCTCAGGCTCATTGTCGTAAGGGTCATAGTCCGAGCCCTGTGAAGCATTCTTAACCAGAGCGGTGCTTTGCGCTGGTTCCGGAGTATCGCTTGCTTCCTCGAAACTGACAGCTGCCCGTTGGACGGTCATATCGTTTGCTCCTTGCGCGGCAGGAGTGCTGTCGCCACCATTAGCTGTTGCGGTTGCTGTTGCAGATGATGTGACTGTGGCCACAGATGAGAGAGAGTGATTCGGTGTGTGGCCAGCGTGCATGGTAAGGCGATCGGATTCTTTGGCTGCGAGAACTTCCAAAGTCTGTGGGTTCGAGGTCCGCGCGGACCTGGGCTGCACTGAAGTTGTTGCTGGTGGATCAGACAACTTCGATACTCCGGAATCAGAATCTCCAACGTGATCGGCAAAGGTGGGCTTTTTAACAGCAGCAGCTTTGATTCTGATCCCCTCCAGCTCAGGATCGATCTCATGCACATCAACAACGGGCATGGGACCAGACTCATTCGCTAGAGTTGTGCTTGGCTTGAGAAAGTCGGGTGTAGAAGTCCTTGGACCCTTCAGTGTTAAGACGCTCATTCCATTAAGTATGGGTTGGTCTTGTCGAATTCCCCCAGCTTGCTGGAACAAAGAACGCGGTGAATAAAGCCCGTTCCGGTTGGAGGGCACATCACTTGCAGAGAGTGGAGGGAGACGCCCTTGGGGAGAATGCGAACTTTTTGTGTTCTCCCACAAGAACTTAACAGCGTCGCCTCGAGCCCCAGTTGGAAGGGTTGTAGGTGAGGACACGGAAGAACCATTACGAACTGACTGTGTGGCACCTCCACTGAGCGAGACAACCTGCTGCCGCAGCCGCTGTATCTCTTGCAACAAAGCAGTTCTCTCTGCCTCCCATGCCTCTCGTTCTTCCTCCATTAGAGCCCGCTCTTCCTTGTAAACCTCTTCTGCTCGTTCGCGATTTGCCTCCAGATATTTCCGTTCGGCCTCCCAAGCCTCTCTCAGACGGCTGTTTTGTTGAATCAAGCGCCTGATGATCTGAGCCTGAGAGCTCTCGCTTGCACTGGAAGGGCTAGATATGCCGAAGCCAGTTGAAATTAGATCCATAGAAGACAGCACAGTCTCTGGTGCAAATCCTGCGCTTCCCAAGGGAAGACCGGCAGTAGAGCGCCCCTGTAGGCCCAACTCATTCGAGCTGTCTCTTGGAGACGCGATGTTGTCACGCGACTGGGGAGAGATACTGGCTGATCGGCACTGTTCTAGACGTTGTCGGCCCGCTTTTGATATTGGGAGAGGCTGGTGGGAAAACGATGGCATTGGTTGATGAGCGGAAGAGAGATAGGGATAGAGATGACTCCGTTAACGACTCAGTAAATCTATGGGGATGATGAAGGGCAGTGTTGGAGAACAGCGAAGGGGAACGGCGGCCTCGCGAGTGAACCGGACCAAGCACCCAGTGCCTGCTTGGAAGAAGGGACATGTGAACCGCGAACAACGGTGGATGACGATGGGATCAACACCACCGGCCAAGACAAAGACCAAGCCCGACAGGGCCGAGGCTCTGCTGCTACCTCGTTTGCCGTTGCTATTATGAAGGTCGGTTGAGCTGTCTAAAATGTCGAATTTGGTCCCTGCTGTCACTGACAAGTCGCACGACGCAAAAAGGCGTTTGCAGATACAGATGCAGTTCCAGGATCAGATCGAAGAACGAGGTCGGGCACAAGTTACAACATCCCGCGGCGGGCAGATGAGTTGCACCCAACCCTCCCCGCCCAAGGAGCCTGGGACCCACTTTTTGGTACAAACACCATAGGTACCGCTCGGGTCCGCATTGCCCGAGCCGTGACCCTGACAACCACAAAGCCGCCAACAAGGTTGCACGACAATGGTGTCGACTGTAGGGCTGCTTACGCATAAGAAACAGCCATAGGCTACAGCGTCATCCTCCTATTGCAACAGCAACATGGAACGTGCCCTTTACATCCACTTGGCAGTAGAGAATACATGAAGTGCAGGTGATCAGCAACAGGGTATTATTTGCAGGGCGAAGAGCGCAGCGTCTCGCTCAACACCAGAACAATATCTTGAGCGATACCCAAACCTGAGGGGGTGGGCATTTGCTGATTTTTAAAATCTCTAATAAGAGATTATCCAAATTAGTCATTATCAGTACGGTTAACTGTCTGGGCTGCTAATATATTAATAGTCCCGGGGAGGGGGGGTTGGGTTGAGTCCTGGCCGGCCTCAGCTCATCTTTTTCTCCATCAGCTCGGCCAGTTCGTCGAGCAATTCAACCGTCTCTGCTGGACTCGCAATCCATGCTGTGGTGCCAACACTCCGAGCCCGGAAATCGTTTGCGCCGGCGCTCAAGAACTGGTCCCCCACATGAAGAGTGTTCTCTCCCTTGATCATTCCTCCCGGTAGATCGGTTCCGAACCATCTTTGGCAAACTTTCACTCCCCAACTTTTATCCCCGATGTCGACGAAGACATCTCTACCACCATTGAAAGCACAGAATGGGACCTTCTTCTTCCTGCCTGCGCTGCTCAGCTCCAAGATTTTCTGCACCACCAACACTGTCTCTTCAAGGGATTCGCGTGGGATTCGAGTCTCGGGCGGGTTGGGCACGATACCCACTGCACGGTCTTTGCGCATCAGGGTTGCCGGTAAGTTGAGTGTTTTGATGCATTCACGTAGCGCTTCTTCAGCAACATCAAGCAGCTCTGAGATATCGCGCTCGTCCCAAGAAGCCATCTCAGGCGTCAGCCAGCGTTCCCGTGGGATGGGCTCCAACAAGTGCGGAGACGACGGGGAAAAGGCAAAGAGATAATTTGCTTCTCCGCCCATGATAATGAGAGACTGTTTTTGGGCTGGCGTGAGCTCCGCATTGTTGGCGAGCGCATCTAGCAAGCCATGCAAACGTGTGTAGTACTTGTCGGCTGTAGTGTATCCCGCAGCAGTAACAATCCCGATCTTGACGTTCTTACGCAGAAGATCTGGTTTCCTAATGTCAGTGAAAAGAGGAAAGGAATTCAAACATAGTAACAGGAACGTTCATGCATACCAATCAGTCTGGGAATCACCGGACTATCTGGCTCCAGGCTCTTCCCATCGTCATACAGAGTCACATCTCCATCAAATGTGGCAAGCTGCAGCGTCCCATAGGTTGTGACCGCCATGATTTGGGCTGAGTTGAGGATTAAGCGAACATCGTTGAAGGAGGGAGAAACGAAACGTCGAGATGAGATGTAGCGCTTGTTGTCTTGAAACTTGAATGCAGCTTCTAGGGGAAGACGTGTAAAGAAAGGTCCGATGCTCGGCACTAAGAGCTTGAGCTTGGAAGGAAATGGGTTGGCCGGGTCGTTCTGGTGAGCAACTGGGTCCAGCAAAACCCAATGGTCAGGTACTTTTTCTGGAGCAGGCAGCAGATATTCGGCTGTTTGCTTACTGTGTTCATCAATCATGCCCTCGACGTCTCGAAGAATCTCGCTGTACCGCCGGTGGGCTTCTTCCCGAGCTTGTGACAGGCTGCTAAGGCTCTGGCCATCGAAAACACCTTGCGGTTGCGAATACAGGACAAACGGAACTGCCAGCAGACCCTTGATCCATTCTGCAGAGAATTAGAAGCTGTCTCAACTCTCAAGCGGACTACTAGTTAAGACAGGCCGCAGAGGGGTCCAAGCCGGGGATCCAGTAGAAGGGGGATTGGAGTTGAGCTACCTATGAATTGATCTCGACGGTGAGACTTGAGGGCATCTGTCTCTGGGTTAGCTCTGTATCGTCTCGCTGATAATGTAGCGGTAATCTAAGCAAAAGGCAAGAACCAAATACACTGACATTCAACACGATATCTGGTGGTCATGGTGGGGAGTTAGGTCTAGGGCTTGAATGTGAAACCTCTTCTCAATAATCGTGGCTTGGAGGCGCTATTCAGAAGATAAAATACACGGTTTTTCTGACTGAATTCAGGAGATGCGCTCCCCGGTTCTTAAAGCGGCGATAGAACACTCATTTCATGGATCGTAGTCACCGCTTCCCACACCGGGTGCTGTGCCGGGCCAAGCTATCAACCGGCTGATACGCGGTTGGTCAAGGCCCTTTCAGTGTTCCATGGTGGCGCCGCCCAATGGCCGTTGCAGGATGATGTCACAGGGGAACCTAGGCATACAAGAACCAATCAAGAGCGGATCTATCTGGCAGCGTCCGCGCCAAACCCGCTGGAGCCCGACAACTTGGCACCAGCAAGGTTGCAGATCGGCCGTCTCCGACTGTCTGGGCCACGTCATGGATAAACCGAAAAGAAGATGAACGGGTAGCTTGACAGGCAACTGGAACCCTAAAAACATGAAATGCTCCAAGGTCAACGAAAACATATGCTGCAGCGGAACAACCTTAAGCATATGGAAAAAGAGACTCGATCGTTCTCAACCTAGCACGCTTCGACCCCACAGGACGAATTACCTGTCTTCTTTTCAGGGGAGGGGGGAGGGAGTTGCACATCCATCCCATGTGATCGCGTCGAGATTCACAGGTTGCCAAGCATGCAAGCCCGTCGCCTTCTGCAATAGGGATCCGTACTCTAGATGCATATGATATACACCGCCAACCAACCATGAGTTTCCACTACAATACATTTATTTGGGTATCAGGTCCAAACGAAAACTAAGTGCTAACAGACAACCCTTGTAGCGATCAGCCGTCCTGTATCATCATACAACCCGCTATGCCTGTTGTCCATTTGCAGGAGCATCCCCTTCCCCGAGTTCCATGTTGTCGGTCCAAGCTGAGTATTCATCATCATCATCGCCCACGGGGCTTGGAATCGTCGCTTTGCTTTCTAAGTTCGACACTTCAGCAGCAATATCAAGAGTTTGATCTGGACCTGCGCCTTGGGAGCCTGCGGCATTAACATCGTTCGAGGAACCGTCGAGGAGTTGATCATTATCCGGTAACGGCATGCCACCGAACGTACTGTGAGAACCGTTTGTGGGAGAGGTTGGCTCGGACTCCGAAGGTGCAGCAACGACGAGCAGGCCTGGATCTATGATGACTTCTCCATGAAATTGGCGTCTCCTAGGAAGAGGAGGGGGTACCGAATGGCTCTCTGCGCTCTGGCCAGCGGAGTCGGTCTCTCTGATTACAGATGAAGACGCCTTAGATATCCATTTGGGGACTGGAATCGGCGTCACCGAGATCTTCCGATCCGGCATGGGGAGGGGTGTGCCAGGGGGTGGTAGAGGTTGGCCTCGACCCATTGGCTGACTGAGATCGATAACAGATGCTTGATCGCGCTTTTGTCCAGAATCCGTTGCTGTATCATTAGCTCTGCGTTGGAATGCACTTATTCCCCATCGTTTTGCAGACGCTGCAGCATTTGCAACAGCACTTAGGGCACTTTTCTTGTTAATGTCAGGTGCCACTTGCAAATTTGAGCTAGATGATATGGACAAGACTGTTTCGCGATGGCTGAAAACGCTCCTTCCAAGACTCTTTGCTTGGCCTTGTGTCGGATTCAGGGACGACCACAACGTAGACTGTGAGGCAACAGCATGCTGGTTTTCAGAAGACGACGACGTGTTTTGAAGTTGTGGGTTTCTGTCCAGGTTATTTTCGGCATCGTTGGTTTCTTGAAATGAAGAGGATGAACCTGAACGACTGCTTGACTTTGAAGTGACATAAGGCTTGTATGCGTTTGGATTAGATCCCTGAGCAAGAGACAAAGACTGTGACTTAGCCGTCAGCGTTGCCATGGCTAAAGCAGCTGAACCCCCATTGGGAGGGGACGATGAGGGCCTAAATTGGTCTGCAATAGCTGGAACAGTCCCAACTGTTGGAGTTGGCGGCTGGAATGTTGCCGAAAGAAGGGGAGGTGGTACGACACCCTCATTCTTTGCATCATTTTTGACTGATATCGGTAATGTTGTTACAGATGACGACTGAGTGGGCAGGAAGTCTGTTTTGCTGTCTTTGCTCGAAAGCTTTCTCGCAAAGAGCCCAAGAGTTGCTTTCTTTTCAACTAGCGGAGAGTTGCCACTCTTGTCTGGAAGAAACTTTTCGGGTGATATTTGTTCTGTATCGTCTGTCGCATGAGCAGCTTCAAGGCTTTCACCGTCAGTGGCCTCTTTTTCTGACGGGGCACGTGCTTCAGGATTGGAAGGGGATTTAATGGAATCATCATGGAAAATCCCTCCTCTCCATCTTTTATGTTCGGTATTGAAAAACGGTGTGTCGTCCCAGAACGGCAAGACAATGGTCTCTGCAATGACCTCTTTGATTCTGTTCTCTATCTGGCGGAGGATAACGGTGTATGTAATCTGCCGGGAGCTGACAATGGGCTCGATGGTCATCTCCAGTTTCGGCATTTGTTGAAAAGAAAACCAGATGCGGTTGCTTGGCGGAGGCTTGATTTTGAACAATGCGCGCCCTTCGAGTTTTCGAACTACTACAGCGAGGACCAAGTTTACCTCTCGTGGCTTGAAGCGGGAACCTAAATCAATTCGGGCAGTGGCTGCAACTTCGAGCCGGAAATTCCCTGTGTAGCGCACATCAGACTCCATGGTGCATTCTCCCTCGATGGTCAAGTCCTTCAGTCGTGGGTTCGTGAAGTATGGCGCCGACTCTCCAGTATCAATGGACTTAATGGCAATGTTGGATAGAAAAGAGGGTCTTTTGACCCTGGATATCTTTTTTGTCAGCTTCTCCCGGATGAAAATTTCGATGTCCTTAGTTTTATGGATACCGAGGAACACTCTTCCAATCATAGCATTCAACCATCTTGTTTGCAGGTGTTCTTCCGAAGAGTGCAATTTCTGGACCAGTGATATGATATGCTTGACGTCGAATTGGATTGGCGTTGGGAAAACCCTGTTCTCAGCAGCAAATGTCTGCTCTTGATTCCGAAGAAGAGCGAAGTAAAAATCTTCCTTCGCGGAACAATTCTCGGAGAACAGAAAGAAGGGCTTGGAGGGTTGACTGTCAAGGCCGAGATTCAGTCCGTCTTGACGTCGCGTTAGACAGATAGCGTTGCGTTTGATCCAGAGCTCTCCTTCTGGAATTACTTCCTCTCCCGAGTAGATGCTAACGTCATGATGCGCCAGTGAAATTACGTGTCGCACTTCTAACTGTTCATCATCATCGAAAAGCATCAAATGACCATGCCTGTCGTCAAAGTTAGGAATCGTGGATCACGGAGAAACGAAGAAGTTTGCCCTACCTAAGGACAACATAAAAGACATTTCCAGCTTTCTTAGGCCGTTGACTAGCTCCATTCTTCCCATCTAGTGGACTTGGAACAGGTTTTCGGTCGAAAAGGCTCCGGTACATGGTCTGATAAACACTGGGGCTAGGAGCAACAACCGTCGTCGAGCCGACGGGAGTCGAACGTTCAATGGGTTTTGCGTTGATTCCCATAGGTGTATACTCGCGACAAACCGCAAAGTAGCCAGCAGCAACATTCGAATCGTCAGGAGACGCACGAAACTTAGCCACATCTTTCTGCACCATCTTGAGCGGTTCGAGATCGTCTCCAGATTGAATTAAATCATCCCCGTTATGCACGCAACTGTCCGCATCGCGGCGATATGGAAGTGTAAGGTACGCATGAGCAAAGATGATGATCAAAACCAGAGGGATGAACGTGAGACCTCCGAAGAGGTAGGCCAGGAGAAAAGTTGTCCAGTCCATTGTTTCTACCGCGCTTGCAGTGCGACGAGAGCAGAGTCGACTCTGCTACTTATCTGGCCAAAGAATTAATTGCGAGCGCATGGGTCAAACTAATGGCAAGCGATCGGGCCTGCAATTCAAGAACCACACTGAAGCTGAGGGCATCAGGCTCGAGTACAAGAGAACCAACTGAGCTGGTCTGTTCGCGATGACAACTGTCGATATGAACTCGGTGCGAACGACGGCAGAGAGTGCTCCGGGGGATATTGCGTCAGGTGCCTCGCTTTGCATGGGCGTCCCACCATCATCTATTGGCTGAACAGGAGGAGCCCCACTGCCTGTTGGAGCTTTAGCCTGGACCGTTGCAGGGGAGCAGCAGGAGCCAGGTCAGAGGCGCACACAAGCGACAGACAGGATGAGGAGCTTCAACTCTCTTGTGAAACTTTTCAACTTTTGACGGAATCTTGATGGCCTGTTCAAATTGGAAGAGCCAAAACACCTCCATTATGGACCCGAAGTAACGCTTCATCAGCGCGCAGAAGATTGTCAAAATTTACAAACTTACCGATGGCCACCTGCCTGCTGAATACAAAGTGCTTTATCGTCTGCCACTCGATTAAGGCTCTAGACAATTGATCTCCAATATTGACTTACACTGTCTTAGGTGTGAGTAGCGTTTCTTTCGGGATGTATAAACGCACATATCACTTGCAAAAGTACCTGGATCCTACAACCAATCGAGGCCCACGATCTGTTGTGATTAGGTTGCGTGCTAGAAATCTGCTATGTAGGGGGTTCACAGTTGGCAAAATCAAGGGCAGACCTGAGGTGCTTATGTGTAGCTGAAATGTCGAGACCTTCATCAACAGGTACCTATTGCGAGACAGCCTTCCAATATGAGGCACTCGATCTTGTCCGGCCCGCGCGTCACATTTGCACCATGCCGGATGAGCTCGATCTCCTGAGCCGCCTTCGGTCATGCCATTGGTATTTTGAGTCCTATGAGCATTCCTGCACCCCAGACCAAATCCATGCAGGAGATCCCTCCATGCCAAACGCAATGAACCCCATGCAGAGAAAAGCAAGCAAGCCATATCTAATCCCACCAAATCCAGCACCCCACCATGACCAGGCTTAGATGGTGGTCTCGTAGGCGACGGGAGCGAGCGTCACGGGCTTGTTGTCGGCAATCGAGACTGTGTGGGCCTCGCGAGGCATTGCAGGTTGCCTCTTCAGCTGGACCGGAACGCCCTCAGCCTTCGCCTTCTTTTTCAGCTCAGCATTCTCCTTCACGCGACGGAGGAAGTCCTCCCGTGACCGCGACGGCTTTACGTGCTCGATCCGAACGTTGATGCGCTTCTCGATGTAGCGGTGCTTGACCCTCTTGTAAACGATCACACCGACAGCCGACTTAGTGACGTTGTAGACGACACCGGTCTTGCCATGGTAAAATTTGTGGGGCATGCTGTTTTGTGATTAGAGTCAGCCCCGAGAACATTGGTTGGACGACAAATTTTGTTGATGAAAATGTTGAAGGAATCGACACCGCTGCCATATGTAGAACGGTTTCGTTGTTCTTTCCTGGGTTCAAGCAGGCATCATGAAATTGCTTCTTACCCCTTCTGAACAGCACCGTTGACCTTGATGTCAACAATGTCACCGACCCTATCTCTCAGTTAGTAACTGAACCGTGCACTCGCGATTTTGTCAAAGGTATTGGCGTACCTGTACGTCCTGAGATAGGTCGACAGAGGGATTTGGCCATGCTTCCGGAAACCCCGGGAGAAGGCGTATCTCGTGCCAGAACGGAGACCTGCGGCGTGACCCATCTTGCCTGTTTGGTGGGTGTGTCGGCGAGGATCGAGATGTCGATGTTGGTGTTGCTGCGGGCGGTAAAATTGGGGTTTTTTCTTGTGTGGAAGCAAATCCAAGCCAGGATTTCGGATAGGGTGACTAAGCAGGGTGTGGGTGCTTGGGCCAACGCCTTATCGTTAGGGCTGGCATTCACGATACGCACGGACCACCACAAATCCTCTCTACCCTCCCAATTTTCAAGCAACTTCAAAGCCGCAGAAACTTTTGAGAATTTCAGTTTGGTCGACCAACCTTCGATAGCCTCACCGACAAGATGGCGCCGCGCAAGTATTCGAAGACCTATAAGGTCCCGCGTCGTCCTTACGAGGCCGCTCGCCTGTGCGTTTGACCTTCGCTTTCTCTTCTTCAATTGCAGCCTCTGCTTGACGGTGTTCAAATTCACCTAGTCAACGCATGCTTGCAGCATCACCGGCCACTGAGCAAGAGCTTGTCTCTGCTTACGTCGATTGTGATCATGGGCTGACTTCTCGGATATCAGTGACTCCGAGCTGAAGCTCGTTGGCGAGTATGGTCTCCGGAACAAGCGTGAGGTCTGGCGTGTCCTCCTCACACTCTCTAAGATTCGTCGCGCAGCCCGGTAAGCAAAGCCTTTCAAGGAGTGCCCGTTTTCTCAGAATCCTGACATTTGTTCCAACTTGTAGTATTCTCCTCACTCTCGACGAGAAGGACCCTAAACGCCTCTTCGAAGGCAATGCTCTTATTCGCCGCCTTGTGCGCATCGGCGTGCTCGACGAGTCTCGCATGAAGCTGGATTACGTCCTGGCCCTTAAGGCTGAGGACTTTTTAGAGCGCCGCCTTCAGACTCTTGTCTACAAGCTTGGCCTCGCCAAGTCCATCCATCACGCTCGCGTCCTGATCCGCCAGCGCCACATTCGCGTCGGCAAGCAGATCGTGAACGTGCCGTCCTTCATGGTCCGCCTTGACTCTCAGAAACACATTGATTTCGCTCTGACTTCTCCGTTCGGCGGTGGTCGCCCTGGCCGTGTCCGGAGAAAGAAGGCCAAGGCCGCCGAGGGCGGCGAGGGTGGTGAGGAGGAGGAGGAGGAGTAAATCCAAGGTGTTTTCGATACCAGGGAATGATTGGGATTGCACCAAACGGACTACAAAAATTGGTTCGGCCGGGACTTTGGGACTCTACATCAATGCTCGTGCGACATCTATAGTCAGGGGAGCGAATGCATGGTCATTTACGTGGTGTATGATCGAGTCCGCAGGTCACCAATCGCCTAAACGCCTTACTTGCTCCTTATAACAAAGGGAAACCAATTATCCCTTACAATGTTGCATGAAGTGCAAATTGATTAGCGGCTGCATTTGTCCTCTGCCAAGTGACCGAATTATTACCCACACCTAAAAAAATGACAAACATAAATGGGGGGTATCATCCTGAACATCGCCCTTAACTCTCTTCTGTTGCTCGCTTGTCCCATGCTTCGGCTTCTTCGAGAGCCCTCTTCCCAACATCACCCGTGCAATAGCTATTCTTGACAAATGAATGACAACAAGCGTACCCCCATTTGAAGTCGGACCACCAACTTCCCCAAACAGAAGTATGATTGTTGATTAAAACATCCTCAGGGTACTTGGACTTAGCCTCTCTTTTGGGTGCGCCTTTAATCAAACCGGCCTCGTCGTACTCGATGAAGGTCTCGGACTCGGTGATGGCTGTTCGCAAGGCTTCGGGGAGAATAGGTTGCTCCCCATACTGACTGGCCAGCATCTCTGCACGTTTCCTTCGTTTTGCTTCTCGTTCCTCGCTCTCCTTTTTCCGGAGAAGCGCGCCGGCAGTGGGGTTGGCTTGTAGGTGTAGTGTGGTATCACCTGTTCGCTCTTGAACTTCCCATGCATATCGTTGTGCTTTCTCAAATTCAGCAGCCTCGCCTGATGCCCGGAGGAAGCTCTCTTCGGCAAACAACTTTGCGGACCTGTCACCCACAGCGCCGCCGTCAACGAGCGCGCGCTTTTTCGGGTTATACTTGGCGGAATCCGGATCCAAATTTAGCAGATATTTGGCTGTGTCTTCTCGGATTCTCATTGACTGCTTTATGGTTTTATCCCTCCCCATCTCAGACTCGTCAGCGTATTTGAAGCCTTTCTCATACCCGCTTTCGTCGCCGTCTTTCTTGTCACCGTTTTCTGCTTGCAACTTCCGCCGCGCCTCTTCAATCAAATTGTACTCTTCTACCACCTCTTGATATTGCTTGGGGTCGTACGCCGCCCAAATGTCCCGCTTTGCCTCGTATCCTTGCTTGACCTCCTCTCGCACAATACGATCGGCCTGAATATCTTTGCCTGTGTATTTCGCTCCAATTTTTCGCGGTCGCTCGAGGCAATCCTTTTTCTTGTGACCCATGGCACCACAGTTCTCACATGCGCCTTTAACCCATTTTGTCCGTGCAGGTCCAACTTTCTTGCCGCCCTTGTCGAGAATTGTTTTTTGTTCTTCTTGGGCAGCGCGCGCGCGCTGATGTTGGAGCGAATCGTCATGGTCTTCAAGGCCGCTGACGTAAAATGGCTGCTTACTGATGTACGAGGGGATGTATATGTTGTCTTCTTTGCGCGCGGCGCCTGCCCCAGTTTGATTGGAGCCGGTAGCTGATGTTGAAGGTGGCATCGTGAACTGGCTAAACTGCTAAGTTCCAGGAGATGGGTACGTGAATGGATCAAAAGTTTCTGGATGATGGCGGACTCGTGAATCATAAAAACACCCGTTAGCTACAACCCTAACCCTGAGCACACAAGCAACGTAACGTGTACTTATGTACGGTACAGCCGCGTTTCCCTACATAACCAGAAGGCTCAGTTACCCAAGACGTTCAAATTTCAACCAAAGGGTTATTTGGCCAGCACATCCGCGATAATGTTCTACTTTGTAGTTGACAAATAGGAAAACCAGAGAACAGGTAACGCTCATAAAGCCGTAAGATTTCTTGTTTTTGGAATGCAAGCTACCTAAGGTATTTAGGTCTCTTCACTACTAGGCGTTGCTGTGGGCCAAGCTCTACTGTGTACCGTGGTTGGGTGACAGGACAGATTTTCACGTGATTTGGTGTTTCGTTCGTTCCCCACTGGGGCGCGGTCTTTAGCAGTACCGGTACGCCAACGCGTTTATACAGGCGAGGCCGTAGCTGAGGACTTTCCAGTCCAGGTTTCCCGAGACGTCAGAAAGCACTTTTATGGCTTTCTACAGCGCCGAGTTTGTCTGAATTTCAATACCCTTGATATTATAACCATCTCTGCTAGAGAAAGCTTCTAGTTGCTGTCACCATGGATGTTTTTCGCGTCCGGATCAACTGCATTGACTACTATCAAGCAACACCCACACAATATGACCCGCCACTGAGAAAAGACTGGCATCTTCTCGATGCCTCACAGAAACCTAAAGTTCCTGTCATCCGTGTGTTTGGGTCAACTGAAACAGGGCAAAAGGTGTGTGCTCATGTCCACGGGCTCTTCCCGTACCTCTACGTCGAATATGACGGTCCACTAGATGCACTCACCGGTAAGTTCCTCCCTATCAGCTCTGGTGTCAGCAATACTTAACCAAATCTCAGTATCTGAATATATCTACAAGTTTCATTTATCAATCGACCGTGCGCTAGCAATCCATTTCAGGCGTCTTGGAGACCGAAAGTCAGAAAGCTTTGTCGCACGTATTACGCTTGTGAAAGGGGTGCCTTTCTACGGTTTCCATGTCGGTTACCGTTTTTATTTGAAAATCTACATGCTCAGCCCCCTAGTTATGAGCAGGCTGGTACGCTGTTAGACATTCTCCCTTTTATTTGGTACATCAGCTCATTCTCCCAGGTCGACTTCCTTCATCGCGGCCTCATCATGGGGCGCAAATTCCAACCTTACGAGGCCCATCTCCAATACCTTTTACAAGTTATGGTTGATTACAATCTTTATGGTTGTGATTACCTCGAGGCGGCAAAGGTCACATTCCGAGCACCTGTTCCAGTACCTGTCGAATCCGGTGAGACTAGCCGTCTCTGGGATAGCACTACAATACCACCAGAACTCGTTTTGGATCGGCCTGAACTTCCTCGGATTAGTCATTGTTCGATCGAGGTCGATGTGTGTGCCCAAGATATCCTAAACCGCTACAAAGTCCAAGAACGCCGCCTGCATCACGATTTCACTGAACGTGAGCGACCTTTCCGTCCGGATGTGAAACTTGTGCACAGCATGGCCGAGTTGTGGAAAGATGAGGAACGGCGTCGGAGGAAGAAAATGGGAAAGTTGGATCAAAGCGCCAGTCCATTTCCACCAGAGGCTTTTGTTTCAATGTCAGCAGGGCCTCGCCATTCCGATTGTGAAGGTTGGATCCAGGAAACACAGTATCGGGAGGCAGTTCAAGAGATGATAGCACGTGATCCAGTCCTGAAGGAGGACGGAGAGCCGTTCTCATTTTCGAATTATGTTACGCGTGACCCTGAGGAAGAGAGGATCCAAACTGTGTTTCAGTCTGTTGAAGATTTTTTCCCAGAAAAGTCGCTGTCTGCGTTAGGTCTTGAGCATAGCCTATTTCGAGAGAGTTCGAACCTAGCTGATAACATACAAGTTGACGAGAAGGGTATCCTCGAACTCGAAATCGGAGAGGAGGAACGAGAACTTGTTGAACAGGAGGTTCTACTTGAGAACCAACGCGGGACCGGAGCAGTCCCAGAAGTGGGATTTGTGGATCAAAAAACCTGTTATTCAAGGTCAACCGCGACCTCGGACAGCAAAGAGATAAACCAGACTGAAACACGGCATTTCTCAGAGCACCACGCTCGAAATCTTGTCGAGACCTTGAAGAGAGAGATCCCAAAACTTAACACCGGCTTTGGCATCAGTGGAATGTGCTCAAGAAAGCGCCCATCGGGATCCACCTCTCAGCTTGTTATGCAGGCAAAATTGAGAGAGCTGATATCCAACAGAGATCAGAAAGGCAGAATGAAAGAAACCTATCAGCCTAAGTTAAAGCGGCCAGCCCGCGAGGAGCTCAATGGGCTAGTTAAGAAACTACGGTTTGAGGAAGGCTATCAGACTGAGAAATATCTTGGCAAACCTGTCCCCAATGGTCAATCACTGCAAACAGTCGAGATGAAGAATGCCAAACCATTCATACCCAACCCACAAAGGCCATCACAAAAGCGACAACAAGTTGCCAAAGCGAAACGATTCAGAAATCAAACCCTCAGCTTTCCGGTCGTCAAGAATCCCTACGATCCCACCACACTATCAAGGCTCAGCCAGCGCAGCGACTTGCAAAAAAAACACGAAACGGGGATTGGCAAATCCGTGCTCCATAGTCCTCAGCTTTCGAGAGCGTCGCTGTTGCTGAGCTCACAAGACTCAACGAAGAGTCCCACCCAGTTTCTCAAGCCCAAGCCTCTCTGCTGGCAGGGCTCCCGTACAATGTACCTCTTCAGTCTTCCACCGCCTTCAGCATCAGAGGTCGCCACAACCATGACGATGTATGGACTTCCAGATGTACTGTATTTGGAAGCCCACTACAGCAACGATAAGGACGTGCCACCTCGTGAACGGGAACACGCTGGAAGAGATTACCGGTTGGATGGAAATAGCATCCTGTATCTTCCTGATTTTGATCCATCTGGTCAGTCCTCGGCCAGAAAGGGGCTGAAGCCTGAATCTGGGCCCAACCTTGCGAAGATTGCCTTGACCTACCAAAAACGACAGCGCGACTGCAGCTTACGAAGTTGGGAGATAGCGGACCTTCCTCCGAGCTTTGCGGAAGTGAAAGATTGGCTGGATGAGCAGCATGCGAAAATAAATGCTACAACCCGTCAAGCCAAGCTCGCGCGCAAAATGTACCCCGGAGGAAGTAAGACAAATAAGTCTGAGATTTCTCAAATTACAGGGCCAACCCCCAAACGATTCAAGTATTCACAAAATCAGGTGTCGAAAAGCGTCCAGCGTGAAACGCAATACATGAGCACCATGAGTCTGGAAATCCACGTCAATACCAGAGAGCATTTGCTCCCTGATCCCGAGGAAGACGAGGTGCAGTGCATATTCTGGTGCCTCAAATCAGATGAACAGTGTTTCCCCGGTGGGAGACCCGCGGACGGCATTCTTGCTGGCATCATTGTTCTTTCTGAAAACCGCGATTTGGTGCAACAAATCCGCAGCCAAACCTCAGTGGACGTCCTTGAAGAACCCACCGAGCTTGATCTCCTTACCAGAATGGTCGCGATCGTGCGGACACTTGACCCTGACATTCTAACTGGATACGAGGTTCATGGAAGTTCATGGGGGTATTTGATGGAAAGGGCAATGCACAAGTATCAATATGACCTCTGCACAGAGCTCAGTCGGGTCAAATCCCAGTCCTCCAAGGTGTTCAGGAGAGAACAGGATAATTGGGGCTTCAAAACGACTTCAACAATCCACGTGACTGGCAGACATACCATCAACATATGGAGGGCAATGAGGGCAGAGCTGAACCTTCTTCAATACGACCGACCGAACGTTGCGTGGCATCTTTTGCATGTTCGCCTTCCGCACTACAAGCCGTTTACTTTGACGAAATGGTATCGAAGCGGACGGTCAAGAGACTTCTGCAAATTCCTCCGGTATTATCTCAAGATTACGCGCATGAACCTTGACATCCTCGATGCCAGCGAGCTCATCCCCCGGACATGCGAGCAGGCAAGGTTGCTCGGTGTGGACTTTTTCTCCGTTTTCTCACGAGGTTCCCAATTCAAAGTCGAATCCATCATGTTCCGCATTGCTAAACCGGAGAACTTCGTCATAATCTCGCCTAGCAAAAAACAGGTGGGCAGCCAAAATGCCCTGGAATGTTTGCCATTGGTCATGGAACCGCAGAGTGGTTTCTACTCTAGTCCCCTCCTGGTTCTCGACTTTCAAAGCCTGTACCCAAGTGTAATGATTGCATATAATTACTGTTACTCGACATTCCTTGGCCGGATAGTCAGCTGGCGTGGGACAAACAAGATGGGGTTCACCGAGTACAAGCGAGGACCAGGCCTTTTACGACTGTTGAAAGACCATATCACCATTGGTAGGAGAGTCTGGTTTGAGGCCACAGATGTGGACGCGGCACGGTTTTGCGGAGAAGTTGCTGACGATTACTGTCATGTTTAGCTCCTAACAACATGCTTTACGCGAAACCTAACATTCGACGGTCCCTTTTGGCCAAGATGCTCACTGAGATTCTTGAGACCCGAGTCATGGTTAAAAGTGGCATGAAGCAAGACAAGGATGACAAAGCCTTGCAAAAGCTCCTCAACAATCGGCAGCTTGCGCTGAAACTTCTCGCTAATGTCACGTATGGTTATGCGTCTGCTTCATTCTCCGGTAATGGCTGCTTCTCACATCCTCCTAAAGACCGCTTGGACGCTAACATCATATACAAGGTCGCTGCCCGTGTGCGGAACTCGCGGACTCAATTGTGTTGACAGGCAGAGAAACCTTGGAACGAGCCATTGCCTACATCCACTCGGTCGAGCGCTGGGGAGCCGAAGTCGTCTACGGTGACACCGACAGTCTTTTCGTTCATCTCAAAGGACGAAGACGTGAGCAGGCCTTCCAGATCGGTGCTGAGATAGCCGAGGATATCACCAACATGAACCCAAGGCCGGTAAAATTGAAATTTGAAAAGGTGTACCATCCATGCATCTTAGTTGCGAAGAAGCGCTACGTGGGTTACAAGTATGACAGTCCAGACCAAACTGTCCCAGAGTTCGACGCAAAAGGAATCGAGACAGTGCGCCGTGATGGATTCCCGGCTCAGCAAAAAATCGTGGAGAAGGCACTCAAAATCTTGTTTGAAACAGCAGATCTGAGCCGAGTCAAGAGCGTATGTTTACCTCCTTCATCTTGGGATGATGGTCTTCCCAGCTGATGTTCCATGGTTTAGTTTTTCCAAGCGCAGTGCTCCAAAATCATGCGTTCTGCTGTTTCCGTTTCCGACTTCTGCTTCGCAAGAGAAGTAAAGCTTGGGACTTACAGCACAAGAGGGCCAGGCCCACCTGGAGCTGTCATCAGCACGAGGCGCATGCTTGAAGATGCTCGCGCAGAACCGCAGTACGGCGAACGAATACCATATGTGGTCATCTCCGGACCGCCAGGATCACGTCTCATAGATCGATGTGTCACACCAGAAGAGCTGTTGAGCAACCCCCATGCGACCCTGGATGCTGATTACTACATCGCCCAACTGATACCGCCGTTGGAACGGATTTTCGGTCTCGTCGGCGCCAACGTCCGTTCCTGGTACGACGAAATGCCAAAATTCCAACTCACTCGACGTTTTGAAACATTGGCAGCAAATCCGGCAGCTCCCGGTCGTCCAGAGGTCGCTGGAAATCATGATAACAACGACAATGGAAACAAGACGATCGAATGGTTTATGCCCTCTACCATATGCATTTCCTGCAATGTCAAGATGACGAAATCGCCCGCCGTACTGGATGTCGATCAGGATGTTGACAGGAGCGTAGTTAATGAGGGAGAGGAACCGCTGCCCCTTTGCAATCGCTGTGCGTCAGATCCTCCATCGACGATGGCTGTGCTCCAGACACGACTCAACGCCGAACAGCGGAAGTATGCAGACGTGGTGCGGGTGTGCCAAAGTTGTGCGGGGTTGTCTCCCTTAGAGGTGGACGAAGACGGGGTTCCATGCGAAAACAAGGGCTGTCCTGTGTTTTACACGCGGGTGAAGCAGCGCGCGAGGCTCGGGGCAGAGAGGACGATAATAGAGCAGGTTGTCAGGAGGTTGGGGGCAAAGGCTGGACATTGCAGGGAAAACAGGGGTTGCGAGCTGGATTGGTAGACCCTATGTGATAAAATGGAACAGAGTTCGTTGGTTGTCATTGTGCACCTACCTTAAGTATTACTACCTGAGGTATGATCCAAGAGAGTTCCAGTCTATCTACGCAGTCTTCCCGGCCCTAGCTTTTTTCAATTGGGGTCGTGGGCACGGCCCAGTATTCCGGTAGGGTAGAACGTGGCAGAAAAATAGAATCATCATTTTTCAATTGGGGCACGGACCTAATGTGGCATTGAGAGCAGTCGGTCGGATGTATCTTGGATGTAGAGGAAATACCCGGTACGTAATGCGTAGGCCAGCCCGAGGACGACGGTAGCAGGCAGATGTTTGAGCGGCTCCGGTTTTACGTTCCAGGTTGCTGTCCCGCTGTCCGGAGACACCGGAATTTGGGTGATTTGAGCGCTGGGAGGGTCGTCATCGGTGCGTGATACCTGCTCAGGTACCAAGTACCTAGCTAGAGGGCAGGACCCATGAGCGCCTCTTGAAACTCCACCCATCAGCATCAATGCGTCCACCAGGTACGGATCCTACGCTGGCCAGGGACCGAAGAAACGCTTTTATATCAGGTATAGGTATTTAACGAGGTACCTGTCAATTCACTGCCCTTAGCAAAAGGAGTCTGCGACTATAGAGCCCTGCCCAGCAGCTCCATCCCTACCCCGTTATCGATATATATATACGTAAGTATCTTGTAATAATGGAGAATCGGGGTCTTGGCATTTTATTTTTTTTTGCCTGAGGCATCAGAAATCATGGGACGAGGGTCCACCAACAGGACAGCGTTCACGGGTGGGTGTCGGGTGGAGGCAGCGGACAAATCACTGGCGGAATGTCCACGCGCTGTTTGATGAGGCTTCCAGGTTTGCGGGCTCCTTTCCCAGGTCTCGTCTCGTGGATTGTCGTCCGCCCCTCGCCCTCCCAGACCCGACCGCGCTGTCCGGGCTGGATCGATCTGCCAATCCTTCCGCCGTCCGCGCTGTCGTCGCCCCCGATCTCGACTGTTTCCTTGTGTCTCTACTTCGTTGCAGCAGACTGCGCTCGCTCGCTCGCTCGCTCCGCTCCGGAACGGAACGCAACGCTGAAGGCAGCTTGCGCGCTGTTGCCCTGTTTTTGTTTCGACGCTGTGTTTTTGGGTCGTGCGATTTGCTGGTCGCGTCAGGGAACCAAGCGCAACATCTGGGCGTCAGCTCTCACTCCATCCAGTCCCTCCCTCCCGCTGCCGTCGCTCCAGCCAGGCTATCCAGGCTGTCGCCGGCAACACTGTCAATAATACTCGACTTACCTTACCTACACCTACATACTTACCTGCCTTACCTAGGTACCTACCTGCCTGCCTAGGTACCCACGCATCGCCCAGAAGGTGTCTTGGTCGCGTCTCCAGCTCCCGAACCAAGTCGCAGCACTTCTTCCCGGCTAGCTCAACGCCGTGTCTTCGCTCTTTTCTCGTCTTCGTCGTCTTTCGTTTGACTCTCAACGCAAAATACAATAACAATAATACGCTTTCCTGCTTTCGCCTTAATAGTCGTCTTTTCTGGCTAACTACCACTGTTGTTCTCTTCACATCTCCTCGCCTATCGCCTACCGGTGGCCTTTCGTTCAGCTCACTACCGTTTCCTTTCTTTTTCTTCCAGCATCCCGCCGGCATTTTCCTCTTAGCGTCCAAGTTCCGAGTTTTGTTGGACGGCTGTTGCGAACACACCAGCCCACCAACCCACCAACCTACCGACCTACCCTCCCCGCCGATTACCTGCTCAGACATTTGACAGACTGATTGATGTTGAAGCCTGCGTGGAAAAGCATCGCTGCCTTGTGCATTACCATCAACAGCAGTTCATTTACGTCCGCGCAGTGGTAAACGGCCCCCGCTGCGGTTAGAGTCCACGTCAGCCTGTCTCGCCTGCTTCGCACATGATGGCGACCCCATTTGTGTCCGATAAGCCGGACGCAGCATCGGCAAATGGCGACGGGTCCGATCCCTTTACGACAAGTACCCCGGGTCCGTCACACTTGCGCCACTCGGCCTTCGATACCGAACTCTTCGCTCTCGCTCCAGGCGCCTCTGTGGAACAGGTCAAGCGTGCCCTTGAGGCTCACTTGCGCGACACGGAGCGTCGCATGGAAGAGGCCGGGAAGCTGGGCACTGCTCTGGTTCAGCAGCAAAAGCAACTCACCGAAAAGCTTCGAGAGCTCGAGCAGCTGCAGTCCGAGGATGAGCTCACCCCACAGCTGCGCCAGCGGCTTGTCGAGATCGAGAAGGACTACAACGAGGTTGCCAGGGAGAGTGCTCGTGCCCTGCTTCCCAAGCAACGTGTGCCGAGCAATGAGTCTCAGGGCTCGCCCTTTTCGCCGGAGGGTAAAGTGAGCAGGGTAGGCGTTCCTCCCGCCATAGCCCTTTTTGAAATCAGAAAGCTGATGGCATCTCCAGCGCTCCGTGAGTCCCGCTAAGTTCGAGTCACTCGCCGCTCCATCCCCAACCAAGTTCATCTCGAATCGTAAAATCCGGAATCAGCATTCCAGCCGCATTCACGATATCGAATTCGCCGCCGAAATCAGTACCCACTTGATCGCCCAAGTCCGAGAGTTGCAAGCTACGCTCGCCGCAAGGGAGGAGGAGCTCAAGGAAGCCAAGGCGGAAAAGGCCAGGCTCGAGATCGAAGCCGAGGCCTTCCAACAGCGGCTGAAGAGTTTGGATGAGAGCGAGAGCCGGTACAAGGATGAGAATTGGAACCTCGAGACGCAGATCCACGATTTGCTTGCCGCACAGAAGGCGGCTGCTGAGCGCGAGAAGAAGCTCATCCAGTCCCTCAACCTCCTCCAGGCTGAGAAGAACGCCACCCAGCGGGAGTTGGAAGAGCTCAAGGACAACCTGGCTAAGCAAGATGAAAAGCACTCAGCTCAAATCAAGAATCTCGAGATCGAGCTGGGGACCAGTCGTCGTACTGCTGCCATGTTCGAGACGGAGCGCGCCTCCCTGCAGAAGAAGCTTGACGATCTCACGAGCCAGAACCAGGAGTTGGCCAGGGCGTTTGCTGCCCTTCAGCGAGACCGCGCGCAGGAGCGTGAAGCCAATCAGGGTGCCGGTGAGGAGGACTTGCATCCAGCTCCAGATCACAACACACCGGAGCATTCGCCCCCGCCCTCGCCGATGAAACCTACTCCCCGCCACTCGGCGCTCGAGTCGGAAACGCTCAAGACGTCCTTGGCTCACGCCCAACGCACCATCCAGACTCTCCGCACCAACATCCACCGCGAGAAGACCGAGAAGCTTGAGCTCAAACGCATGCTTCAGGAGGCCCGAGATGAGATCGAGAAATTGAGGAACGACCCCAACCCGCACCAGCCCCCGAAGAAGGCTCGCAAGTTCGAACCGCGCGAGCTCAAGAAATCTTCGTTTAGGCTGAACCAGCTTGGTGTCGCGCGATCGAGCAGGACCGAAGTCGTCGAGGATGACGATTGGGAAGACCAATCGGAATCCCCTTCTCCTCACACGCTTTCCCGTCGTGGCTCTTTTTTCCGCTTTGGGACGCCGACCGCTCCCCGAAAGGTAAGGCTTGATCAATTCGATACGGCGCCCGAAACGAGCGACGCAGCGTTCGAGACTGCCCATGAACGAGCAACTGAAACGGAAGACTTCCAGACCGGTGCCGAGGAGCTCTCCGACGACAACGATGCCACCGAGACAGAAGCTGGCCAAGCTAGGGGTGCTGATTCCATCAAGCGACCTCCTCCTCTCCCGCCGCACGAGTCGAGCAACCATTACTCTTTCCGCAGCACGGTGTCAACGTCAAGCGAGGACGATGAAGATGAGTACCCGTCTAGCCCTGAGCTGAAAACCCCAACGACTGGACCAAGGATGCGGATGCGCTCAAGCCGTACCTCTTTGACGCGTGCCCGACAATTCAGCGAAGACTCGAACCAGAGCTTTTCGGCCAGCCCTCCAGCCCACGGCTCTTCCGTCACCCCCGGCGGCCAGAGCTTGTTTGCTGAATTAAACAGCGTCGACAACAGCGACGAAGATTCATGCGGAGGTGCTGCTACTCCCAGCAGGAGGAGCATCCGGTCCTCCGTGCCCGCCACTCCCCGAAGCGTTGGCCACGGTCGTGTTTCTCCAACGCCCGAAGTGCCTACTCTTCCCAGGGTTATCATGGTGGACAGTTCTACCATGACTGATCCGGTTGATATTCGACCAGTATCCGCAGACGCGCAGGCACTTAGAGAGTCGGACGACAGCGAGGCACTAATCTCATCGCCGCCAAGCATTGTCTGCCCTGACTCTGACCGTCCGATCTCCAGGGCTTCAGTTGCTGGTTCTCGTCCCGTTGGGGCTCCAACAACGTGGCTGGGTGATGATTTGAAAGCTGGCGACCCTGAGCGTCCCCATTCCTCCGCCTCCTACAGCGATGCCAGCGCCCAGCACGACTGGCACTTCCCATCTTCGTCGTTGTCCTCATCCCTGGTTGGTGCTGTTCCTCCACCAGCCCTGAGTATTTCCTCGATACAGACCGAGTGTATCGAGCCCCAGCCGGAACACGAGGTTGCACCGAGCCCTCTACTGCTCGCCGTCTCCTCCATTATGTCGGCGGAAATCGTACCTGTGATGGAGCAAGAGGAGCGTCCAGTCCTCTCCATTATACCTACGATTTTCGAGCAAGTCGAGCCGGCGGCCGAACCAGAGCCTGTGGTGCCCAAGCCACCAACCCTCAGCATCCCCGCCCTCGTTACCCAAGACATTTGTCCTATTGCTCCATCTCCCCCTGCTTTGTCCTTCTCGGAGGTACACACTGAGCAAATCGAACCTGATGCTGAGCCTGACTCAACCACCGACTCAGCTATTGCTCTCTCGATATCTAGTATCCGATCCGAGCAGGTCGAGCCGGTTCTTGAACCTGAGCCGGTGTCTGTTTCACCCGTATCCCTGTCCTTGTCGGCTATTTGCTTCGAGCACGTCGAGCCGATTGAGTCTCTTGCGGCCCACTCCGAACCACCCTTGGAGCACCAGGTTCAAGTTGCTTCTGCATCTGTTCCTTTGACGTTTTCTCCCCTCATTTCGGAGCTTGTCGAGCCTCAAGAAGATGTCCCAACGTCCCCTATCAAGCTGTCGCTCTCAGCCGTTAAGACGGAAGATGTCGAGCCTCAAGAAGATGTCCCAACGTCCCCTATCAAGCTGTCGCTCTCAGCCGTTAAAACGGAAGATGTCGAGCCTCAGATGGAGACTCCAGCGACTCCGGTCAGATTGTCTTTCTCAACTATCCAAGCAGAGGAGGTTGAACCCACTCAAGAATTAGAGGCGGCTGTGCCTTCATTAGCGTTCGCTTCTATTCACTCAGTGGACGTCTCTCCTCGTGAAACTCCCGCTCCTCAGCTTGGCGTATCGCCCATCCAGACTTGGAGCGTTGAGCCCATTGAAGAGCCGGACGTCTCCCCACCTGTGCTGACGATCTCGGCCATCGAAGCCCAGGAAATTCAGCCTGCGCAGTTGGAGGAGTCTGGACACACTCCTGAACTAACATTCTCCGAGATTCAGATACTTCACACCGAACCCAGGAGTCCTAAGCGGAACGCGTTCATCATCCCCCGTGATACCGAAGGCGATACAGTCCTTCCGCAGCCAGTGCCTTTGTCCCCAGAGCCTGAATCTATGGCTCGCCAGATTCGAAGCATTCCGACTGCGGATCAGGGAGCACAGACAACGCTCACGTCCGAGGCTATCGATCAGTTGCTCAGGGCCAAGATGCCACCCTCTGAGGCAGCTGAATTCGAGGGAGCCAATTCCGTCGGTATGCAGAATACCCCGTCCACTGTGAAAGTCCACCGACCACCTCAAGGAGCCATCGAAACACCCCTTGCCTACAAGGGCAAACAGCCTGATTACAATTACCTTACTGAAGTGCTCGAGCCCCAATTCACACGGCGTCCTGGAAGTTCAGCTAGTAGAACTACCTCTTTTGATGACGTGCCGCCACTCCCGTCAAATCACAGAGAAGTCATCGAAGCAGTACGAAGCGGTTCGTCGCATGGCGGTCAAGGCACCATTGGAAGTATGGGCCCTCCTCCGTATCCCGCATCCCTCAAACCACAGAGTCAGTCACTCCGGCCTCGGACTCCAACCAACTCCAGACGGCCGGTTTCCCCAGTTTCATATGCTTCTGTCTCTGGTCGCGGAACTCCTACTCCTCGTCCTGCTCCCAAATATGGAGCAGCAGATGTGCACTCCCTGTCGAAGGCCACAACTCGCAGCCGCAAATCCTCCATTTCGTCTTTCACCTCTGAAGTTGATACGCGGTTTAACATGCATCACGATGCTGGTTTCGAGAGCCTAGGATCCGGTACTGATCCTCGAATGATCCAGGCAATTACACAAACCATGATTGGCGAGTATCTATGGAAGTACACACGTAAGAAGACTGGACGCGGAGAGATGTCGGAGAACAGACATCGGAGGTACTTCTGGGTTCATCCATACACCCGCACGCTGTATTGGAGCACTCGGGACCCTTCGACCGCCGGGCGTTCTGAGCTGAGGGCCAAAAGCGTCCAGATTGAGGCTGTCCGTGTCGTCAATGATGACAACCCGTTCCCTCCCGGTCTCCATCAGAAGAGCCTGATCATCGTGTCCCCTGGCCGGAGCATCAAGTTCACTTGCACGACGGGACAACGGCACGAAACTTGGTTCAACGCTTTGTCATATCTGTTGCTCCGAACGGCAAACGAGGGCCAGTCGGACGCGGAGGAGATTGCCGGCAATATTACGAGAGAGGACGTCGACGAGTTCAATCCGGCTTATCCAAGACGATATCCGCGTGCAGTTCCATCGGTCTCATCGTATAGCTCGCGAACTGTTCGTGAGCCACCGAATGCGGATATATCGTTGAGCGTCCCTACTTTGACTCAGTCACGTCCCAAGGCGCCGGCTCCCGGGCGGTCGTCATTTGCCACGTTGGGCCGCATCAGTGGGTATTGGAAGGACAGCAAGCTTTCTGGAACATTTGGCAGCATCAGGAGCCGAAGTGTTCCCGGGCGGGACCCCGTCCACGGTATCTTCGATGCTCCGGAAGCACACGACAGTGCCGAGGATGTCAGGCAAATGATTGAACGACAGGACCGGGAGGCCGACCGCATCGAAAATGTACGGGCTTGCTGTGATGGTAAGTGTCTATCAAGTGTCAGCAGTACGCTGGACTTCACTAAGGCTAACAAACAAATAGGAAAACATGACGTCGGCACACTAAGCAACAGTGCAAAGAAAGGTCGCAACTCTGTCGCCGGCTTCCGCACTCCTACTCCTGGCCCTTCTGCCACCCCAACGCCTGCTGGGACCATCAGATCCTGAGAGTGACTCAACCAAGCAGAGAATGATGTTCGATTTCTGATTTCCTTAGCATCTTAATTGGCAATGGATGCCACTGTGTCCTTGGCTGCTACGAAGCCCCTTTTTTGTATTGAGTTTCCAGTTTGTGATGGTTATAGTGGACCATACTCACGCCTTTCTCTTTCCCGCTTTTTTTATGATGTCGATGATTTTCTGTCTACCTTCAAAATACCATTCTCACCTTTTGCTTTCTCCCAAAACCCCCCTACAACGAAGTTACAGAATTTGCACAGCTCTAATAAACATGAGACCACCATCAGGAATTGCGTGCCGGAGGCACGCCTAACGATGTCTCATACAGGATTTAACCTTCACCCAGCTCCGTTCGTTCACTTGTCTGTTTACTATGGGTCATTTACTCTTTTTCTCTCCCTTCTGGGTGGTACGTTCTCTTGGGGTTATTAGTGATGATGGCGGCGTTGTGGAAAGCATCATGCAGAGAGTCTTGTTTAACTTCCAACGAGCAGATGCTCTTTGAAGTAGTGCGGAGGGCTCGCACTCAGTCTGGAATGATACCAGGCTCAGCTGTGGACGAAGGCCAGGTGTCGTTGTTCAAGAATGCGATGTCGTTTGGTGGTGCATGTTTGTAAATATCTACCATCATAGGTGCCGTACAACAAGGGCAGCATCTTGTGACCTGGGTGGCACAGTGTCTTCGCAGCAGGTATTATGAAACCCACAGAACCCAGATTGTGATTGTCCTGGTAAGCACATAAAACAACTATCACAGCATATAACTATCACCAAGTAGCTGGAGACATACATTGTGTCGAATTTGATCTGAACAAGTGTTGTGACGATTGATCCCGATGGAGGGACTCAAAGAAGACAATGATCATCGCAAACCCCCCAGAGCCAGAAACCAAGTACTCTCCAACTTTCGTAGCTTGACCGTCCTATATCCCCAAACAAACACAATGGTAGAAGTATGCGTCGACCCCAGACTTGTGGCACTGTGCACGCATATGAGTTCTGAGGGCCCTAGTTTCATCCCTCGATCCCAGCCACTGATTGCGCCGTAAAAACATAGAGCATATAGCCTTGACAGAAGTTAGCATGTACCGATCGAAGAAAACATCGCAGCAGTTGTGATCGGTCAGCTTCGATATCTCCAAGTGCTGCTTCAGCACAGAGAAGCCCGATCTTCTCGTTAGGATCTTCATGCTGGTCCCCAAAGGGGACTTTAATGTCCTTCAGAGTCGAATAAACAAACCAAGCCTGTTTCATTCCTTTCCTTTTACATATCGTCTTCGACGACCCGGAAGCCACGCCCCGTCTTTTCTCTGGCCCCGAAGAAAAGCTGGATCGCTTGAGCAACAGGGCTCTCTGAAAGGTTGCCACCAGTATCACTCCTCCACTTGCACGAGCTCTCTTAATACTCGATTCGGCCACCAGGCTTCAAACAGTGATAGGCCGCGCGGTAAAAACGGTTCCAGACGCGGGTGCAACCGGTCAAAAAACGAACATGAACGAAATCAAAAGTGTTATCCAGCCATGTCCAATTTTGATTGGCGTCGTCAATCTTAAACTCGTCATTTTGGGGAACCCATGAAAGCTGAATCGGAGTAATATCGGTGTACAGACGATTACCCAAAACGACCAGACTCATGTAACGGCTGTAACGGAGTTAATGATGAGTCCCAAAGAGAACCAAAGCTATTTGAGCCAGTTTTATGTGCTCATTGTGTTTGTCGTCGTTGGGGAATCAAGATTCAGCACCACCCAAGTCGCGGTGATAGGTTCTGCTAAAAAGTTTGCGGTACTCCCAGAGACTCTCAGCCAGAGATGTGGTACTGCTCCCACCACTGCTCGTGCTCTACACAGACTTATCATCGTCGTCGATAGCTTTCCGCACAGACACTTAGGTTAGAGTTGGGTCAACAGGAGAATCGAGGGCAAACTCGACGAGGACATACAGATTGCTAATGAGAACCTGGGAGGATTTTTGTCAATTGTTCTGACTCGGCCAACTTGAACTCAAAACAGTCGTTGGATTATCTGACAAGCTGCGATCGGGCAAGGGAAAAGGTTAATTTCTGTGTCTGATTACCTGGTGAAGCAACAGAACGGAGATGACGTAGAATACGAAGTTCATGACTATCTAACATTTTATCTTGGTGATGAGTTGGGCGGGATGGCATCCGGTTGTCCCGCCAAGCATGTACCTATGTACCCAAACAAAACTGTTAATCTCGGCCCAAGCCATCCTTGTATGTACTTACCTTAGGTAGGAAAGGCAAGTGAAGTAACAGAAGAACTAACTTACATTCTGCACAATGCACGTGCCCTTTGCCTATCACGACTGGATTCTCAGCTAGACTGGGTTTCGGAGTCACGCTGTTGTCAGTCACTATCAGCTAAAGGTATATTTATTGAAAGACAAGTACATTAGGTAGCTATAATACAATGATGAAAATATAGAAATGCAGTAAATGTACGTTGTCACGACCAATAAAATGTATCAAGCGGAAAAAGAAACAAGGGGTTCTGACGAAGAGTTGTCAGAGCTTAAGCGTCAGCAGTAAAAGATCGTCATAGCTGAGAAGCTCTGACGGAAGATTGAAAGGTTTTCGGTAGAAGAGACACGGAAGGATTCTGAGTATATAAGGTAGATAGGTTCCTCGCAGCAGGAGGGGAAGAAAAGAACCACTCAGTCAGCAATACAAACAGTTGCCTAAACCAACTGCTGACCGCAGTATTTCTGAATATGTGTGACACAACCTGTCTCTCAGATCCATAAGCCTTGAACAAGCTCGAACCCATCTCACGAATGTGATGATTCCACAACCTCCTGAGATAGGTTTGAATGTAGTGGCCAGGTTGTGGAACCCTGAGGGACTGGGGTCCTTACACAGTAGTGTATGGGGATCACTGCGGTCACTAGTTGTTGGTTGACAACTGTTTCTATTGCTGACTTAAGGAGCCCTCATTATGGCTCCGGGGGATGGGCAATCCTATAAACATGTCTATAATCGAATTCGTTGGGGTGCCTGTGTCATAGTGTTGAAGTCATTGCCAAGCATCTTCATCACCGTCATCACCCAGTGACGTCGGTGATAATGATTCCATCTTTCTGATTGGTCACTGTTCTAGGCCCATTCTTACCTGTCTGTTGGCCGTTTCCTTCGTTATGCCAAGTGGGCTCCATACCGTACCGCTGCGGGGCAGCTGCTGATCCACCCTTCCACTTCTAACCGTAACATACAACCTGGTCACTACTTTCAACCCCATTTTAGGAGGTTGTGGAATCGTCACACTATACGATAGGTTATATATAGCTATTAATCATATAAGACTTATGCCCAGTTGCATAGATACACTTTGTCACGACAAACAGGGGATCAATAATGACGCGGCTCGCTCAGGTCCGAACGACCAATAGGAAACGGGATCAAGCGTCACTGACAACAGGTCACCAGAGCCGAGATTCACTGATAAAGACCTTTGGTAGAAACAAGGACAGTTCATGAGCAGACAAGGGAGATAGATTGCTTGTGGGAGAAGGGGACGAAAATCTCCCTAGTCGGCCATGCAAACAGTTGTACGAAACCAACTGGTGACCACAGCTACCCTGAATCTGTGTGGGAACTCCTGTCTCTCAGATCCAAAGCCTTGATCCGAACCCGAACCCATCTCAGGAAGGCTAGGTGGATCATCATGCTTGCTACACATGCAAGATGTGCCGAGACTTATTATATTAGCTCTTGGCAGGAATGATTACCTAGGGTGTCTAAGAATGCTGTAAAAATCTCGCTAAGAAGCTAACAACACAACCCTGGCACCCCGTACATGAACGACCCTAGCGGCTGATTAGCTCCGTGTACTGTACGTACTTTTGCACCTTGAAATCCAAACACCGAACAACCCGATAGCCACGTCTGCTTTTGGAGTTGAATACAAACCGTTTCAGAGTATCTTTAGGCAATACAACACACCTGACAAACCATCAAGCGATGCAGCATGCTCAATATGGCTTCGCCCAACAATCCGAGTAGGGCCCAGCGGTCCAAGGCCCTCCACGTTGCAGCAGAGTTGCAGGGCTTCTCAAACCAGGATTTTACCATTATCGGCCTCAGCGAACCCATATTTTCTGCCTTATCGTCTCATCATTCCAGTTCCAAAGGCGTTAACAGCGCAACTCCGCGAACCTCAGACATCTCTAACGTCTCGGATTCGCCTACCCCGAGCTCTTTGGAAGCCGACTTAGATCATTACAAAGAGCTCTTCTCTAAGCTACGCTTTTCCTACGTCGAACAGGTCACCAAAGAAAAGTTCATCCGTGCCATTGTGGGCGATCCGCCCTTGATTGTCAATTCTCAGGAGAACGCCACCTTGGAGGAAATTAATGCATCTGCAAAATCAATGCTGCAGGAGCTCAAGACCGAAGTCAGCTCAATCCTCTTGTCTCTCGAGGAACGCAGCCAAGATCTTGCAACACGATATGAGCGGGTAAAGGCTGAAACAGCGCTTCTAGTCGAGCTGTTAGATAAAATCCCAGCGCTGGAAAACAGGATCGCAGAGTTGCAACCGATTCGCAGAAGTCAAGGTGATAATGACCACTCCGGAAATCCAGACATGAATCTCCCCCTTGGGAAAACATTGGCTCTTGTGGATAACAAACGTCGGGAGCTGGGACGGTTGGATCGGCAACTGGAGCTTCTTGGACCGCAAGTGCTGAGGAAGAGCATGGAGCAAGAACGGCTGCAGAGTGATGTTCTTGGGTTGGAGAATCGGAAATCAAATAGCATCTATGCAGCCAAAGAGGCAAAGAAGAACAAGGAAGATGTTCGCGGTGGGGATGACCTCGAGTCCAATGGCAGGTGGCACCAAGCATCGGTAGCTGTCCTGAGCCAACTTTTAACCTTAGAGGAGTGAATTCAACATCGAACGTAGGACTCATTTACCTAGGTATATATGTCTATCTGTAGCAACATCATGAAGAAAAGCCGTTGGCAATGAAGTTTGCAAAATGACGACAGTAATGTAGTGCATGATTAGAACATTGACCTTGAATCACTCCATCTCTCCCTTTCCAAAATCCAAGTAACACTTCATAATAGCTGGAACAATTTTAGTGATAGATTAACTAGGTATGGACCTATGTGCATGTAGTATCTGGTACAGATCCGTAACCCATAGCATAGGTGATGCGGTGGCAGGCTGGACGAGCAAACTGAAAGACATGTGGAAACGAGCGAACTGTATTAGCTGAAAAGAAGGCCAGAAATGCGGTCTTGTTGCGCCTAGAAGTGCGGGCCAGCGGCTGCCCCTCAACAGCGCGGTAGGAGCCAATGGGGAAGCCGCTGGGCATAAGGAAGCGACAAATAAGAGGACCCTGAGTGGGTTAGGAAGGTGGACCAATCAGAACATGTAGCGCAGTTATCGCAGTTATGCGGTGGAGAACTGCGATAACCGCGAGAAACCATCACCCGGGGTCAAGGATGGTCAACAGCAACAAGGCAGAAATACCAACAGCTTAAGTACAAATATGTATATAGCATCGAATATCCCCGAGAGCTACGATGAGGATTCCTCAGTTAGCAATCAAGCCGTTGAATACCAACAACTGGTGATCACAGTAAGCAATTTATTCTACTGTGTGAGGACCCTAGTCTCTCATATTCTACAGCCTGACCACTACGTTCCTTTCAAACCCATCTCAGGAGGTTGTGGAATCGTCACGTATAGCACCATACCACAGTAAGGTATTGAGGGATCCGCAAGACATCTTCCTATAATGGGACATGGCTTACAGAAAAGTATCGCACTAATAAATAAACTAGAGGAGAATTGTACAAGATATGCTGTGGTTTGTTTTGATAGCTCCTTGGCAAGATTCCTCACCCAATAGCGCCTGAGAACGCTGTGAACCTCCCCAAGGAGCTGACAAAGCAAGGCCGGAGCCCTTGTACTCTCTAGGTGGGGCAGTGGAGTCGAGAAAGTCGATTTCGTGTGCTTTCCTAAATATATGGGCATCAGTGCACGACGTCCTCTCGCGACACAACCAAAATTAGACAGCTGCATATTCTGTTATGCAGCTGCATGCTGTTGGACACTGACAACTGGAGCTCAAGAAGTTCCAACATTTGAGATTGAAATCTGTTTATTGGCGTTTTGCATACACTCTGCGAAGGTGGAAACCTTCATCACATGTTACTTGAATAGTGTGGCCACAAAGTTATGCTTATTGGTGCACGTCTCTCTCACCATGGACTGATGGCAGAAAACTGCGACCTGGTCAGTTGCCAAGTGGTCCTCCGGAAGCATCCCGGAGAGAAAGCTAAGTACAAGCTTTCAGTGTGAACCGGATCGATCATTCAAGAAGAGGCTACGAAGCAGCCGCCACCCCACTTCTCTGGGTAGATATAGTGAAGTATCCAGCATGATTTAGAGCACCTCCTCTTCAGCAGACCGCAGCTTGTCTTGCCAGCGGCTCGCTTCCCAGCAGTTTCATCTTGCTCTCAAGCTTGATCTTACTACATGGCAGATTCTCAAACCCCCAATCCAGAAGCATCTTCGGCTTCTGGTCTGCTCCCAGCTTCCCACTGGCTTCAGGTATGTTGTATCTTCCATTTAGCAAGCCATTCAAAGCAGACTTCTTTTATGTACATGCGTGCTAAACAGCAAAATTGATTTAGGTTCACGAAGCCGACAAAGCCAAAGATGATGAAAGTGATACTTCTTCTTTGTACAGTGAAGCCAACTCAAGCACTGCCTCTGTGGCAAGCAGTATCCTTCGATTCCGAACCCTTCATGGACGCACCTACCACTCAGAGATTGGTATAGCACAATCATGGACTCCAAATGACAGCAGACACACAGAATATATGGATTACCAGTAAGTGTTCTTAAAGACAGATAGCGGTGTTTCCCCTATTAACGCACGAACTAGCCATGCTGTCGTTGACATGATGTTGGGTGGTAAACTCCATTTGACACCCCTTGATTTTAACAAAGTAAAAAAGGTTCTCGATGTTGGAACAGGCACAGGTGCCTGGGCCATGTAAGTCGCATCCTTGTTGTCTATTGTTTGCTTGTATATTGACTGGAATACACAGTGACTTTGCGGACGCCCACCCCGATGTTGAAGTCATCGGCACTGATATTACGCCCATCCAGCCCACATTTGTCCCTCCCAACCTGAGATTTGAGATCGACGATGCAAATCTTGATTGGACTTTCCGCGATAACACATTCGACTACATTCACATCCGGTTCCTCGTTGGCTGTATCGCCGATTGGTACAAACTTTTCCGCGAGGCTTTTCGTACCCTCAAACCCGGTGGTTGGTTAGAAACCCACGAACCAACCCTCCGGTGGGTAGGGGATCGTCCAATCGATCCAAAAAGTGCAACTGGCCAGTTCCACCAAATTTTCTGGGAGGCAGGGAAGAAGTTTGGACGTACATTCCGTGTTTTCGAAGAAGAAATCCAGAAGAAGGCAATGGAGGCAGCAGGGTTCGTCGACATCAAGGTCACAGATATTCGATGCCCAATCGGTTCCTGGCCCGAAGATCCAGAAAAGAAGGAACTGGGCACTGTCACTCAGGTTGCATTCCTAGGAGACTTGGACGGTACGTGCCACATTTCTCATTTCGCATGCATATCATGCTGATCATCTCTCTAGGATATCTTCTCTACCTCTGTAGTGAAGTGTTGGGTTGGACTGCCGAGGAAACACATGTGTATTGTGCTCGTGTTCGTCGGGAACTCTTGGAACCAGGACTGAATCCCTGTTTCATCCGACGAATTGTGTCTGGTAGGAAGCCAGAAGCAGCATGAAATGTTTTGGACTTACTCCTTGGTCCATTATACAGCCTGCGGTCTCTTTACAGCCATGCACTTTGGCTCTTTGGTCTGTTAGGTTTGCAGCATTGGGCCTTGGACATGTTTGTTAGGGTCTTTACTCTTTGGATCCAAAGGCCCTATGGTTTCATCACTTTCTGATCACTAAAGTGTGTATGCTGTTTACATCTGCATTTTGGGATGCGGTGGCTGTTAAAACAGAAGGGGTATGCCTCAAGATAAGATATCACTCTTTAGCAAACTCGGAAATGCTTACCATCCTCACCAACATTAAGTACCTTGTCTGTTCCCTGTCATGACAACAGAGATATCAGACAACAAAAACAGGGGTAACACAAAGGGCTGATATGGTGCACAGATATGTGAGCTGGAATAGCCAAGAGGGATGCATAGATGAATTTCACCGGAGAAGAGCAGTGAAGCAGTCAAGTGGAAGAAGCCTGGGTATAAGTAGGATAGATAGATTCCTCAATAGTCACCTGATTGAAGAATTCCCAAGTCGGTGATACAGTTGCGCATACCCAGCTGGTGACCACAGTGCCCCTGAAGCTGTGTGGAAACTGTTGTCTCTCACATTCATAAGCTTTGAATCAAGCCCAAACACATCACAGGAAGGCCAGGTGGATGACCACATTTCCTGACTTCAGCTTTCAAGCCTTAAAGCACTTAATTGTTCTTATATAATACGCAAGGTCTATACAATTAACGAAGTTTAACAACTATAACCCTTTTAAGGGCATTCCTTATAAGCTAGTAGTGAGTTAGATACTCCGTATTAGTGTAAGATGTCTACTACGTAGTTGCCCTTGTCACGGCCAACAAGGGCTCTATCTGGAAAAGTGGGTCCCATGCAGCCAATTGATCGGAGTAAAAACGAGCGGTGACCCATCAAACCCAGATATCCACCCCCAACAATCAAGTATTGAGGTGTTCCTCATTGCCAAGAGGCATTGATCTTCAACACCGAAGGATGTTGACCCTCAACAGTCTGTGCACTTGAGCAGGAAGGAACAAGCCACAAAAGTGTATGAGGTGTATATGGATTTCAGGTAAGGCCATCTGGCCGAAGAAGCTCTCCAGTCAGCATTGAAAACAGTTGTTTGTTTGACTGTTGATCACAGTGATCATTCTGACTGTGTGAGAACTCCTGTCTCTCAGGTCTAGCGGCCTGGCGCCTCTCAAACCCATCTCAGGAGGCCTGTCTGGATCGTCATAGTTGTAAAGTAAGCGAAGGACTTAGGTATTAAAAGGGTAATAATCTATATACTTAGCAATCTTACTCTAGCTACACAGATTCAAGAGCGCTGTGGTCATCAGTCGGGTATGCAAAACTGTTTACAATGCTGACTGGACAGTTCTTCACAAGTGATCATTAGGGAATCTATCCACCTCATATACCCAGGATTCTCCCTTGTTTCTTTCTACCAAAGGCTTTTCAGTCCTTGGTCACTGACTCTTGGTAACGGCCTTGCGTCAAAAGCCCGAGTGGGCCGCCTTTTATTGGTCCCTTTGTGCCTGATGCTCCCTATTGGTCGTGACAAGGTTAGCTGTTCGAAGCAAGTATATAGGAATCCCTATCAGTACCTTACCCACTCAAAACTGACTCATCTTCCTATCGTATTCGCCGCTATATAAATATGTAGGTTGAAGCGACATGCACGAGCCTAGCACATAACAGGTTGTTAGGCAGATAGTGTAGACCCTAGTCAGTACCTGTGACGATTCCACGACCTCCTGAGATGGGTTTGAAGGTAGTGGGCCAGGTATGAAATCTGAGACAGGAGTTTTCATAGAACAAGAGCACTGTAGTCGCCAGTTGTAAATGCGCAACTGTTTTTAATTGCTGACTGAAGAGTTCCTCGCCAAATGGTCATTAGGGATTCTATCTGCTCTATACTCAGAATCCTTTCATTGTCAAGTGTGTCACTACTTGGCTGCCGATCTCTGCTAAGATTCCTTCCTCCCGTCGTTTTGGTGTTCTTGGCTGCCAAGCCTTGATGAACCATTGCCCTGCGTTTCATCCTTTGTATTCAGCTGCGCACCGTGTATCGCACTGCACGTGATCGAATGCTCTATATCATGTAAGCAAATCAATTTTCTCCCGTAGCCTTCCGGGCCACTAACCACAGAAGCTGCCAAGCGCGTCTTAGAAAGCCCAGCGAGTGTTGTAAGTCTAGGGAAATCCGCCAACGCTGTGACCTAAATTCTCAAGACACCACAGCCAGAAAACCCAGCAAGGGGGTTTAGGGTCCGACTTCAGTTGCTTGGCATTAAAATGGCTGGAGTGAGGTAGTTGTAAGACCTTCAGTCCAACTCGGCAACCTCAGATTGCTTTCCTTTGGCTTGTCAACGGCGCAGAGTGTATCAAGGTATTGCGTACCGTGCATCACTGACTTTTGCCATGGTTACTGCCAGGTGTTTTGCTGGTTTCCATTGCTGTTGCGGTCTGGCTGGGTACCGCCCAGCCCCACTTACGGAGTCTCGCCTGGGCATAGATTGCCCAGGTCTCTTGTCACGGTTCACGGGTACTCAGCTCTGGTGTCAACGGCAGACAGGGAGCGTTAAGAAGGGAAGCACAAAGATTACCGTAATGTGGCCCGGTATGGGCAACCACAGTTGAGCCTATTGGAGCGAGCACTTGGTGAAAGATTGAATTATTCCGAGCGTTGTACATAGACTACAGGTACCTTACCGTACTTGATACCATCAAGTGCCTTGGTACTCGTGGGTCCAAGCACTCCTCAAGTGCCTTATCTGTGGATAGCGATTGTTCCAGCCATTGACCAAGGAAACGTTCACTTGGCCCTGCCACACTGTCTGTAACAGGAAATCTGGGGGCAATCCATGCCGGCATGTTGCGATGAGGTGCACCGCAGACCCAGATTTAAACGTCCAATGTTTAAGTCGCTTGGCAGATGCATGGTACGGAGGGGTGTGTCCCATGACTTGGATCGCCTGCTACGTTAGATCCCTTGTTTATCTTGGCCCCATCTTGGCAGATGAGATGGTTCTGTCAAGCCCCAGGATAAAGTTGGATCAAAACATCCGACCAACCCCACGTGGTGCGAGACAAGAAGCAGTTGGAGGATATCTATCCCTGTAGTATCCCTGACACGTGCCTTGACTGTTCCTTGTTTCTCCCTTCTCAGCAGGAGTGAAGGCCTGGAACGCAATCTGGGCATCCATCTCAGCTTCCTCCGCATATAAGGGAGGAGGATTGAGGTTCACCAACATACCTGTCTACCTACCTACGTAGGTATTCATCTTCCTGGCACCTACTTTGACTTCGGTCGGCGTGTATCTTGGCGAATGCCTCCCGTTCCATGCACACCTTAGCCTGAGCTGCACCTTGCTGCTTCTCTACCCGCTTTGGACCCTTCGATTCCTCGTTTACCTCTGGGATTGAGCTGAGACCTGTCATACTTGGTTTGCTTGCATATCTCGACTTTGCGCGCCTTCATCCTAAAGCCCTAGGTACCTAACAATTTTCTCTAACTCTTACTCGACCGTGACTTATTGTTACGCCCCAGTGTTCTCTGCATCAAGCATCAGTCCATTCTCGCCCAATGGCTTCGAGGATGAGCAATCCCGTTGCGAAGGGCAAACGGAGTTGGTCATCTTTTTGGGGCAAAAAGCCCGACAATGAAGAAACCAGTCCTCGAAAATGGACTATGGGTATCTTGGAGGACAAAGAGACAATCGAGGTTCCTGGTAAAGAAGCCAAAAAAAATGATTCGGGTGCCGCAATAGCTAACTGGTAACGTAGGTTCGGTACTCTTACTAGCAGCCGATTATAATCAGCCCTTGGGTCTGCGCAACACACCAGCAAGAACATCTCACTCCTCCATTCCCACAGGAATACCACATCAACTGCCAGAAGACACAATTGAGCCACCCAAAAAGAGAACACCCGATGGAAAGATTATTCTTGATCCTCAGCCAGAGGACTCGGCCAATGATCCGCTCAACTGGCCTGCGTGGAGGCGAGACTTGGCATTAGTCTCATTGGGCTTGTTCTGCATGGTTGGCGGTGGTACAACTCCGATCCTTGCGGCTGGCTTCACTGATGTTGCCCAAGAGTATGGTGTTGATGTTGAGAGCGTCTCCCTAACGACAGGTCTTTATATGCTTGGTATGGGCCTTGGATCCGTCATCTTTTCGCCTACAGCCATCTTGTGGGGAAAACGTCCGGTCTACCTGTTTGGCGCTGTTGTATTCATGGCAACATCAGTATGGTGTGCAGCATCACCAAATTTTGCATCTTTGATAGTGGCCAGAATTCTTCAAGGTGTGGCTGTCAGCCCAGTGGAATGTCTTCCATCAGCCACTATCGCAGAAATTTTTTTCCTCCATGAACGGGCCTTCCGGATTGGCATTTACACCCTTCTGCTACTTGGAGGAAAGAATCTCATTCCTCTTGTCAGCGCTGTCATTATCCAACGCATGGGCTGGCGTTGGGTATTTTGGTCAGTGAAAGAACTCATTGTATGCCAAATCCTAGCGGACATTGCTAACCATGAATTGCACGTTTAGGATTGTTACTATCGTCGTGGGTTTCTGCAGTCTATTGCTCTTTCTCTTTGTCCCGGAGACCTTTTGGGACAGGGCTCCGGTCCCTCGAAAGTCTCGAAAAAGGTCAAGACCTGGGCTTCCACATCGACTGTCATCGAGGCACAATGTTCCACAGGTCGTAACTCCTGCGGTTGAGCCGGTGCCGTCAACGGTTGCTGAAGGCATCGCACAGACATCCGACCCTGCTTCTCGGCCCCACCGCGTCGGATTTGCTGCTGACATCGAGGAGCATGTGATACCCAAGGTTGAGAGTTCGACTGACACAACCCTCGTGGAAAAAGCAGATGAAACTCGCCATTCACCATGTTCTCAGAACCATGAAGACGAGCAGTTAATTGATCCTACCCAACGATCAAATCAACCTTCTAGATTGCGACCACATGCCCCTCGTTCTTATCCTTCTTACGGATCGCAAGTCAATGAACCTTCAGCGGCTGCCGCACATCATGCCCACGCAAGCTTGACACGAGACACAGATAGCGAATCCCAGTCCCTTCGGAGCGCTGGACCATTACCATACACAGCCGCCCTCCGTGAACAACCACCTCGCTCCTTCATCCAATCCCTTAAGCCCTTCAACGGACGTTTGAATAAAGACAAGTGGCATAAGGTTGTGGTTCGGCCACTAATCTTGTTTACATACCCCGCTGTTCTCTGGTCGGCAGTGGTCTATTCTTGTTCTGTGGGCTGGCTCATTGTCATTTCAGAGTCTGTTGCCATTATTTACCGAGAAGACATTTACCATTTCAATGCTCTTCAGACTGGTCTTGTGTATATCAGCCCCTTTGTTGGCGGCGTCCTCGGATCAGCTGTTGCTGGGAGGGTCTCTGATATGATTGTCAAGGCAATGGCACGCCGGAACGGCGGGTTGTATGAGCCCGAGTTCAGACTAGTCATGGCCATTCCCATCGCCCTGACAACTGTTATTGGTTTGATGGGCTTTGGTTGGTCCGCACAGGCCCATAACCACTGGATGGTCCCGACCGCTTTCTTCGGGATCGTCTCTTTTGGATGCACACTTGGATCCACGACAAGCATTACATTTTGCGTCGACAGTTACAGGCAGTATGCCGGCGAAGCACTGGTGACATTGAACTTCAGCAAGAATGTATTTCACGGGCTTGTATTCAGCTTATTTGTTACCGACTGGCTGTCCGATGATGGTCCCAAGACGGTATTTATTTGGATTGGCATCATTCAACTTATTCTCCTTTTTTTCACCATCCCCATGTACATTCTTGGAAAGCGCGCTCGCATGTGGACAGTGCGCAAGAACTTCATGGAGAGGTTCTGAGATTGGGGCCCCAAGGTACTTAGTCACGGGACAAAACCAAGTAACAATAAGCTGACACAGCACACGCTTGTAGGCTCCTGCAGCACCTAGGTTCAGTTTTGGGGAGTAGGGGAAGAAGTTGAGAGACCTTGTTGGCCTTTGTTTGGTTGGTAATTGCCAAAATCCTTGCTTACCTACAATATCACTACTGAACATGACTAATTACAACAAAGTGTCTATATTCGCCAACTTCGGAAGCTCAAGTGTTCAGTTTCAAGTTAGTAGTTTGGGAGCAATAGGCTTGCGATCGCGGTACACACAGAACGTGGCACCTTGAGCGCTCCCATGCCCAGGATGCATCGGTTTCCCCCCCTCCCCCCGGACCTCTTCAAATGGATTACGTGGTGCTATGGTGCTAGGAAAAGACGGAAGTTACGTAAAACACATGGCGAAGTCTCTTTTATTAGGTCAATGAAAAACAGCCGTGGTTCGTCTTGAGGCTGTTTGAGCAGTTCATTCGTTGACATTCATACCTCGGCCCCTGGAGAGGTAGGTACCTAACCCCACGGTGACCGCCAGTATTAGCCCCTCAACCCCGCAACCCCTCTTGATCTTTTGCCCCACAACGTATGGAGAACGGAAGGCCTTTGCAAACAAGTTACTCATTTAACGAGACTTTCTACAAAGCAAAGCACAGCATTGCAAGCAAAATGTCGGCTCGCATACCACCACTTATTCAGCCTTATCTCTCACTTCCACCGGAATCATCACTTGTCTTGCTGACTTCAGTTCTTGGTGCTAGTGCGAATTGGCTCGTTCTTCGCTATTTGCAGGAGCTCCTTAAACCAGCATCAGCCTTGCAAAACAACCATGAACATGTGTCAATTTTCCTCGTTAGTTTTCTCCGAGACTTTTCGTTTTGGAAAGACGGCTCCTCCCGCTTAGGCCTTGACCTCGAAGCAGCTGCGCAACGAGGACTGTTTAAGTATTTGGATGGGCTTCAAGTCCTTGTTTGTTCCAATGAGGACAGACGATACAACCCTATTGTCCCAGAGACAACTTCAGGATGGAGACAGCCACTGCAAAGTCAATCTCTTGTGGCGATCGCAAACAGGATTAAGGAAGGTTTGATGCATTTGAAGAGAGCTCCCCTAACAGGGTTCGATAAAGGCCACAGTCTTGAGCCTAAGAAGGTCGTACTAGTCCTAGATGGGCTGGATTTGTTACTAGCTACTCTCGAAAGCCCAAAGCAGGATGGCGAGGAGACCCTGATAGCTTTCAGAGACATGCTAATAGATATGAGAGAGGTGAGTTCAACGGGGTCAGGTACCAGCTAACAGTTGAATCTCGCTGATCATCGTGGCTTTAAGCATACACATGCTATGATCATTACTCTGGAGACTGATGACCCACTGATCAAAGAGCAGCAGTCGGTATTAGAACAACGGCATGCTTGGTTCGCCATCGGTCTTGCTCATGACGCCGATATGCTGCTTAGTCTTCGACTCCTCGATACTGGAGTCGCCAAGGACGTTAGTGGCGTGATCAGGATAACCTGCCCAGGGGATGGTATTGATCACAAGGATGAGGAGTTCTTGTATCATGTGGGGGGTGATGGTGGTGTTAGAGTATTCGAAAGAGGACAGCAGTAGGCGAAATGTCCCAAGCTATTATATACTCGCTCTCCCAATCTTGGGGCTGTAGGGAGGCCGCATCTAGCTTTGTCCCAGCTTCCCGGTCATGTCCTGTCGGCTCCTTTGCAAGAGAATATCACAGCTTATCAATAAACTGATAAGGCCCCAACCATGATTGCCACTCATGCCTTTTGCTCGATGTGTATGTGTACACCGCTGACCTTTTCCACGAAATCTCATGCCATTTTGCTGGAGCCATGCAGGGAGAACAGGCCGGTTCGTAAAAGTGTCCACTTCCTGTAAACCGCCCGCCGAAAAATACCCATACCATCATCCGTACCCCCAACCGCAAAGAGAACTTTTACGATGAAGTAGAAACCGCAGGACCCCGGGCGCCCTTGGGAACACCAGTCCGGAAACCATTCTTGAACCGCCGCGGGACGGTGCTGAGGTAACGCATCCGACCAGTGCCCGTAACCTTTCTGCGCTTCGCCTTCTCGGACCAGTTGTCTATTTTGCCCCCGCGTCAGTAGTGTTTTGCTTGTAGAATGTACTGCTTGGTATCGTAAAATGTCAGGGTTTCTGCAACATACACTTGCGGGTCTTAGCAGCAGGGTAGCCGCACGAAGCGCAGACCTTCTTCTGGTTATGGAGAGACCGGCGGCTAGTTGGGAAATTTTGTCAACTTGAGGTTCGGTGAAGGTGCCTTGCTCGACTCTTTTCTGATGCAACGACACGAGGGCTGTCCCATATGGGCTTTCGAAAAACTCACCCGCAGCGTCGGCAGAGACCGTGGGTCTTGTTGTGGCTGATGCTGTTATTAGCAACAAATCCAAAAGCGAGAACAGACTGTACCGACTCACCGCTTGCCAAAGCTCGAGGTGCCCTTCGCTATGGTTATGTGTTAGTCTATATCAGCCGCACCAGTATATTTCAAGCGTCGCAAGTCGTCCAAAATCATGTCAATTCCTCGAGAAGGACAGTGACTCTTGGGTACTCCGTAAAAAGCAAGTCGCTGGGAAAGGTCGACACTCCCGACCTCGACTTAAGATAAGGGGCGGACTCACTCATTTTAGCGGTATCTCTATCGGAAAGGGATCCGTAAGTAAGTCATCATCAACTATCAAAACCTATTGATAGCAAAGCTTACCTGCGTCGTAGTCGACCGAAGGGAGCGTATTGATGTGGTGTAGGTTCTCTCGGTTCTCACGTCCCGAAATTTTCGGAGTGTGCGTCAAGGCGTTCCCTTAGGGCTCCAAAAATGCCAGCCACTTTCTTAGAGCATCAGCCTCAATGTGGCTGTGCAAGCAAGGCTAATGGCCAACGATTAAAACCGCACACTCCCTAACGGCTACCAGCAGATGGTTTGTTTTTTTTGTTCAGCTCCACACAGGCAAATTCCAGCCCTCGCGACCATAGGTAAAAATGTGAATTTGACAGACTCTCATCGGCGCAAAATGTCTACGTGGAGTTACATGTTCAACAACACCCTTGCAGTTTTTCAAACCCTCAAACTTACAGTGAAATCAACTGAAAGCTGAGAAGGACTGTGGTTATGCATTTAAAAGATAAAACTAGAAAATTGAAAATCAATGTAAAAGTTTTAGTGATCAAAAGAATTGCAAACGCACATACAATGTCTGCCTGCCTACGGGATATAGAGGTACTTAACATAATTCCAGGTTTTTATTCTGGGAAATTGTAATTTACACCAAAAATACTGCAACCGTTTTGTAACAGGTTAGTGCTTTTAGGTAACCCAGGGCCCGATCTGACGTCTTCAAGATCACAATGTTCATGGCTTAATCGCTTAATGGCGTTTCAGCTGGAACATGATAACATGGTCATGTGAATCACCCTTTAATGGATCAGGTAGTACCTAAGATCAGGCCGATGGAGGCCCAGCTGCTTGTGATAGCAGCTGAGCGCCGAGTGCTTTCTGGCTTCGAACTCTTCATTTCGGAGTGTATAATGCAGCCTGCTATGTTCAAGTACAGATATCTAGGTACCATTTTTGGGTAGGTAAAGCACCAAGATTGGAACTTGAAACCTGAGTCAATGATTGTACAATGTGAACGTTTGGTGTAGAGCTGCCATTGAGGATACGTATTGTTTGAAAGTACACCCAAAGCTACCATCTACCTACTGGCAGGTACATACATACCCGATATTCCATCCCTTACGAAAGAAGCTCATTTGCAGTCGAACCCTAATCGGGGTGCGATTTAAGACGTGTGGGATAGTACTCTTGCTACATGCTCAAGAGCACTTAAGGCTGTTTGTAGAAACAAAACTGAGTTTGCCTTCCCCTTTTTGGCTTGGCAATCATTCATCTGGGACTGACGCAACGAGACAATTAAAGAGAGTTAATCCTTCCCTATGTTCTCTATCTTAAACCAGTACTACCTTTGGACTCGTGATTTGTTTTGTCCTTACACCATTCCTCCTTGTCTTCACAGAACGAGTTGTTCCTGACAGCTCACGGTGAGCCATCAGTGATTTTGAGCTTGTTGAATTCCGCTAAGGTTCTCTCATAGTTTTCCTTGGCGGCCTGCGCATCTGCCAACTTCTTCTTCTCCGCAGTCAGCACCACATCGCTCACCTTCTCGAACCCTTCGCGACTCATCAGCTCCTGCTGTTTCGCGATAGTGATGTTAGTCTTCTGGAGTTTTGTGTGGATCTTCTTGATTTCAGCATCGATATCCTTGATCTGTGTGCTGACTTGAAGCAAGACGGCAATGTCTGCAGACACCACGTAGACTGCACAGCCACGGGGCAATGCAGTTTCGTCTACATCGGGGCCCAGGACGGTAACCTCCGAAATTCCCTTTCCGGACAATGTTTTGATAGCTTGGAGCTGAGCGCTGACCTTTTCAAAGCCAGCTGCTGTTGATACTTTAATGAAAGCCCGACCATCAACTCGGATGCTGTAGTCAGCAGCCAGCGAACGGATTCCAGCAGCACACTTGAGTCCAAGTTCATAATCCTCTGCATCAGACGCAAACTCCAGTTCATCCTCTGGCTCAGGATACGGTGCCAACATAATAGATGGAGGTGCATCCTCAGCCTTGCGTGGCAAGCGTTGCCATAATTCCTCGGTGATGAAGGGCATGAATGGATGCAAGAGCCGCAAAGCAACATCAAGTGTCCGATAAAGAGTTTGTTGCACACTTTGCTGCTGCTCAGGAGTCCCGTCACTCAGGATGCCCTTGCTGTTTTCAATGAAGACATCACACAGTTCGTCATAGAAAAACTGATAGGCCAACTTCGTGCTGGTGGAAAATTGCCGGGCTTCAAGAGCTTCGTTGATTCCCCTGACCGCACAATTCATGCGGAACAAAATCCAGCGCTCTGGCACTGACAAAACTGAAGTGTCAAGTTTGGAGACGGGCACGAAATTCTCTGGCAACTTGCTGAGGACGTACTTGCTGGCTTGCCAGATCTTGTTGCAGAATCGACGATACGCGTGCATAACTTTAATATCGAAGTTGATGTCGCCGCCGCCAGTGGTATATGAAAGCAGTGTGAACCTAAGAGCGTCTGCTCCACACTCTGGAATTCCTCCAGGGAAGGCCGTTTTTTGGTATTTGGTGGCGCGTTCAATTTCGTCTTCCTTGAGGTTACCAGTCAGAAGCTTGGCATGGAGGGCCTCCAGCTCAATCCCACTAATGATGTCCAATGGGTCGATGACATTGCCGAGAGATTTGCTCATCTTTCTGCCCTCAGAGTCTCGGATGAGGCTGTGGCAGTAGACCTCCGTGAAAGGAACTTGGCCGGTAAGCTTGAGACTCAACATGATCATGCGGCTGACCCAGAAGAAAAGAATATCCCAACCCGTTTCCAGCATGCTGGTTGGGAAAAAGTTCTTGAAATCGCTGCTCTCAGTATTTGGCCAGCCGAGAATGGCCATTGGCCACAAACCGGAGCTAAACCAGGTATCCAAGCAATCAGGATCCTGTTCCAAGTGGAACTTCCTCCCAGCGTACTTTGCCTGCGCCTTGGCTTGGGCTTCTTCTGCAGTCCTGCCCACGACCCACTCAGACTTATCTGTCTCGCGGGGGTCTTCTCCTTCGAAGATGACGCGGTAGGCTGGAATACGATGACCCCACCTAAGAGATAATGTCAGCGATAGGAATAAGTGATGATATCCGGTAACCTTACCAAAGTTGTCGAGAAATGCACCAATCGTTGATGTTGGACAGCCATCTGTCATAAGATTTCCTGGCGCTCTCGGGGGATATTTTAATCTTGCCTTCTTCAACGACTTTGAGCGCTGCATCTGCCATTTCCTTCATGCGGACCCACCACTGGGGTGTCATATATGGCTCGATGACATCCTTGGTCTTCTCGCACAAAGGAATGGTCATTGCATGTGGCTCCTTTTTGACAAACAGACCGAGCTTGGTGAGCTCCTCGACAACTGTATACCGTGCGTCAAACCTCTTTTGTCCTTGGAACATTGGGCCCGCATTCTCATTGAGTGTGCCATCCTCATTCAAGATATTGATGAATTCGAGATTGTGTCGCTCGCCTAGCTTGTAGTCGTTGAAGTCATGGGCGGGTGTGAGCTTCACAGCACCAGTACCAAACGCAGGGTCAACATAACTATCTTCAACAATGGGCAGCAGGCTGAAAAGTTGTTAGTACCTTGTGCATGGTGTTGTTGGAGAGTAGACTGACCGGTTGGTAAACGGGTGACGTGCGAACTTGCCGACGAGGTGGGCATAACGAGGATCTCCAGGACTGACAGCGATACCAGTGTCGCCCAGCATAGTCTCAGGACGCGTTGTTGCAACCTCAATGGTGAGGTCCGTACCATCAATGGGGTACTTGAAGTACGTCAGAACACCGAACTCGATCTTGCGGTCATACCCTGGCACAGAGAGCATTGTCCGACCGCCAATCTCTTTGTTTTCCACCTCCAAGGAGCTGAGTGCAGTCTGTAGGTGAGTGCACCAGTTCACCAAACGGTTAGACCTGTAGATATAGCCCTCGTCATGCAGGCGGCAAAAGGTTTCCATGGTTGCAGCAGTTAATTTCTCGTCCATGGTGAAGGCTTCACGGCTCCAATCCATGGATCCTCCCATGAGTCTCTGGGCGTTGTTTATCCGTTGGTGGTATTCGCCCTTCCACTCCCAAACAAGTTTCGTAAATTCCTCACGACCGATCTCGAGACGTGTTTTCTTCTGCTTCTTCCAAAGCATTTTCTCGACAACAGACTGAGTTGAGATACCAGCATGGTCGCAACCAGGGATCCATAATGCTGAATAGCCTCTTTGTGCTGATTAGCAGGCAGTGCCAAAGCAGGAAACATAAGATATCAGGAACAAAAGGAGGAATCACGTACTTCATACGATACCAGCGAATCAATGTATCCTGGAGGGAATTGGCCAGGGCATGACCGCAGTGAAGCGCACCAGTCACATTAGGGGGTGGCAGAGGGATAACAAATTTCTTGCCTTCCTCCACAGGCATGCGAGGCTGGAAAAAGCCGCTTTTCTCCCACCAGGAGTACCAGGCGGACTCGACAGCGCTGGGATTGTACGCCTGGAAGTAAGGGTGATCAAAGGGCTGGATAATCTTTTTCTCACCCGGCGGCGTTTCATCCTTGTAGGGTGGAAGAGAGGGCGTCTGAGCTTTGGCAGCTTTCGGAGCCTGCTGCTGCTGCTGTTGTTGTTGCTTGAGCTTCGCTTGCTTGGCCGCGAACTTGGCAGCCTTATCGGCTTTGGCCTTCTCCTTTTGTTCTGATCCAAGTATTAGGGAGCTTGAAGACTGTATAGTGGTGGAATCGAAGCAGATTTCTTACCGTTCTTCTTGGCTGCGGAAACGCCCGTGGTGGGCGCTGCCGCAGGGACAGGAGCAGGCACGTCGGAAGCCATCGTTGGATGTTGAATGGTGTAAAGTCGAGGCGACGGCAGGTTGAGGGCCAAGGGAAAGTTGCGCAGCGATTCCCGTCTCAGACTTGCCAGTCGCCGCAATGGACTCAGCATCCAGGAGTGTCAGAGGGGTGAACAGTTCAAGGAGGGGCAGGAAGCTGAGAGTCCTTTAAGAGACCGTGTCCCAGCATGTAACAATTTCAGTCAAAGGAGGGGTCGATGCATGAGTCAATCAAAATTGACTGGCCGGTATGATCGGTCCAAGGCCGAAGCCCCCACCTTGGCCAATTGTGCTGTTGTTTGAACAGTGGAGGTTCCGTTGTGGCCCCGCTCTTAAGCAGGCGTAAGATGACCCTAACCCTGATTAATGATGTGTACGTCAGTTATCCGAAGTTCAACCGCTCAACGTTTTGACCGCGATGGTGATTGCGGAGATTGCATGTGACCTTTTGAAGAGGCAAGAGTCCACTGGAAGTACTTGGCAGATGGCCGCCGACTCACCAAAGCACTTGAACCGGTGGCCCAGAATCCGGACGACGCTTTAAGCCAGGCTCTCCATTTTCACAACTGCTCGGATGGTGGCTTCGCAAGTCCTTGAACTGACTTCCCTAGCGTGCCCAAATCCTGCCTTCACCACTCCACTTGCAGCAACGTCTTTCTGTTAAACAAGCTCTCGTCATCAACTGTGGTCTGTTGAGTGGTCAGAGTCGCCGTGTCCACAGTCTCCTCGTCATAGGACGCCAGCTGGCTTGCATGTTTCCCAATACCTTTTGACAACCTTGTCGAACTGCCCCTCACGAGAAACTGATTCCTATGCCTGCCTCCCCACCTCCGTGCCCCGGCATTTTTTGAGCTTCAATTATGATCCTTACCCAGAAGATTCGTGTTTCTCGAATAATACACTTGCCCACATTATAGAGGCTCAGCCGAACGCATTCGCACACTGTGTGGTCACAGCATCACCATGCGGCCACCGCGGGTTATCATCATCGTTCTCTTCCTCTCAGCATCTGTGTTTCTTATTGTCCGCTCGGTTCGCTCCATTCGCGGGTCGAACACATCAGGTGTGCCGCTGACTGCACACCAGCCATCTTTCAAAGCTCTCTTCTCATTCTCAATCCCGTTTTCGCTTTTCCCACCAAGTGCAGCAATCACCCTTACCGATGACAATAGTACCTTCTTTCCTGCTCGGCCCGCTGCCTTTGGTCCGCCGCTCCCAAGAAATGGCCTGAGCGGGCAGTTGTGGGTAGGAAGCGGCTTTTCCGATGATAGTTTGCAAGATGGAGAAGGAGAAGGGGAGTTAGGTTGCAGTGATATCCCTGGCTGGGAAGATGGACGGTCAAAGGTGCCTATCCAGGAGGCCACAATAGGAACAGTTAATCCGGACTCGAATCCCGATGATCACTTATCTAAGAGCCCCGATCATCTCGAAGACAGATATATGCTAGCCGGCAAAGAATATTCACCAAATCAAAAGCCACACGAATCAGGAAAGATCAATGACGGAACTGATGAGTACCTCAATGACGAAGGTCGACGCCAAAGTAACTCGTTGTACAACGCACCAGTAACGACTCATGCCGATATTCAGTCCATTCAAGAGGCAGCCGAGATCACAGGAAAGATCGTCCTTCTTAGCCGAGGGGGTTGTGGTTTTCTTGAGAAAGTGAAGTGGGCACAGCGTCGTGGCGCTATCGCTCTCATCGTCGGTGATAACCGGAAAGGAGGACCTTTAATCCAGATGTCGGCAAGAGGAAATACAGACAATGTGACTATCCCATCGGTATTCACTTCCCGCATGACTGCCCGTCTCTTGTCATCCTTGACTCAACCTGGAAGCCCCATGAACGATAAGGGCATGCCCAACTCGATCAGCAATTCCGATGCTCACACGAAATCCAAAAAGGATAAGCCGATGAGAGCCAAGTTTATGACTGCTGATGGACTTCTGGCAGTCCCACTTGCGTTGAGCTCCAGTCAGGGGATGGCAAGACCTAAGATCCACCACAACGGATACAGTGGATGGATACCGAGTAGGGGTTTGAAGAGAGAAACACAAAGCGCCATGGCTGACAAAAGTCGCCCTCCTAGCAGCGGTCGCCTTGACTGGGTCCTGGTTGATGATTCAACTGGAGAGACAAGCGGCATTCACGAGAAGAGGCTCAGTAAAACTACAGACAGCGACAAAAATCAAATCGCCGTGTCGGAGTCTCATTCAACACTCGTTGACGGGTTGGATGATCGAAGGAAAGGTTTACATCGTGGCATCATTGAGGACTCCGGGGCCAGAAATTGGATGCTTAAGCAGCCCTCAAAAAGTCCACGCACTGATCTTGGATCCAGCGATATAGACGTTTCAGCACGGTTGCCGACCAACCCCAGCACACATCAAACCACGAAGCAAATATCTGGGTTTCCTGAACTCGATACGCTCGAATCCCGCAAGTTAGGGTCCACAGAATCACATTACAGGTTGGTCTCTGAAATTGACCGAGCCAGCTCTGAGAATAGTGGCATCCTCTCTATAAAAACCTCACGGTTGGACATGCATCGTTGGGCGACCACTCCATTAGATTCGACCGAGGACCTTGTTCGTGAAGGTCTTTGGGTAACCATCACCCCAACAGGCAGCGCAAGTCCATTTTTTGATACCCTTTTGGTTTTAGTGATTAGTCCGCTGATTACATTAACCATTGTGTACGCCCTTCTTATCATTCGTGTCAAAATAAGAATGAGGAGATGGAGAGCGCCAAAGTCGTTAGTTGATCGCCTGCCAGTTCGAACATATCATGCGGTTCCTTTATCACCTGGTCGATCTCCTTGCATTCCCTCTCAAGCAAACTTGTCGCCAACAACACCTTTACTTCAAGCTTCAGAGTGTTCATCTTGCACCACCGTTCCTGAACCAGTCAACTTGTCAAGGGCAAGTGATCACCTACATGCATCAAACCAAGAGCCGCGAGGGAAACAGTCCGGAGGAAAGCGCAGTCAATGGAAGAAATATATGGGCCTGCAGGTTGAATGCGTCATTTGCCTTGAGGAGTACATAGATGGCATCAGCAAAGTGATGAGTCTGCCTTGCGGCCATGAATTTCATGCAGAGTGCATGTAAGTGCCACAACTATCCATCCGAACGTTAGTGAAAAATCTTGCTCACATCGTATAGAACACCATGGTTGACAACTCGGCGGCGTACATGCCCAATATGCAAAAGTGACGTTGTCAGATCGCTCGCACGAGGTCCCTCCTCAAGTCCGCACTATGAACCATTTCATGAAGACAGAGTTGATAGCAGTGGCGATGACTCTGATCAGTCGCCAAGTAGGCTCCCATTCCATGATCAGAGAGAGGATTTAGAACGAGGGCCCTCTTGGAGTGCAGAGCAGCACACGAGTTTGGATGACACGTGGTTTAGGACACTTTTAGGCCGTCTGAGAGGGCGCCACCTGTTTGCAGTGGGACGAGCAAACTCTCAGAGCCGCAACCGTTAGATTTTGCATCCACAGCTGGCTATCCATGGGGCAATCATGTGTCAAATGATCACTATGCGAGGTGTAATTGTCATGTTTTTTGCTTGTCTGCCCAAGTGTGCTGCTCTCCAGTTTGGTAGACTTGGGTGTCATGTTATAGCATTTCGCATTTGTCATAGATACTCTGATGCTCTGTTCCACCTGTGTCTGGTTAGTAGTTCCCAGCGTTATGTCTCTCCCCTACTCTATCTATAAGCTCATCAACCTTTCTAGACGAGGTACTTTTTGCTCCAGAACACAACTGTGCCCAAAGCACCTCACCTAAGCACAGCAATGTTATTATTCTGAGGCATCATTGCTGTTTGGAAAACAATGACTTGCATGTCTATAGGATAGATATGACTGCCTGCCAACATATACCTCTATCTCAAAGGTTGTGTGTGGCAAGGAATTTGGTTCTCAGAAACCCCAATAAGCCAAAAGCAATCAAATGAGCCGAGCTATTCAAGGTCTCACCGAAATTTAAATCAACCATTGTAAAAGCGTTGAGCACACTAAGTAGGTAAGTGGCTCAAGTCTGGCCTCGATTTCCTTTGCCTGATCCGGTGGCTGTGGCGGCCTGGTGTCTACTAAACTTTTGACTGTCCGTAGCTGGTGAAGTCGATCAGAGAGGACCATCTTTGGCTATTGTATTTGGATGATGTCTTGGCAACTTCCCAACTTATTTCGTGAACCACTATGGCGGAGAGAGCACCACGCTGTATATCCTACTTTGCACCCTTTGTATAAAAGTTATTCTTCCAAATTTAGCATTTGATGACTTCATAAAAACATCAGATGGGTTTGGATGATGACTTGTATACCTATTTGACTTGCACAAAGGCAGCTCAAACCTAGTCTAATATTGTGTAATCCTTTGTCGGCACCTGAGTGGTTTAGTTTTGATGGGCATGGGACCCCCACAGTTCGCTGGATCCCCAACGTACTGTATGCTCAGGAAGGTACTCCGCTCGTACTTTCAGAACTATCTGTACTCCATGCATGCCAGGACAGTTCTTGACATCAAAGCATTGACATCCTTAAGTGGCACTGAGGTGTCAAACCTTTGCAAACCTTCAGAATTCACATCGTTTCCGACAATTGTTAGCCTACCAACTTGATATTTCGGATCAGAAAGGTTGCAACTACCAAAAGAGGTTATACGTGAGCTTTTTGATGCTGAAGCGGATATCTCTCGGGATACCGAAGCACGTAGGCTTGTTCAAATGTTTGTGTCTCGTTCAAGGCTGGGCTCACTGACATCTATTGACATAGATACTTTTGCTCAAGCAAAACACGGCTTTCACTTGTGCAGAAGATAAAGAGATACCGCAAGTACTAGTCCCTCCTTGTCTGGCCCTCCATGCTGCGATACCTAGCTCCAGCAAAAGTCGGCTTATTGGCTCTTGTTGAGCTTTACGTTGAGGGTGCTGTGTCCAATGATGCCACAATTCCAGTAGTCGAGTTCCTGGCATCACACTTGCTTGATTTCTCCCTCATTAATCGGCCACAGTATCCTGAGCATCAGTGGCAGCATGCCAATGCTCTCATCAGGATTAATGTTTCAGTCCATCATTTTGAGAAACTCCTTTCCTCCTTTGCCGCGGCTGACCGACTTCCCGGTCGCCGCTTGTGGGACAGGTTCTTGGAAAAACTTTGGGGAATCGACTCTCTCCACGCTCTACATGAGTTTTTTGAACGATCTTCGGTCTTAGTGGCCAAAAGCAGGGCTGAGGTTCGCCGGCTGGCCGAAGACAAAGAGCAGCACCATACCGGCATTCTCCTTGCTCCCAATTCTCCTCTGGGAGCATTCGTGAGGAAAGCGTCCTTGGAGTTTTCCAAGCTACAATTTGAACAATCACTCGAGCTGTGGAAAGCTTTTGTTGACTATCGCCAACCAACGGCCGCTTACTGGAAGTTTCGGAACTCCCGCTTCAGCCGACTCAGTTTCGATTCTGTGTTGCTTGCTAGCGAACACGAATGGGGCCCACAGACCTTAGAATTGGCTGCTGCTGCTTACGGGGGCATACAGCGAGGAGATCTTCGCGATGGTGCCTTGCTAGTCAGCACAGATGATATTGAAAACTTGATAGAGTATCAGATTGCACATGGACAGAGTGAGTGATGTTCTATCCCTCGTAAAGGGTTGATGCTAATTCATACAAGAGTCCGGGGACCGAGTTCCGCGCGAGATTAAAAAAAGATATCAGGATTTGATGACTAAAAGTCGGGTTATACCCAGCCTGTCACATTATCTCAAGTAAGAATATGAGAACTCGCTATTGTGGGAGTGAGCTAACGTGTCCTAGTTTCTCTGACTCATGGCGATCAGGGGAGTTCCCTACTTCCTTCGAATACCTGCACCGTTACTTCGACTACACCATACAGAACCGAGACCGACTATTCTATCAATACGCTTTGCTAAGTCTAGCAATTGTTCAATCGGATTTTGGCTGCAACAGAGAGGCTGTTGCAACTATGCTGGAAGCTGTCTCGGCAGCTCGAGAAGACCGGGATACCGCGTGCCTGAATTTTGCCTTAAACTGGCTTTACCACTTCAGCAAAACCCACCCAGAGCTTTCCAAAGAGCTCGAAGACAGTAACATGCTTGGCACTGCAAAGGAGTCACTAGCATATCTCCGTACCAAGGCAAAGGAGACAGGCATGTGGGTGTTGTGGAGTTCAGCTTTATTGAGCGAGGCAAAACTTTGTCTGTCAAACGGAGAAAGCATTTCGAATGCTTTAGAGAACATGGCGCGAAGTTCCCATGTTATCATTGAGCGAAACATGAAGCCCATGATGGGTGCACAAATATCTCTCACTACGACTCTCTGGGACAGGCTTGGCTTGGCTTCTATGTCGGCCATGATGTGCGAGGTCTTCCTTCGTTGCCATGCCACCAGTTCTCTCTTTGATGATCAGTTAAGAATTACATGCCGCTTAAGCGGGCTACTCTCCAGCAAGGGCATGTATGAAGAAGCCTTCGAGAGGCTGGAGAGTCTTGGGAGCAACTCGCTCCGTTCGGCAAAGCCAAGACAATATTGGCGTCTTTACCACGGCGTCCTCAACCTGCGTCGAGTTCTTCACCAAAACCGTCTTGACGCCGCCAGTGCTCTGGTCTCTCAGCTTCTACAAGTCAGTCCAGAAGAGACAGATCCTGCCATTATCTCCATCATCCATATGATGCATATCGAGACGTTGACCCGTTGTTGCGATTTTGACCAGGCACTTGGTAAGGTTGAGCGACTACTTTCCGAGTTTCGACAGAGCAATAAAGATATATCCCTTCGGCTTCGGTTGCTTCTGGCCAAGGCGCATCTGTTTGATTGTATTGGACGACCCGAGAAAGGCTTCACGATTGCTATACGTGCTGCGAGCATAGCATGGAGGGCCCGTCTGACTTCATTGCTTTGGCAAGCGATTGGCGCCATTGCAAACATTCTCAACGCCCTTGGCGAGTTTATGGCGTCAGAGAAGCTGCTCATCGCCATTCTCCCTCGCTGTCTGGAGACTGAAACAACGTTTATAGCGGGCACCCTATACAATATTTTGGCAGATGCAAGGTTGGGCAGAACAAGAGAGATCAACCTTTCAAGGACTGCAGTTGACCATGCCATGAAGTATCTGATGGTTCATGATGCTCTGGATTCAGCCTACAAATGTTTTTCAGTTGTGGAAGACGTGGTGAAACAGGATGAAATCCTAGCAAAGAAAGCAACCGTCTCCAGATTGAGTTTAATTACACACTGACCTGACCTGCACAACCGCTTATCCGGACAATGAAGGGCTTGGATGTCAGCGGGGTAAGGTGCGATTAGCAACGGCAAGCAGTTGGAGTTTATAGGGATGAGAGAACGAACATAACGATGGTAACTTCGACTTACTTGCAGCCTTGACAATGCCGATGCTGTGAGGACGTTCAATATGCAGCTGGACAATGGAACCTATTGTATCGCCCTACCATCCACTTCGATACCATGCTGATAGTACGATTACAGTTTAATCAAAAATGACCAACTGCCCTATGAATCGAGAGGCACGGAGAGACATGGCAATAAAGTCCCACAAAGCCGACCCATAAAAAACTTGTTCGGTAATGCTGCCCGAGTCTTTCTATTCTGTTATTTAAACATATACACTGGTTTTCTTGACCCGCATCCCCCTGTTAGTTGCGTTGCATGGGACGATCATCTTACGTCGCCTTATCCTTATTGTGGTAGTTGACCTTCTCGTTCCAACTATACGTTGCGTTAGCTAATCAACAGACCATGTTCCTTAATGCCAGGGACAAGAGCTAGAATCCCGAAAAACATATAAGAATCGGGAAGAGGGGGGAGGGGGTCGATCAGGGTTGGCCACATACAACAGAGTCTTTGGATGAGTTAGCAAGAGTTGTAAGCATATGGGTAAAGATTCAAGGGCACTTACCTTGTCGCCATCACCCCAAGGGAAGTTCCGGGTGCGGATGTTCTGATATGGGTATTCAACGCGCTCCTCAAGAGGAGGAAGATGCGACCAATGCTCCCAGTGCTCGTTCCAAAGGTTGTAGGCGTTAATACCCGCCAGAATCATGGCAGGAGGGACGGCACTGTTACGACGCAGTCTGTCAGCGGCATTCTGTACTGCAGACCTAGGAACTCTCCTTGGGCTATTGGTTGTGGACAGTGAAATTAATGATGCCACGAAAACAACGCATCCAGTTGGACCAAACGGAGGATGGAGAATGTCCGAGAGCCAAAGCAACGTACTAGAGTGAAATTTTGCGCCACAATTCTGCCCTCCTATTAGCATCTTTGTTTCAAGAATCGACTGACTCAGGAAGCTTCAAGATACTCACCAGCGGTGGCCTTGGCGTGCTCCTTGACATGGCGGCGCTCCCGAACGAAGCTGTTCTCTGTCTCGGTGCTGGCCAGGCGACGCTGGGCCTGGGCCCGCAGCTGCGCAGAGAAGCGCGGCGCAGCGCGAAGTAGCTGGCGCTGCGGGAACATTTTGATGTTGGTGCTTTGAGACTACTTCGGGATGTTGGGGCGTGTCAATGGAGGACGAAGCAGGAGTCCAAGGTAAGAAACCGGGAGGGCTGGATATGAAGCAATGACCCGCTTTTTGTCTGGAGCTCCAAGACCTCTGGGGTGAGGTCAGATTCCGATCAGCTCATTTTCGGTTAGACCTCGGGTTTGTGTCACTTACGTGCCTTTCTCCTACCCACTTATAGATTACGGATAATCGAATATTGCATGCGGAGTCCGACATCCCTCAAACTGCTCCCCTCACTGCCCCGCAGAGAATCTCCCTTTCCATTAAGTCACGTGATCCCGCGCACCGGCATACGCGCATCCGGCGACCTACCAGCTCTATCGCACAGGAGCCTGAGACAAGTCCATCCTCAACAGGATTGAATCACCACTTTAGGCGCTGCACTTAAATGCTAGGTTTTCCTTCACCTGAAACTTTGTATTTTACCTACCTATCGGTTGTTAGCTCTGTTAGCGGCCCGCCATTTGCCCGTGACTGCGGGTGTCTCAGTCTTCCCAACTATTATACCAACCTGACGGCTGTGGTGCTTTCCCTGTCTGCCCTCCCGTTCCCCAACTGTTTGCATTTCATTGCCTTACACAATACCCAACCAGACTGAGAATCTCACAAGGTTAATTGTGTATCTGTGATATCCGGACGTTTTGGCCGACCTTTCAACGAGGCCAGGCATTCAGCCTCAAAGTGTTTCCAGATGCCTCTCCGAATTACAACGTGGAATGGTAAGACGTGATCCTCCATCTACGCGTCCTCTAACTTGGAGTTTATCTGACACCTCCGTACAAGTCAACGGAATAAGGAATCCCTTCAAGTATCAGCCATGGAGAGAAAAGCGTACCTTTGAGGTGAGAGCCCAGCGCATGTGTAACCTATGGGTCCTAATAGGTTTTAGGCCATGTTTGATACGTTAGAAGCAGACATTGTTGTTTTACAAGAGACAAAAATTCAGCGCAAGGACTTGAGGGACGACATGGTTCTGGTTCCAGGCTGGGATGTATTTTTTACCTTTCCTAGACACAAGAAAGGTTCGTGTCTGGAACCGGTATCACTACATCGCGCAATATAGCTAATAACCTCCTCAGGTTACTCCGGTGTGGCAATTTATACACGGTCTTCCAAATGTTGCCCTATCCGCGCGGAAGAAGGCATCACCGGGGTTCTCTGTCCTCCAAATTCTTCCACTAAGTTCAGAGATTTGCCTGCAGATCAACAAATCGGTGGCTACCCAAGAGCCGATCAACTGCTCGGCTCAATCGATGAACTGTCTCTCGATTCCGAAGGCCGCTGCTTGATTCTGGAGTTTCCTGCGTTTGTCCTTATTGGCGTTTACAGCCCTGCGAGCAGAGACGAAACCAGAACTGAGTTTCGTCAGGCTTATATCAATGCCATTGATGCCAGAACACGCAACTTGGTTGCAGCAGGAAAGCAGGTTGTCATTTGCGGGGATCTCAACATTATCCGTTCAGATCTTGATACTGCTGGTCTGCCAGAGCGGCTGCGAAGGGAGGGCATTACCCTTGACGAGTTTATGTCGGTTCCGTCACGCCGTGTTCTCAACCAACTGGTGTTCGGAGGTCATGTCATTGGGGAAAGAGATCGCGGACGAGAAGAGCCGGTTTTGTGGGACCTGTGCAGAGAGCACCATCCATCCCGTACAGGGATGTATACATGTTGGGAAACCAAAAAAAATGCCCGTCCCGGCAACTTTGGGAGTCGGATCGATTATATCTTGTGCAGCTCTGGGTTAAAGAGCTGGTTTATCGATGCCAATATTCAAGAAAGCCTTCTCGGATCCGACCATTGTCCTGTTTATGCGACCATTGGCGACCTGGTCTGTTTCAACAATTCCTCACTCCACATTGAGGATATCATGAACCCTGCAGGTGTCTTCGAGAATGGCCAACGCCTTCGAGAGTGGTCATCCAAAGACCTCCTCCCTATGTCGGCGAAACTTATTCCTGAATTTCGTTGTCGACAAAATATCAAGGACATGTTCTCGAGAAAAGCTTCCCTGGCGGCGGCAAGTCCTATATCAAAGAAAGGACACACCACCGATTATACCAGCTCTAGAATAAGTCATAACAATTCAGCAAGTATTCCCAAACCCAAATTCTATTTGCTCTGACTAACTCACATCTAGCTGGATCAAACCGACAAGACGCCCCCAAACAATGCTGCATTTGGAGATGCGTCAGTTCCGATGAAACGATCAGGCACGCTATCTGAACGACCCAATCCAACACATAAGAAAACGAAAACATCCACAGCGAAAAGTATTTCAAGGACAAGTTTGAACTCATCGCAACGTAGTCTACTCGGATTTTTTGTCCCAAAAATTGCCGATGCAAACGCCAGCTTAAATCCTCCAGCTCCAAATGTTGGCACTCAACACTCACCTTCAGACATTCTTGACAAGAGCACTTGTGACTTGGAAGCCGAAGAAGCTCCCGTGGAACCAACGGATTCTCATCTTTCACTAGGGGAAAGTCCTGACCGCTTCTCGGAGAGGTTAGTTGATCCTGTTCAGGCTAAGGAACTATGGTCGAAGATACTCGGCAAAAGCACGGTACCCAAATGTGAGCATGGTGAAGATTGTCAAATGTTGATCACAAAAAAGCCAGGACTCAACTATGGTATGTCCTTTCTCCAAATACCCGCCCAGTATGTGCTTACACATACCACTATTGTTATCAGAAAGGCACTTATCTTCAACAACCTTATCCTATTTGATACTAATCTCCAATTAGGCCGAGCGTTCTTTATCTGTGCTCGTCCGTTGGGACCACTTGGGGTCAAAGAACATGGCACAGAATATCGATGTCGTACCTTTATATGGAGTAGTTGTCGAAGCAGCCAGAGAAAGTATGACTAGTGACATTCCTTTATCCGCTGTTGTTTGGGCACCAGAACACCATCATCATATCATTCATCCCGAAATCCAATTTCATCAAGAGCAAATGAACTAAAGCACTCAGTATGAACACTGCCTATCTTCAATTTTGTTTTCTTCTAACAATCTGCCATAGAAGTAATAATACTCTTAATGACCTGATTCGCAATCTATGCTCCATTGCCATCAGCAACTGGGAGCGACCTCTCTCATAAGTTGTACCCACGTTTCGTCAAAGATTAGCTAGCTAGCATGTCATATCAAACCTCGGAAAGTACTGCAACTGTCAACGTTTTATCAACTCTCTTGTTCTCAGCGAGAATTCAAGCTAAGGTACTTCCTCGCACCATTTAGCTCACAGATCTTTTGTTCACTATCGAGGAATGAGAAAATGATGTGAAAATAATTTCACCGGTGCAAATCACCTTCGCGTGCTTTAGTCAAGTCATCAGTGCATCTAGCCCATGTTTTCTGCTCAAGAGTGAAGAAGCTTCATTCAATTTCAAGTACCTAATGCAAGCTCTTCAGGATACTAAACAGATGTCTCAAAATTGAGCAACCAGAAGGGTAGCATGCTTAGGCCAGCATGGGTTCAGGTACCGTATCTCTAACTCTATCTACAATGCAACAAGGCCCTTGGGGCTGATATATCTGAATGCCAAAAAGGGAAGACCGTTGCAGGTATCCCACCAGTTGTCAGTAATTTCTGTCAGTGTTGATAGCTTTCTTCAGCCCTGTGTGGATAGGAACGTATTTCGAGACTGACTCCAAGTGATGTCCCAACCATTCAGCTCTGATGCTCGAAGATGATTGTGCCCTTTGACGTATTGATCACAGACTAGATATAATCAGCTTGGCAGCCATTGTAACCGGATTGTGAATCGAATGGCGACTTGCTAAGAAGTGCTGCATATGATGGCGCCGAGCGGCCTCGAAACGGTAGGCAGGATATCTCAGCTTATGCAGCCGTTCTTCTTCATCAGCGAGTGCCTTGAAATGTGCCTTGATTTCAGGTTTCTCCTCATGCCACATACGTGACACAACCTGAGCTGTGGTCATCTATATTAGATATTCGACTCCAGTATGGCAACATCAGTCAGGGAACTTACAGATTGCGGAAGCAGTCATGTCGGGATGCTTCGCATGCATCCGGGCAGACATCCACTGACGGTAAATGATGAACTGGTTACGAGGGCGGCGAATGTGAATCTTCGCGATCTTGCCAATCCGGCTTGACTTCTTCATATCGGCAGTAATCGTGGTGAGAGGAGAGGGAGCGTCTGAAAAGATAACTTTTAGATCACAAAATTTTATATTGATTTCACTACTACTTACCATCAGAGGAGGAAATGACCATGAAGCCATTTTCATCCAAGGTGAGTGCGTGCTGAACACCGGTAACCAGGTACCGATCGGAACCATTGCACCGAACGATGGCAGCTTTTTTGCCCTCATTCATGGTCCTTCTCAACATTAGCAATCGCATGCTGATAAAAATATATAGGAGAAGCTTGTGGAAACACACATGTACTGCTTTTTGGCAGCCTGAAGCAACTTCGTGGTCTCTGAAACATCCGCAGTGGCATTGCAATGGACAATCATTTCGTTGCCAGTGAAAGTGAAAGAGATTCGAGTACTGTTATCTGCAACCTTGATGTGGGATTCAATCGGAGAAGTTGCCATCATATTGTCGATGAGGAGGATGTGAATGGAACGAAGTGAGTGTGGGTGAAAATAGAGATTTGAGTTAAAATCTGCGACGAAACGGTGCGACTTAAATGCCCAGCCTCAGAGTAAGGAAAATAAAGACAACTTTGCAAGATTGAGTCTAACGTATGAAGGAGGAAAAATGGGAACTGTTGCGAGGGGTGGAGTGGAGTGTTTCTTTCTGGTGTTTAATTCATTATTATTATTATGTTAATTCTGCAAAAGTTGTGGGTTTTCTGGAAAGGAAGGTGCGAGGGATGATCAAGCAGCGCGATTACAAAAAAGAGCTGGATGTTTCGAAAGTCGATAAATAATACATCTGGCGAATGTTTACTGTGAGGGGCTGCAGACCTGAAAAATCATATCCCAATTATCCCCCTTTAATAATATCAACGGCATGGAGAGGAAACATTAACACTTTTCTCACTCGAGCCATAATAGAAGCATCTGTAGCAACCTCACATCAATTCTTGCTCAATAACAATACCCCAAACTCGGACTTTGAAGGCACCTAGTAAGAGTTAGTCCCGATCACTCCGGTATACGTCGGTACTTTTCCTCAACTATTCGAACCGAATCCTACCACCTTATCTGTAGATCGTGAATTGATCCTTTGCCAGATACCTTGAGCTGATCTCTCTTCAGGTCACTTAATTTTTTTTGGATCGGGATTCAATCATCCAAGTGGCAAAGGCTCACTCTTAATATCTTCTACTCCTTGACAGTGAGTCGACAGAAGATGGCCAAGTCAATGCAGTATTTGTTCGAAAAGGCCGAATTGGAATGCCATGGTTTGGGCCAGGTTAGCTTCCTGTTGCCACAACAGCTTGTTTGCTTCAATGCTAACACATATATCAATATAGATTGTGCTTCGTATACAAGCGCGCTATATACGATCTGCCATAGCACCGGAAATTGAGGCCTTCGAGAATTCGTTCGACGAAATTATTCAGACAGCGGAGCTTTTCCTGACCGCCACGGAGAAGATATCTGAGTCTTCAGATATCGTCTTAATTGATCATGAAACGGTGATTAAGACTTTCTGTCAATTTTTGGTTTCGTCGAACTATATCCTGGATTTTCTGAGATTTCAGCAACGCAAGACCGGTATTCCAGCGGGAGGTGATGTCTCCCTACATAAGCAAGTTAAGGCGGCCCAGGCAGTGGTTCAAACACTGTTAACTGCACTTGTTGTTCATATAAAGGCGGACTCATATCCAGGAAAGGAGATGGGAATGGTCTATGATGAAGATACCAAGTACCTTTGGGGTGCAATTCTCCACAAGAACAAGGACGCCGATCCTAGTGAAGTACCAACTGTGTCTACAGATGAGGCTGACATCAACGAAATCAAGAAATACTGGCATATTGAGCACTTCTACCACCCAATAAGACACGTGCCAGGAACCACTTGGCACAAGTTTTTCGGGGGAATTAGGCTGCCACGCTTCACTGCAGGAAACCCATCTTTGTTCCTGAAGAAAGGAGCAAAATCTTTTTTTGTGGTCAACTTCCCAGAGACTGTCACCTGGCTTGCCCAGGAACTTGGTTCAGAGTACGAGATGTATCGTGCCCTTTTCGATCGGGTAAGTTTCAATATCTGAAAGAAAGTTCTCATATTCTCACTTCGCTAACTGGGTTAGGCTACGGGAGAGGCTGGTCAATACAGTCCTGCTAGGTTCAAGAATGTGAGTATAGCTGATCATGTGTCCTGGACCTCTCCCTTTATGCGACCAATCTAACTGGCTATAAAGCTGCGTGTTAACAAAATTCAACAACGGTTCTCTTCCCTCTTTAGAGGCTGGAAAACGATTGGGGACGAGAGGATCGTCCTCTTCGAAGAGTTGGATGGAGTAAGCTACGATACTAATACTCAATAAAAGACTCATCTAACTGCTGACATATGAGGGAAAACAGCTTACCTGGCCGGAACACGAAGGCCTCGGGTTTTCGAAATTCGAGTTTATGAGTGTTGAAATGAACGACCCAGATCTTACTGGCGTCGCATTGACGACACATGAGATGCCTGAGATCCCTGATCTTCTGCACGCCTACCCGTACATTTATTATTTCAAGCCTGCGAGTCAGAAGACTAATCAATAACCGTAATGAAGGTCAGGGAACGGACAAATGGATTAGTATAGCAATAGTGGATAGCCCTGGCCTGAAGTTAGCTTTCATCAACATTGGTGCCCATGGGTTTAAGTAAGAGAGGGGTGGTTTGTTCTTCAAACTTGGAAATAGGGTGATTCAAGTTATCCAGAGTTGATGGCTAGCAACGCAGCCCAGAACTAATTTCTGTCCGGAACGACTAAATGTGGAGCCATCTACTTGAGATAGTGAGATATTTACACCACAACGTTGTGGCAAAGACTGGCTTCGTTTTTTTTTGTTAGGTTTGACCATCTAGTAAGGTTGCTGCTTTCAGTTGTAAACTCACAACCAATTTCAGCTGATCAAAGACCTGTGATGGCTTATAACCCCGGATTCCACTCCTACCCTTTCTTCTTTTCCTCCTTCCCGCTCCCCGAAATCACAGTTGTTCAAGCACACTTAGCAATTCAGGAATAGTGGCCCAGCCTTAAGTTGCGTGATATTGTTTACCTTTTCTTTTAAACTTTCATCAAACCATTGGAAATGTGCAAAATTGATGATTAAAACCATCCAATATGGCTGGGGTAAAGGTCAGCTCAAACAACTCCCTCCAAAAGTCAACGGATTCATTGGATACCGAGACCGAGGTGAGACCACCGCACTTCACAACTGGGCTGTCATCGAACCAAATAACGAGTTGTAGCATATTATTCGTCTCTCTTCGCTTAATTGACGCAAAAAGAACACTCACCAATTATTACGGTGCTATGGAAAGAAAATCCTTTCCATAAGGAGTAGGATTTCATGTGTGCAATGTACTCGGTGATTCGAGAGCATTTGTCAAACAACAACGTCTTCTACAGGACTAGATCCAGATGGTATTGAGCATTTGGGAATCATAGTCTGAGAAAGTTATCTTGCAACACTCGGCTGGGAACTGGTAAGGCTTGAGGATGGCACGCACAAGATTCAGCGCATTGCAGCTCGGAGCATACAAAACTCTGTTCAACCGATGAATGGGCTTGGTCTGTTCATGATGTGTTTGAACGACGGCCTTCCAATGATCTACCTAGTGCCGATCATCAGCAAGCTCTCAGGGCTCACCAACGATGTCACATGCGTGAATACACAACAAAGATATGCCAAAGAGTCACCCAATATGCTCGATGATGAGAGCTGGATTACAATTGGAAACGTCCACATTGATTCATGTCCCTTTCAGTCAATATGCCAGCTCCAAAGGCGTCGCCACCAGCAATGCTTCAGATATGTCTGTGCATGAAACTTTCACCCTTGACAGTGGAAGGGAAGTTCGGTTTGGGATATGTCGGAAAAAGTTCTGTAATCAGATCCAGCTTCATTCTTCGATCATCCAGCTGTGGTTGTGCCTGAATCTCGCCTTTTCACCGCCCCCAACACAGGTACGATTACCACGATTATTCAGTGGTCAACTCCTTGATAGCAGTACATGACACTAAAAGACTAACATATAGTGGGGCATTTTTTGAGGACTGTCAGGACCCATTTGAGCGAACTGGTATCTTACTAGTTGAACAAGCGGCGAAAACGTACCACAACGCACTTGATACTTTACTTGAATTCTTTAGAGACAATGGTTGAGGATTAATTTCTCCCATTTTCTGTTGCAGGGATAACTGCTACCAGTCATGCTGATACCGAAGGCAATAGAAAGGATTTGCCTCTGTGGTATTCCTAAGGAATATGTAGAATATAATCCATGGAATCCCAACATAGGGCAATGGATCAGAGGTCAATGACACCCCTCCTATCGCAGTTATTGTAGTGGGATGGAGGCAGGGTCAGAGATGGCTCTCTATCAGCTGGTGCAACCACAGGGCTGCTTTCAAGAAGCAAGGAATAAGATCTGTCCACAAGGATGTTGGCTGTGACCCTGGCTTGCAATGGAAGCTACCCTTGCCGCGTAACTGTGCGCACAGTGTCTATACCTAATTTGATTGTCAAGCGTCGCAGAACGAGAAACATTTACCCGTAGTCCGAGTTCATCAAGACCGTGATGGCTTTCATGGGGCACTAACTAGCTTTATCAAGCAAGAGGTAAACCTTTCACTACCCAATACTACTCATTGCCCTTGTACTAACAAAGCAGGGTGACCTGCACTTATCCATCTGGCTGACCGCTGAACAGACCGAATTGATAAATGGTAGAGATTAATTTGAGGGGAAACATCTTGATGGTGCTAATGTTGACGGTGTTTTGTGAACCTTTGTTCCAAAATGATTGATTTTCCTACTCCTCCTGGTATGATATCTTGCGCATCTCTCCAAGTCTGTGACGGGCAGCCGCAAGAGCGTTCTCCAGCTTAAGTATTTCGACCTGTAGAGGAACGAAGATAGGTAGTCAGTAAACACGCCAAAGACATGCACATGATAAATGTCTGCCACTCACCTGCTGCTCCATCTCGCGAACCTTGAATTCGTGTGCGCTCAGTTTCGAGTAATCAATCTTCTCCTCCTCTGCATTACGATCCTTGATCATATCCTGCACCTGACGAACTAATGCACGGCAAGCAGCACCGACAGCCTTGCTGGCCTGTTCCAGATCCTCCTGACTTTTGCTCATGAAACCAGCCTTCACGCGACTGGCGGCGACAAGTTGAGCAGTTGAGGCAGCTACATCATTAGATGCCACAATCAGCTGTTCAAGGCTGTTGCGGTTCGACAGTACTCCATCGGCGGTCTCAATGAGTGTATTTGTTGAGGACGCAACGGCCTTTGCCGCGGAGATAAGACCTTCTGTCCATCTATTGTTTTTCTTGTAGAATGCTGTCCGAGATGATGAGCCGCGACCGGCTTGTACGATTTCTTGTTGTGTAATGGTGGCAGCTTTGATGAGTCTTGCAATGGCTGTGGTGATCGCCATAGCGGCGTCAAGAATAGAATCGTGAACACGGAGTTCATATGTCGTGTAATTTTCACGGGGCTTGTTCTTAAGCTTCGTAAGACGGGCGACAGCGGCCTCAATAGCATCAGCAGCCTTGCTGAGCTCCTGATCAACAATCTCGCCCAGGTCACCCTTATTTGCAAGTTTGCCAAAGCCAGGAGCAAATGTTTCTACAAGATTGCTGAGCTTCTGAAGATTTAAGTTCACGTCGTGGTTACAATTAATCACAACATCCGTCTTCTGTAATGGGTCCATTCCATCCAGACGGAAACTCAGCAAGCTGCGGAAAAATTTGACTGTCGCGAGGGCAGACTGGCGAGCGCCACTGATCAAAGCATCGCTCTTCTTCTCGTCAGTGGCGAGGCGGACAAGACCTTTAGTGTTGCTGCAAACATCCGCGATGGCACCAGCAAAGACGTTGACATTCTTGATCAGGTCCGCATGGGTGCTATTTGGTCCGTCGGCGATAAAACCATTGAAGGATGTGGCAAACTCAGTCGCACTGGCTGACGCCTTTTCGATCTGAGAGAGAACATATGAAGGCGACGCGTTCTGATTGCCAGCTTGCATGGTGGAATCAAGTTCGTAAATCGCATCGTCAACACGCTGTACACCTGCTTGGAGGACGGAGTCGATGATCTCATTGATCTTGTCCAGCTGTGCGAGAATCAAGGCGTCGATCTGGCTGTCGATCGCTTGATCAGTGGTGTTCTGATTATTCTTGAGTTCATTCAGCTCCAACAAAGTTTGGTCCATGCCGGCCTTGTACACTTCAAGTTCCTCTTCTTTCTCCCGGAGGAGAGCCTCCAGCTCCGAGTTGCCTTCTCTAAGCTTAGCCTGGGCTTCCTCGAGGGCGCGTGTTTTGGCGCGGAGCGCTTCTTCGAGATCAGCAACCTCACGGTTGTACTTAGCAAGCATGCTAGAGAGCTCTGCTCCCTTGCTCCTCTCCAGGTTGTCAGCACGATCAAGGGCCATCCGGAGCTCACGTTTCAACTTTTCAACCTCATCTTTGTTGGCCCCCTGGAGTCTGTCCTTCTCATGTAGTGCACGATCTCTCTCCCTGATCATATCGGCCAGCTCAAGGTTCTTGGTCTTGATCTCGCGCTCCAGCTTTTCACGCTTTTCAATTGCCTCCTGTGCAGAAGCTGCTTTGAGCTGAACAGCTTTGAACTTCTGGAGCAAGTCGAGATGCTCGTGGCGAAGCTGCGAGTATAGTTTCGCCAAAGCTTCATACTTGGTTCGCCAGGTATTGACTTGCTCCTGCAGAGCTCGGATCTGATCGTCTTTGTTCGCAAGTTGCTGCCCATAGTTGGTCTGTAGTTGTTGAAGCTCGCCTTCTAAAGCTTTGACTCGTTGATCATACTGCTGGAGCATCAGTTGGTCCCGTTCATATTGGGCACGAGCTTTCAGGTTTTCCTGTTCAAGTTCTGCAATCCGCCCCTGAGTCTGCCACTGGGCCTGCTGAGCCAACAGGGCTTCTTGCTCCCGTTGCTGTTGCTCGAGCAAGCGCCGCTGTTGCTCCTCAAACTCCAACTGAGCCCGACGTTGCGCCTCCTGCTGTGCTAGAAGCGCTGCCTGCTGTTGGGCTTCAAGGGCGCGTTGCTGTTCCTCAAATTCCCGATTCTGCCGGTCAATTTCGTTCTTCCAGAACTCGGAAATTTCGTCTGGCTCTTCAGCTTTTGGTGCCGGAGGAGGTGTTGGCTGCTTCTCTGGTTCTGGCTTAGGTCGCGCTGGAAGGGCTGGGGCAGTGTCTTCCTCCGCGAGCAAGTTCGGAGGATCGGGTGGAAGCTTCGGGATGGTGATGAGGCTTGTGAGATATCGAAGGTTTGAACACTCGTAGTAGAACTTGACAAGACGATAATGCTGGGCATCATATCTCTGTCGGAGCGGCTCTAAGGCCTCATTATCTCCTGTCGCTGAAGAGGGTCAGCAAAAAAAAAAAAAAAAAAAA